>Ga0134126_10005988_pt1 | contig 15218 bp, 13 predicted proteins | sample KB31752_FD_96881 | JGI IMG/M metagenome (GOLD analysis project Ga0134126, IMG submission 96881) | Terrestrial soil microbial communities with excess Nitrogen fertilizer from Kellogg Biological Station, Michigan, USA - KB3-175-2 | ecosystem: Environmental > Terrestrial > Soil > Unclassified ...
ATCGGCAGCATCGCCCAGCATCGCCGCGGCACGCGTGCCATAGGCGCGGATCAGCCTCGCCGCCGTCGCCGGTGCCAGAAACGGGTAGCGGCCCAGCAAATCCTGCCGCAGGGGAGCGGCCCCGTCCCACGGGAAATCCCCGCCGGGCAACGCGGCCTCGGCGGTCCAGGCACCGCGCATCGCCGGAAAGAGCGATGCCAGCCGGTGCATCGCTGCCTCGGCCAGCCGACGGTACGTGGTGATCTTGCCGCCGAACACGTTCAATAGCCGCGGCGCGCCGTCGGGCGCATCCAGTTCCAGCACATAGTCCCTGGTGGCCTCCTGCGCCTTGCCCGCGCCGTCGTCGCGTAGCGGCCGCACGCCGGCATAACGCCAGACGATGCGTGCCGGCTCGACCGGAACGCGCAGATAGGCGCTGACCGCCGCGCACAGATACACCTCATCCGCCGCCGACGCGGCCACCGCACCCGGATCGCCAGTGTAGTCCTCATCGGTCGTGCCGATCAGCGTGAAGTCGGTCTCGAAGGGAATCGCGAAGCAGATGCGACCGTCGCCGTTCTGAAACAGATAGCAGCGATCGTGCGCGAACAGGCGAGGCACCACGATGTGGCTGCCCTTTACCAGGCGGATCCGCGCCGGTGCCGCATGCCCGACGACATCCGCCAGCACGCGGGATACCCACGGGCCGGCGGCATTCACCAGCACACGTGCCCGCGCGACGGCGCCGCCTGCCAGCGACAGCACCCATTGTCCGTCCTCCACACGTGCCCGCAGGCAGCGCGTGCGCGTGCGGATGTCCGCGCCTCGGTCCGCCGCATCGCGGGCGTTCAATACCACCAGCCGTGCATCGTCGACCCAGCAGTCGGAATATTCGAAGCCCCGCGTGAACGTGGGCCGTAGTGGCGCACCGGTGGGATCAGTTCGCAGATCCAGCGTGCGCGTCGGCGGCAGGATGTGCCGTCCGCCCATGTGGTCGTACAGGAATAATCCGGCGCGGATCATCCACCACGGCCGCAGCCCGGCATGGTGCGGCAGCACGAAGCGCAGCGGCCCGGCGATGTGCGGCGCCGCGCGCAGCAACACCTCGCGCTCCGCCAGCGACTCCCGCACCAAGCGGAATTCGTAGTGTTCCAGGTAGCGCAGGCCGCCATGGATCAGCTTGGTGGAAGCCGACGAGGTGCCGGCGGCGAGGTCGCCCTGTTCCAGCAGCAGCAGGGACAGGCCGCGGCCGGCCGCATCGCGGGCGATGCCGCAGCCGTTGATTCCTCCGCCGATGACCGCAAGATCGTAGACGCTGGTCACGGCGGCGGATCGGGTGCCTCGACCACCAGGCCGGAATACGGCTCGACATAGACCAGATGGTCGCGCACGCTTTTCACGCCGGGCGTGTTCTCCGCGACGATGCAGATCGCGCGACGTTCCTGCTCCTGGCTGATGCTGCCCCAAAGATCGACCACGCCGGCGGTGACCGTCACATTCAGCGTCGTCATCGGCGCCCAGGACTGCTTTTCCAGCGCATCGAGGATGGAAGCGCGCAGGGAGCGGTCATCGGTCGCGGTCGGTGAGTCCTCCCGCGCCCGTCCGACCAGCGCGCGCAGGAGGTCGGAGCGGCTGACAACGCCGACGACCCGTCCATCCGCGGTCACCGGTACGCGCTTGATGCGGTGACGCTCCATGGTCTCAACCACGTCTTCCAGGCGCGCATCGGCAGGGACCGATACTACCTCTTCCGTCATCACGTCGCTGACGTGGCGGCCATGGGTGCGGGTGAAATCGGCCGCCTGTCGCCCGGGCGAGACCAGCATGCTCAGCCACCAGGGGCGATGCCGCTGGGTGCCGAGCTCGTCGCGGCGAAGCAGGTCGCCTTCGGTGACGATGCCGGCAAGCTCCCCAGCCTTGTCCACCACGAACAGCCCCGAGATGCCGCGCGACAGCATGAGCCGTGCGGCTTCCTCCACGCTGGCGTCCGGCGCCACGGAGATGACGTGCCGGGTCATGACATCAGCGACGATCATGGACGTCCTATGTCCCTTTCGCATGCAAGCGGTCCAGCCGGAGGCGCTGCCGGTCATCGGTCAGCCGTACGGCGGCAAGATACACCACGACGACCGCTGCAAGGCCACCCCCGCCGGACAGCAGGAACATCAGCACGACCTGGTATTTCGCCGCCTCCAGCGGATCCATCCCGGCGAGGATCTGGCCGGTCATGATGCCGGGTAGAGTGATGATCCCGGCAGCGGACATCTGGTTGACGATCGGCAGCAGGGCGCGCCGGAGCGACGTGCGAATCAGTCCGTGCACGGCGTGACGGAAAGATGCGCCCAGCATGAGCTGCGCCTCGATGGCCGCCTTCTCCTGCACCACGCAGCCCAGCATGGAATCGAGTGCCAGGCTGGCGGCATTCAGGATGTTGCCGAGCATGATTCCGGCGAGGGGGACAGCGTAGTGCGCATCGTACCAGGGGTGCGGGCGGATCGCGGTGGTCAGGGCGATGACCGCGGTCAGCAGGGTCGCCACCGCCACCGAAGTGGCCCCGATGGCGTAGTTGCCGAAGCGGCGCAGGCGCTGTTCCGGCCGGGCGGCGACTTCCCGCCCGGCGATGGCGATCATCACCAGGATGACTGCCAGCGTCGTGACCGGCGACCCCAGGGCGAAGACCACGCGCAGGATGAAGCCGACCAGCACGAGCTGCACCACCATCCGCGCGCCGGCGATGGCAAGCCGCCAGTGCAGGTCAAGCCGCAGGGCGAGGGAAAGCACGCCGTCGAACACCAGCAGGACGGCCGAGGCGGCGATATCGAACGGCGTCAGTAGGATTGGCGTCACGGCGTCACCAGGCGCCGCTGCGCCACCCGAAGATGCCGCCCCGCCATGCGCTGAGCCTGCGCCTCGCTGTGCGTCACCATCAGGATCAGCGTTCCGGCCTGCAGGCGTACCTGCAATTCCGCCTCGACCAGGGCAGTGCTGTCCGCATCCAGGGCACCGGTCGGCTCGTCCAGCAACAGCACGAGAGGATCGAGCGCGAGTGCGCGGATCAGCGCAAGCCGCTGGCGTTCCCCGCTCGAGAGCCGCAGCACCGGTCCGTCCAGCAGCGTAGGATCGAGCGCGAGGCGCTCGGCCTGGGCGCGGACGAAACCCAGGGCGGCACTGGGAAAATGGTGGGCGACCCGCTCATCCCACCAGCCGGACTCGGCCGGGCAATACACCACCTGCCGCCGCCAGGCGGGGGCGGGGATGTGCCGGCGTGGCGTCCCTTCCAGGAACACCTCCCCGGTGCCCGGATCGAGATCGGCGATGAGGCGAAGGAACAGGCTTTTTCCGGAGCCCGACGCGCCGGTGATGGCGATGCACTCGCCCCGGCCGGCGACAAGATCGAATGGGCCGACGAGCGCGCTGCTCAGGGCGGAGATCCGCAACCGTTCCGGCCGCGGTGTCCCCGCCGCGGCGGTCATCCGCCGGCGAACCTTGCCAGCAGGCGGGCGTGCGCACGCATGCCGTGATGGAAGCAGCGCTGCTCGAATTTCTCGTTGGGGCTGTGGACCTGGTCGTCGTCGAGGCCGAAGCCCATCAGCAGCGAGTCGATGCCCAGCACCTTGCGCAGCGAGGTAACGACCGGGATCGATCCACCGCTGCCCATCAGCACAGCGGGGCGGCCGTATTCCTCGGCCAGTGCCTCTTGCGCTGCGCGCACCCAGGGACGATCGATATTCACCTCGATGCCCGGGGAACGCGTGTGGCCGGCGAATGTCGCGGTGGCGCCGGGCGGCAGGCGGTCGTTCACGAAGCGCTTGAACTGCTCGAACACGGCATCGGGGTCTTGGTCTGGCACAAGGCGGAAGGAGATCTTCGCCGATGCTTCGGAAGCGATGACCGTCTTGCTGCCTGTGCCGATATAGCCGCCCCAGATGCCGTTGATATCCGCGGTCGGCCGCGCCCAGAGCCGTTCCAGCGCGGAGTAGCCGCGCTCACCCGTAGGCGTACTCAGGCCGATGCCACCCAGGAAGGCGGCCTCATCGAAGCCCAGCGCGTCCCACTGCGCGCGCTGCGCGTTGGTGACCGGTTTCACCCGGTCGTAGAACCCCGGCAACTGGATCCGTCCATCGGCATCCTGCAATTCCCCCAGGATCTTGGTCAGCGCGTTGATCGGATTGAGTGCGGAGCCACCGAACAGACCGGAATGTAGGTCGCGGTTCGCCGCCTTCAGGGTCACTTCGGCGTAGGTCATGCCGCGCAGCCGCGTGGTGATCGCCGGCGTATCGACGTCCCACATGCCGGTGTCGCTGATCAGTGCCACGTCCGACGCCAGCGCGGTCTTGTTGGCTTCCAGGAACGGCTCCAGGTTGAGCGATCCGACCTCTTCCTCGCCTTCTATCAGCACGGTGATGCGGGCCGGGATGCCGCCGCCGGCGTTGTGCCAGGCGCGCAGTGCCTCCATGAACATCATCACCTGGCCTTTGTCGTCGACCGCGCCGCGAGCGACGAAACGCTTGCCGCGCGGACCGTCCACCAGTTGCGGTTCGAACGGCGGGCTGTGCCAGAGTTCCAGCGGATCGACCGGCTGCACGTCGTAATGGCCGTAGAACAGGATATGCGGGCCAGTGTAGTCCGCGGGACCGTCGTGATGGGCGACCACCACGGGATGTCCCGGTGTGGGATGCACCGTGGCACGGAAGCCCAGGGACGCAAGCTGGCTTCGGCACCATTCGGCCGCCCGGGCGCAATCCTCCTTGTGCGCCGGCTGCGCGCTGATGGAGGGGATGCGGAGCAGTGCAAACAGGTTTTCGCGCGATTGCTCCAGCGCGGCGTCGGCATGGCGCAGCACGGCGGCAACAGTCTCGAGGGAGGGGGCGGCCATTATCGTTCTCTCCGGCGGCGGGCACAGGCGCACCATGCCACGGGTGGGGAGGCGGTCAACGGCTTGGGGATAGGGTCAGTTGCGTCTTCGGACCCCCTACGATGGGTACCTGCCCCGCTCCAGAATTTCCAGCGTATAGGCGCGATACGTCATGCCGAGCGCCTCCGCGCGTTCCAGGCGCCGCAGGGCGATTTCTCGCGGCGCTGACCACGCCCGTTTATGCGCACGCCGCCAGCACCACAGTCGCCACGACGCATCCGGATCGTCGTCTTCAAGCGGCGGACCTCCGTTGTCTCCGGCGCGTGCGGGCCAATGCGTTGCGTCATCCATCGCCGCGGCCGTTCACAGCGCGGCCCGCTGCAGAAGGATGACGGTGAGCACCGAGCACCTTGTAGAACAGTGTCGTCTCGGCAAGCTGCCCGTCCGGTCTGAACGCGTGCCCAGGGACCCTTCCGAGCTCCACCCATCTGCAACTCCGGTAGAGCGAATCGCCGGCGCTGCCGCTTTCGGTATCGAGCATCAGCAGCGTGCGTCCGGACTTGCGCGCCGCTTCCTCCGCCGCAATCAGCAGGCGGCGGCCCAGGCCCTGCCGGCGCGCCGCAGACATCACCAGCATCTTGCCTATCTCGGCACGGTGCGGCGCGTTCGGCTGGTGTGCGAATGTCAGCATGACCGTACCCAGCAGGCGCGCGCCATCGTCACCGACGAGCAGCACTTTCTCTCCATCGGAGATGCCCGCAAGCTGCCCGCGCCAGAACGCTAGTCCGTGATCATGCGAAAATCTCGTCATGAAGTTGACGGACGCACCGGATGCCACAGCGTCAACCAGCAAGGTGGACAGATCACCCAGACGCTGCTCCGCCTCGGCTGCGCTGAGCGCGCGGATCGCGATCCGGTTCGCGCTGGGGACGCTCATGGCCGCAAGGGCCCGTGGCTGATAACGACGGCATAGTGGATGGGCTGTTTCGTGGGATTGCGGAACAGGATCGGCCGGTCGAAGCGCATCATCAGACAATCGCCGGTCCCGAGCCGGAACATCTCCTCCCCAAGTCCCAGTTCCAGTGTGCCATCCAGCACCCAGACATGCTGCTCGGCACCCGCGAGCCGCTGATTATCGAATGCGACGCTACCGCCGGCAGGAAACTCGACCTCCACGATATCGACGGGCGATCCGGTTCCCGGCGGCGACACGCTGCGGCGCAGATAACCGCTTGCCGGGTCGCGCCAGACGGGTTGATCGGCGCGGCGCGAAAGCGGGCTGGCTGAAGCCTCAGCCTCCGCAAACAGTGTGGACAGAGTCACGCCGAGGCCGCCGCAAACCTTGTTCAAAAGCTGCGCCGTCGGGCTCGACTCACCCCGTTCGATACGCGACAGCATCGCTCGACTGACATCGGCGAGGCCGGCTAGAGCATCCAGGGTCAGGCTCCGCTCCACGCGAAGCTCGCGGATGCGCCCGCCGATCCGGTCATCAATGTTGGATACCGCTATGCTCATACATGGAGAATAACATCCATTATATTGGAATCAAGCAAGACGTGAACCACTCTCGCTCGCAGCGGTGTCCCAGTCTCCGCATTTCAGGCGCCCGGGCAGAGCGCCATCACAGGCCGGTCCCGGATCAGAACCCCTGTCTGGCGATGTCCATCGCGAAGTAGGTCATGATCAGGTCAGCACCCGCCCGCTTGATCGCACCCAGCGTCTCGCGTACCACGCGGTGCTCGTCTATTGCGCCGGCCGCGGCGGCAAATTTGATCATCGCGTATTCGCCGCTCACCTGATAGGCCGCGATCGGCAGCAGGCTGCGCTGCCGCACTTGGCTGAGCACATCAAGGTAGGGCAGGGCCGGCTTCACCATCAGGATGTCGGCGCCCTCGGCTTCGTCGGCGATGGATTCGCGGATCGCTTCCCGTCCGTTCAGCGGGTCCATCTGATAAGCCTTGCGGTCGCCCTGCAGGTCGCACCCGGCGGCCGCGCGGAACGGGCCGTAAAACGCCGATGCGAACTTGGTTGAGTAGGCCATGATCGGCGCAGAATCGAACCCGCCGCCGTCGAGTGCCGCGCGGATGGCCGCAACCTGCCCATCCATCATGGCCGACGGCGCGATCATGTCGGCGCCGGCCTCCGCCGCGACGACGGATTGCAGCCCAAGGTTGCGGATCGTGTGATCGTTGTGCACGTCGCCGTGCGCGATGACGCCGCAATGGCCGTGCGTCGTATATTCGCAGAAGCAGGTGTCGGAAATCACCAGCAGGTCCGGTGCGGCGTCCTTCGCCCGCTTGATCATCCGCGCCAGCAGGCCGTCACGGTTCCAGGTATCGCTGCCCGTCTCATCCTTGTGGTGGCTGACGCCGAATGTCAGCACCGCCTTGATCCCCGCGGCGGCGATCTCCTTGATCGCGGCGTCCAGCTTGCGCTCCGGAATGCGGTAGACGCCGGGCATGCTCCCCACCGGGGCAAAGTCGTCCAGCTCCTCCTCGACGAAGATCGGGTAGATCAGGTCGTCGAGCGTAACGGTCGTCTCCCGCATCAGATCGCGCAGCACCTGGCTGTGGCGCAGGCGGCGGAGGCGGGTGACGGGAAACGGCGCTGTCATCGAATTCTCCTGCATGTCAGGCCAGCGGTGACGGGCGGGGCCGCGAGCCATCCGTGAAGCGGCTGTAGCGGAACGGCGTCGGATCGACCACCGGAGTCTCGCCGGTGACCAGTTCGGCCATGAGCCTTCCCGCTCCAGGCGCAATGCCAAAGCCGTGGCCGGTGAAGCCAGTGGCGATGAAAAACCCGGGGAGCGAGTCAACCGGAGAGATCACCGGGACCGCATCCGGCGTAGCGTCGATCACGCCGCCCCAGCGTTCGGCGATCCGCATGCCGTGGAACACCGGGAAGGCAGCCGTTAAGTGGCTGCGCGCCTGCTCCAGGATCGGCTCGTATGGCGCTGGGTCCATGATGCGGACCCGCTCGAACGGAGACACGGCATCCAGTCCCCAGGATCGCGGCAGGCGTGCCTCATTGATGAAATGCCGGCCAATCCGCAAGCGCAGCTTGCTGCGCTGCATGCGAAAGGCCGGGAGAAAATCCGGCAGGAAGCGGATGCTGTCCGGCACGATGTCCACCACATTGCCGCTCCAGCTTGCGACCGTGTAGCCCCCATCAAGCCGCTTGCGCATGCCGAAGCCAAAGCCGCTGGCGGAAACCTCCGGACCGCCGTCGAGCTTTTCCGTGCGCATCACTGACGACACGACCTTGAGTTGCGGCAGTCGCACTGCCAGCGGGCGACAGAACAGTCGCGACCAGATGCCGCCCGCCAGCACCACATTATCGCAGGCGATCCGGCCCTTCTCGGTGACCACTGCCGCAACGCGTCCAGCCTGTGTTTCCACGCCGCGCACCGCGCACCGGGTCAGGATTGCGGCACCGGCTCGCCGGGCAGCCTGGGCGATCGCCGGGGCGGCTCGTTGCGGCTCGGCCCGCCCATCGCTGGGGGTGAACAACGCGCCGGCCCAGTTTCCGGCCAGCCCGGGCAAGGCACGAGCAGCCTCGTCACGCGTCAGCAGCCGGCTGTCCAGTTGGTGTGGGCGCCCGACCTGATCCAGCCACGCCTCCCGCTGGGCAAGTTCCTCAGGGGTGCGGCACAGATAAACAATGCCGCTGCGCCGAAACCCGGTCTCCGCGCCCAGCAGCGTGTCCAGTTCTCCCCAGAGCCGCACAGCCTCGATCGCAAGGGCGACTTCCCGCGGATCGCGGCCCATCTTACGACACCACCCCCAGTTGCGGCTGGACTGTTCCCCCGCGATCTCGCCCTTTTCGCACAAGGCAACCGGAATGCCCTTGCGGGCGAGAAACCAGGCAGTGCAGGCGCCGATGATGCCGCCGCCGACGATCACGACGCGGGTGCGGTCGGGCAGGGCCGGGTCGGACGATACGGGATCAACGCGCGGCGCCATCTGCTTGCTCCAAAGGCAGGCCGGCGCATCATACGGCGCCTCTACGCTGCGTGGTATGTTGGAGGCCGGGGATATTTTCCGCAGCGGATGGGCGCGGCCGGCATCGGACGTCCACCAGTCCCGGTCGCTGTCGAACCGGCTGCGGGCGTGGGATAACCTCGGATGAGTCCGCACGTCATCTAGGCATCACCTGGAACAGCGCCACTGTCGGCGCGGCGGCCAAGGCGCCTCACGATGGCGTGAACGTATCGCGACCGACTCGGTGTGGCGGAATGTTGCGCTGTGTGTCACATCCTTCGCCCCGACGACACCCCAGTCATTGGATACGAGACCAGGAGACCCGCGAGCAGCATGAGCGATCGCAGCGTAAACAATCGCGGCGTGAATGCGGGAGCTATGCGCGTACTGTATGCCCTGGTGGCTACGTCGGTGCTAATTCCGATTTTGATGTTTGCCGCCGACGGCTACCTTACGTGGCGGACGACCGTTGCAAGTGCGCACGACAACCTTCGACGCGATGTCATCATCGTTGCGGAGCACGCGACCCGCCTGCTCGATGCGCATGTCATGACCGCGGGGCGCGTAAGCGACCTTATACGCGATCTCGATGACCAGCAGATCATTGCAAACGAGGGCGCAATTCATGACCGGCTGGCGGCTCTGGCCCGACATCTGCCGCAGGTTGGCGATATTGTGGTGCTCGACGCAACCGGCCATCCGCTGATCTCCACGCAGCGCTATCCGTCGAACCGATCGCAGGACTTCAGCGACCAGGGATTCTTCAGAACCCTCCGCGATCACATCCAGACCGTCGTCATCGCTGGTTCCATATCCGGTGCCGCAGGCAACAATCCGGGCTTTATCGTCGCGGTCCGGCGCGGCCGCCTTGGATCGGGATTCCGGGGCGTGATTGTCGTCAAAGGGGCGCCTGGCTCGTTTGAAATGTTCGATCGCTGGTTTCTGCAGGACAATGTGGCGGATGAGGCAGGTCTTTATCGGACCGACGGCGCAACCATTAGCCACTACCCGAACACGGCGGGTGATGCTGCGCCGCAACTGCTGATGGGCCGAATTGCAAACGTGCCCTTGTCAGGAATCGTTCGCGGTTCCGATGCGGTAGACGGCACGGACCGGCTAATGGCCTACCGGCGGCTGGAATCGTATCCGGCCTATGCAATGGCAAGCCGGCCGTGGAATGCGATCACCGCCCAGTGGCGCTCAACAATGATGCGGCATCTTGGTTTTGGCATTCCGGCACTTTTAGGCCTTGCTGTGCTGGGCTTCCTGACTGTGCACCGGGTTGCGCGGGAAAGTATCGCGTTCAGGGATACGCGCGCGGAGTTGGGCCGGCGGGAAGCGGCAGAGATCACTCTGAGACAGTCCCAGAAGCTGGAGGCGTTCGGGCAACTGACAGGCGGCCTTGCGCGTGATTTCAATGACCATCTGACGGCAATCGGCGACAGGATTGAGATGCTGAGACATCACCTGGCGGACGGCCATGAAGGGCTGGTGCGATTGACCGATGCGGCGATGCTGGCGGTACGGCGGGCAGCAACCCTGACGCATCGTCTGATGGTTTTTTCACGCCAGAAACCGCTGGAGCCGGAGCCACTGGATGCCGGCCGACTCATTGTCCGCATGATGGACACGCTGCGCGGCATCTTGCCGCCGGATGTCGCGATCAAGACGAATGCGACGCCGGAGCTGTGGCTGACATTCGCGGATGCGGGGCAACTCGAAAGCACGCTCGTCCACTTGGTGCTGAATGCCGGCGATGCGATGCCGCAAGGCGGGATGGTCAGCATTTGCCCCGATAATGCCTCCTTCGCCGAAACCCGGATCGCCGGAGGGGCTCGTGTTCCCGCCGGCGACTATGTCCGCATCACGGTCAAGGACACTGGGCGTGGGATGGAGCCGGAAGCCATCGCGAAGATATGCGAACCGTTCGGGAGCACAAAGTTCCAAAACGAGGGGCACGACCTTGGCCTTTCGGCAGTGTGCGGGTTCGTCCGCCAAGCAGGGGGTCATATCGAGATCGCCAGCGCCAGCGGTCAGGGGACGACGATCACCCTGCTGCTGCCGCGCCACAGTACGCCGCCGGTACTTTCCCGGGTGGCATCGCCGGCGAAACGCGTGTCATGGGGCCGCGAAACCATCCTGGTCGTCGAGGATGATGCCGACGAACGTCGCGCGGCCGCTGTGGCGCTGCGGCGGGCGGGCTATGACGTGCTCGAGGCACGGGATGCGATGGAGGCGTTTCGCCTGATTGCCGACCGGGGCGGCATCGATCTGTTGTTCACCGATATCGGGCTGCCGGGTGGGGTCAACGGCCGCGCCCTCGCCGATGCCGCCCGCAACGTCAGCACGGCGCTGAAGGTATTGTTCACCACCGGCTATGATCTGCCCGCGGATGCGGGCGATGACGGCGTTGACGTGGATGTCCATTTCCTGGCGAAACCGTTCGACTTCCGCCAGTTACTTTCCACAGTTCGTTCGGTGCTGGACGATGAGCCGACATTCCGGGAGCGGGCATCTGAAGCGGAACCCGAGCGTGCCTAGCGTGATTGCCTGAGGGACGCCGGCCGGAAAGCGTAAATCGTGCTCTGGAGGTGCGCCGTTTCTTTGCCTAGGCGTGACTGGGTACCTTGCGACCCCGTGCGTGAGCCGGGTTGCCTCGGCCGAGCGCCCCGAGGGCAGATTTTTGCGCTTCACCCCTTTCGGCTTTGCGAAGTGGCCCCATTCTCCCGAGCGAGGACGATAAGTCTCGGGGAGGGGTTCCATGCAGAGAGTGTTCCTGGCGATGGCGTTCGTGGCCGGTCTGGCAAGCAGTGCGGTCGCCGCTGGGCCCACGCATGTTCGCGGCACGGTTGCGTCGATCGATGCGCACACGCTCACCATCAACAGTCGCGACGGGCAGAAGATCGACCTGGCCGTGAATGAGAAGCTGGCCGTGATTGCGCTGAAAAACGTGGACCCGGCTTCGATCAAGCCAGGCACCTACATAGGCACAGCGACACGACCGGGCAAAGCCGGCGGCTTGCCGGTGGCACTGGAAGTTTTCGTGTTTCCGGAGTCCGGCCGGGGAGCGGGGGAGGGTCATTATCCGTGGGATCTGGCCCCGGACACCATGATGACCAACGGCACGATCAGCGGCATGGTGCAATCCACCGACGGGCACCACCTCGTGCTGACCTATAAGGGCGGCACCACCACCGTGCTTATGCCGGCCGATATACCCATCGTGACTCCCACCCCGGCGGAGCGGTCGGACCTTAAGCCGGGGACGCCCGTGTTCCTGACAGCCGTGCCAAACGCGGAAGGGCACTTGTCGGCGTCGCGCGTGGTGGTCGGAAAGGATGGGGTCGCACCGCCAATGTAGCCCGGCCACCCGCGGCCCGGCACGGCGATGGAGCGGGTGAAGGGAATCGAACCCTCGTATGCAGCTTGGGAAGCTGCCGTTCTACCATTGAACTACACCCGCGCTCGGCGCGGGGCTTTCTCGCACGGGTCGCGGAACGGTGCAATGCGGTCGCACCGCACTGCGCTGCGGGGTGCGGGCCCTGAACGCCGCACTACTCTGGGGAACTTATCCCGATCCGGCGACATAGGCGCGCAGGCTCTCCACGTCCGCGTCCTGCTGCATGATCCGCGCCTTCACCACGTCGCCGATGCTGATCAGCCCGACCAGGGCGTTTCGATCCATGATGGGCAGGTGCCGGAAACGGCCTTCCGTGATGATCCGCATCGCCTCCGCGACCGTCGTTTCGGGATGCGCGACCTGCACGTCTCGCGTCATCAACTGTCCCGCTGTCATCGCCAGGGTGCGCGCGCCATTGCTGGCGAGGCTGCGGACAACGTCACGCTCGCTGACGATGCCAAGCATCTGTTCGGCACGATCCATGACGAGAACGGCGCCGATACGGCGTTCAGCCATCAGCGCGACCACCTCCGCAACCGACGCCGTCGGGTCGGCGGCCGTGATCTGATAGCCCTTGTGCTTAAGGATCGCTGCAACAGTCATGACCTTGCTCCTTCCAGGTGCAAGGCGGGACGCGACCCGATCACTCACAGGGATGCGAATATACCAGGGCCGGATCGCGCACCCGCGTTGTCATCCACCGCACTTATCCGGCGGAGGATGCGCGCCCGGCCGAAACGGTGCAACTGCTGAGTGTGCGATGCAGCAAAGCGGATCTCACCACAAAGTACTGCCCGCCATCAGGCCCGCAACCAGCAGAACGACAAAGATGACGATGGCGATGAAGAACAGGATGCGCGCGATATCGGCGGTCGCCGCGGCAATCCCACCAAATCCGAAGATGGCCGCGACGATCGAAATAATGAGAAAAAACAGGGCAAGCCGCAGCATGAGTTCTACTCTCCTGCCGATATCTTGGGATGACCTTGCGTCACGGTCTACTTTGGGACTGTACAGCCGAAAATAGATGTTTCAGTGTTCACACGTTCTCGAGTCCCGATCACTCCGCCGCCACTGCCAGCCTCGCCTCCGGCGCAAGCTGGGTCTCGACCAGTTCGGCGAAACGCCCCCGCCGAGCGAGAAGCGCATTGAAGCTTCCTTGTTCGACGATATGGCCATTGTCGAACACGCAGATTTCATCGGCATCCCGTACGGTGGAGAGACGGTGTGCGATGATGAAGGTTGTCCGGCCGGCCATCAGCGTCTTCAGGGCCTTCGTCACGCGCGCCTCGGTCGCCGCATCCAGGGCGCTCGTCGCTTCGTCCAGGATCAGGATCGGCGGGTCCTTGAGCAGCGCCCTGGCGATTGCCAGCCGCTGACGCTGTCCGCCGGACAGCGTGGCGCCGCGCTCACCGATCATGGTGTCGTAGCCGCGCGGCTGGTGAAGGATGAAGTCGTGGGCTTCCGCCATGCGGCATGCCCGCTCGATTTCCTCATCGGTCGCATCCGGCCGGCCAACCCGCAGATTGTCGCGGATCGAGCGGTTGAACAGCAGGTTTTCCTGGAAGACCACGCCGATCTGCGTGCGCAGGCTTTCGAGTGTCACCCGCCGGAGGTCCTGGCCATCGACGGTGATGCGGCCGTCGGTCGGATCCCAGAGCCGCTGGAGCAGCGCCATGGCGGTGGATTTGCCGGCTCCGGTATGGCCGACCAGCGCGACCGACGTGCCGGGCTTCGCGGTGAACGACAGATTGCTCAGCACATCCGTCCCACCCGGATAGGCGAAGGAGACGTTGTCGAACACGACCTCACCCCGCGGGGCCCACAATGCGCGGGCGTTCGGCGCCTCGGGAACGGTGCTCTGTGCATCAAGGATCGCGAAGAACTCTTCCAGTGAGGGCAGCTTGAAGAACAGCGAGGCGACAAACGACGTCGCGGTTTCCAGCCGGCCGATCAGCAGCATCGCGAAACCCATGAAGCTGACGATCTCGCCGACGCTTGCCATGCCGTTTACGTGCAGCCAGGTGCCGATGATGACGATGGTGATGACGGCCAGCGTGCTGGAGGCACGGGTCATGACGTTGACCAGCGCCCACCAGTTTAGCACCGGAAGCTGATGGCGGATCACCTGCTGGGCGATATCGCCGAACAGGCGCGCCTCGGCCGCCAGCCGCGTGAATGACTGCACGACCACGACATTCGAGAGCGCATCCTGTGCGGTGCCGGCGAGGGAGGAGGTGTAGCCTTCGACGCGCCGCTGTGCCGTTTCAGTCTTGCGCACCACCAGGGCCGTGACCGCCAGGAACACGCTCACGAGGACGATCAGCACGAGGCCGAGCCGCCAGTTCAGGAAAAGGGTGAGGGGAAGCAGAACGACAGCGGAAAGGATGGTGGCAAGCTGGTCGCGGAAAAATACGAGCCAGGTGCCGAACAGCCCATCGGTCCCTGACAGCATCGCCTTGATCAGCCGCCCGGAATGCGTGTCGCCATGAAACGACAGCGGCAGAGCCAGCACATGGCCGAAATAGCGGCCCATGGCCTTCATGCGGTGCCGGTGCGCCAGCCGCTCCGTTTGCAAGGACACGGCGATGTTGCTGACGATGCCGCCAACGCCAACCCCGGCCCAGAGCGCAAGGAGAAAGGTCGCCTGGCTCCAGAGCGTGTCGCCGGACACCCGATCGGACTGCGACAGCATATTGACCACGCGGCCGAATAGGACCGGATCGAGAAACTGCAAGCCTGCGACCATCAGATTGGCAACGGCCAGAAAGCCGGCGATGCGCAGGTCCCGTCCCAGCAGGCCCAGCACGCGGCCGTAGACTCGTAAGAACCGCATATGGCTTATCCCCAACGGGCATCCGGACCACCGGCTACCGTTCGTCTCCCAGGTAGCGCGGTCGTGTGGCTTAAGTGGCCCGCCCGTATGGCAACAAAACGGCGGCGCTCGTGACAGTGGATTTCCGGCGTTGCGGCAGGGCTGTCACGCTGCCTGCGCCCTATGGCG
>Ga0134126_10005989_pt1 | contig 15217 bp, 12 predicted proteins | sample KB31752_FD_96881 | JGI IMG/M metagenome (GOLD analysis project Ga0134126, IMG submission 96881) | Terrestrial soil microbial communities with excess Nitrogen fertilizer from Kellogg Biological Station, Michigan, USA - KB3-175-2 | ecosystem: Environmental > Terrestrial > Soil > Unclassified ...
CGATCGACAACGGCTCCCCGCTCGCGATCCGCAGCTGCTCGCGCACCAGATCGAGGCCGGTCACCATCTCGGTGATCGTGTGCTCCACCTGCAGGCGCGTGTTCATCTCCAGGAAGTAGTAGGCGCCGTCCGCGTCGAGCAGCCCCTCGACCGTGCCGGCGTTCACGTAACCGACGGCGCGCGCCGCCTCCACCCCGATCGACCCGATCCGCTCGCGCAGCTCTGGGGACACCGCCGGCGACGGCGTCTCCTCCACGATCTTTTGATGACGCCGCTGGATCGAGCAATCACGCTCGCCGAGGTGCACGATCGACCCGTGGCTGTCGGCCAGCACCTGCACCTCGACGTGCCGAGGCCGCTGCAGGTAGCGCTCCAGGAACACGCTGTCGTCGGCGAAGTACGCCTTGCCCTGCCGCCGCGCCGACTCGTAGCCGCGCCGCAGCCCCTCCGCATCGACCGCGACCTCGATGCCCTTGCCGCCACCGCCGGCCGACGCCTTCACCGCCACCGGGTAGCCGATACCCTGCGCGATCTCGAGCGCCTCCTCGACGGTGTCCACCGCGGAGTTGGTGCCGGGGATGACGGGCACGCCGGCCCGGTCCATCAGCTCACGCGCGCTGGTCTTCGACCCCATCGCCTCGATCGCATCGGGCGGCGGCCCCACGAACACCAGCCCGGCCGCCGCGCAGGCGCGGGCGAACGCAGCGTTCTCGGCCAGGAATCCGAACCCAGGGTGCACCGCCTCGGCGCCGCTCCGCAGAGCGGTGCGCACGATCGTCTCCGACAGCAGGTAGCTCTGGACGGCCGGCCCCGGGCCGATCAGATATGCCTCGTCCGCGTAGGCGACGAACGCCGACTCACGGTCGGCCTCGGAGTAGACCGCCACCGAGGCGATCCCCATTTCGCGCAGCGTGCGGAAGATCCGGATCGCGATCTCGCCGCGGTTTGCCACCAGCACCTTGCTGAACATCGGCGGATTCTACGAGCGAAAGCTGCACCAGCGCCTGTTCAATCGCCCGGCGCTGGGCGGCCGAGGCCTGTGGCCGCACCTCGATCACAGCGGGATGTTGCCGTGCTTGCGCTGCGGCACGTCAGCCCGCTTACCGCGACAGGCCTCCAGCGCGGCGATCAGCGCCGGCCGCGTCCGCCGCGGCTCGATCACGTCGTCGACGTAGCCGCGCTCGGCCGCGGTGAACGGGTTCGCGAACTGCTCCCGGTATTCCTCGACCAGCTCGGCGCGCCGCGCGACCGCATCGTCGGCCGCCTCCAGCTCCTTGCGAAACACGATGTTGACCGCCCCGTCCGGCCCCATCACCGCCACCTCCGCCGTCGGCCAGGCGAAGTTGAAGTCGGCGCCGATGTGCTTCGAGCCCATGACGTCGTACGCGCCGCCGTAGGCCTTGCGCGTGATCACGGTCAGCTTCGGCACCGTGGCCTCGCAGTAGGCATACAGCAGCTTCGCCCCATGTCGGATGATGCCGCCCCACTCCTGCGAGGTGCCGGGCAGAAACCCGGGCACGTCCACGAAGGTCACCACCGGCAGGTTGAACGCGTCGCAGGTGCGCACGAACCGGCCGGCCTTGGTGGAGCTGTCGATGTCGAGCACGCCAGCCAGCGAGCGCGGCTGGTTGGCGACGATGCCGACCGGGTGGCCGCCCAGGCGCGCGAATCCGCAGATGATGTTGGTCGCCCAGGCGGCGTGCACCTCGAGGAACTCGCCGTCGTCGATCACCCGGCGCACCACGTCGTGCATGTCGTAGGGCTTGGCCGACTCGTCGGGAATCAGCCGGTCGAGCTCGGCGTCCTCCCGGTCGACCGGATCGTCGGGCGGCTCCCACGGCGGCTGCTCGCCGTTCCAGCCGGGCAGGAACGAGAGCAGGTACCGGCAGTCCTGGATCAGCGCACGCTCATCGGCGGCGGTGAAGTGGGCAACGCCGCTGCGCGAGGCATGGGTATGCGCGCCGCCCAGCTGCTCGAAGCTGACCTCCTCGCCGGTGACCGTCTTCACCACCTCGGGGCCGGTGATGAACATGTGCGAGGTCTGTTCCACCATCATCACGAAGTCGGTCATCGCCGGCGAGTAGACGGCACCGCCGGCGCACGGCCCCATCACAAGCGAGACCTGCGGGATCACGCCTGACGACTGCACGTTCCTGAAGAAGATGTCGGCGTAGCCGGCCAGCGACACGACGCCTTCCTGGATGCGCGCGCCGCCGGAGTCGTTGATGCCGATGATGGGACATCGGTAGCGCAGCGCCATGTCCATCACCTTGGTGATCTTCTCAGCAAACGCCTCGCCCAGGCTGCCACCGAATACGGTGAAGTCCTGCGAGAACACGAACACCCGCCGGCCCTCGATGGTGCCATGGCCGGTGACCACGCCGTCGCCGTAGGGGCGGGTCTCCATCATGTTGAAGTTCGGGTTGCGGTGCTGCACGAAGACGTCCAGCTCGACGAAGGAACCGGGGTCGAGCAGCAGCTCCACCCGCTCGCGGGCGAGCAGCTTGCCGCGCTCGCGGTGCCGCTCGACCGCGCGTGGCGAGCCCGAGTGCAGCGCCTCGCGGCGCAGCTGCTCGAGCGCCTGCAGCCGCTCCTCGGTGGTGTGCTCCGCCATCAGGCCGAGAGCCTACCGGAGAGGTACCAGCCCGCGGCCCCGGCGAGGACTCCCCGCCGGGGCCGTGAACCGGGAACGCCTCTCAGCCGGTGGTGAAGATCTGAGAGCCGTGCGCGGGCAGCGTGGCACCCAGCGCGAAGCTCCCATCCGAGCGGCGGTATGCACCGCCCAGACCGACCGAGACCGGCGAGTCGGTCGTGTTGACCATCACCTTGCCGTTGGTGAAGTTGCGCACGTAGACGCCGTTCTGCACCACGTAGGGCCCGGTCGGAGAGCCGATCTGCAGGTGGTACAGCGGATCGTCGAGCGTGGCCGGATCGCTCTTGTTGGCCGTGAAGTAGAAGTACGAGTTGCCGTTGTTGCCGAGCAGGAAGCTGGCCAGCGCGAACCTGCGGGCATCCTCCTTCTGCGCGGCGGAGCCGGCCGTCCAGGTCTTGGTGATGGTCAGCGCCAGACCGCCGGTGGAACTCGCATCGCTCAGCATGTCCACGTCCTGTACCCAGGCCTTGGTCGGCTCGAAGCGGGCCAGCGGAGCACCCGCCTGCCGCGTCCAGGTCTCGGCGCTGACCCCGGTCGCACCGCTCAGCAGCAGCTTGCTGGGCGCGCCGGGAGCAAAGTACCGGGGCCCGTTGCCGATGCCGTTGCCGAGCACAGGCTTGCCGGTGAACGACGCCACCCTGGCGGCCAGCGCGCTGGTCGCATTCAGCCAGTCAAGCTTCGTCCAGACCTGGCCGGTGGCCGGGTTGATCGGCAGGCCGGTGGTGTAGCCGGGCCACAGCGGCGCCGTGCCCAGCATGTCCAGGTAACAACCGTCGTAGACCGTTCCGGACAGCAGCTTCGCGCACGACTGCTGCACGTAGGAGACCCAGTTGGGGTCGCCCGGGTCGGCCAGGTAGTTGCCGTAGCCGTGCGATGCGACCACACGTCCGCGCGCGTCGTGCGAGAGCATCGACGAGTCGACCGTGCCGTACAGGCGCTTGTAGAGGAACGTGCCGTTCAGATAGACGTACAGCTTCAGGTTGGGATTGGCAGCCTTCATCGCCGAGGCATAGCCGCCCAGCTGAGCTGGATTGAACGTGATCAAGTCGAAACGGTTGGCGGCGTCCTCCGCAGCCGTCTGCGTTGTCAACCTCTGCGGAGCCGTTTGCATCGGAGCCCATAGATGGATGCCGCTCTCACTGCTGGCAAATCCCACGCTTGCCATGCTCATCGAGCTCGTGCCGCTTGCGTTCGTGACCATGAGCATCGTCGCGATCGCAGCCACGGCGGCCGCAAGTAACCGTTTCAACGAATCCCCCCGAGTGGTGTTGTGGCTGCGTGCGCGGCGTCCGCCCACCCCGCGCATACACCCTGGATACGAGGGCTGTATCGGCAATACCGGCTACTTGCGTTACATGCTGTACGATGGTCTTACTGTTTATTTACAGCGAGCTATGGCCCCCGCCCACCGCGTTGTCGATCCAGCGACGCACCCCCTTCTGCAACACTGCCGTCGTGCAGACTGAGAGCGGACGAGAGTCGCGCATGCGCTGGATCGAGATGCGCGTGCGGCGCCACTGGGAGTGGGGCCGCGCGCACGGATTCCGGCGGCTGATCGAGGAGGATCAGCTGAACCCGTTGGAGCGAGTGCCGCTGGCGCTGCGCAAGCGCCGCTGGCGGCGGACCCACTCGGTCGCGCCCGGCGCGGTTCCCGTCTATCTGGTGGGCGTGCAGCGCTCGGGCACCAACATGCTGGTGCGCGGCCTGGAGCGATCGCCCGAGTTCGAGGTGCGGAACGAGAACGATGGCGACGCCTTCGAGCGGTTCCAGCTGCGGCCCGATCCGGTGGTGCGAGATCTGGTGATGCGCTCGGGCCACCGCTACGTGCTGTTCAAGCCGCTCTGCGACTCACACCGGGTCGACGAGATCCTGGACGGGCTCGACACCCCCAGCCCGGGTCGTGCGATCTGGGCATACCGCGACGTCGACGGCCGGGTGCGCTCTGCGCTGGCAAAGTTCGGCACCAACAACCTCGATGTGCTGACCGAGATCGCGGCCGGCCGGGGCGACCACCGCTGGCAAGCGCGTGGCATGTCGGCCGAGAACCGGGCGCTGGTCGAGAGCTTCGACTACTCGACGATGACGCCCGAGTCGGGCGCCGCCCTGTTCTGGTACGTGCGTAACTCGCTCTACTTCGAGCGCGGGCTCGACCAGCGTGACGACGTCACGCTGGCCTGCTACGACCGGTTCCTGGGCGACCCCGACCGCAACATGCGCGCGCTCTGCGCCTTTCTCGACTTCCCGTTCGACGCCTCGCTGGCCGCGCACATCGAGCGTCGTGAAACGCCCGAGCGGCGGCAGCTCGAGATCGACCCCGAGATCCGGCGGCGCTGTGACGACCTGGCCGTCCGGCTGGCAGAGGTGCCGTCCACGTAGACTTCCGGGCAGTCCTCGGCGTCGCGCTCACAGGGGGGCGCACGTAGACTGGAAGCGCAGATGACCGTGGACGACGCAGCCAAGCCTGAGACGACCACGCTCGTCCAGCGATCGGCGATCAACTTCGTGGGACTGGCCGCGGCCAACGCCATGCAGTTCGCCCTGGTGCTGATGATCGGCCGCTCCCTGAACCAGGATGCGGCGGGCATCTTCTTCGAAGGGTTCGCAGCCGTACGGCTGCTGTCGGTGCTGGCCGTACTCGGCCTGGACGTGACCGCGATCCGCTACGTGGCGGTGCACCGCGCGCGCGGGGAGCACGACCGGGCGCGCGCGGCGGTGGCGCTGTCGGTGCTGCTTGCCGGCGGGGCGTCGATCGCGATCGCGGCGCTGGTGTTCGCGCTGGCGCCGCAGCTGTCCGACCTGTTCGGCGCACACGACCTGCAGTACGTGCTGCGGGTGATGGTGCTGTCGCTGCCGGCGGTGACGCTGCAAATGGTGCTGATCGGCGCCACCCGTGGCACCGGCCGCATGAAGGCGTTCGTGGTGGTCGACCAGGTCGCCGACGGTGTGCTGCGAGTGGCGCTGGTGGCCGTCGCGTTGGCGCTCGGCTACGGGCTCGACGGCACGGCGGTGGCGTTCACGATCGCGTCCTACCTGACGCTTGCCGCGGCCGCTCTGGCGGCGCGCGGCGTGACCGGCACGCTGCGGCAGGCCGCGCGCGTGGAAACCGGTGCGCTGGTCCGGTTCAGCGCCAACCAGTGGGGCGCATCGCTGGCCGGCGTAGGGCTGCTGTGGGCGGACACGCTGCTGCTGGGGCTCTGGCGCCCGCCCGCCGATGTCGCGGTCTACTCGATCGCGACGCGCACCGTCCTGTTCGGAATGATGTTCATCCTGCCGATCGGGATCGCGTTCCAGCCCCAGATCGGACGGCTGTATGCGCTCTCCGACCACGCCGGGCTGTACCGCATGTACGGGTTCGCCACCAAGTGGTCGACCATCGCCGGCTGCCCGCCGCTCCTGTTCCTGACCCTGTTCGCGCTGCCGATCGTGACGCTCCTGTACGGCCCCAGCTACGCGCGCGGCGCGTGGCCGCTGGCGCTGCTCGCGATCGGGCAGACGGTGAACGCCGCGACCGGCCCCTGCGGTCACGTGGTGACGATGATCGGGCGCGCCGACCTGGTGCTCAAGAACAGCGTGATCGCGCTGGTGCTGAACGTGCTCCTGAACGTGGCGCTGATCCCGCCCTACGGCATGATCGGCGCCGGCCTGGCCTGGGGAATATCGATCGTGATCTGGAACCTGATCAGGCTGTGGCAGGTGTACCGCGTGCTTGGCATGCAGCCGTTCGGCGACTGGTCACGGCCGGTGGGGCTGGCGCTGACGGTGTTCGTGCTGACCGCGGCCGGCCTGCGCGTGCTGCTGGACTCCGCGCCGGCCGCACTCGCCATCATCGGCGGCGCGGCCGGCGCAACCCTCGCCTACGCGACGGCCCTGCTGGCCACCTCGTCGTTCGACGACGAGGACAACCTGATACTGGGCCGGTTCGCCCGGATCGGTCGCCCATCCGGACGCACGCGGCCCAGTGCGTGAAGCCGACAACCCCGCAAAAATGCGGGAATGACGAGTCCGGGCCTAGGGCGTCAGTCGCACCAGGTCGCGCGCGCTCAGGTCCTCGACGAAGCGGGACACGTCCTCGTCCACCGAGGCCGGCGCATCCTCCGTCTCAGACCGCACGCCGTCCACCAGGTCGGCAAACCGTGTCTCGTTCTCGATCAGCCCCCAGATCAGCGCACCGAGCTCATTGAGTCCGTGATACTCGCCCGACTGCATATGCAGCAGCACGCCGCCCTGCTCGTCCTCGAGCGGGCGGAAGACGACGTCGGGGTTGCGCCGGATTCTGGTGTTGGGATCGATCATGCGGTCGCTCTTGCCTCAGTACAGCCCGAGCGTACCGAGTCGCCGCTCGCGGCGCATCGCCAACCGGAAGGCGTACAGCCCCAGCAGCAGTGTGATCGCGGAGAAGGGCACCAGCTTGGCCATGGTCACCAGCGCGTCGTGCCAGCCGGCATCACCGATCAACTGTGCCCGCATCCCGGTGATGGCGATGGCTATCGGGTTCAGCCTCGCAAGAGACGCGACCCAGGACGGGAACAGCGCCAGCGGAAAGTAGGCGCCGGAGGTGAACGTCAGCGCGAAGGTCACGAGCCCGATCTGGCCCGAACCGCGCCGGTAGGTGAGGATGCTGGCTGAAGCGATCGACCCCAGCCCCCAGACGAAGGGGATGAAGGTGGCCAGGATCAGGATCGCCGGGACATAGCCGCTCGCGGCGAAGCTGACGTTGAACACGATCGAGACGATGATCAGGAATACGACCGTGCGAATCGGGACGTAGATCATGTCGTAGACGACCGAGCCCAGGAGCACCACGCTGGCTGTCGTCGGAGTGACCATCAGCGACTCCAGCGTTCCCAGCAGCTGCTCCTGCTGGATGGCGCTCACCAGCCGAGCCAGGCCCAGCGCCATGAAGCCGGCGACGGCGATCCCGACCGTGACGTACGCGATGTAGGTGGTGCGGCCGACCCCCGCGAGGTGGATCGGGTGCACGAGCTTGGACACGAACGAGAACACCAGCGCCTGCGCGAACAGGTTGATCCAGTCGCTGATCAGGGCGGTGCGGTAGCTGAGCCGAACCAGGAAGTCCCGCCGCAGGAACGCTCCCAGCTTGGACGCCTCGGCCAGCACCCCGGATCGCGCGCGGGTCACACCCTGGCCGTGGTCAGCCGCAGGAACGACTCCTCCAGTTCGGACCGCTGCTGGGCACAGTCGAGCACGACTGCGCCGGTCGCGGAGATATCGGCGAGCACCTCGCCCAGCACGGCGTGCTGGGCGAGGTCGAGCCGAAAGTGTTCACGATCGGCGCCCACCCGTTGCAGCGTGCCGCGATCGCCCAGCGCCGCGCCAGCCCGTTGCACGGCACCGTCGTCGAGCATCGCCTCGCCCAAACGCAGACGCAGCAGATATCCGCGCGCGCTCGACTTCAGCATCAGATCCTCGACGGTACCCTGGAACGTCGTGCGGCCCCGGTCGAGCACGGTGACGGCGTCGGCGAACCCGCGGATCTCGTCCAGCCTCTGGGTCGTCCAGATCACAGCGGTGCCATCACCGGCGATCGTGCGGGTCAGGTCCTGCACGCGCCGGGCGCCCTCTGGGTCAAGCCCGTCGGTGGCCTCATCGATCACCAGCACCGGTGGATCCATCAACAGCGCGCGTGCCATCGAGAGTCGCTTCTGCATTCCGTGGCTGTATGTTCCCACGCGCTGGTCGACCGCGTCGCTGAGACCGACGTCGGCCAGGCGCCTGCGGGCACGAGCCAGCGCCTCCTGGCGGCGAATCCCGTACATGCGCCCGAAGAAGGCCAGGTTCTCGAGGCCGCTGAGGCGCAGATAGAAGGTACGGTCGGCGGACGGGAAGAAGCCGATGTGACGACGTGCGGCCATCGGATCCTGGCCCACGTCGATGCCGGCCACCAACACCTGTCCGCGTTCGGCCAGGAGCAGGCCGGTCAGGATCCTCAGGAATGTGGTCTTGCCGGCGCCGTTGGGCCCTAACAGGGCAGAAACACGTCCGGCGCCGACCTGAAGGTCGACGCCGGACAGAACCTGCTTGTCGCCGAACGAACGAGCGACGTCACGAGCATCCAGGACAGCGCTCAGGGGGTTAGCGTCCCCGGACAACCTGTCCGTCGATCCCGTCAGAACGGCGGGTACCGCTCAGCCCATCGACCCGCCGTGGCTGCCGCACGAATACTCGCCAAACTTGTCGGTCTCGCAATGGATGTGATCCTTGTGGACCGTATGGCCCTGCCGGTTCGTATGGACGAACGTATGGTCAGCGATGGAGCCGAAGTCAACCACCACCGGAGCAACGTACTTCACGGAGTACCCCCTCATCAAGTTAAGACAACAACGAAGCCTATGGCCACTATACGTGGCGCCCTGGACGTGTCAACCCGCATGGTGACGGGTTATGGAGGCGCCCACGTTGGCTGGACAGATGCCCTCCCGTCACTAGACTGAGGGAGGATGGGATCCCTCGCAGCACGACTCAGCAGGGCGGGACCGGCTGAGCCGGATCGCGTCCGCCAGATGCTGGATGCCGCACCGCATCGAGGCGGCCGCCAGCAGGTGCGTGAGCACGGTGCGGTGGCGCTGGGTGTGTCCCAGGATGATGAGGTCGCCGACGGCTCGATATCGACCGGGAACGGGCTGGTTGCAGCGTTCTCGGGCAGGCTCGACAACGCCGCCGACCTGCGTCAGCAGCTGGCGGCGCACGGACGAGCGGCGGCCGGCGAGACGCCGGCGGACATCGTCCAGCAGGCGTTCCGGGTGTGGGGTGAGCGCGCCCCCGCTCGTCTGCGTGGGCAGTTCGCCGCCGCGGTCACCGACGGCGAGCGGATGTGGAGCTTTCGCGACCAGGTCGGATTTCGGGCGGTGTACTACCGCGAGGACGGCCACGCGGTGCATCTCGCCAGCGAAGCAAAACAGGTTCTGGCAGGCGCAGGCACCCCTCGCGAGCCCGATCTGGACGCTGTGGAGCGCATCTTCTTCGGGCAGGGCGGAGGGCCCGACGCCGACTGTGCCGTCAAGGGGGTCACGCGGATGGCGGCCGCCACCGTACTGTCGTACGATCGCGGCGGCCGCCGGCGCGCCGACCGCTACTGGCAACCGGAGCAGCTCGTGGAGACCGGCCGCTTCACCCCCACCGAGGCGCAGGAGCGTTTCGCCGAGCTGTTCGACCAGGCGGTACGGCGCTGCCTGACCGGGAACGACGCGGTGTCGTTGTCGGGCGGCATCGACTCACCGGCCGTGGCCGCTTTCGCCGCTCCCGGACACGAAGGGCAATTCGGGACACCCGTCGGGGCGTTGTCGGCCGTGTTCCCCGACCTGCCCAGCGTGGACGAGAGCGACTGGATCTCGCTGGTCGCCGAGCATCTGGGCATGCCGCTGCACACCTACCGGCCGCAGGCCAAGGGTCTCGACGACGTGCAGCGCTGGGGTGACCTGCTGGACTCCCCGACGCCGATCGTCTCCGTGCCGGAGCTGGACGAGAACTACGCGCTGGCCAGCCGGCTCGGTCATCGCTCGCTCCTGACCGGCGAGCTCGCCGAGTACGTGATCGACAGCCGCGGGCATCTGGCCGGCCACCTCCTGATGCACGGCCGGCTTTCGGCCGTGGCTTCGCTCGTGCGCACCCAGCGCCGCCGGGGAGCCGGCTGGCCGTTCATCGCCAGGCAGTTCGTGCCATCGCTGGTGCCCGGGCGGATGGCCAACAGCTTCCTCAACTGGCGCGGCGTCAAGCGGGCGGCCCCGGCGCCGGATTGGATCACCCGCCGCGACGTGACGACGACCCCGCGGCCCGATCTGCTGACGCCGGCCCGGCAGCGATGGCGGAACCTGCAGACCTCCTCCTTCGGCGGCTCCTCCGAGACGCTGGCGGCCGACGAGGTGGTTGCAGCGATCCACGGCGTGGATATCCGACGCCCGTTCGTGGACGTCGACCTGTGGGAGTTCTTCCTGAGCCTGCGAGCGGAGGTCAAGTATCCCGACACACGCAGGAAGACACTGGTCAAGCGCTGCCTGCGCGGGCGCCTGCCCGATGCGATCCTCGACCGCAGGGACAAGACCGTGTTCGGCGAACACCTGCTCACGCACGCCGACTACGACGTCATGCGACGCTACACCGCTGACCCGCCGCACCGTTTCGCCGGCGTCGACTACCGCCGCCTGGCGGAGCGACTCGACCAGGGCGACTTCACGCTCTGGGAGTATTGCTGGGCGCGCGATTTGACCTCCGCCCATGCGTTTCTCGCCAACTGGTGAACGATTCCGCTTCGCAAACGTGTTTCGGGTACTCCATCAGGAGCGAGATCGACCTGCGGTTTACCCGGCCGGGTGTCAGCGCCGACCGGATCGAGATCGTCAAGATGCGCGGCGCCGAGCCGCATCACGACGAACCGCACCTGCTCGACTGGACGACCTCGGCGGGCGTGGCCGGAAAGCTCTACGGCGGCGGCCAGATCTTCGACTTCTGGGCAGAGAACGCCGGCTGGTTCCGGATCGCACCCTTCGACCGAACGATCGAGGTGCCGGTTGACGCCGACGCACTGCGACGCGAGACGCACCTCTGGGGAGTCCCCTTGATGGTCACCTTCACGCGCCAGGGCGACCTGTCGCTACATGCGGCGGCAGTTGAGCGAAACGGCCGTGCCGTGATCGTGGCCGCGCCCGGGCGGCATGGGAAGACCACGCTCGCGCTGGCGTTGCATGAGGCCGGCTGCCGTCTGCTCACCGAGGACATCGCACGCGTGCAGATGCAGCCGCACGCGAGCGTGCTGCCAGGCCCGGCGATGCTGCGGATGCGGTCCGATCCCGGCATTCCCGATGGCATGCGGCTGGCCGAGATGGGTGCTCGCGCCGTCCTCGAGATCATGCCAGAACGACGCGGCGACGGCGGCCCCGTGCCGCTGGCGGCGATCGTGCTGCTACACGTCGGCGAAGGCCCGGAGCTGCGGCTGGAGCGAGCCGACAACGCCGCCGCGATCCGCGACATGTGGGCGTTGGCGTTCCGGATCCCCGAGACGGTCGACCGCACCCGCACGTTCCAGCAGTTGGCCGACCTGACCACGGCGGTGCCGGTCTACAGCTTCCACCGGCCGATGACGTTCGAGACGCTGCCGGACGTGGTGGCCCAGGTGATGGCGCTGTGCGACGAATGACCTCGAACGCCGCGCTGCCGCTGGCACGCCGCGTCACGTTGGCCGTCCGGATCATCGCCTGCTACGCGCAGGTGCGCCGCCGGCTGTCCCGCGAGCCGCTGCCGGCGCTGGCGGCCAGCTTCGGGGCTGTACCGGTACGGTCCGGCGAGCCGATTCCGGCGCGGCAGCTGGGCTGGGCGATCGACCGCACGCTGCGGATCGGATCGCGCCGCCCCCGCTGCATCTTCAACGCGCTGGTGCTGTACCGGCTGTTGCGGGAGCAGGGCGACCCGGCCGTGCTGGTGGTGGGCCTGCCGCGCGCCGCGATCACCAAGGACGCCCACGCGTGGGTGGAGGTGGACGGGATGGACGTAGGGCCGCCGCCAGGCCGGGCAGGGCATGAGCCGATGGCGAGGTTCACATGAGGCCGCCTGATCTGTTCGAGCTGTTGCGCCGCTCGACGATCGAGCACGACTGGACGGCTGCGCCGGACGGCATCGAGGCGATGCTGGCAGGGGCCGACCCACGGGCGGTGGGGCGGGCCGCCGCCGAGCACGGCGTGGCGAACCTGCTCTACCTGTCGGCGCGCGAGCTGCCCACGCTCGACCCCGAGCTGCGCTCGCTACTGGCCACCGTCTACCACCTCAACCTGACGCACCACATGAAGGTGATCGGCGAGCTCACCTCGCTTGCGTCAACGCTGGACTCGGCCGGCGTCTCGTTCATGGTCGTGAAGGGGCCGGTGCTGTCGGAAGTGATCTATCCGCGCAACGACATGCGGTCGTACGGTGACCTCGACCTCGTGATCGACCGGCGTGTCTTTGGCGAAGCCATCGCCGCGCTGCTTGAAAGCGGATGCGACATGCTCGACCGCAACTGGCGCGTGATCCGGCGAGAGATGCGCGGGCAGGTGCACATGGCTGCCCGGTTTGGCACATGCGCCGACGTGCACTGGCACCTGATCAACCGCGCCTCTGTGCGCGGCGGCTTCGCGATCGATATGGACGAGCTGTTCGCGCGCGCCCGGCGCGTGTCGCTGGACGGGCCGGAAGTGCTCACCCTCGACCCCGCCGACACGCTGCTGCAGCTGGCCGTCCACGCGGGGCTGTCAGGCGGAACAAAGCTGGCCTGGCTGAAGGACATCGACAGGGCGGCCGCCGACCCCGCGCTGGACTGGGAGCAGCTGGTCGCGCGTGCCCGAGCATGGCAGGTGGCCGAGGTGGCGGCCGTCAGCTTCCGGCGAAGCGCGCAGCTCCTCAACGCGCCGATCCCGCCGCGGGTGATCGACGCGCTTTCGGGCAGCCGTGTCTGGCAGCAGATCGTGCGCGGCAGCGAGCGGCTGTCAGCCCCCGATCGCCCCCCCAACCAGCCCTCGCTTTCGCGCACGGTGGTGCGCGCGACGCGGGGCGGGCTGGGCGCGAGCATCACCGCGCTGCTGGCGCGCCTCAGCGGCGACCTGCGGGCGCGTGTCGGGCACCTGCTGGGCCGCCGCCGCGCGATCCTGGCGTCGGCCGGTGACGACGCCGACCGCGTGGCCTACTTCGACGCCGTCCAGCACGGCCGGCGGGCCGCCTGACGGCTGCCCGGAGCGCCTGGTCCGCCGCCGGACGTCCCGATAGCGCTAGCCGGTCAGCTGGAACACGTAGATGTGGCGGGCGTTATCGCTCACGTACATGAGACCGTTGGAGTCGAACTCGATGAAGTTCGAGCCCAGCATCTGGTACTGCGCCGGCAGGTCGTTGCTGGTGACGACGACCTGGCAGACGTTGGTGGACGGGTTCCAGCGAACCACCCGCGCGTTCTTCACGTCGCCGATGTAGAGCCACGTCTTGCTCGGATCCCAGGTGATGCCCCAGGGCTGGGCCAGGCCCTTGCCGTCACAGCTCGGCTTCGCGGTCGTGGCCGTGTTGGTGGTCAGGTTCCACACGCTGACGCGGTTGTTGCCGGTCTCGGCCACGTACACGGTGTTCCCGTCCGGGGACACCGCGACGCCGCGGGGAGCGGTCATCTGGTTGACGCCCGATCCGCAGCTGCCCAGGTTCTCCAGCAGCGTCCCGGCCGGAGCGGTGGCGATGCTGGACGCGCTGAGCAGCTTCGCCTCGTCGAACACCTGCAGGCGGCAGCCGGCCACGTCGGTGGCGTAGACCTTGCCGTTCTCGACGTGGATGCCCTGCACGCCGCCCTTGAACATGCCGGGCTGCGGGCCTTGCGATCCGTAGCGGTGCACGAAGCTGCCATCCGGCTTGAACGTGATCACGGCGTTGTTGTTGTCACCGACCCAGACCATGCCGTCGCCGAACGTGAGCGCGCGCGGATAGCCGAACCCGTCCGACGCCGGGCTGGCCGGCTGCCGCGAGCCCCACTGCAGCTCCCAGGCAGGGCAGCTGGCTTGCGATGTGCAGGTGGACGTGGAGTCGAACTTCTGCACGCGCTGCTCGAACGTGTCGACCACGAACAGCGAGTTGTCGGTTGGATCGATGGCGATGCCGTTCTGCTGGTTGAACCCGCCCCGCGGCGGCGGCTGCGGACCGGTCGCCCACGGCAGCCTGGTGGCTCCGGCACAGGTGCTCTGGGCGGTGGTGGCATTGGTGACTGTGCACGACGGGAACGCGGAGATGTCGCCGGGCGCGTACTTCTCGACGCCGTAGCCGTAGGGCGTGCCGGTACACCAGGAGTCGCAACCCCAGGTCTCGCCCACGTACACGTTGCCCTGGCCGTCGACCGCGGGGAACCGGATCGAGTCCATCTGCTGGTGGCCGGAGGCGAAGTTGGTGCCGTCCGTGTTGCGCCACTCGTTCACGAACTTGCCGACGATGCTCGAGGCGCCGGTGCCGGCGGCCACCTTGGCCGGGTCGTAGGAGAACTCGTAGGTGCGGTTCCAGTACGCGCCGACGGTGTAGATCAGGTGGTTGGTCGGGTCGATGTCGATGCCGCGCACGTCGTTCTCATCGCTCTGCGGGCCGATCGAGCCGATGATCTTCTTCGTGGCGGGATCGAACACGAATATCCTGCGGCTGCTGTACTCGGCCACCCAGATGTTGCCGGCCGCATCCTCGGCGACGCCACGCGGGATCGGCGTGCCCACGCCGGAGCCGGTCCAGTCGAGCTGGCCGTGGAAGCCGCCCTGATGGTCGAAGATGTAGACGTTGCGGCAGCGGGGATCCGACACGTAGATGTAGTGGGTCGCAAATACGGTGTCGACCGCGATGTGCGTCGGGATCTGCATCTGCCCGTTGTCACAGCCCTGGGCGTAGCTGTGGCCGGGATGTTGGGCATCGATGCCGGTGGCCTGGCCCGCGTTCATCTTGCCGATCGTCTGCAGCCACTTGCCGTTGTGATCGAACTCGACGAAGCGAGAGCTGCCCTGGTCGGCCACCCACAGCGCCGCCTTGCCGCTCGAGTTGAGATCGGTGGGATCGGCCTCGACGTCGTAG
>Ga0134126_10005991_pt1 | contig 15214 bp, 15 predicted proteins | sample KB31752_FD_96881 | JGI IMG/M metagenome (GOLD analysis project Ga0134126, IMG submission 96881) | Terrestrial soil microbial communities with excess Nitrogen fertilizer from Kellogg Biological Station, Michigan, USA - KB3-175-2 | ecosystem: Environmental > Terrestrial > Soil > Unclassified ...
ATATGCCGCGCGCCCATGATCACGCAGTCAGTCGGCGTGCCGCGCACGGCGAAGTGCCGTGGACCGACCTCGCGCAGCCGCAGCGGATCATTGAGCGAAAGCGAATGCGACACGCCGGACTGGTCGAGCTCCGGCGCCACGATCCAGACGTCGTCGGAAAGCGCCCGCGCGATCTCTTCGACAACCTTCAGGCCCGGCGCGTGGATGCCGTCATCGTTGGTGCAGAGAACCCGCATCCCGCCAAACCCTCGGTCACTCGATCCCGTCTGTTTCGAGGGGCCGTCTTATCCGCTGCCGCGCCAACAGGCAAACACCGCAAAAGCCGGTCAAAACCGACGAATTGTTAAGTCGGCACTTGCTTTTACGTTCATTGCGGGGCCACTAACATGGGCCTTGCGCCCGATTTTGGATGGCAAGGGGTTTCTGCATGGCCCGCATTTTTGCCGCGACCGCATTTTTGATTTGTTTGAGCCTTGCCATTTCGTTTCCGGCCTATTCGCAAATGAATTCCGGCACCGATCACGGATGCTTTCCCTGGCAGGAGTTTCGGAACGGCCAGTGCGTCGCCAAGCCCGCCAACACATCGCCGCCCCCGCTGCCGCCTGCGCCGGCCGCCGCGCCACCCTCACCGCCACCCGCCCCACCAGCACCGCCTGCCCCGCCAGCGCCGCCGCCTGCGGCGGCAAGCCCCTGCCTCGAAGGCAGCTTCAGAAACTCCGCCGGCCAATGCACCTGCCCCTCCGGCACGCACGCAGATACGGCGAGCGGACGCTGTGTTGCCGATATCGCCGTGCAACGGCCCGAAAACGCGGCCTGTGACGGCGGCACGTTGAGCAACGGTACCTGTATCTGTCCGTCCGGTTTCGACCTGATGCCGGCCGTCGGCAACGCCGGCGGCGGCACCTGCGTTCGAACCGATGCCGACAATTGCCAGGGAGGTGAGCTGACCGTCAGCGGCCGGTGCATGTGCAACGGCCAGGTGATCATGTCGGGCGAAACCTATCTGCTCGAATATTCCAACGGCAAATGCCTGCCGATGAACTGTCCGGTCGGCGCCATGAAGGATGGCAAGTGCGCCTCGGCTGCGGCGGCCGGACCGACTCCCGAGCCCGAGAACAAACCTCGGCCCGCGCTGAAAGAGACCAGGGAGACCAGAAGCCATTCACAAGCAAGCGCGCATCGCCGCCATTGCGGACATGGCATGGTCCTGACGCGCGTTGGCTGCGTGCCGGCAGAGCAGCGCTTGAACGACCTCTACCACCAATATTACCGCAACTATCAATTCCCGGGCGTGGCGTCGCCGGACTGACCGCGTCGCGCGGTGCTCACCGCCGGACGCGCCAGCGCGGCAGGAATTTTGCCGTCGCGTGCTCGACCCGCAGCGCGAGCGGCCGGGAGATCGGCTGCGGCAATCCGATCGGCAATTCCATCACCGGGGGTTCGACGGGCGGCGGGCCAGTTCGCAGCAGTTCCGCCCTGGGCGCGACGGCTTCCGGCGGGCTCGCTCGCATCTGACCGGTTTCGATGGCGGCGGTCGCCGTCGGCGGCGGCGCGGGCTTTGGTGACTCCTGCGCAGCAGGCTGCAGCAATTCCAGCACGCTTTCAACCAGCGGAAGACCCTTCTTGCCCGGCAACTCGGGGAAGCGCGCCCGCGCAACATCGAGCGCCTTGCTGAAATCCTCGACGTTGATCCAGGCCAGCGATCGCATGCGCTGCGGTAAGTCGTCTTCCCAAAGCTTTGCTGCCTCGACGTCGAACGCGCCCTTCAGGCGCTGGTCGACCGCCTGCACGCCGAAGCCGGTCACGGCCCACTGTCTGCCGATCCAGAAGATGTCGCGATGCAGGGCCATCGGTACGCGCTCTCGTCACGAAAAAAGATTGGTGTGCAAACAATCAATGCCGACCGCGAGGATACCGTCGCGTGCGCCATTCGCAACAGCGAACGCGGGCGCGCTCAAAAAATCGCATCCTAATTATTTTTCGTGCTCGATCACCTTGAGTCCGCCCATATAGGGCTGCAGAACGTCGGGCACGGCGATCGAACCGCCCTGCTGCTGATAGGTCTCCATGACCGCGATCAGCGCGCGGCCCACCGCGGTTCCCGAGCCGTTCAAGGTATGCACGAAGCGCGGCTTGCCGTCTGGGCCGCGCGAGCGCGCGTTCATGCGCCGCGCCTGGAAATCGCCACAAACCGAGCAGCTCGAGATCTCGCGGTAGGCGCCGCCGTCACCCTGACCGGGCATCCAGACCTCGATGTCATAGGTCTTTTGCGCCGAAAAACCCATGTCTCCCGCACACAAAGTCATCACGCGGTAATGCAGATCGAGTTGTCTCAAAACCTCCTCGGCGCAGGCAAGCATGCGCTCATGCTCGTCGCGGCTGGTCTCGGGCGTCGTGATCGACACCAGTTCGACCTTGGTGAACTGGTGCTGGCGGATCATGCCGCGGGTGTCTTTGCCCGCCGCACCCGCTTCGGCACGAAAACACGGCGTCAAGGCCGTGAGCCGCATCGGCAGTTCGTTCTCATCAACGATGGACTCGCGGACGAGATTGGTGAGCGAGACTTCGGCAGTGGGGATCAGGCCAAGCCGTTCGCTCTTCAGGCGCTCGCCGGGCTCAGCCAAGAGCTCGCCCTTGATTGCCCAGAACTGGTCGTCCTCGAATTTCGGCAGTTGTCCAGTGCCGAACATCACATCGTTGCGCACCAATAGCGGCGGATTGACCTCGGTGTAGCCGTGCTCGTTGGTATGCAGGTCAAGCATGAATTGCCCGATGGCGCGCTCCATCCGCGCGAGTCGCTTTTTCAACACGACAAAGCGCGCGCCGGAAAGCTTTGCGGCCGTCTCGAAATCCATCAAGCCCAGGGCTTCGCCGAGCTCGTCATGCGCCTTCGGTGCAAAACCATAGTCGCGCGCCTTGCCGAAGACATGGCGCTGCACATTGCCGTGCTCATCGGCTCCGTCAGGCACGTCCGGCGCCGGCAACGGCAGGTTCGGGATTGCCGCAAGTTCATTCGTCAGCTGCTCGTCGGCGCGCTTGGCGGCGGTTTCGAGCTCCGGCAGCGTGGTCTTCAGCTTCGACACCTCATCCATCAAGGCCTTGGCGCGCGCTTCGTCCTTGGCTTTCTTGGCATCGCCGATTTCCCTCGAGGCTGCATTGCGACGTGCCTGCGCCTGCTCGGAGGCGAGAATCGCCGTGCGACGTTTCTCGTCGATTGCAAGCAGCGAAGCGGACAATGGCGACAGTCCCCGCCGCTTCAGCGCAGCATCGAACGCTTGCGGGTTATCGCGGATCGCCTTGATGTCATGCATGGGTGATGGCCCTTGAGTCGCGCCGTCATCGACGGCGCCTTCCAGTAACCTGAATGGACGTGATTTGGAACAGCCGCGAACCAGCCGTCGACGCGGCTGCCGGCTTGCCGAAAGGCGCCCTACTCGGCGGGATTGGCCGCCGGCGGAGCGCCGGTGGTAGAGCTTTGCCGCGCGGCGGCGGCCTTTTTCTCGACGATGCGCACGGCAATGATCGAGCCCTCATAGAGGGCGAGCAGCGGCAGCGCCAGCGACGACTGGCTCAACACGTCGGGCGGGGTCAGGACGGCGGCGATGATGAATGCGATTACGATGAAGTAGCGGCGCTTGCTGCGCAGCATTTGCGAGGTGACGATACCGACGCGGCCGAGAAGGGTGAGGATCACCGGGAGCTGGAAGGCGATGCCGAAGGCGAAGATCAGCGACATCATCAGCGACAGGTATTCGCCGACCTTCGGCAACAGCTGGATCTGCGCGGTCTCCGCGCCGCCGGCCTGCTGCATGCCGAGCGAGAAGCGCACCAGCATCGGCAGCACCACGAAATAGACCAGCATCGCGCCCATCACGAAGAAGATCGGTGTCGCGATCAGGTAAGGCAGGAAAGCATGGCGCTCGTGGCGGTAAAGGCCGGGCGCTACGAATTTGTAGATCTGGGTGGCGACAATCGGAAACGAGATGAATCCGGCGCCGAACAGCGCGAGCTTCAACTGGGTGATGAAATATTCGAGCAGCGCCGTGTAGATGAATTTCGAATTTTCGGCGCCCGCGACCAGGACGAACGGCCAGACCAGGATATTGTAGATCTGCCTGGCGAAGATGAAGCAGAAGATGAAGGCGATGGCGAAGCCGAGCAGCGCCTTGATCAGGCGCGAGCGCAACTCGATCAGATGGTCGAGCAACGGTGCCTTGCTGGCCTCGATATCGGCATCGGTCATGACGCTTTGGCGTCCTTGAGCTCATCGGCCGCCGGCGCGTTGTCCTGCGGCTGAACCTCCTCGCGGGTGACGGCGACCGGCTCACTGGCTTCGTGCGTGGTTGCTTCCACCAACGTCTCGGGCGCCGGCGCTTCCGGCGTCGTGGGCGTGGTCGGCGGTTCGAGCGCAGGCGTCGCCGATGTTTCAGCCGGCTTGTCGACATCGTCGATACGCAGCGCGTCGGTGACGTCCCTGGTCAGCGAGGTTATCAGACTTCCCTTGGAGAAGCCGGATGCAGCCTCCCTCACCTCGTCAAAGCTCTTCTTGAGGTCGGCCATCTCGGCTTCGCGCATGGCCTCCTGGAACTGGCCCTGGAATTCGGCGGCCATCTTGCGCGCCTTGCCTATCCATTGCCCCATCATGCGCAGCATGCCCGGCAGTTCTTTCGGGCCGATGGCAATCAACGCGACCACCGCGATGACGAGAATTTCACTCCACCCGATGTCGAACATGAATAATTCCGCTCACGCGAAGCCGCTTTGCCCTACGCGTGACCCAAGGCTGTGGAGCCGTCCGCGTCCTCGCAAAAAACGTCCGGGATCTAGACCGCCTTGCTGCCGACGTCCGACCGCGTCGCCGTGGACGATGCGTTGCTGCTATGATCGATGGACTTGACCGCATCGTTGGGCTGGTCGACCGCAGTCTCGTCGTCGCGCATGCCCTTCTTGAAGGCCTTGATGCCCTGCGCCACGTCACCCATCAGATCAGAAATCTTGCCGCGGCCGAACAGCAGCAGGACCACTGCGATCACCAAGATCCAGTGCCAAATGCTAAGCGAACCCATCCTGCAATCCTCCAACACGAATGGCCGGTCTCACTCACCCAGCCTGATCTTGTCGGAACGTAGGCTTGGGAGGCGTCAAAAACAAGGACTTAGGCTACGTCAAATCGCGCGTGACGTAACCGTAATGTGGCTACCGTTAACCGGCACGCAAGCGCCTTACGGCCTACGAAAGGCTTAGCTTCCTCCCTTGTCGCCGCCGTCTTCGGGATCGACATGCGGCGCCAACGTCAGTTCCAGGTCGCCGGGCTCGAGCGCATCCTCGTCCTCGCGAAGCGCGGGATCGTCGGAGGGCGTCGGTACGGTGAAACCGGTCGGCAAGCGCGAGTCCAAAAGGCCCGTACCCTTCAGTTCATCAAGGCCCGGAAGGTCGCCGAGCGCTTCCAGACTGAATTGCGACAGGAACGTTTCCGTGGTTCCGAAGGTGAGCGGCCTGCCCGGCGTCTTCCGCCGTCCGCGCGGTCTGATCCAGCCGGTTTCCAGGAGCACATCGAGCGTGCCCTTGGAGGTGACGACACCCCGGATCTCCTCAATCTCGGCGCGCGTCACCGGCTGATGATAGGCGATGATCGAAAGCACCTCGATTGCGGCGCGCGACAGCCGGCGCGTCTCCGTGCTTTCGCGCGTCATCAGCCACGCGAGATCGCCGGCGGTGCGGAACGTCCATTTGTTGCCGATGCGAACCAGATTGACACCATGCGTTGCATATTCCGCCTGCAATTGCGCGAGCGCCGCCTTCACGTCGACACCATCGGGCAAGCGCTTGGCAAGGGTCGCCGTATCCAGCGGTTCGGTCGACGCAAACAACAGGGCCTCCAGAAGGCGCAGCGCTTCGGGCCGCGCCTCGGGGCCAACGGGAGCGTCCTCGGCTTCATCCATGCGTTTTTCCGCCAGGCTTGCCATGGCTTCTCCTTACGTTGACTACAGGTCCGGCGGCGCCGCCTCCGCGGCCTTCGGCGGGCGCTTGCGGAAATAGAGCGGCGCGAACGCCTCTTTCTGATTGAGCTCCATCTCGCCTTCGCGCACCAATTCCAGCGCCGCCGCGAAGCTCGACGCAAATACGGTGGCGCGCTGCGAGGGATCGGCGACATAACGCAACAGATAGTCGTCGAGGCAGCCCCAGTTCTCGGTGTCGGCCACACCGATCAGACGTTCGAGCGAGGCGCGCGCCTCGGCGAGCGACCACACGGTGCGCTTGGCAAGATGCACGCTTGCAAGCACGCGGCTCTGGCGCTGCGCGGCATAGGCGGTGAGCAGGTCGAACAGCGTAGCGGTATATTTCGGATGGCGGATCTCGGCGATGGCTTCCGGATTTCCGCGCGGGAAGATATCGCGCTGCAATTGCGGACGGTTCATCAGCCGGTTCGCCGCCTCGCGAATGGCTTCAAGCCGACGCAGCCGGTTGGCGAGCGCGGTTGCCATTTCTTCCGCGCTCGGCCCTTCCGCGGCCGGCGGCTCCGGCAACAGAAGGCGAGACTTCAGGAAGGCGAGCCACGCCGCCATGACCAGATAATCGGCGGCGAGCTCCAGGCGGATTTTTCGCGCGGCCTCGATGAACTTCAGGTACTGATCGGCGAGCGCGAGGATCGAAATCTTGGCGAGGTCAACCTTCTGGGTTCGCGCCAGCGCAAGCAGGAGATCGAGCGGGCCTTCAAACCCCGCGACATCGACGACCAGTGACGGCTCGCCTTCGGCCACCTCCGCCGGACGGCCGGTTTCAAATGACAAAATCTCCGCGCTCATGCGCTCGCCGCTCCCAGACGATCGATCAGCCGATCCAATTCCGCCCGCGCCGCTACCCGGTCAAAGGGTTTTGTGGGCGTCTTCCGCGACGCCAGCGCCGCCCTCGCGCGGTCCAGCGCCCTGCCTGACAATTCGGGCGTCTCACGGGCGACCTCACGCATTTCCAGAAGCTCGCCGCTGCAATGCAAAACCATGTCGCATCCGGCGGCCAACAGGGCCTTCGTCCGCCCAGCGATCGATCCCGCCAGCGCGTTCATGCCGACATCATCACTCATCAACAGACCCTGGAACCCGATCAAACCGCGAATCACTCCTTCGATTATTGTCGCAGATGTCGTCGCCGGTTGGGCGGCATCGTAGGCGCTAAACACAACATGTGCGGTCATGGCCATCGGCAAGTCGGCCAGCGGCCTGAAGGCCGCGAAATCGACGCGTTCGAGCTCTTCTCTGGGCGTATCAACCACCGGAAGCCTCAGATGGCTGTCGGCCATGGCCCGCCCATGGCCGGGAATGTGCTTCAGGATTGGTAGGATACCACCTTTCTCCAGGCCTTCGGTGACTGCGCGGGCAATGCAGGCGACCTTCCGGGGCTCCTCGCCGTAGGCGCGATCTCCGATCACATCGTCAGCGCCCGGAACCGGCACATCCGCCAGCGGCAGGCAGTCGACCGTGACGCCGAGCTGGGCCAGGTCGTCTGCGATCAGCCGGGCCGAGAGCCGTGCGGCGGTCAAGCCCAGCGACGGCTCCATGTCGTAAAGTCGCCCAAAGGCGGCGCCCGCCGGATAGAGCGGCCAGTTGGGCGGCCGGAACCGCTGCACGCGTCCGCCCTCCTGATCGACCAGGATGGGCAAATCGGCCTCTCCGAGAACATCCCGAACTTCCGCCGTCAACGCGGCAACCTGCGCCGGGGTTTCGATGTTGCGCCTGAACAGGATGAAACCCCACGGCCGTTCGGCACGGACGAAGTCACGCTCAACCGCCGTCAGCGTGGTTCCCGACAGTCCGGTGATGAAGGCCTTGCTCATGCCGCGGAATAGCCCGCGGTTCGCAAAAGGGTCAAGGAAACCGCGATTTTTTCCTCTGGATGGTTCGTTGCTCGGCCGCCCGGTTCAGGGGACGAAGCACTGGCCGCCGGCAGCCTTGTAATTGACGCAGAAATGCGCGGCCTCTTCACGCGAGGCGAAGGGGCCAACCATCGCCCGGTAGCGGACGCCCTTTTCGCCAAGATCCGCCCGCTTGATCACGGGTGTGTGCGAGCCAAGCTGATCCGGATACTTCCTCTGCAGCGAACGGAACGACGCCTGCGCTTCGGCCTCCGACGTCTGTGAGGATATTGCCACCAGGAAGTGGCCCTCGGCAGCCGGAGCTGCCTCGTTCGCCGTCGGCGCGATCTGGGTCGGCGTGGTCGAGGCCATGCGGGTCCGCGGCTCGGTTGCCGGCAGTGAAGCCTGCGCCGAGTCGGGTGCCAGCGACAGCGGCGCGTTGGCCGCTCGCTGCGGCTGACCGCGGGGCTGGCGGACGGCAGCCACTGATCTCGCCGAAGCGGGCGGCTGTGGCGCTGGTGCCGCCGCCGTCAGCGGCGCCGCCGCAGCATCGGGCTGGTCGTCATGGATCGCGAAGGTCTTGATCTTGCGCGGCTCGCCGTTGGGCATCACGCCGCTTGAAGGCGACGCGCTTGGCGGCGGCATCGTGGTCGGCGAGACGCTCGCAGCCGTCGGCGGGTTCGCGTTCTGGTTAAGCGGCGGGAACACCACACGAGGACCGGCAGTCTGGTTGTTGACGTCGACGGGCGTCTCCTCGCGCGGCACGATCTTTTCGGTGCCATCGCCGGTCGGCATGCGATCCGGTGCCTTACCCGACGAGTCCGACGATGGCGGGATGACCTTGGTCGGCGAGTTGTCGGCCTTGATGATCGGCGGGGCGCCGCTTCGGGGCGAGCCGACATAGGTGCGATAGGCAAAGGCCGCGCCCGTGCCGACCACCGCCAGCGCGAGCACCGCCACGACCATCATGAGGCCGCCGCGGCGTTTCGCAGGCTCCTCCGACTCTTCCTCATAGCCCTCCTGATAGGCGTAGGGATCGTCGGGATAGGCCGGCTCACGCTGAAAATCGTGCGCGCCGTTTTCGAGTTGGCCATACAATGCAGCGTCATACCGAGAGGGATCCTGCTGCTGCTCATCATAAGCGCCCTGACGATAGTCTTGCTGATACGCGGGCGCTGCCGCAGCGTAACGATGGAGCGGGTGCACCGGGCTCGGCTGGTCTTCCTCAACATCGTCGAACGATGGCTCAGGCGGCGCCTGCCGCGCGGCCTGCCGTTGAAGGTTCGCGCGCTGCATCCAGGGCAGCGGGCCTGCCGGCAGCTCCGCTTCCTCGTCCTCATACGGCGCCTGATGATGCGGCTGCGCTGGCGGATAATGCTGTGCCGGCGGCGGCTGATACTGGGGTTGCGGCGGATAAGCCTCGCGCGGCACCGCGGCGCGCTGCGGCGGCGGATTGGCCGGCCGGCCGGTCGTCGCGCTGAACGGATCGGTCTGTCCGATCAGGCGGGCAAGTTCGGCGAGCGGGTCGCTCTCGCCCCCTCCAGACCCATGCTGGTCACCGCCGCGATCATAGCCGTCGGCAGGGAAAGGTCTGTTCGGATATCGATCAGCCATTGTGATGATGCGCCCCCTTCGGGAAAGCTGCCCCCACCAAATTTCCAGGACGGACCGGCCCCCGCCGGCTCGTCCAACAGGTCCCGTCTGGCGGCATTGAGCGCCCCAGCGGCACAGAGATTACCGCATTTCGTCCGGGGCGTGGACGCCCAAAATGCCTAACCCCGACCCCAACACCGAGACAACGGCCTGGACCATCGCCAGGCGCGCCTTGGTGATGTCTGCATCATTATTGATAATGAAGCGTAAATAGGGCAAGTCGCGCCCCTTGGTCCACAACGCATGAAACGCGCTGGCGAGATCATACAGGTAAAATGCGATTCGGTGCGGCTCATGGGCGGCCGCCGCCCCTTCGATCATCCGGGGATAGAGAGCGAGCCTCTTTAGCAAGTCGAGTTCCGTCGGGTCCGTCAACCGCTCGAGCGGAGCCGTGGCCAGATAGGCAAGACGCGCCGCCTCCTCCTTCGGCAGATCGTGGAGCACCTCTTCCCGCGCGTTGCGGAAAATCGAATGGCCCCTGGCGTGGCCGTATTGCACGTAAAACACCGGATTGTCGCGCGACTGCTCGATCACCTTGGCAAGGTCGAAATCCAGAACCGCATCGTTCTTGCGATAGAGCATCATGAAGCGGACCGCATCCTTGCCGACCTCGTCGACCACCTCACGCAGCGTGACGAAATCGCCGGCGCGCTTGGACATCTTCACGGGCTCGCCGTTGCGCAGGAGCTTCACGAGCTGGACGATCTTGACATCCAAGCCCGCCTGACCGCCGGTGACCGCCCTCACCGCGGCCTGCATGCGCTTGATGTAGCCGCCGTGATCGGCGCCCCAAACGTCGACGAGATCGCGGAAGCCGCGGTCGAACTTGTCCTTGTGATAGGCGATGTCGGAGGCGAAATAGGTGTAGCTGCCGTCAGACTTGAGCAGCGGACGGTCGCTGTCGTCGCCATAGGCGGTGGCGCGGAACAGCGTCTGCTGGCGATCCTCGTAATCCTCCACCGGCGCGCCCTTTGGCGGCGGCAGCCGCCCCTCATAGACGTCACCCTTCGCGCGCAGGAAGTCGATGGTCTCGGCCACCCGGTTGTTGCCGCTCTCGATCAGCGAACGCTCCGAGAAGAACACATCGTGCTTGATGTTGAGAGCGGTGAGATCGCCCTCGATCGCTTCCATCATCATGGCGATCGCCTTGGCGCGCGCGATCGGCAGCCACTCTGCCTCGCTCATGGTGCGGAGTTTGTCGCCATGCTCGGCGGCGAGCGCCTGCCCGACCGGCTTCAGATAGTCGCCGGGATAGAGCCCTTCGGGGATCGCGCCGATGTGCTCGCCGAGCGCTTCGCGGTAGCGCAGGAATGCGGAGCAGCCGAGCACGTCGACCTGGGCACCCGCGTCGTTGATATAATACTCACGCGTCACGTCGTGGCCGGCAAACTGCAGAAGACTTGCGAGCGCATCGCCAAAGACAGCGCCGCGACAATGGCCGACATGCATCGGCCCGGTCGGGTTGGCCGAGACATATTCGACATTGACCTTCGCGCGTGAGGTGACCTCCGTCCGGCCGAACGCAGCACCCTCGCGCAGGATCGTGCGCAGCGCATCGATCCAGGCCGAAACCTTTAGCGTGAGATTGATGAATCCGGGTCCCGCGACATCGACCTTCTCGACGAGGGGGTCGGCGCGCAGCCGCTGGGCGATCCGATCCGCGAGATCGCGCGGCTTGGCCTTGGCTTCCCTCGCGAGCACCATCGCCGCGTTGGTCGCCATGTCGCCGTGGCTCGCATCGCGCGGCGGCTCGACCACCACGCGCGAGAAGTCGATGTCGGCGGACCAACTGCTCTCCCCGGCGAGCGCGGCGCAGACGGCGTGCACGCGCGCAAGCATGTCAGCAAAAAGATGTGGCGAAGGGGGGTTATCGGCCATGGGCGCCGCCTAACGCAATTCCGGGGTCGAGTCAAAAAGCCGCTGATGCTCGATCAATGCGAAGCGGTCGGTCATGCCTGCGATGAAATTGCCGATCCGCCGCGCGCGGGCAGTCTCGCCTTCGTGCGCCGCCCCTTCGAGCCATTCGGGCGGCAAGTCGTAAGGGCTTTGGTGGTATCGCGTAAACAGGTCGAACACGATCTGCTCGGCCTGGTCCATCACCTGCATGACCCATTTGTGCCGGTACATATGGTGCTTGAGGAACCCCTTGATGCCGGCCTCCGCTTCCGCAACGCTTGGCGAGAACGCAATTAGCGGCCCGCCATGGCGCCTGACGTCGTCGGCCGATTGCGGCCGAGCGAGATCGAGTCGCCGCCGCGCTTCGGATGCAACTGCGCCGATGAGACAGGAAATCAGTTCGCGCACGAGCTCGGCGCCGCGCCGATCCTGATCGAGGCGGGGATAATGCCGATCGATCGCCGCGATCATCTCTGCGGTGAGCGGCATCACCTTGAGATCGTCGACATTGAACAGACCGGCGCGCAGGCCGTCGTCGATATCATGTGCATCATAGGCGATGTCGTCGGCGATCGCCGCAACCTGCGCCTCCAGCGAGGCAAAACTCCAGAGTTCGAGATCGTAGGTCTTCACGAAATCAGCGATGACGAAGGGAATGCCGCCGTGCTCGCGATATTCTCCGATCGGCGCGCCGGCGCGGTCTGTCAGGGGACCGTTGTGCTTGACGATGCCCTCCAGCGATTCCCAACTCAGGTTCAGCCCGTCGAATTCGGGATAGCGATGTTCCAGCGAGGTGACGACCTGCAGCGACTGCGCATTGTGATCGAAGCCGCCATGCGTCTTCAGGCAAGCGTCGAGCGCGCGCTCGCCGGCATGGCCAAACGGGGGATGGCCGAGGTCATGCGCCAACGCGAGCGTTTCCGTCAGGTCCTCGTCCAGACCGAACTGCCGCGCCAACGCCCGGGCGATCTGGGCAACTTCCAGCGAATGCGTCAGCCGGGTGCGGTAATGGTCGCCTTCGTGGAACACAAAGACCTGGGTCTTGTGTTTCAGGCGACGGAACGCGGTGGAGTGGATCACGCGGTCGCAATCCCTGCGAAACGGGCTGCGAGTCTTGCTCGGTGGCTCGGAAAACGGCCGGCCCCGGCTGCGGTCGGGGTCGCAGGCATAGGGCGCGCGGGGGGCAGCCATTCCGACCGACACGGCAGTTTGGTCCCTTCAAGTTGATTCCGTTCGCCGGGACACTTAACTATGCAGCTAGCCGCTTACCAAATGAATTGGGTATGACGCGGATACGACCGGAGAGACCTCTGCAATGACCACAGCCGTCACCATCAGCGAGCGGGCTGCCCGCCGCATCGGCGAAATCCTCAAGGGTGAAGGCGACGGCGCCATGCTCCGCATCTCCGTGGAGGGCGGCGGCTGCTCCGGCTTCCAATATAAGTTCGACGTCGACCGCGCCAAAGCCGAGGACGATCTGGTGATCGAACGCGATTCCGCGGTCGTTCTGGTCGATCCGGCCTCGGCGCCGTTTTTGGCGGGGTCGGAGGTCGACTTCGTCGACGATCTGATCGGCGCCTCTTTCCGTGTGCACAATCCGAACGCCACGGCTTCCTGCGGTTGCGGCACCAGCTTTTCGATCTAGACTTCGCCGATGCGCATCGCCACCTGGAACGTCAATTCGATCCGGCAACGGCTCGAGCCTTTGCTCGCCTGGCTGAAGGAATGTTCGCCGGACGTCGTCTGCCTCCAGGAAACCAAATGCACGGACGAGGCCTTTCCGCGGCTCGAGATCGAGGACCTCGGCTACAACGTCGTCACACACGGCCAGAAGACCTTCAACGGCGTCGCGCTGCTTTCGAAGCTCCCCTTCGACGAAACCAAATCGGGCCTTGCCGGCGACGACGACGACGCCCATGCCCGCTTCCTCGAGGGAGTGGTGCCGATCAAGGGCGGCGTGCTCCGCATGGCCTGTCTCTATCTGCCCAACGGCAACCCCACGAACAGCGACAAATATCCCTATAAGCTCAAATGGATGTCGCGGCTTCTTGAGTATTCAAGGGAGCGACTTAAAGCGGAAGAGCCGCTGATCCTCGCAGGCGACTTTAACGTCATTCCGGCAGCTGAGGACGTCTACAATCCGCCTGCCTGGGGCGATGACGCGCTATTTCGCCCCACCACCCGCGAAAGCTTCCAAGCGCTGCTTGGGCTTGGCCTCACCGACGCGCTCCGCGCGGTGACGGACGCGGCCGGCCAATACACCTTCTGGGACTACCAGGCTGGGGCCTGGCAGAAGAACTGGGGCCTGCGCATCGATCATCTCTTGATGTCGCCGCAGGCGACCGACCGGCTCATCGATGTCGGCGTCGATTCCTATGTCCGCGCCTGGGAGAAGCCGTCGGACCACGTGCCGGTCTGGGCGGACCTCGATCTCGAGGCGGCGTAGCCCGGAATTCCCCTGCTGTCGACCGAACCCGCGCATCGTTTCTATCTCGACCGCGGCTATGTCGGATGCGGCGCGCCGCAACACAAGTTCGGAACGAACTCCTCTTATCCGATGACGAAGAAACTCTGACGAGCCGCAGCAATCGCGTCAGTTGCGGCGGCCCTGCAGCCAGTATTTCAGCATCTGGGCCGCCATGGCGCGATCGTCCTCGTTCGCGCGCGCGAGCGCCTGAGTATAGCTGTCCTTGATCCAGGCCTCATCGGCGGTTGCGCCGTCGCTCGCGAGCGCCAACCACATCAGGCCGCGCGCCCGCTGCGGTGGCAGGCGGTCGCCGTTGAATAACATCTGGCCAAGCATCGCCTGCGCCTGGTGCTGGCCCTTTTGCGCCGCCAGTCCAAGCCAGCGCGCGCCGTAGGTGTAGTCGTTCGGCGTCGCATTGGTGGCCTTGATGTAGAGCCGGCCGAGATCATATTGCGCATCCGCGCTGCCGAAATAGGAGGCTGCGTAATACAGCATCTCGCGCGCCCGATCCGGATCGGGCTTGAGTGAATTGGGAATCCCGTTCAGGTAATAGCGGGCGAGCTCGACGAAGGCGTTGGCCACGGCCACCGATTGCGGCAAGGACGGATTGTCCTCCGCATGATCCTTGGCGAGGCGGCTGAAATACTCGAACGCGCGCATGTCGTCGCGCGTCACGCCGTCGCCGGCGGCATACATCCGCCCGAGCTTCCATTGCGCGATGGGATGGCCGTCTTCTGCGGCATATTCCAGCGCTTTCACCGAATCCGGCACCGGTGCAGGGGTCACTGCTTTCTTGCTAACGATAGCCGGCGGTCCCGGGATCGCCGGGATCGTGGTGTTCTTCTGGTTGACCGGCGCACCGTCGAACGCAAGCGCCGGCGCTGCGACCAGCGCAGTCCCCAGCATCAACGCGACAATGGTACGCCTAGATGTCCGCATAGCACTGTTTCTCGTGCGCGCCACCCGGATGGGTTACGGCCCCAGCCACCGCCGGCCCAACCTGCTGGGCATATTTCCACAGAGCCCCCGACGTGTGATTCGTCTCGCGGGGGCGCCATTTGGTTTTGCGATCCGCAAGCTCTTTGTCGGTCAATTTTACGTTAAGTGATCCGGCGACCGCGTCGATCTCGATGATGTCGCCATCCTCCAGTAGCCCGATCGGCCCGCCCACCGCCGCCTCCGGCCCGAGATGGCCGATGCAGAAGCCGCGGGTTGCCCCCGAAAAGCGGCCGTCGGTGATCAGCGCGATCTTGCCCGAGGTGCCCTGCCCGGTCAGCGCCGCCGTGGTGGAGAGCATCTCGCGCATGCCGGGCCCGCCGCGCGGCCCCTCGTAGCGGATGACAATGACC
>Ga0134126_10005992_pt1 | contig 15211 bp, 14 predicted proteins | sample KB31752_FD_96881 | JGI IMG/M metagenome (GOLD analysis project Ga0134126, IMG submission 96881) | Terrestrial soil microbial communities with excess Nitrogen fertilizer from Kellogg Biological Station, Michigan, USA - KB3-175-2 | ecosystem: Environmental > Terrestrial > Soil > Unclassified ...
GTCTCGGACTTCCGCGCACACACTTCATCAGGGCTTCGGCTTCGTTATCTCCAGCACTTCACTAGGGATAGTGAGATCGTTGTACGACGGTGATGTCAGGTCACGTTGTACCGGCAAAGAACGTGACCAGGAATCCGGCAACGACTACTTCGGCGCTAGATATTATGCGTCCAGCATGGGGAGATGGTTGAGTCCGGATGAATCCCTTGATGGGGCCATCATGGAGTTGCCACAAACCTGGAACAAATACAGCTACGAATACAACCGACCGCTGTATGGGACCGATCCGGATGGACGTTGCCCACCATGTATTGGCGCAATTATCGGTGGAGTTATCGAAGGTGGGATTAGCTTTGGGGAGCAAGTGTATGACCACCGAAGCTTGAATATCGGGGAAAGTGGCTGGAAAGACGTAGGGGCTCATGCTCTCGGCGGCGCTGTGGCGGGTGCGATTGCGGGAGCTACGGGTGGAGCATCGCTAATCTTGGATGCCGCCGCAGGGGGGATAGGAAACATTGCGGGAGGGATAGTCACCAGAGCGGCGGACGGCGATAATGCCAATAAAGTGCTCTCCGCAGGAGCAGTTGCCGACGACGCCGTGTCGGGGTTTGTAGGAGGTGGTGCCGGGCACATAGCTGGAGACTTCGTTCACATTCCAGATGAGCCAACGTTTCATTTCAATGGACGAAATGGTCGATATTACAACCAGGCTTACCGATCCGGTCTTCGCGCTCTTCGAGGCCGCAATACACAAGTTTTTGTCAATTAAGGCGTCCGAGCGGGAATTTCTTCGTCCGCTGCCGCTCATTTCACAAGCACGTTTTGGAATTGGACGGAACAATGGTTCTTTAACCAGCCCCCACAGTCTCCTCCACAGCTGCATGTGACGGTGCAAATCATCGGGTGTCAAGACATGCATGGGAATCCTTGCGATGAATGACGGGTCTTTTCCTAGTAGAGAAGAATTGGCTGGGGCAAAGCAGGATGCGGAGGAATATCTGCACCTGTGGCGGAGGCGGGCGCTATACTCGACCGTGGCTTTCATCTTAAGCTGCGCAGCGGCGTACCCTTTCTTGTATGGACACTCGCTCTACGTTTACTGGGATTCATTCGGCAAGTATTTAGTGATTTTCTCGACTGTTCTGTTCATTCCCTTCGTGATCTGCGTGGGGATAGCAATCAACTCATGGATGTCCTTGCGCAATGTGCGGAGGGGTAGGTTTTAGCCTCATCTCCATGCTTAAGCCAGCATCCGAAAGACTGCGCTGCTGTCGCAGCGGAAGCAAGCGGGACACGTTACCCCCGGCGAGTTGCTGCAGGGCAACCTGCGGTTGCTCCGGGGTTAACGTGAGCAGCGCCAGTGGGATGCAGCGCGCGACCGCATGAACACAGGAGTCCGTCAAATGGTCAGGTATTGTGCGCGGCGTGCAACGCGGCTAGAGTAACACGGTGCTAAAAACGCCCGTGGTGCCCCAGCCTCCACTGCCCCGACACCAAAATCCGAGTGAGACTCAATTCAGGAAGAGCGGGACAGAATGACCAATGATAGCGAACACTCGATGGAGAAGATTTGGTTCAACATCGAACAGGACGAAGATGGGTATCCTCCCGTGCAGATTGAAAGCGTATGGGCCACACCCGTAGGAGGAAACCTATTCCGTTTGGAGAATGTACCCTTTTTTGCGAAAGGCGTGAGCTTTAAGGATGAGGTCTCAACGTCAGAAGGACCTGACGGGAAAAGGTGGTATGAAGATGTTGTCGAACCTTCTGGACATTCAAACTGCGTGTCATCGTATTTAGGAATGGCGACGATTCCAAATCTCTTGAGGAGCGGGTCAAACAGCTAAGACAACGCTTCATCGAAAAGGGCTGCATCACAGAACTCAGTCACCTTCCAGGGCTCTTTGCAGTCGATGTGCCGCCAACCGTCTCGTTAGAGACACTTCGACCGATTCTTGATGAAGGCACAGCTCTAGAGGCATGGGACTTCGAAGAATCCAATTTACGCCACGATCTATGAACGGCTAGTGGGTCTCAATGGTCTTTTCAATCAAGCAGAGGGCGCCCCGGATCCCCTCTGCTGGAGGACCGGGCTATCGATACGATGCAAGAGATGGCTTCAACTCGCTTGGCCGATACGTCTATGACGCTGCCGCTCATTTGTCCTCTTAGCGAAGCGTCTGCCTACAAGGGTAGAAAGAGATACAGAATCAGGAAACGATTACTTCGAAGCCCGGTACTACAGCAGTGCGATGGGACGTTCTTGTCGCCCGATTGGTCAGCCAAAGCCGAGCCTGTTCCGTACTCCAAGCTGGGCAACCCGCAAAGCCTGAATCTCTACAGCTAGATGCGGAATGATCCCCTGGGCGGGGTTGACCCCGATGGGCACCGCTGCGAATCTGATTTCGATTCTTTCCAGACACCGGAACAAAAGAACTGGCAACCGAACACGGAGTTTGACCGCCAATTTTCGACAACCGTTGCAAAGATCAGCGTCGGTGTGTTTGCGGCGACAGATGGTGCCGCGGCTGGCATTGGAAAAGGAATCGAAGCGGCATCGGCAGCCGGAGATGTATCGCTTGGCACGGGTCTCAAGATAGGGGGCTCAGGCTCTGGGGGCAACGGGCATGGGGGTTGGCGGTGTCACGACCGTGGCAGGTGCCCGGTACCAATACCGAAGATGCAGTGAACCACGTTAACAGCATTACAAATCCGATTAGTGCCGCAGTAGGTCGCAACCAGTTCTGCGACCACCGGAAGCAATGCGGGCGATGCCGTGGCAGTGGGTAAGGCTCTCGGCAATCTCGCGACTGGTAAGGCTATTGAGAATCCGGCAGAGGCGGCGTCTTCCTTGGGAGGGGCGATTGATGCTGCTAAGGGTGTCGCGAATTCGGTGGGATCATACTTCTCAACTCCTCAGCCTCCGTCCCCTCCAAAGCCACCATCAACACCAGGATGGGGTGTGGCGGGTTCGTGCTGAGCTAAAGGCGGATTGCCGAGGAACACTATGGTCGAAGTCGCGGATAGATGGATGAAGAAATCTGTCATAGTTTTGATCGTTGAAATCGGAATGATAACCGGGATCGTGATAGCTGCACTCGTCCTTCCACGGAGCACTTCGCTGACCACCTTTTTGATAGTTAGCGGTGCGGCGATCGTACTCGGAAATGTTCTCCTTTTCAGGAAGTTGAATAAACGATCCTCCGCGGCTGGTTTTGGAGAAAGGCAGCGCGCATCGGGCAGTTTCGTCATCTCTCTGATAGTGACGATAGCGATCCTCCTGCTCCTCTGCTTCGTTAATAAACTCTGATCTGCAGCACTTTGTCCGTTGACGAGCGACGGGGGTAGGAAGAATAGATCCGGTGCGGCCAGCGACGGCACCACTCCGGCGGGAAGGCGGGCGAGAAAAAGGAGCCTGCCAGCGACAGGCTCCTCAGAGACAAAGCACCTCCGCTACGCGGCTTTGGTTTTCTTTGCCACCTGCCGCTTTTCCTTCACGGCGAACTCCTGCTTCACTTTGGCGGTAATGGCCTCGATGTCCACCTTGTAGGCGCTAGCGGTATCGCGAAGCACGGTGGTCGTATTCGTCTTGGTCGCGGATCCAGATCCCGCCCAAACATCAAGCCGCTGGATAAAGAACGAGGCCATTAAGAGGAACGCGCAACGGTGTGTAATGCTGAACAAAGCCGTCTCTGGCCAACGCTCCAAAATCAATAGTTTAGGGATGAATTGGATTCGAACCGCCGAATTTCTATCTGGAGGAGCAGACAGAACTGAACTACGTACCTATCACGATTGGCAGCGTAATTTGCGCTTGGACAGGCGTATAGATATCAATATTCCCATTGGTCGCACGAATGGAAACCACCAAACCATAGCGGACACGCCGATCGTATCGAGCATGGCTAGGATTCTCTTTCCACCATCCCCCGATGGGGTAAATCCCGATCGCTGATTTCTTTGCCAAATCCGCGGCATTGCCAAACCAATGATCCGAATGGATAGAGCCAACATTACGAATGCGGCCCAAATACCAGCGGTCGGCGCCACCCGTTACAGGGATGAGCCCGGCCTCCTCTGCCTCTGCCGCTGCATTGATCCTCGCTCTGAATTCATCCACACTTTCCAACTCCCGCTTTACTGCGAACCGGAGTGCGTGCGATGCATAGCGATGTGTACGAAGCCAGCCTCTCTCGCCCGGGGTTTGGCTCGATGTAATACGACAGCGTGACACGCAATTCGACCTGAGTTTCGCCAGGCTGTTCGAGCTCCGTTCGTGGCCACGGAAACTGATGAAGATTCATGTGCCTTGTCTTGATACTGCCGTCTTCCTTCCAGAAGGGCTGCAGATCATCCTCGGCGATGAGCGTTAGGTCGTTATTAGCACTGAGGACCGCACGGTCATAGTTGGCGACACCGTAGCCATACTTGCGAAGCAATGCGCGTTTTTGATTTTCCGCAGTCGCCGCGTCGAACTGCTGCTTCATCGCAGGTGTCCATTCAGCGGAATGAACCATCAATGCTCGAATGGTTTCAGGCCAGCGTTCAGGCATGGCCGAGAGGATTTTTCCCGCGAGATGACCTGCGGTCGCGGCGCTCGTATCGCGGAAGATATCAAAGTGCCGCACCGACGGATCACGGAACGTTGTGAGGATACCTAAATCGTCCGGACAGTCGCAGTCATCCCCGGATACTGCCCAGTTACCGCCTTCCATGAGAATCTCGGGCTTGATCGGCCACTGACGCTCCCAGGTGATCGACGTGCGGCTCGTAGGACAAAGTTCTCCTATCGGCGCAAGAGGCTCCCAGCCAGCGAACGTGGGATCGACGATGACCGTCTTCTCCGTAAACGCTCCAATCGTGACCGCATTCCATGCCTGCGCTGGGTTTTCAATAGGTTCGGTCTCATTCCGCGCGGGATACTCCTCTCCCGATATACCTTGACGGATATTTCCGGCTGAGATGAGGACGAGTCGTTTATATCGCCATCGCCAACAGGATCGCAATGAACGGGGTTGACCCCCATAGCCCTCCTGTTTCGATCGGAAGATGACGCACGTTGACCAGATATATGAAAAACCAGGTGTAGTAGATGTAAGCTGGATAGCCTATGCAGAGGTAGCTGAGGAATAAAAGCCAAACCGAAGGTTTGCGGAGCATCGGCAATAAAGAAACATTTTCCAGCTGAGACCCTTCATTTCGGAATAATGAAGTGCCGCTCTGCCTGGAAGCAGATCTTATAACTTGCAGTTCTAACGAATTAACTCCGCGGTGTTCTTCCGGTCGATCTGTAACATATATGTACCAACTGATTGCCAGAATGAGGCCTAGGATGCCGCAGATGTAAAATGATTTAACTCCCCGGCTTGTTGGCCGGATTATCGCCAAACGTTTTAACCAACGCTTCCCGCTGGTACCTACAGTGCAGCCGGGTCAAGTGGCTGCAACCTTGTTTAGACAATCTCCACTGGTGTTAGACCCGGTGGTAGCTCATCAAGACCGTCTTCAGCTATCGGGCCATGAGCGAGCGTTGGGCGTGCCGGTTGGTGAACCAGCCCCGCAGCATGCAGCGCTACCGGCCAGCACAGCGGGAAGACGAAGATCAACTGACCGAGGCCATCATCGCTTTAGCGAAGCAGTATGGTCGTTATGGCTACCGCAGGATTACTGCGTTGCTCAACCAAGCAAGCTGGCCGGTGGGCAAGGCCAGGGTCGAACGGATCTGGCGTCGCGAAGGGCTGAAAGTACCGAAGAGGCAGAAGCCGCGCGGGCAGTTGTGGCTCAACGATGGCTCGTGCGGCCACACTCTTCGCTGGGCTACAAACCACCAGCGCCCGGGGCATGGCTGATAAACATCAAGGGGCATGGAGAAGTGGAAACCGCTACGCGCTTCCCACTTCCCCACACCCCCCGACGGCGGCTATCTGACATCAGGGATAACCGCGCTACACTAACAATCTCGCTGGTGCAAATTATCGGACAGGCCGACTACGCCTAGAAGATTGACAATCCGCGTCAGTGACAGCGGAACGAGCTCGAATTAAGCAGTGTAGGTGGTGGATGAGACCCGTCCGCCGCGCCCGGTCCAATTAGTATGGAAGAACTCTCCACGTGGTCTGTCCACCCGCTCGTAAGTGTGCGCGCCAAAAAAGTCGCGCTGCGCCTGCAACAGGTTTGCAGGGAGCCGCTCGGTACGATATCCATCATAGAACGCCAGAGCTGTCGAGAAGGCCGGAGTGGGAACTCCGATCTCAACAGCGCGAATGACCGCCTTGCGCCATGACGGTTGATAGCGGTTCAGAACATCGGCGAAGAATTCGTCCACCAGCAGGTTGCTGAGTTTTGGATTGCGCTCGTAGGCGTCTCTGATTTTGCCGAGAAATTGGCTGCGTATGATGCAGCCGCCGCGCCACATAAGAGCAATACCGCCCATATTCAGGTTCCAACCCTGCTCACGCGCCGCTTCACGCAGCAGCATGTAGCCCTGCGCGTAGCTCACCATTTTCGAGCAGTAGAGCGCGCGGCGGACGTCTTCAATGAATTCCTTGCGTTCGAGAGCCGGGCGCGCGGCAGGGCCGGTCAACAGTTTCGACGCGGCCACGCGTTCATCTTTGAGCGCGGAGAGGCAGCGCGCGAAGACCGACTCGCCAATCAGTGTGACGGGAACCCCGGTGTCCAGGGCGGCGATCGCCGTCCATTTGCCCGTGCCTTTCTGGCCCGCCGTGTCGAGGATTTTGTCCAACATTGGCTCGCCGTCCCCGTCTTTCTTGGCGAATATCTCCGCTGAAATTTCAATCAGGAAGCTATCCAGTTCTCCCTTTTTCCAGTCGGAGAAAACATCGTGCAACTCATCAGCGGAGAGTCTAAGCCCATGTTCCAGCAACTGGTAAGCCTCGCAGATCAACTGCATATCCCCGTATTCGATGCCGTTGTGGATCATCTTGACGAAGTGTCCGGCGCCCTCTTCACCGACCCAATCGCAGCAGGGAGAGCCGTCCTCGACCTTCGCGGCGATAGCCTGGAAGATTGGTCTAACGTGCGGCCACGCCGCTGGATTACCACCGTGCATGATGGAAGGGCCGAAGCGCGCACTCTCTTCGCCGCGCGAGACGCCGGGTCCGATAAACAGAATGCCTTTTGCCGCGAGGTCTTTCGTCCTGCGGGTCGAGTCCGTATAGAGCGAATTGCCGCCGTCGATTACGATGTCGCCTGGCTCAAGATGGGGAAGAAGCTGCTCAATGGCTGCATCCACAGCGGCTCCAGCCTTGACCATCAGCATGACGCGGCGGGGTCTTTTAAGCAGAGCCAGCAGTTCCTCAATGGAGTTCGCGCCGGCGACCTGGGTACCTTTGGCCTCATTGGCTAGAAAGTCCTCCACTTTGGAAACGGTGCGATTGAAGACGGCAACTTTGAAGCCGTGGTCGTTAATGTTAAGCACCAGGTTCTGGCCCATGACGGCAAGGCCAATCAGTCCGATATCGCAAGTCGCAGTGGTCATACCTCTCCGGAAGATAAACGTCGTCTCAATTCTGATTACGGCAAAAATGTCAGGAGATTCCGTAGGAATAAGGAGTTTCGCTATCCATCGTAAAGGAAAATCACGACTGCCACAATCGACTGAGGGAGACCTCCTGCTTTCTCCTCCTTTACTCTGTTTAATGAAATATCTCACCACGTATAACTTGCAGGCGAGGTGCAGCATGCTGCCTCCTCCAGTAAAGGTGCTTTGGATTACGGTGATGCTACCCGCCTCCACTAGGCCTTTGCGGAACACGAGCATGAATTTAACGTGCCTCATTCTTCGTCCGAATGGTCCAATGATCCTCTCATTGTCAGTGACACTTTTCAACCTTCCTATGGCATCCTAGTCCTTCGCCATGGTCGGAGGTAAAGATCATGATTGTGCCATCGTTCCGCTGGCGCACGGCATCAATGCGGCGCAGGGAAGGGACATTCAACTGTCAGCCGATTTTGATTAGAGAAAGTACTGTCATAAATCCAGCATTAACATTGTTTTAATTGATGCATAACCGGGTGTAATGCCCAACGAACCGAGAATCCATCATTTTTCATGAACAATATGGTCTATTCGACCTGGCAGTAATCTCGACATTATCAACCTGGGCCCCGGCGGAGCGATCGAACAAGCTTTACCACTCTTCCTACTGCGCGCCGCAGTACTGGTTTACCCATTCTGGTTCAAGGTGGGATAGTCTTATGGCATACTGAAGCAACAGCGGCAGGGTCCTCAAACTGATTAAATATGGCTACCGGCGCGTCACCACCAATGGTTGAATTGCGGTATGAAGGATGGGCTCAATAGGCTTCACATACCCTGATTCATGCGCATGGCCGCCCACTTGCCGATACACACGGGGTAGGTTACCTTACAGGTTGTGTTAATACTTAACACAGATGAAAACTGTTTGGATTTTTTCCGCTTTCTGTCTGTTGGCCACTCCTCTGCACGCGCAAGTCCAAAGCTTGGACAATACGACAGTTGAGGTCTCGTTCAGCTGGACCGGCGCATACTCGATAACTGACAGGCCGACACACTGGAAGATGCAAGGCAAGCTTCCCGGCACAGTTAGCGGTCTTCGCGTTGCCAATGGCCGGGATGCACTGGGAGCGTATCGGGAGATCAATGCAGATTGGAATACGGGCGGACGCACCGCGACCATCCGTCTCTATCAGAACAGCGCCGCAGTGTTGTTTCTGGATAAGCACAAAGGCGCGGATCCAAATGTCGCACCATTTCCTGACTTCGAGGCGCTGCCTCACGACCTGATGCGCTTCAGCTACGCGGTGGATAACTTTTCGCCGTTTGAGTTCGGGAAGCTAGGCGCGCAAGGTCCATGGCTGATCTTCAATCACAACCGCGATACCATGGTGCTTTCGCCCGCGGATAGCTTTCTGGTTGCGAACCTCGTAGAAGCTCCTGATGGACACGTGAGCAGCGGCATCGACTCCCAAATCGCGACGCTGCCCATAGGGTTCACGCACCGCACGTTGCTGGTCTTCGGCAGCGGCATCAATCATACCTTCGCGGACTGGGGCATAAATCTGCAAAAGCTGGATGGCAAGCGGTCCGTGTCCAACGACGCCGACGTGTTACTGAAGAAGTTCGGCTATTGGACGGATAATGGCGCCACCTACTACTACAAGTTCGTTCCAAAGCTCGGATATGAAAGGACGCTGCTCGCCGTCCGCGACCAGTTCCAGAAACTGGGAGTGCCCATCGGCTATCTGCAACTCGACAGCTGGTGGTACACCAAGGAGAACGGTAACATCCTGGTGAACGGATCAGTAGACAACGGTACACTCGTCTATCGTCCGGATCAGAACGTCTTTCCCGATGGACTGGAGGCTTTTCACAAGAAGCTGGGACTGCCCATGGCAACCCATGCCCGCTGGATATCGTCAACCAGCCCTTATCGCAAAGAATACCGTATGTCGAAGAACATAATCATCGATCCCAGATTCTGGAACTCCACAGCCGAATATCTCAAGGAGAGCGGCGTGGCGGTATATGAGCAGGACTGGCTGAACGATAATGCCCGGCCGGCCATCAATATCGAACAGTCGCATGCATTCCTGGCCGATATGGCCAATGGTATGGCTAAAAAGGACATCGGCATTCAGTATTGTATGCCGCTGCCAGGCTATTTCCTGGCCAGCACGCAGTTCTCCAACCTGCGCACCATCCGCACCAGCGACGACCATTTTGGACGGTCGCGTTATGACACTTTCCTGTATGGATCGGCACTGGCGCACGCTGTCGGTTTGTGGCCATGGAGCGATGTCTTCATGAGCGATGAATTGCCAAATCTGGTCATCTCCACACTTTCCGCCGGTCCAGTCGGTACAGGAGACGCACTGGGAGCAATCAATGTCGCCAACCTGAAGCGCGTCATGCGCGCCGATTCGGTGATTCTGAAGCCGGACATGCCGCTGATGCCGATCGATGCAACCTATCTGGCGGATACCAACGATGGCCAGAGGCCCTTGACCGCTCCCATGGTAGCTATGACCCAGACCAGCTTCGGCAATGCGACCGAAGACTACGTGTTCTCGTACCCGCGCAGTGGCAATGCTACTGGCACTTCGGTTCCGCTCAAGAACCTGGGGATTCACGGTCCCGTCTATGCCTGGAACTGGGTGACGCAGAAGGGCGAGGTGATTCCCGCTGGCAAAAACCTGCGAATGAGCTACGACAACGGCTGGGGTTATGAGGTATTGGCGCCGATCAACAAGGCTGGCTTGGCGCTGTTGGGTGACACCAGCAAAATCGTTCCCCTAGCCCGTAAGCGCTTCAGCTCCGTAAGCAACGACGACGGCGAGTTGGAAGCCGCTGTTTCCTTTGCTCCTGGAGAACACTCAGTAACTCTCTCCGGTTATGCGGCGAGCGCGACGCATGTCACCGCCACTACAGGAAAAATCAGCGCGCTGCGCTTCGATCCTGCCACCCATCTGTTTTTCTTCACTGTATCGCCTTCTGCGGCAAAAGCCGCGATGGTTCGCATTCGCTAGCTTTCCGGAAATAAGTCAGCGGTATGAACACAGATACTTATCCAGGTTAATTTCGGTTCCATCCCTCGGCACCAGCGCTTTGATTTACGCTTTGGGATGCGGTAGGTCGACGATTATCTGCGGGAACGGCCCACGGTTGATTCGCGAATAGTCAACGCCGGGGGCAAGAGGATTTTTTTCAAATCCTGTTCTGGATTAGACGAGAGTTCAAGAGCCAACTGTCCAGCGAGCTCACCTAAATGCGAAGTCTTGTGGTCGATTGAACTTAAGGGAACGCGCAGATAGTCCGCATAGCGAAGATTTCCACATCCAATAAAGGCAATATCTTCAGGAACCCTCAGGCCTGCGTTTAGAGTGGCATCAATAGCTCCAATGGCCGTCAAGTCGTTATAGCAGAAGACAGCATCTATTTTTGGCTTGAGCCTCAAAAGCTTCTGCATCGACTGGTAGCCCACCTTATCGCCAAACTCTTCGATGCGCTCGTTGGAAATGATCATATTGTCCGTGACGCGCAGCCCCGCAGCTGTGATCGCATTCCTGAATCCTCGCAATCGATCAAATGACGGGCTCGTATTGCGGCCACCAATATGGGCAATTCGCTTTCGGCCGATCTCAATAAGGTGATTTGTTGCCATTTCTCCAACAAGCACATCGTCAGACCCTATGAAATGCGCCGCAAGATGTGGAAAGTTGCGATCAAATAAAAGGTAAGGAGTGCGGTTGTCTCCGAGTTCATAAAAGTTCCGCAGGTTCGCCTGACAGGACGCGATGATCAGAACATCGACGCCGCGGTTGAGAAGCGTGCGAATCTCCTGGCGTTCTACCTCGGGATCTTCCGCCGACGAGGCAAGAATCAAGGCGCGGCTGTTTTTTCTGAGTTCTTCACCAAGTGATTTAGCAAACTCCGCAAAGAATGGGTGCACCAGATCGGGCACCACCAATCCGACGGTATATGTACGTCCACTTGCGAGCCCCCGAGCCATCATGTTCGGCTGATAGTTGAGATCCTTCATGCGCTTCAGTACACGCGCGCGAGTCTGTTCGCCGACATCCGTATTGCCTCGCAGCACCTTGGAAACAGTGACGGTAGAAACTCCAAGTTCTCGCGCAATATCCTTCAACCTGACGGCCATACTTGCTCCTAGCCCATCATCCCATAAAATTAGACTTCGGAACCCCAGCTCCCACCCTGCACTTGGTACATGCTCCACTGCTCCCGGTTAGTGGCAAGGCTCCGTGCCGATTCATATCATAAAACGATTTTTTTAGTGGTTCAGAGAGACGGGAGTTTTGATCCACGAGGCACTCCTCTACAAAAGTACTGGTTCGGAACGGTGGGTAAGTCGGGTCCGAATGTGGTTGAGTGCATGAAGGAAAGTCCCGCGGCGCACTGCCGTTCCCCTCGGTTATTTGCGTTAGCTGCAAGCTGTCATCCATCGCAGAAGCGCGACCGCCAAAAATTAAAAAATGTTGACACTGTACTTCGCTCCGGGCTACATTTCACCGATACCGGTAACTATAGGGGTTTTGTGCTGAAAGCCATCCTTTCCGACAGTCAGTTTCTGGTGCCCGCCGTCGTTTTTGTCGGTGGGATCATCCTACTCGCGATCCTGCGTTGAGGGCTTCCATCATTCGAGCGGTGCAGCAACAACGTGAAAATCTGTCACTCCACAAACTTGGTGTCGTATGTGGCCTTGTGGCGGGCTGCTGGCTGGGCGCCGCAGAAGCTCCCACCAAGCTGGTCACGACCGGGCTTTCCCCATTCGCCATCTCGCTTTGCATGGTGGCGGGTGTTTTTGTGGCGCGCTGGACGTTTCCCACTCTCCTCAAAGGCACCGCTTATATCTTCCGCGACCTGCGGAGCCGGCGGCATCTGATTGTGTGGGCTTTGCTCGCGGGCGGGCTCTGGGCAGTGGCAAACACTCTAACGGTGATCGCGATTCGAGACGTGGGCCTGGCGGTGGCGTTTCCTCTGTGGAATGCGAACACCCTGGTTGGATTGATCTGGGGCAGGGTCTTTTTCGGCGAATTGAAAGGAGCGGAACGACGCACCAAAGCGCGGGTGGCCAGCGGGGTGATTGCGATTGTGGCATCCGCCGCCCTGCTAGGCTTCAGCAGCACGCATCAGACAGGTGTAACAATTACACACGCATCGCGCGGCGTCGCGGCGGCCCTCGGAGCCTGCGTGCTTTGGGGAACGATGTACATCCCATACCGGAAAGCATACTTGAGCGGCATGAACCCGTTGTCGTTCGTTACCGCATTTACGGTGGGAGAACTCCTCACTGTCGGCAGCGTGGCTGTCGTCCTCGGCGGTGGCGTCAGGGTTCTCAGTTCCGAGTTATTTCATGCGCAACATGTACTTTTCTGGCTATTTCTTGGAGGCTTTGTCTGGGTTGTGGGCGACCTCTTTCAGCATTATGCCGCCAAGTACCTGGGGATTGGCCGCGGAATACCTCTAAGCAGCACCAATCAGCTATGGGGACTGGCCTGGGCGGGCTTCGTTTTTGGAGAGCTGCGCCACACAGCAACAGTGCAACAATGGCTCATCGTGGGCGGCTCGCTTGGGATGATCCTTGGCGCTTTCCTGTTAAGCTCCGCCGTGGCATCTGGAAACGAGAATGCTTCCCGCGATGAGGTTGTGCTGCGGGAGTGTACCCGCTACAGGCTCAATTACGCAGAAACAATGCGCGCCATCGCCGGCCACGTCACCGATGGCGATGCAGGAAGGCAGCGCTGGTGGGATGTGTTGATTATCCTGGGCGCCCTGTCGCTCTTCGTTTGGTTCGCGCATACCGCGAAGATTCCACCTCTCCCCATTGACTATCGCTGGTGCCTGGTTTTGAGCGCGATTTTGCTCATCACCCTGGCATTTGGGGTCCTTCGCCTGTGGCGTGACACAGATTTCAACTAAACCGCAGATGAAGATGCATATATTTTTTGAAAAATGCGCCGGAATGATGTAGTGTAACGTTACCGGTAACGATAAGCTATGGGAGGACGTACATGGCAGATGGCAGACCTTCACCGCACGAAGGTCCTTTAAGTCCCGATATGGAAGAATGGGACGACTTTCTCAGGGGCCGCTATAAGCAGGGAAAATCGCAGGAAGAGTTCCGCCAATATGACGCGCAAGCTAATCCGGGTGTCGCGCGTTTCTATCGCCTGAATCACGAACATCAGTCTTTTGATTATGTGATCCATAAGGAGAAGGAGTACTTTCCTCTCACACGAGGGCAAAAGTCGATATGGGAGGCGGCTGAGTTTCTGAATACTCTGGTCGATGATAGTGATCCCGACACAGACCTCACCCAGATCGAGCATCTGCTGCAGACGTCGGAAGCCATCCGGGCTGACGGGCACCCACGCTGGTTTGTTCTGGCGGGCTTCATTCATGATCTCGGTAAAATTCTTTGCTTGTGGGGAGAGCCGCAATGGGGAGTGGTTGGAGACACGTTCCCCGTCGGATGTGCATTCTCAGAACACATCATCTTTCACGAGTATTTTAATGAAAATCCTGACCTTCATCATCCTATTTACTCAACGAAGTATGGAATTTATGAGCCGAATTGCGGCCTGGATAACGTCCACATGTCATTCGGGCATGACGGATACATTTATGAGGTGATGAAGAGCTACCTCCCCCAGGAAGCGCTCTACATGCTGCGTTACCACTCCTTTTACCCAGCACACAAGCATGGTGCCTACCAGTATCTTATGAACGACAGAGACCGCGAGATGTTTCGCTGGGTAAGCGAATTCAATAAGTACGACCTTTACTCGAAGGGCCACGCAAAGCCAAGTCTTAAGGAATTGAAACCCTATTATGACGATCTTTTCGCCGAGTTTTTCCCGAAAACTATAGCTTGGTGAGGCCGGTTCGTGGCTCTGGGCCAGACCATGAACCGATAACGTCTTGCATTTCTTCGCACATGAGGTAACGAATGGGAATTCGACGCAGGGATCTTTTGAAAGTTGGGAGCGGTGGGCTTGCCGGCGCGGCAATCGGCGCCATTTCTTTGAGGCCGGCGCATGCCCTGGCCGACTCCGGCTCTTCCGGTGCGCCGTCCGGCCGCGATTTCGATGTTCGGCTCTTCGGGGCTATCGGTGATGGCAAAACAATCGACACGCCATCCATCAACAAGGCGATTGACGCGGCCGCCGCGGCAGGCGGAGGAGTGGTTCGCTTCCCCGCCGGCCAGTACCTTTGCTATTCGATCCGGCTCAAGAGCAATGTGTGTCTCTCGCTTGAACACGGTGCAGTGATCATCGCCGCCGATTCGCTTCCTCCAGGCGTGAGCGGCGGTTATGATGAGCCGGAGTCGAACCAGCCCTGGGAGGCATTCCAGGATTTTGGGCATAATCATTGGCATAATTCCTTGATCTGGGGTGTTGGGCTCCACGATGTTTCCATCGTTGGGCCGGGCCGGATCTGGGGCCGCGGGCTCAGCCGTGAGAATGGTCCGGAAGCCCGCAATCCGGCCGACAAACGGACGCAAGGCATCGGCAACAAATCCATCAGCCTGAAGAACTGCCACAATGTCCTGCTCAAAGACTTTCAGATTCTTGAAGGCGGCTGGTTTGGCATTCTCGCAACCGGGGTCGACAACCTCAACATCGACGGATTGACCATCGACACCAATCGTGACGGCATGGACATCGATTGCTGCCGTAACGTCCA
>Ga0134126_10005993_pt1 | contig 15209 bp, 20 predicted proteins | sample KB31752_FD_96881 | JGI IMG/M metagenome (GOLD analysis project Ga0134126, IMG submission 96881) | Terrestrial soil microbial communities with excess Nitrogen fertilizer from Kellogg Biological Station, Michigan, USA - KB3-175-2 | ecosystem: Environmental > Terrestrial > Soil > Unclassified ...
GCCTGAGGCCGACGATCCGCTTCTCGTCGACCTCGATGCGCTCGCCGCCGGCGAGCAGAATGCGCGCGCCAACGTCGCCTGAGGGCTCGCGCCCGTCGCTTCGGGCCGGATTCGGTTCGGCCCAAAGCCGCGCCATTTGCAACAAAACGGCGGGGTTGTATGCCGCCGCAGATCCGGGTTCCAACCGTCTTGATCCACAGCGGCCTCAACCTCTTCACGCTATTGCCTTGCTTTGGTCAAACCCGGCTGAAGTTCTGTGCCGGCATGGATCACTGAAGTCGCGGTGGGACCGACGATGCCTTCCAATCAGGACACCAAGAACGATCCGCATGACGTGGTGGAGATCGCGCCGGACGTTGTTCTGGTCGCGCGCGCGGCTGCGGAGTTTCCGTCACTGGCGCCGGATGCGGCGAACCAGGCCTTCAACCGCCAACCGAATATGGGGAACATGGGAGCCGCTCCGGACTTGGCGGCCGCCCCCAAGGTGGACACCACGTTCCGCGCCAGCGACGTCAACGATATTCCAGGTCGCAGGTCGGGGGCCCGGTGGATGCGGACGGCATTGATGGCCTTCCTGTTCGCCTTCCTCAGTGTGATCGCCACTGCCACCTGGCAGCGCTATGGCAATGAAGCACAGGCGATGATAGCTTCAGGCCTGACGATGCGGATTGACCTCGCGTCCTGGCTGCCATGGCAAAAGAGCGATGCGGCCGCGCCAGCGGATACGTCGACTGCGTCCCCCGCCCCCGCCGCTGTTGCGACCGCTGCGGATCAGGTCACGCCAGCGGCCCAGCCCGCCGATAGCGCCGCTGCGCCGGCTGCCGCCACTCCGGCCACGCCACCACCAGCCGCGGCAACCTCGCCCCAGGCTCCGCCGGCACAAGACCCGGCGCAGACGCTGCAGTCGGTGACGCAGGACGTCGCGAGCCTCACGCAGCAAATCGAAACGCTCAAGGCGAGCATTGCGGAATTGAAGGTGAGCCAGGAGCAGCTTTCGCAGCAGTTGTCGCGCGAGATAGCAAAACCCCGCGAGACCAGGCCGGTGGAAGCCAGGCTTCCGGAAAGGCCGGCCGAGCGTCGTCCCGCCAAGCTGGGAGCGCCGCCACGTTCGCTGGGGACGATCGTGCAGCGCAATCCGAGGCCAATGTATCCGCCGATGCACGAAACGGCCGCGGCTCCCTTGCCGCCACCGGGTTATGGATCAGCTCCGGTGCAGATCGCCCCCGGACCGCCGCCCGCCGCGCCTGCGGATGCGTCGGATGATGGCGTGGTCGTACGCCCCCCGATGCCGGTGCGATGAGCTAGTGCTGCGGGACCGGCATCGGCGGCTTTAGTGCCGAGTGCGATGCTGCTGGCGGCTTTTTCGGCTTGCCGGGCGGCCGTCCATGTGACGCGTTATCAATGTCTGCGAGGTACGAGGCGAGCGCCCAGGCGGTATCCGAACCGGTCGAATAGTGATCCTTCAGGAACATATAGAGCGTCAGCCGAAAGCGCCCCTTGGCGAGCCCTCGGGCGCTGCGATGGCAGGTCGCGCAACTGTCGGCGAATAGCTTTGCCGCGGACTTGCCCTTGTCCAGATTCTGCGCACGCGCCGGCACCGATACCGCCAACGCCATCACCGCGAGCGCAGCAAGGCGCCTCCAAAACATCCTGTTCATCACGCCCCGCAACGTTCGCTCCTTCACGCTCTCGGTACCGATATCCCGGACAAGGCTGTCAAAATCACGGCAGCGGGCGCAAGAGGTCACCGCTTGAAAGATCGAAGGGGAACCAACATGATACAATCGGGTGCCCCGAGCTTGATGCGCGAGCAACAAAGCGAGCGGCGAACCGCTTTCAAGAGCTCACAGGAGACCGGCATGACCGATCTTAGTTCATTGTCATCATCGGAGCTTGCCGACCGTATCGCAATCGTCCGCGACAATATTCGCCAGATCACCGAGCAGGCCGCTGCGGCGTCCGGCGCTGCGGATGAAGAGCGCAACGCCGATCGCCTTGCGGAGCAGAACGAGGAGCTCGATGCGCTCTTGAAGGAGGAGGCGCGACGCTCGCGCAAATGAAAATCACGAAGCGAAGAAAAAGGGGCGGCCCGTCAGCCGCCCCTTTCGTTACGCCCGGTGAAACACCAGCGCGCGGATCTCGATGCTTTCCCGGCGTGGCGTATCCGGCGGCGTGGTCGGGTCCACAAAGGCGGTATGGGGCCCAAAGCGTGTGCGCCCATCGGTCGCAGAATCGTAGCACTTGAGCAGCAGCGCCTCGTCGGCCGTCATTTCCGGGAAATAGAACCAGCGGTGGTTCGGGTTGTATTTCACCGAATAGGTTTCGCCGCGGCGGTTCGGATAGATCAGATCTGAAGCGATGAGATCGTCCGGCGCCACCGTGGTGCCGTCGGCCATCGCCAGCGGCGCATCGCGCACCGGTCCGTGGATCGGCCGCCACAAATTGATCACCTGCACCCGGCCCTTGAGCAACTCTTCGGCCTCTTTGGGCACATGCTCGTGAACCCGGTTCGGCCCTGACGAGAGGGTCTGGTCGACATGTACGCGGGTTGCGGGCTGACGCGGACCGGCGCCGCGGATATCGGCCGCGCCATCGACCCGCTTGCGCACCGTGTGGTCAAAGATCACCACGCGGTCGGCCTTCAGCGTCGCGCGCATGAAGGCTTCGACAGCGGGATAGTAGACGCGCTTGATCTCGGCCTCGTCGTAAAAATCCTTCACGGCAGTTGGATGCCGCACCAGCTCAAAGCCTTCGCGATCGAGCGAGAAGTTCTTCGCAATCAGCCGCCCGTCGAAGATCGGCACCTGGTGCGGTTCGGGCAGATTGGTCGATTTCGGCTCGCCCGGCGGCGGATCGTAGGCATAGGTGCGAGGCTTGCCGGATGTCGGCGCCAGATAGTTCAACTCGGCGGTCACGAAGGGAAGCGATTCTATTCTTGTTTCTTGCAGGCCCATGTTTCTTGCAGGGCTGTGGCCCTGTCTCCCGACTGATAAAACCTAGACTAAAATGTTTGCTGCAATGCCCTTCCCGGCAAGCGCCGGCGCGAAATAGCAACGTTGCTGTTGCCGCATGGGCCGGGCAAAGAAAAATTCTGCCGCCGGCCAGGGGCTGGCCGACGGGTTGTTCTCAAAACTTCACGGAAATGCGAGCGGGCGGGCTCGAGAGCTTTAGCCCACCACGACCTCGCTGACCTGAATCACCGGCGCGATATCGGTGTAATTGGCGATATCGCCCATGATTTCCTTGCCGTGTTTGGCCATGCCGGCCTGGAACGCCTCGAGGGAGTCGCAGTAGATATGGCACATGCCGACATAGGTCGCGGGCGCACCGGGTGCACCGCCTGCCAGACCCTTGTCCACCGTATAGGACTTGCAGCCGTCGCCGAGCCGTTCTTTCACCAGCGGCATGTGCTTGTCACGGTAATAGGTATGATCGAAGCGCGCGCCTTCCTTGTTCGGATACATGACGCTGACCTTGAACATGGCGATTTCCCTCCGGTGATTTCGCCGGCTGAATGCGGCGTTCAAGGAGGACTTTGCGTCAGCTTTGCGCTTTTCGCAACTGCCGAACGCGCCCCACATGCGCGCTCGGCAATGACAAGATCGTCAGCTTTGATGTGGGCCGCGCATCATCTTCATGGCTTCCTCGATATGGCGCCACTCCCGCGCTTCCTCGGCATCGCCATCCTTTTCGCAGGCCAGCGCTCTCTCGGCCGCCGCCGCGATCGCCCCGGGCCCGTGCTTTTCGAACATCTGACGCGCGATCGTGTGAACCTGCGTTTCCGACATCATGTGGCTCTCCCTGGTTCCACTGTCTGACACCACGGCAACCGTCTGCGGTTGCCGGGCGCTCTATCAAACGGTTCGAGGCAAGCCCTCGTTCCGCAGAGGCGCGGACACATTTTGCCGCGGCGCCTATAGGTCGAGCGCCGGTGGGTCGAACCAGTTGGTCAGCGACAGGCCGCCATCGACCACGATCGATGCACCGGTGACGTAGGCCGAGATGCGGTCCGACAGCACGGCGAGCGCCATCGGCGCCAGGTCCTCGGCCCGGCCGATCCGGCCGAGCGGAATGTGTCTGGAAAGCGAGGGATCGGCGACGAAACCGCCGGCGGCGATGGCGCCCGGCACCAGCGCATTGATGCGGATGTTGTAGCGGCCGAACGTCTTGGCCAATTCCCTCACCATCATCGCCAATGCCGCCTTCGCGCTCGAATAGTGCGGCAGGTTGCGCGGCGTGCCGGCGTGCAACGACGTGAGCATCAGGAACGAGCCCGGCTGTTTCGCAGCGATCAGCTTTCGCGCCAGCTCGCGTGAAAGATGGAATCCGGCATCGACGTTGACGGCGTGCATCTGCCGCCAGGTCTCGTCGTTCACCGCAAAGGCGTGATCGGCCTCGCGTCGCGGCGGCGAGGCCGAGTGCACGAAATGGGTGACGTGCCCAATGGCTTTGTCAGCATACGCAAGGAGAGCCTCGCAAGTGGTTCGTTCGGCGAGGTCGCCTACAAAGGGCACCGCGAGCTCCGGCTTGCTCGCGGACTTGATCGCTGCCGCAACGCGCTCCTCGCTGACGTCGGCGAACATGGTGCGCACGCCCTCTGCCACCAGCGCCTGCGCGATCGCGCGGCCGATGCCATTGCCGGCGCCGGTTACAAGGGCCGCCTCGCGTGTTGGATCGAAGGGAGAGCTGAAGAGACTCATGAGGGCTGGCTCCTGTGCCGCAGGCTGACTGACGCTACGTCAATGAACCTCAGTCGCGCCGCTTGCGTCAATCGCGATGGAACCATTTGCGCTGGTCGCATCACCTCTGCTCTGCCGCAATTGGACTCTCTTCCGGTCGCATTTTCGGAGTAACGGCCGAGTGATGCGGAGGGTATCGGGATGAAAAAGGCAATCGCAATCGCGGCCGTGTCGCTGTCGCTGATTTGCTCGCAGGCGCGCGCAGACGGGCATCGCCCGGGTGACGCTGCGCTCGGGGCTCTGTCGGGCGCGGTGGTGTTCGGGCCGATCGGAGCGGTCGCTGGCGCGGTCGTGGGCTATACCGCAGGCCCCTCGATTGCGCACTCCTGGGGTTTTCGGCATTCAGCGCATCGGGCCAGACCCGCGCGGCGGACGATGCCGCCGGCCGAAGCTCATGCGCAAGCGCCGGCGCCATCGGAGGCTCACGCCGCGACGGCTCCGCCGCAAGCACCGCCCGTACCTCAGACGGCTTCCACGTCACCGCCGCCGGTGCAGACACTCGAGTAACAGGTCGCGCAGCGGCGATGGGCACTTCGCGCATCGAAGAGCTTATGCGTGCCGATGCGCCTCTGTTCTTTGTCTGACTCTATTTCGTTCTCAAAGAACGAATCGGAATCGCGCAAATCAGCGCGCAGCGATTCCTAACAATTGGTTCGTTTGATGATCGTTGCGACGCGGTCAACGCGGCCGCGCACTCACAGGAGCTTGGCGTTGACGAACAGCGCCCGCACCGCATTGGTCGCCTGTACCGTCAGCATGGCGTTATCAGCGGCGCGCTCGAGCAGATCGACGGCATCGTCATGCAGCGAGCGATACTCCATCCATTCGATAGAGTTCAGCGTGGTGAGAAACTGATAGGCTTGCCCCACGGTCGAAATCGACACCGGCTTGCCGTTCAGTCGAAAGCGGAACGTCGTGCGCAGCGGTGTCTCGGAGTTCGACACCTGACTCATGTCGGGCGCGAAGTAGGTCAAGATTGCGAAGTTGAGCGCTGCGCGGCCTGCACCGAACTCAGGCTTGGCACGACGACCATGCGCGTGATCTGGCCGTCGTCGTAGGCTTTGCGGAAACGATCATAGTCGCGGATCGAAACGCAGCCGTTGGAGTCGCCTTCCGGGCCGAGCATATAGGGATGCGCCAGTATCCCGGCGCGGCCAAGCGTCGAGCTGCCGTCAGTGGGCAGCAAGCGCAGCGCGCGGACGCCGTGGAAGAGCGCCTCCCGCGGCTTCAGTTCGTAGGTGGCAGGCGGCGTAGCACCGACCATGCGCTGATCGACGTGGTCGGGATCGTCGCGCATACGGCCGAGGCCCGAATGCGCTTCGAGGGTCATACCGTTCGGCATGTAAACCGCGTGCGCCGAAATGTCGTAAACCGCAGTCTGGTTATCATAGCCAAGGGCCGCGAGGTCAGGCCCGCGCTGGAACGGCGTCAGCGAGGCCAGCGACATCTTGCCGGGGAGGAGATCGGACAGCTTCTGCAGCATCGAACGATCTTCCGTCCGCGGTGGTGCCGGCGGCAGCGATTGCGCAGGATCGGCGGAAGCCAACTGCACATCCGCGGCGGCGGGTCGCGACCGCGGCAGTGGGATATCGTTCGCCGCTGTAGCGGGCTTGCTCTCGGGGACCGCGCCTGCACTCTGCGGGCCAATGCCCCGGCGCCAGTCGGAGGATGCGAGACCCTGTGTCAGCTCATCCCTGGCATCGCGCCACTTCGCCTGCAATGCCGCCAGCGCGGAGCGGTCGAGCGGCTCCAGGGCGGTGGCGGGACGCATTTGAAACATCTCGGAGGGCGTGAGCGGAACGAAGCGCTCGTCGAATGAGGCAACGTTCGCGGTGGCTTGCGATACGACGGAGGTATCGGCTCCCGTCAGCCAAGCGGCGGCGCCGACTGACAGGGCGAGCACAGCCGCAACAAGCACCGCGGCGTCGGATCGCCCAAAGCGCCGACGCGGCAGGAGTGTATCGACCGTTACGGGGTCGAAAGCCATCACGTCCCCAAATTCTACCCTTCGCGGGGTACCCAACCCCTCGAACGAGTCGTCTACCAGCCAAGTGTAATATGAGACCCCGAACTACGGCAACATCGAGACGCCGATACCCGTTTCTCGCAGACCCAAAAGGCATTTCCCCGCTGCTGAACACCCGCCGAAAGGAGGATAGCCGTGACGCAAAATTACCGCAATCCACCCCAGAATTAGGGGTGCCTTCCAAGGGGAACTCAAGATGCGGATTGCGAAAGTAATCTTCGTCGGTTCTGCGGCCGCGCTGCTCATGACCGCGCCGGCATTGGCCAGAAACGCCCAAACCCAGAAAACCGACGACCAATCGACCTCATCCTCCTGTCACGCCTATCAGCAGGCGCCGGACGGGTCATGGGAAAAGCTTCCGTGCGAGGAGGCAGGCGGCGGGACGACCCAGCACAGGCCGCCTCCGAAGTCTTCCGAGGAAGAACAGCCGCGCTAGCCGCCCGTCATTCGGCAAAACCGACAAAACGCACGAATTCGCCGTTCGGCCGCTGGTCCGACCGCACACCATTGGCCGCAAACGAGTCGTCCGGGTAACCCATGGCGACGCAGGTGATGATGACCTGGTCGTCCGGGATGCAGGCGACCTCACGCACGATGTCGGAGCGCGTGATCCCCTGCCCGTTGATGACAGTGCCGAGCCCCCGGTCCCAGGCGGCCAGCACGATGCCGTAGCAGAGCGCGCCGAGATCGAAATGACAGATCGTGCCAGGATCGAGCACGCGATCATAGGTCAGGACCAGTGAGACCGGCGCGTCGAACTGGCGGAAACCGCGCAGTACCCAATCCTGCCGCATCGGCTTGTCGTCGCGCGCTATTCCCATCGCGCCGAACAGCTTCTTGGCGATCTCGACCTGACGATGCCGATGCACGCCCTGATACTCGCCATGGCCGACGATGTCGCGCTTGGGGCTGGCGCCTGCGATCATCTCTTCCATGTTGCGCCGGCGCACGTGTTCGAGCGGCTTGCCGGAAAGGACATGCACGTGCCATGGCTGCGTGTTCATGGAGGACGGAGCGCGCTTGGCGACTTCGAGTATCTCCTCGATCAACGTGCGTGCTACTGGCTCGTTCTTGAAGCCGCGCACGCTGCGGCGCGTCTGCACCAGCTCTTCGAAGTCCATTCCAGGCTTCCCCTACCCGCTGATTGTGATGGCCCCGTATTGACGGCCAAGGCGATACTTATGCCGCTCCCCAGGCAGAAAGATAGCCTGCACCGCATTGATGGAAGCGAGGTCAGCTTCGGCGGGACGTGGCCAGCGTCTGCGACGGAGTTTCCCCGAATTGCAGGCGGTAGCTTGCCGAGAAATCGCCGAGGTGCCAGAAGCCGAACGCCAGCGCGATCGCCTTGACGCTTTCGGCGCCGGCAAGCAGTTGCCGGCGGACGAGCCAAAGCCGCCTCAGCCGCAAGTAGCGGTGCAGGCTCATGCCGCGGTAGCGCAGGATCGCATCGTGCATCGAGCGGACCGACACTCCGATTTGCTGCGCGAGCTCCTCGCTGTAGATCGGCCTTCCGAGACTGCCCTCCAGGACATCCCGGATTTCGCGGAATACCTGGAATTGCCGGGTCGAATTGGCAAGTGTGGCCCATCGCGCCGGTATAATCTCCGCAAGCACACCATCGATGCAGGCGAGCAAGGACTCACGGATGGCCGCCGACGTCTCGCTCAGGCTTGGCTGCTCGCCCAATTGCGGCAAAGCCGTCAACAACTGGGTGACAAGCGCGCGCAACCGTTGCTGCGCCGCCGGACTCGTCTCGAACATGTTGAAATTGGCCGACACCTGCGGCCAGCCACGATCTGCTATCGCCGGCGTGAAGACGATCGATGCGTACTGCCTCTCCGTGCGTTCAACCGTGGTGTAGGCCGCACCTCCGCCTCCGATCACGATGACGGATTTGTCTCTGTCCGCGCCGTTGAAGCGAATGGGAACACCATCATCCATGGTGAACCCGATCGCGGTGCAATCCGGCGCCAGTTGCGCGTCGACAATGCGCGGAAATGACTTCGTCAGATTGACGCTGCAACTTTCGAGATTCAAAATGGTTTGCTCCGCCGAAATCTTGCGGACCAGTGGAGTAAAATCCAAGCTGAAGCTTCGCACCAAACTGCGAAACTCGTCGATATCAGAGAACCGAAATATCCTCGGTGTCAGGCTTGGCCCGAAAGCATCCCCGCCCATCCCACTCCCAATCAACATCCCGTCGAAGATGACGGCTACGACTAAAAAAATGTCCCCGAATTACAGCTAGCGGCGATTCCGCCTCGGTCGGCCATGCGACATCGGACTGCCGAATTTCGATATCTTTTCAGCAGGTTCCCTCGGGTATGATGGCACCAAACGCTGTCCTCAATATATCATATTTTAACAACCCGGGCGTGAAGCTGTGGATGGAAACAGCGACGTTTTCATCACGGTATTGCCGCCGGTCATGAATGCCCCCAGTTCTGCCGAACTGACTGCCGAACTCGAGGCCGCCATCTCCGATGGCTCGGCCTCGCGACGCGCTCACATATTGCGACGGGTTGCCGAGCTCTTCCTCGCCGAAGCACACCGACTAACTCTTTCCCAGCTCTCGGTTTTCGATGAGGTACTGATTTGCCTGTCGCATCGCGTGGAGGCGCGCGCGCTCGCCGAGCTTAGCGCCGCGCTTGCCGATGTTACGCCGGCGCCGCCGGAGACGATGCGGCGCCTCGCCCGCCATGACAACGCGGCGGTTGCCTCGCCCGCGCTTCTCAAATCGTGCACGCTGGCGGATGCGGATATTATCGAGATCGCCGGCAACTGCAGCCAGCAACACCTCGTTGCCATTTCGAAGCGACCGGCCCTGAGCGAGGCGGTCACCGACGTTATCCTGAAGCACGCCGGCAAGGACGCCAGTCGGATCCTAGCACGAAATGCGTCAGCACGTCTGACTGAAAAGGGTTATGCGAGCCTGCTCGCGATGGCCGCGCACGACGACACGGTCGCCGAATCCCTGGGCCTGCGCCCTGAACTTCCCGACGCCATCCTCGAGAGCCTTCTTGCCGCGACCACGGAGACGGTACGGTCAAGGCTCAAGAAGAGCGCTTCTGCGCAGACGCGCGAACGGGTTCAGGCCGCGCTGGACCGCGCCAACGTGCCGGCCGATCCAAAGAAATCGGCCACGGATGACTATGCAGAAGCCCGCGCGGCCGTGGTCGTGCTCAATCACGGCGGCAAGCTGAACGACTCCACAGTCAACCGCTTTGCTATCAGGCGTGAATATCCGAATGTCATCGCAGCACTGTCGCTGCTTTCGGGCGGCACCGTCGAGGTCATCGCGCCGCTGATGCAGGAAGAGAGCGGCTCGGGTCTGCTCATTGCCTGCCGCGCAGCGCGGCTCAATTGGCAGACGACATTAGCGGTCATCAATAACCGCCGCGTTCCGCTGCTTTCAAAGCAGCAACTCGATCAGTCCAGGGAAGTGTTCGAGATGCTCTACGTCTCGTCCGCCCAATACACCATTCGCTTCGAACCGCCGCAAACCACGAAGAAACCGGAGTCTAACGATCACACCATTGCCGCAGGAGGACGACGATGAAGGGAGAAAATCGCAGGGCAGCCCGCGTTCAATTTGAACAGGCTCATCCCGTCAACCTCATGGGGGTCGACGGCACCTGGAGACGCAGCTGCATTTTGCTCGACGTATCGCAAAGCGGTGCCAAGCTCGAGATCGAGGGCTCACCGGATGTCTTGAGGGCTCGCGAGTTCTTTCTGCTGCTGTCCTCGACCGGCCTGGCATTCCGCCGCTGCGAGCTGGTTTGGGTCGACGGAACGCAGGTGGGCGTCAAGTTCACCAGCAACGACAAGAAAAAGAAGGCACACACCGCACACTCAAAATGACGACGCCATTTTCAGGCAGCACAATACCGTTTAAGGCACGATTTTTCGATGCAATTGATTTCCTCGCGCATGTTGTCGTTTCTTGCGGATTCGCTGATGGCACTCCGGACCTAGACCTCGGTCCGGAGGCGGAGCGCGCGCAATGCTGATTCATGTAATAAGCGACACGGCAGCGAGGCTCGCCGGCGTGCGGACCGTACTCGAACGCAAGCACGCGGTCACCTCCGAGCTGTTGGGCGGGTTGAGTATCCAGCGCACCAACATTCAGGCGCTTGTCGTCAGAGTGGACCTTCAGTCGATCCAAACCATCTGTACGCTCAAGAAAATTCTAGCGAGCCTTTCCCGCGTGCAGAAGCGCATCTTCCTGGTGGAGAACGCTGCGCATTTGTCGATTTCACAGGCCTATGCACTGGGTGCGACATCCGTCCTCTCCGGTCCGATCAATCCAGCCACGCTGCTGAAGGAAGTAGCTGACCACACCTCCGCCGATGAATGCCCAACGGCGGATCCCGGCAGCTCGGAGGCCGCCGCTGAAAGTGGTGAAGTTGCTCTCGCTTCGATGTTCACCGCGATCGCCGCCGGCATGCCGATTGACGTTACGAGCATCAAGAATGCCGGCGCCGAGATCGCGGCTGCGGTCGAGGAGCATGGCCTGGCGGAATGGCTTGCGACCGTGCGGCGGCACCACGAGGGCACCTACCAGCATTGTCTTCTGGTCACGGGGATTGCCGTCGATTTCGGGCTGAGCCTCGACTTTCCCAAATGCCAGGTGGAACGGCTCTATTCGTCGGCAATGTTTCACGACATCGGCAAGGCGACGATCCCGCTCGCCGTCCTCGACAAGCCAAGTCGCCTCGATCCGCAGGAACGAGCCCTGATCGAGACCCATCCGGTAGCGGGATACAATGCACTCATAGACACCGATGGCATTTCGGCCGAAATTCTTGACGCCGTGAGACATCATCACGAGTATCTCGACGGCAGTGGTTATCCGGACCAGCTTTGCGCGGAAAGCATCTGCGACCTCGTCCGTGTCCTGACCATTTCGGATATCTTCGCGGCGTTGATCGAAGCGAGGCCTTACAAGGCAACGATGTCGCGCGCGGACGCCTACAATGTCCTCTGCGGCATGAACGGCAAGCTTGAGAAGGCGCTGGTGACCGCATTCAAGGCGGTCGCCCTGAGCCGATGATTTCGCACGTCCGCCCTGCTTGTCGCTGACATCGGGGACCATTGCAGGCCCAGGGGTCAAAATCTATGCTGAGATAAATCAGCAAGAAAAACGTGCCCCAAGGAATTGCAATGCCCACCCCGCTCGATCCCGTCATCGCAGAGATTATTCCCTCGCTCCCGCTTCGCGATCCCGCGACTATGACGCCGCAAAGCGCCCGTGAGGCGCTTCGCTCCCTGGCTGCCTCCCGCGCGGCCGTCTCGCCGCCACCGGTCGAGACCGTGCGGGACATCAAGGTCAAGGGGGCTGCAGGCCCGCTGGCCGCGCGGGTCTATCGCAACGGACAGGGCAAGCGGCCGACGGTGGTGTTCTTTCACGGCGGCGGCTGGGTCGCGGGCGATCTCGAAACCCACGATCGGCAGGCGCGCTGGCTTGCGATCGAAACCGGCGCGGTCGTCATCTCCGTCGATTACCGCCGCCCGCCCGAGACGCGCTTTCCCGGCGCATTCGAGGATGCCTTCGCGGCCGTGCGTGACATTTCCGGACGCATTGCCGAGTTCGGCGGCGATGCCAGTGCCCTTGGCGTTGCCGGCGACAGTGCCGGCGGCAATCTCGCCGCGACATCGGCGATCGCCTGCCGCGATGCCGACATCAGACTTGCCGCGCAACTCCTGGTCTATCCGGTCGTCGACGCCTTCGGGAACTACGCCGATGCCAGCGAGAACGCGCGCTTTCCCTCACGCAGCGAGAACGCCGAGGGCTATTTCCTGTCGCGCGCGGTGATGGAATGGTTTTGCGGGCATTACCTTGCGGACAACAGTCAGGGTGGCGACTGGCGCGTGTCGCCACTACGCGCCAAGGACCATGCCGGGCTCGCGCCCGCGATCGTCTGCACCGCCTGGTTCGATCCCCTTCGCGATGAAGGCGCAGCCTATGCCGCCGCACTCGACAGCGCCGGCGTTCCCGCCAGGCACTATGCGGGCGAAGGCCTGATCCACGGCTATTTCGGCTTGGGCGAGGCCTCCCAGGTCGCGCGCGCCGAGGCACAACGGGCACGCGCGGATTTCAAGGCTCTGCTCACAAGAGCCAATTAGTCCCGATAGGAATAATCCTGACTGGAAGATGAACACGACAGGCCTTCGACCTGAATTTATTCCGCGAAATTTGCCGGCCGGCAGCTTGATTGGGCGAGGATTACAAGCTCCAATCCCTTTACTTTTCTCTTAGGGAGACACCCCATGAAGCGCATTATCCTGGCTGCCATCGTCGTCACCTTCGCTGCCGGTACGGCCTTCGCGCAGGACGCGTCCTGCGACGCCAAGGCGGTCGGCAAGGACGGCAAGCCGCTGGCTGGCGCCGCGAAGACCTCGTTCATGAAGAAGTGCAACCACGATGCCTGCGAGACCAAAGCTGTCGGCTCCGACGGCAAGAAGCTCGCCGGTGCCGCCAAGACCAGCTTCATGAAGAAATGCGAAGCGGGTGGCTAAACGCCCCTGCTCTACTTGCAAAAAAGCGAAAGGCGGCCGAGCGGCCGCCTTTTTGTTTTTCCAGAAAGGCTCTCAAGACTTGCCAGTGTGGCCCCAAGCGTCGTCCCAATCCTGGCCGGCGGCATCGATGACGCGCCCATCAGCCTCGAAGAACTTGTTCGGAACCTGGAAGATCGCGAGCATCAATCCGCCTTGCGGACACCAGGCGACGTGGCGGCTATGCGCCTCGCGCCAGATGAACTCGCCGGCCTTGCATTCGACGCCTTTCGCCGGGCCCTCTTTGTCGACCAACGAGCCCTCGAGCACATAGGTCTGCTCGATATTGACGTGCTCATGGTCGGGCAGCACCGCGCCGGGCGCAAAGCGCATCAAGGCCGTCATCAATCCGGTCTTGCGATCGAACAGCAGCGTTTTGGCTTCGCAGCCCGGAAACCGTGTCTTCTGCCACTCCATTTCCTGGGGCCGCACGAGATGCGAATGCGTATCGGCAGCGTCGGAACTTTTCGGCGTCACGACGTCCATAACGGTTCTCCCTTCGATTTTTAAAGGGAGAATAGCAGCTTCGGCCGATGCCGTCAGGTGCCGATCCGCAACGGCGCGTGCAGCTTGCGCAGGCAGGCGATGACCGAGAGTGCGGTGATTTTTCCGGTCTTGGGATTTTCGGAGGGGATGTTTTCGATGCCCATCGAGAACCGCGCGGAGTCCGAATCCACCTCGATCCGGTGCGTGTTGCGCGTCACCGTGGGGTCCGCCCAGATCTCGACCCGCGTGCGATCGGGACCGATCCCGGCAAGCGACAAGGCGACCGCGACGTTGAGATTGGCCGGAAAGCCCTTGGCCGCTTCGCGCGCGGTACCGTCGAAGATTTTCAGCGGCTCCTTGATATCAGCGATATCGATCTTGTGCTCGACGAGATGCGGCGCGCCCAAAAGCCCGGCGATCGGTTTGCGGGTGATCATCCGCACTGAATGAATGGTGCCGACCGCTGCCGCCGTCATGGCATCGAGTCCGATCAGCGCTCCGGTCGGCACCACGATCTGGCCGCCATGGGTTTTGGCGAGTGCTATCAGGTCCTCGTTCACCAGCAACGCGCCGACGCTGAGCACAACAGCGGTATTGCCTCGCGAGACCACGGGCGCGACGATCGAGCGGACGAGCTTGCTCGGGGCGCATTCGATGACGATATCGGCGGCATGCGCCAGCGCCTCGATCGGGAGCGCTGCCGGCACCTTGCCGAGCTTGTCGAGCCAGCCCCGATGCTTGTCGATGTTCGCAGCCGAAACAGCGGCAAGCTCCAGGCCGTCGATGCCGGCGTCGAGCGCCTTTGCGACCTCCGTGCCGATCGCGCCGAGACCGGCAATCGCGACCTTTGTCCTGGTGGTTGAACCGTTCCTCATTCTTGTCTCTTGCCCCTCACTAGTCCCGCTTGAAGCGATAATTGAACCGGTCGCCGTCGGCCTTGATCAGGCCGGCTGTGGGACGCGGAAAGTGGATCGGCAGGATCAACGTGTCGGTATCGGCGACGGAAGCAAAGAACTTGCGCCGCGATACCGCCGATTGCTTCGGATCCCAGTCGGGTTTCGCCGACCAGTCCGGCTCGCGGCACTGGATCTGGTGATGCATGAGATCACCCGCCACCACCGCGCGCTGCCCTTTGGAGAAGATGTTGACGCAGCAGTGGCAGGGCGAATGTCCGGGTGTCGGCGTCAGCGTGATGGTGTCGTCGAGCGCGTAGTCGTCATCGACCAATAGCGCCTGCCCGGCTTCGACGATCGGCAGGCAATTGTCGCGGAATACCGTGCCGGGCGGATTGTTGCCCTTCTTGTGCTCCTCCTCCCACACCGTGTATTCGCGCTTGTGGAAGACGTATTTGGCATTCGGGAAGGTCGGCACCCAGCGGCCATCGCGCAAAATCGTATTCCAGC
>Ga0134126_10005994_pt1 | contig 15208 bp, 13 predicted proteins | sample KB31752_FD_96881 | JGI IMG/M metagenome (GOLD analysis project Ga0134126, IMG submission 96881) | Terrestrial soil microbial communities with excess Nitrogen fertilizer from Kellogg Biological Station, Michigan, USA - KB3-175-2 | ecosystem: Environmental > Terrestrial > Soil > Unclassified ...
ACTTCGCCAGCGGATTCGGCGGCCCATGCGGCGCTGGCCGCGCCGGCTACGCCAACGGCGCCGGCGATGGTCGCAGCGAGCGTGCGCCCGAAAAATTCACGGCGCGTTACGCCGTGGGTGCGGCGCTCGGCTGACTCGGTTTCACTTCGGACATTCCTCGGGGCTTCGACGGGTACTTCGATGGGAACTTCGCGCGGCGCGTCTTTCAATGGAGACTCCTTCCGGTGGGCCCAGCTTCTGCGGCCAGTGTATTCCAGTCCGCGCCGGGGGACAACTGGGTTCGCGCGGGAGCGTTTCGGGCGCGGCAGCCGCGCGAGCGGGGGCTGCGACCGTGTGCTATGGTAGGTCTTTCCGCGCGGTTCGAATCGCGCGGACCCTTGCCGATGGCCAAGAAAAGTACCGCCGAAAGCGCGCAGCCGATGCCCGAGGAGATCACCGCTGAAGAGATCTTCGGTCCCGCGGGGCTGCTGGCGCAGCGGCATCCACGCTACGAATTTCGCGCCGCGCAGCTTGAGATGGCGCAGATCGTGGAGCAGGCGTTCGAAAAGAATCAGCACGCCTTGATCGAGGCGGGCACAGGCACGGGAAAGACGCTGGCGTACCTGATCCCGGCGCTTCGCAGCGGCAGGCGCGTGGTGATCTCGACGGCCACGAAATCGCTGCAGGAGCAGCTTTTCCAGAAGGATGTGCCCTTCCTGCAGAAGCATTTCGCGCCGAACCTGAAGGCCGCGCTGATGAAGGGGCGCGCGAATTTCCTGTGCCGGCAGAAGCTGCAGCAGATGGATGGGCAACCCGTGCTGAAGGGCATCGACGAGATGGATTGGTTCGTGCAGATTCGCGATTGGTCGAAATTGACGGAAACGGGGGATCGCAGCGAGCTGACGTTCCTGCCGGATTCGAGCGAACTGTGGAACCGGCTGGACGCTCGGCGCGATCTGTGCACCGGGCAAAAGTGCGTGGAATTTCAGCGCTGCTTCGTGACGGCGATGCACCAGCGGGCGCAGGAAGCGGATTTGATCATCGTGAATCACCATCTTTTTTTCGCCGACCTGGCGATCCGGCACGACGATTTCGGCTCGATTTTGCCGGAATATTCGGCGGTGGTGTTCGACGAAGCGCACGAAATCGAGGACGTGGCGAGCGATTATTTCGGGCGGCAGATTTCGAGCTATCGCTTCGACGAATTGGCGCGCGACGCCGAAAACGCGCTGCGGCTTCTGCAGATCGAAGCGGGCCCGCTGCGGCGGCATCTGGCGCGGGTGCGGGAGCGCGGGCGAAGCTTCTTCGAGGCGTTTCCGGCGCGCGAGGGGCGGTTCCCCTTCGGCGCGGCGGAGCGCAAATCGTTCATCGAATCGCATCGCGAGGCCTACGATGAGCTTGCGACGGCGTTGAGGCGCGTGGAGACGGAGCTTTCCGCGATGACGCCGAAGCCGGAGGAGGTGATCGCGCTGGCGCGGCGGACGGCGGAATTGCGGCGCGAACTCGATTTCCTGATCGAAAGCGAGGAGCGCAGCTACGTCTATTGGTACGAGCGGCGCGGGCGAGGGGTGTTTCTAGCGGCTACGCCGATTGACGTGAGCGCGATCCTGCGCGAGCGGCTCTTCGAGCAATTCGATACGGTTGTACTGACTTCGGCGACGCTGGCTGTCGAGGGGCGCTTCGATTACGTGAAGCAGCGGCTGGGCGTGACGCCGGCGGCGGAAGCCGTGCTGCCGCAGGAGTTCAATTACCGGGAGCAGGCGATGCTTTACATTCCGCGCACGATGCCGGACGTGCGGCACGCGGAGTTTGGGGCGCGCGCCGCCGAAGAAATCGCGAAGCTGCTGGAAATTTCGCAGGGGCGCGCCTTCTGCCTTTTCACCAGCTACACGCAGATGCGCGACGTGCATGAGCGCGTGGCGGCGCTGGTGGATTTTCCGCTGCTGCTGCAGGGCACCGCGCCACGCTCCGCGCTGCTGGACCGTTTCCGCGCGACGCCTGGCGCCGTGCTTTTTGCGACGGCGAGCTTCTGGCAGGGCGTGGACGTGCCGGGGGCGCAGCTTTCGTGCGTGATCATTGACAAGCTGCCCTTTGCGGTGCCCAGCGATCCGATCGTGGCCGCGCGAGTGCGGGCGCTGCAGGAGGATGGACGCAACGCCTTCGCGGAATATCAAGTGCCGGAGGCCGTGCTGGCGCTGAAGCAGGGATTCGGGCGGCTGATCCGGTCGAAGACGGATCGCGGCGTGCTTGCCATCCTCGATAACCGCATCCAGCGAATGCAATATGGTAGAATTTTCCTCGAGTCTCTGCCCGACTACACAACCACGCAGGACCTCGCTGCCGTGGCGCGCTTCATGGAAAGTCATCCCCAATAGCCGCGCAGGCGCGGCAGACCCGGCGACTCGAGCAAAGGACGCCATGTACGAAGTGAGCGTGGAAGAAAATTTTGCCGCGGCGCACAACCTGCGAAATTATCAGGGCAAGTGCGAGAACCTGCACGGGCACAACTACAAGGTGCGCGTGACGATGTGCGGCAACGAGCTGGACGCTTCGGGACTGCTCTACGATTTCGTCCACCTGAAGCAGGCGGTGCAATCGGTGATTCGCTCGCTCGACCACCGGTATTTGAACGACGTGGCGCCCTTCGACCAGATCAATCCTTCGGCCGAAAATATCGCGCGACATATTCATGATGAGGCGGCGCGGCTGCTTCCGCGCTCGGCCAACGGCGCGATGATCGCGAGCATCACCGTGTGGGAGACGGAAACCTCGGCGGCGACGTATCGGCCCTAGAGCGCCGGGCGGCGGCAGCAATATGCAGGCCAGCGATATGCAGATCACCGAAATCTTCAAATCCATTCAGGGCGAAGGCACTCGCGCCGGGTTGCCGTGCATTTTCGTGCGGCTCACGGCGTGCAATCTTCGGTGCGTGTGGTGCGACACGGCGTATGCGTTCCACGGCGGGACGAAATACTCGCTCGAAGACGTGATCGCGGAGGTAGACGCGCTGGCCGGCGAGCGGCGGGGCGTGTCGCTCGCGGAAATCACCGGCGGCGAGCCGCTATTGCAGCGAGAGACGCCGGAGCTGGCGCAGCGACTGCTGGGCCGCGGCTACACCGTGATGATCGAAACCAGCGGCGAGCGATTCGTGGGCGAGCTGCCGCGCGAGGTGATCAAGATTGTGGACGTGAAATGCCCGGATTCGGAGGAACACGGCTCGTTTGACGCGCGGAACCTGGACGCGGTGGACGCGAAGGACGAAATCAAGTTCGTGATTGCCAGCCGCCGGGATTATGATTTCGCGCGGGAATTTACGGAGACGCACCGGCTCGCCGAGCGCGTGCGGCAGGTGCTATTTTCGCCGGTGTTTCCCGATCCGGCCGGGAGGTGGCCGGGGCTCGAGGCGCGTGAGCTGGTGCAATGGATCTTGGCGGACGGATTGCCGGTGCGGTTCGGACTGCAATTGCATAAGTTCATCTGGGAGCCGGCGACGAAGGGCGTATAGGCGCAGCGAAATGGCGCACAGGGCCAAAGCGGTGGTGCTGCTGAGCGGCGGGATGGATTCGTGTGTCACCACGGCCATTGCAAACCTGACGCACGATCTAGCGCTGCTGCACGCCAGCTACGGACAGAGAACCGAGCAGCGCGAGCGGCGCGCCTTCGACGAAATTGCGGATTTTTACGGCGCGCGCGAACGGCTGGCGGTGCGCATGGATGCCTTCCGGCAGATCGGCGGCTCGGCGCTGACCGACGAGCGCATCAGCGTGCCCGCGGACGGCGCATCGCTTGATCCGGGGGGCGAGATTCCCGTAACTTACGTGCCCTTTCGCAACGCGCATTTTCTATCGGTGGCCGTGAGCTGGGCCGAGGTGATCGGCGCGACGGCGATTTTTATCGGCGCGGTGGCGGAGGATAGCTCCGGGTACCCCGATTGCAGACCGGAGTACTATGATGCGTTTGCGCGAGTGATTCGCGAAGGCACGCGGCCGGAGACGCGGATCGAAATCGCCACGCCCGTGATCGGAATGCGCAAAAGCGAGATCGTGCGCAGGGGCGTGGAATTGGGCGCGCCGCTTGCGCGGACGTGGTCCTGCTATCAATCCGAAGCGGTGGCTTGCGGCGCATGCGATAGCTGCCGGCTGCGCCTGCGTGCGTTTGCGGAAGCAGGCGTGCAGGATCCGATTCCTTATGTAAACGGTGGTGCGGGTGTAACCGAAGCACGAGTTGCGCGATAATCGGGGGGAGGCCGGGGTCCAGCCCGGAGGAGACGCCATGATTCGAAAGATTGTTTCGATATGGGGTGTGCTGCTGTTTGCGCTGCTGTGCAGCTCGGCGGCGTTCGCGCAGGGCCGGCTCGACGGCAAGATAATGGACCAGAACGGCAAGCCGTATGCGGGCGTGACCGTGACGCTCGAGAATACGGCCAACGGACAGCGCTTCACCGCGAAAACCAATAAGAACGGGGAATTCACGCAGCTGGGAATGACGGGCGGAATCTATAAGGTGACCCTGACTAACGAAGCGGATCATTTGAACTTCACGGAGCCGTTTCAGGTGAAGGATGGCCAGGATAATCACATGGAGATCAACCTGAAAGACATTATGGCGCAGCAGGCCGCCGCCCATCCGGAGGAACAAAAGAAACGCGAGGAAGAGGAGAAGGCGCAGAAAGACATGAAGCTGCACTTCGACAACGGCGTAAAGGCGATGCAGGCCGGCTCGGCGCTCGCCACGCAGATTCGCACCGCACCCAAGGATCAGAAAAGCGCGCTCGAGCAGCAGCGCACCGCCGATTGCCAGACGGCCGTGACGGAATTTCAACAAGCGGAAAAGGGAGTTGATCCCAAGCAGGTGAACAACCAGGTGACGATTTCCGGGAACCTAGGCGAGGCGCTCGAATGCGCAGGGCACTACGACGACGCGGCAGCGGCGTATCAGAAGGCCTCGACGCTCAAGCCGGACGCAAACCTCTATAACGGGCTCGCGACGAACCTGGCCAAATCGGCCGCGGCGCAGACCGATCCGAAGGTGGCGGACGCGAAGCTTGCCGACGCGAATGCGGCGTGCGAGAAAGCCTCCGCGCTCGATCCGACAAATAAGGCCGCGGCAGCAACTTGCTGGAAGAACGTCGGCATCGTGCTGGAAAACAAAGGCGATCCGAAGGCCGCGCCGGCCCTGCAGAAGGCTACCGAAGCCGATCCGAAGGATGCGCAGACGTGGTTCCTGCTCGGCAATGCGTTGACGGCGCAGATTGACGGTAAGCAAGAGGGCGGCAAGATCGTCTATACGTTCCCTCCGGGGCTGCGCGAGGCCTATCAGAAGTGCATAGACCTTGCGCCGAACGCGCCCATTGCCACTCAAGCCAAGCAGGCGCTGGCGGAGCTGAGCCAGATGAGCGGCGGAACGAAAACCACGGTGATCGAAAAGCACTGACGAGAGCGGCGCTAGGCCGCGCCGAGGCGCGATTATTTCTCGACCTCGGCGCCGCGTGATGCTATGCTCGCGCGCGAATTGCGAGGGTTGGCGAAGTGGAATTAGGCAAGCCTCTCACACAGCGCCGACGCAGCGAACGCGTCTCGGACACCCTTCCCGTCATTATTCGCGGCATTGACCTTCTTGGGCAGCCTTTCGAGGAACGCACCTCGGCGCTGAACTTCAATCTGCACGGCTGCCGGTACGCATCGAAACACCATCTGCCGAAAAATACCTGGATCACATTGGAATTGGCGCGCGATCCGGGGCGACGCAGCGTCCGCGCGCGCGTGGCGTGGATTCAGCGGCCGCATTCGGTGCGCGAGTTTTTTCAGATCGCGGTGGAACTGGAAACGCCCGGGAATATCTGGGGGCTGGATTCGGCGCCCTCGGATTGGACCGCCGCGGCGCCTGCCTTCCCCGCGGCTTCGGAGGATTCGGAAATGTCCGTGAAAGGCTCGGCTGAGGCGGCAAACGTGACGCTCGCTTCTATTCTGGAAAGGCATGCAAGCGCGACAGCGCCCGCGGAAAGCAGCACTGCCGGCGATACGAGCGCGGCTGAGCATCCGCTGGTGCGGGAGCTGACGGCGGAGCTGAAGCGGCAGGCGGATGAAGCCGCCGCGTCTATTACAGCGCGCGCGGATGGGATGATGCCCGAGCTTGATCGCAAGCTCGACGATCTGCGCGCGGAAAATCGCGTGGCGGAGGAGTTTGCCGGGCGGCTCGAGCAATTACGGCTCGCAATCGAGCAGGAAGCCAACGCGCGCACGGGTGAGCCGGCGGCCATTGCACCGGTGGACATCGAGGGCGCGGTTGCGGAATGCGCGCGGCGGCTGGAACGCGAAACGGCGCTGGCGCGCGAGCAGTGGGGCGAGCTGCTGCAATCGTCGCTCGATGGCGCGATGAGGCGCCTGGCGGAGCAGATCGCGCAACGGTCGCAGGACGTGCTGCGCGAGGCGGAAGAGAGGGCGTCGCACATCGAGGCGCGAATTGCCCCGCGAATTCAGCGCGTGCCGGAAGTGATTCGAGAGCTCGAGCTGCACCTGACGCAAGCAGAAGAAAGCTTGCGCCTGCATCGCGAACGGCTGCGCCAAGTGGCGGACAATGGCCAGCGGGAAATATCGGCGCAGGCTACGGGCGCGCTTGCGGAGCTGCGCGCCCAGTTCGAGGCGGCGCGGGCGGAATCGCTGGCGAAGCACGCGGAGGAAATGAACGAGGGCGGCGCGCGCGCGGCGCAGGCCGCGGCGGAGGCTATCGCGCAAACCGCCGAGCAGTATGAGGCGCAGGCCCGCGCGGGGCTGGCGCATCTTGCCGACGAATCACTTTCGGCCGCGGGCAGCGCCATCGAAAACACGGTGGCGGACGCCGCGCGGCGCTTCACCGAGCGCGTCGGCGAGGAATCGGAGGCGCGTGCGGCGCGGGCGGGCGCGCAGATCGAATCGTGTGCGGCAGAGACGGTGTCGCGGTCGGCCGCTCGATTGCAAGAAGCGGCGGAAATCGCTGCGGCGTCCTTCGGAGAGGTGCTGCGCGGGCTGGCGGAACGCGAAGCCGCAATCTTTTCGGAGACGAGCCGCGGCATATCCGGCAGCCGCGAGACGGAATTGCAGGAATCCTCGAATCAAATGCTGCGTGATTTCGAAGATCGCGCGAGCGGCTTCCTGCAAGAGTTGCACGCGCAGATGGATGCGGAACTCGAAGCGAGTATTCGCGATGGGCGCGCGGTGCTGGCGGGCGAATTCGCTTCGACGCTGGACGGCTTTCGAGCCGAGCGCGACGCGTGGCGAAGCGAGTGGGCGGCCAGCCTCGAGCAAATGAGCGTCGCGGCGGCGGAACAATTTCGCGGGCGATTGCAGGCTGATGGCGATTCGTGGATGGCCGGCTCCGTGCAGCGGCTGAACGAGCACGGGCAGAACGTGATCGAGACGCTGATGCTTTCCGCCGATGCGGCGCTGCGGGATTCGTGCTCGAGAATTTTCGAGGGGCTAGCGGGCGCCATGCGGGAGCGCAATGCGGTGCCCGCGATGGGCGCCGGAATCGCCGGATTTACGCCGTCCCTCCGAGATGTTCCCGAAGCTCCCATACCTCACAACGAAGCTGCGCCGGGCCACGTCAGCGCCTGATTTGTTGCGAGTCCCGCTTCCGAAAACCTGGTCCACGGCCTGCCGCTTACGCGCACCCTTCCTGGCTCAATGCGCTTTTCGTTGAGCGCGCGATCGAGCACCTCTCCACCGTAATTCGCGTGCCACGAATCGCGGGTTTACCCAGCATGATCGCCGAGTTGATTTCGATTCGCTCGATCGCCATAGGAGTCCTTCTGGTCATCTTATCGCCGCAACCCTCGTTCGCACAATCTCCGCGGCTTCGTCACACTAAATGATCAAGCTCCTTAGACGCACAATGGCTTCGCTGAGCCACCGTTCGCGGCGGCCTGGCCCGTTACGCTCGCAAGTACGCGCGCCATCGCCGATTGAACTGCGGGCAAGCTGTATTGCCGTTCCACGCGCGCGCGGGCGGCCGCGCCGAAGCGCTTGCGGTCCGCGGGGCTGCGCAAAAATTCGATCACAGCCGAGGCAAAACCCTTCGGATCATCGGCAATCCGAATTTCCTCACCCTCCGCGAAGTCGAGCCCTTCGGCGCCCAGCTTCGTAGAGACCATCGCCTTGCCCATTGCCGCCGCTTCCAGAATCTTCAGCCGGGTGCCGCTGCCGATGCGCAAGGGAATCACGGACACCGCCGCATTGGCGATTTCGGCGCGCATGTCGGGGACCGTGCCCGTGAATTCGATGCCCGGCGTGCGGCAGATGCGGCGCATGAATTCGTTCGAAGGGTTTCGCCCGGCCGCGACGAAACGCGCATCGGGCACCTCCGCGCGGATCAACGGGAAGATTTCCGCCGCGAAAAATTCGACGCCATCTCGATTTGGGAACCAATCCATGCCGCCCTGGAAAAGAATCTTGCGCGCATCTTCCGCGCCGCCGGGCTGGTAATCGGCCGTGTGGATCGCGTTCGGAACGGCGACAATCGGCAGATCGGCGCGGTGCCGCTGCAGGATCATGCGATCGTGTTCGGAGCAAGCCATCGCCGCGGCGGCCCTGCCGCAGGCAAACGCCTCCCAGCGCCTCACCCTGTGCGATTCGCGAAATGCGTAGGCCTTCTTGGCGAGGTTGCGTTCATATTCGATATAGCGCTCGAGGATCAAATGATCCACGTTGTGAAAATCCACGATCAGCGGTACGCCGGTGCGCGGCAGATTCAACAACAAATCGGTCTCTTCGCACAGGATGGCATCCACGGACTCCTCGCGAAGCAGCGCGGCGATGCGGCGATTCATTTCCTCCGAGCGTGCGGATGCGACGCCATAGGGAAGGGACGAAACAAGTTGCAGCGCGCGGCCGAAATAGCCGCGGCTCGAGGAAAGGCTCTTGAATGCGTGCGGAACGCGAAGAATGCGGCGGCACAGATTCGAGAGTTCCGCGCGGGGCGGACCGTCGTCCTCGTGATCCGCAAAAGTGAGCAGCGTGATTTCATGGCCTTCCGCCGCGAGGGCACGCAGGACGGCCCAATTGCGCATTTTTGCCCCGTTATTCGGCGGAAACGGTGCGCGGAGCGACAAGAGAAGGATTCGCATTATCGAAGACCAGCCGGTTGCCGGGACTCGCCGTTCATGCGCGCGTTCCCGTCAGAAAATTGCGGTAATTCCATGCGATGGCGGCGGCGAGCCTCTCGTTGCTGCCGGCATCCCCGTTGGTTTGCGGCGGCACTTCAGGCAATAGCGATTCGAGCGTGCGGCCGTCGCATACCTCGCAATTTCCGAAAAGAAAGCCGGCCGCCACAAGATAGGTCCAGTATCGCGGAGACGCCTTCGCGCCGAGCCGAATCCAACGCGGCCATTCGCGCCAGCTTTTATGCCATCCACGGGCGCGGATCACGCAGAGCCATCCTTGCGCTTTGCGTGCGAGCGGCTGGCGCCGCATCCATTGCTTCAGCAGGTCGGCGTCCGTGGCGGACGGCTGGTTCGCCTGCATCATTCGCGATAGCTCCCACCGCCACAGCAGGTGAGCGTATTCAATCGCGTCGGCGCGATCGAGCGGAGGCTCTTGCGCGGGGCGCGGCTGGCCGAGCTTTTCCTGCGTGCAGCGCGCGACGATCTGCGCGAACTCCGTGAGTGAGAATGGAGCCTCGCTGTCCCGCGGCGGCGGCTGCTGCGCCGCCCAGCGAAGCAGCGCCTCGCTGCGCCCGCGATAGCTGGGCGCATACCTGCCGGTGAAAACGAGCAGCGAAGTCGCCATATCGAGGTACAGCTTCAGCAATCCGTATTGCCTCTGATCCGTGGCCGCTGTTCCCGTCGCGCCATCGTCCGCTTCGCGCGCCAGCAACTCGATCAGCCGGTTGCATAGCAATCGCCACGCGTCTTCGCGGTCCAGATCGCTCGCTCGCATTTCGGGAATCAGCTTCAGAATCGCGGCGTCACCGTAAATCACTCGGCCGCATTCGCGCAGCTCGTGGCTGAAGATGTGGCGCGGCAATTTTCGAAAGTATTTGGGCTGTACGGCGCTCAGTTCTACCTTGGCCGCGATTTTATGCGAGGCGAGATTTTCCGAAATGTGGGCCGCGGCGGCTGCAGCGCTCTCTTGCGGCGGCAAGGCGGCGTCCTGCTCGATGACGAGCAGAAATTCCGCATCGCCTCGCAAGAGGAAGGCGTCGTCGCGCCGCGAAAATGTCGCTTCGTCGCGCGCCACGCTGCCCGTCAGAACAATGGCCTGCAAGCTGGCGCCGAATCGCACGCGACACACGGAGCACGTCTCGTCGCAGATTTTTTCGCGCAGCGCCGCGAGCGGAAGCGCGGGCATGCCGCCCTCCGATCCAGCGGCGGGCCGCACTTGCGCCGCTTTACTCACGCGCGTTCACCCGTTTCGGTGCGGATGCTGCCGGAGCCCCAGCAGGCTGGCTGCTTAGCTGAGTTGCCACGCCCGCCGATTGCGGCTGGCGCCCCGCGGTTTCCCATGCGGCGAGATAAAGCCCCTCGGTTTCGCGTACCTGCTGTTCGCGGCTGAAGTGATCGAGCGCCCACGTCCGCCCGGCGGACGCGAACGCGGAGGCCAACGCCGAATCTTTCAAGACGCGGATGATCGCGGCCGCAAGCGCGCCCGCATTGCCCGGAGGAACCGTGAGCCCCGTCTTTTCATTGACGATAACTTCGGTCGTGCCGTCCACGGCGGTTGCGACCATGGGCCGCCCGGCCGCGAGCGATTCAATTGCGACCAGCGGGAGGCCCTCGAAAAATGAAGGCAGCACGGTTAAATTCGCCATCGCCAGCCATTCCGGCGTGTTCGACTGAAAGCCGACGAAGCGAACCGAATCCCCGAGTCCGAGCGCCGCAACTTGCTGCTGCAATTGCGCGCGCAGCCTGCCTTCGCCGGCGCAGACCAGCCGCGCGTCCGGCACTGCCTTTATCACGTCGCGAAATGCGTCCAGCAGCACGGCATGCCCCTTCTGCGCTTCGAGTCGCCCGAGCACCAGCACCACCGGATCGCCTTCGGAAAATCCCAGCGAGCGTTTCGCTTCCGGCGAAGCCGCGCGACGAGGATCGAACCTGCCAAGATCGCAGCCATTGTGAATCATGCGAATTTTGCGCGCCGGGATTTTCTTCTCTTCGGCCAGGTAGCGCGCGTTCGCTTCCGATACCGCGATATAGCGGTCCACAAAGCGCCCGGCGAAACGATCCACTGCGTAACTTCCCTTCAGCCATCCATGCCGCCAAGCCTCGCGAATGTGCGGCGTTTCGATGATCACCGGCACGCGACACATCCACGCCACCGGCGACGCCACCAGGCTCGCGTGAAACATGTGCGAATGCACGATGCCGATGCGCTCGCGGCGCAGAATGCGGGCGAATTGCAGCGCGGCGCGCGGCTGCGCGGGCGACGAGAAGGCAAGCGGCACGGCCGTCACGTCTGCCGGAAGATCGGGGCGCAGCTTTTGCAGGCATTCCGGCGGGCACACCAGGAACGGGCGAAAGCGCCGGCGATCTAGCTGCTGCAACAACATCAGCATGTGCTCTTCGGCGCCGCCGCGAACCGCTTCGTTCGAAAAATGCAGTACGGGGATGAGGTCGCCCGCCATGGCTTAGGACCGTATCGCCTCGGCAGGTTTTGGATTCGGGCTGCGACTCTCCCCTGCGGCATCCAGGCTTGCGTGCTCCCGCATCAGCGCGTGAACGTCCGCGATGGAATGAATCGGGCGCGAGGGCGCCTTGCTGCTCAGGAAAATCGCGTCGGAGTAGGAGTCGGCGGGATCGTAGCCGTGCATTCCGAGTGGCATCCAGCCTGCGCCGTTGAAATCGCCCTTCGAGACGATCCAGCCCGGCTTCAGCAGGAAGATCAATTCGCCGAAGCGCCGGTCGTCGAAGAATATCCCAAGCTGGCGCAGCTCCTGGTCCTCGAGAATCCTTCCGCAAGGAAGCTGCGAGAGGCGCTCGCGAACGGCATGCCGCGCCTTCTCGCTGAAGAACCAGAATCGCGCCATCGTCGAGTCGAACACGGCCAGATAATCGCCAGGCATTTTCAGGTTCAGCCCGTCAACGGCGCCGGTGAGATCGAAATGATTCGTGATGGGCGTCATGCCATGATCGGAAATCACGGTCATCGTGGCCGCGGGATCCACGCGCCGCGCGGAGGCAAGCACGCTGCGAAGGCCATCCTCGTACCAGTGAAGGCGCTGCTGGATTTTCGCCGGATCGTTGCAGTTCATGTGGAGAAACATATCCATTTCGCTCAGGTAGAGGAAAAAGAACTCCGCGTCCGTGTGCTCGATATCCTGGCGCGCCTGGCTCAGGATGCTTTCATCGGCGGAATGATGATAGGAGTAGACGCGATATTCGATCTGCGCGCCGGCGAATTGGTCGAAGATCGAAGGGGCGCCGCTGATTCCGCCGCGATCGTAAATATTGCGCTTCTCTACCCAATTGAAATACGGCATCCATCGCGGGCTCACGCAGCATTCGAAAAGCGGGCCCATGCCGAGAACGCGGCGACCCAACTCCTTAACGATTTTGCGCGCCACGCGGCTATCGAGAACGGAATCGGGCAGAAAGCGGAAATAGCGCAGCCAGCGGAAGGGCGAACCCTGCGGATCGTAGTAGTAGAGATTCCAATGGCCGTGCTGCGAGGGCAGGACGCCGGTAAGAATTGTGGGAATCGCGCCGGAGCTAAATCCCAGCACGGTGCGCAGCGCCTGCCGATGCGGCAGAACATCCGATAGAAAATCGCGGCCCTCGAGATATTTCCATCCGAGCGCGTCAATCAGCGCGACGATATTTACCTTGCGATGTCCTTTTGGCGCGGGGTTTATTTCACTTGTCATCGGGTAGCCTTGGCCAGGAAGGCCGCCATTTTCCGGGCGGCTCGCTCCGAAGTGGTTCGGTTCATCGGCAAATTGATGGTCTCGAGCGCCGCACGCTCTCCTTCCGGGCACATTCCGCGGCGATAGTCGAATGCATCTAGACTTACATCCTTCGGATGATCCACCGGCGCCGCATACCAATCGCCGATTTCAAAGCCGCGCTTTCCGGCTTCGCGCAGCACATCGTCTTTCATTCTTACGCGCACCGGATAGCGCAGCAAAACCGGCTCGGCATATTCGGGAATTTGGAGCACGCCGAGTCCCGCATTGCCGAGCTCGCGGTCATAAATAGTTTTTAGCCTTCTGCGATGCGTGACAATCGAGTCGTCGCGAAGCTTTCTATGGAGCAGCCATTCTTGCAAATGAGACATCCGCTTCGCGTATCCCGCCGGCATGCGACCGTGAAGCTCTTCCACGGAAGATGTTCCCGCCACAATGCCGCGACTGTAAAGCGCCTGATACGCTGCCTTAACTGTGCGGGTAAGGCGGGGATGCGAAAGGGCGCCTCGCGCAGCCAATTGAGCGGCCAGCACAATCACCTCGGAGCGGGCCGGCGCCTCGCAGTTTTCCTCCTGAAATCGCCGCACCGCGTCTCGTATTTCCGGGCAATTAATCCTGGCCCAGCCTCCCACGCCGGTCGAGACGGGCTTCGTCCATTGCGAACTGTAGAACGCCGCGTCCCCCAGCGCGCCCACATCCATCCATTCGCCCGAGCATGTTCGATAGCGCGTTCCCCAAGCATGCGCGCAGTCTTCAATCGTATATATCCCGCGTTCGCGCGCCCACCGAACCAGTGGCTCCGTATCGGCGGGAATGCCAAAGGTGTGCTGAATCAGAATCGCCTTGACGCTTGCCGCGGGGTTTGACTTGAAAGCGCCTTGCACAGTTCCCAGCGAAACATTGTAGGTAGCGGGCTCGATATCCGCGTAGATGGGCGCAGCGCCCGCGAACTGCACCGCCGCTGGAACCGCAAAGCAGGTATAGCCCGGAACGATCACGTGGTCGCCGGCGCCTATTCCCAGCGCCTTCAGAATCGCATATAGCGCCACGCGTCCGCGCCAGAATGTGAACACAGTAAGGCTTTCCGCCGGGGTCTGCATGCTGTGGGCGGAGCATCCCGCGCCCGCAAGGGCATCAGCGCTCATCTCCGGTGCAATCGTACTCACGCGCGTGCTCCTTGTGCGATTCGAATCCACGTTCTGTTGTCTCGTTCCCAATTAGAGCTTGGCATACGCGCAGCGCTACGGGATAGAGCGCACGATGCGCGGCCCCAGCAGGTTCGCCACGGGCACCGGCAGCCGCTTCCACATTTGCGTCGCCATCCGGAAGCGCGGATTGTCCGGGCGCAGCTCCGGCAGCGGCTTCCCTGGCGCGAGCCAGTAATACCAATGCAGCGGGCGCTCCTGGCTGTTCCAGTGGCGCTTAAATTCATAGACGCCGCTGCCTCGCGTGCAGCGGCCGAAATCCGCCAGCCGGAAATTATTCTGAATCGCCCATTCCAGCAGCGTCCAATAGAGAAAGACCGCGGAATATCTCTTGCGCGATTCCGGCAGCGTTGCGGACCAGGGCAATTCCAATTCATTCCGATAGCAGGTCACCAGGCCGGAAGCGACGGCTTCGGAGCCGTCGAAAAGGCTCAGCACACGCACTTCGTCGGGAAATTCCTTGCACAGATTTAAGAACCACCGCTGCGGATACACGGGCGTGCCGAGATTCCGCATGTTGGTCGAAAATATTTTGTAGAACGTGCCCACCGCATCCGCGCCGCCCCATTCCACGCGAAAACCGTTCTTCTGCGCGTTGCGCACTTTGTTCCGCATGCCGGAGCTTAGTCCCTTCCAAAGCGCCTCAACGGTCGCCGGCAGCGGCAAAACCATCGTCACCTTCGCGGTCGTATCCTGCCAATCGCAAGGCTGTTCCGACCCTTGGCGCAATTCGATATGCGAAATGCCGAGTTCGCGGCCCAGATCGCCGGCCCTTGCCAGCAGCGCCTCGCGCCCTTCCGCATCCCGCGCCAGCACCCCGCCATAGCTGAAGAACGGCATCGAGACCAAAAAATGCCCGAAGAGCCTGCTATTCATGCGAAAGAGCGGCAGCACGCCGCGAATTTCCTGGCCATCGCTCGCCGCGAAATAGTATGGCTCGTGCCCAAATGTTTCCGCGATCGCATTCCTCCAGCCCCAGCGGTGATAGTTGGAGGCGTCCGCCATTGTGCCGACAAACGCGTCCCAATGCGCCGCGTCGTTGCATAACTCAACGTTCATATTTTCGCTTGCTCCAGATCCGTGGTTTTTCCACCGTGCACCGGCTGCATGGCCGCCCCTCGTGCCGGCATCGCCCCCCGGCGCTCGCCTTC
>Ga0134126_10005995_pt1 | contig 15207 bp, 10 predicted proteins | sample KB31752_FD_96881 | JGI IMG/M metagenome (GOLD analysis project Ga0134126, IMG submission 96881) | Terrestrial soil microbial communities with excess Nitrogen fertilizer from Kellogg Biological Station, Michigan, USA - KB3-175-2 | ecosystem: Environmental > Terrestrial > Soil > Unclassified ...
GAAACGGCCGAGAAAGAGGGCCTCGGCGGCATGTCGCTCGAACGCTGGCGGACGTTGACCGAACAATTGCAAGAGCTTGAGTTGCTCAAGCCCGGCGCGGTCGATCCCCAAGACGCCTTTAGCGTGAAGTTTTTGCCCCAACGCTAATACGGAAACCGCGCGTCGACGTCGGCCGCCGACAGTTCGACGAGAAACCCGGCCAGCCGCTCGACGAGCAGTTCCATCATGCGGCGGCCCTTCTCGGCCGTCGCCGGATGCGGGTTGCCGGCGCCGGTATTGGTGGTCAACAAGTGCCAAGGCCGGGTGATCGAAACCCAGCCGCGGTTGGCGGCCTCGAACCGCGTTTGCGCCGTGGCGCCGTCGTCGGCGTCCAAGCTGCCGTCGGCGCGGCGCGAAACCAGGTGCGGGTAGTAGGCCATGATCATCGAGGTCTCCATCTCGCCGCCGTGATCGCCGGCGTCTTCGAAGATCTCATGCTCGACGTCGGCCAACACGCGATACCAGTTGCACAAGAAGAGCTGCGCCGGCGTTTTCCCGTGCAGTTCGCGGAGCAGCGGCTTCAGATCGTTGCCGCCGTGGCTGTTGAGCAGCACGATCTTCAAGATGCCGTGCCGCACCAGCGAATCGACCAGATCGGTAATCACCGCGCCGAGCGTCGAGGGGTTGACGTTCATGGCCAGCGGAAAGGCCATCTGGTTGGTTTCGGTGCCGTAGGGCATCGTCGGCAGCAGCACGACCTTGGCCCCGCGCTCGTGGGCCGCCTCGCAAATCTTTTCGCCGACGACGTCTCCTTCGAACATGTCGGTGCCGTAGGGCAAATGCAGGTTGTGGGGCTCGGTCGCCCCCAGCGGCAGCACGGCCACTTCGAAGCGATGCAGCTTCGTGTAGCCGTAGTTCGTTTCGGCGAGCTTCCAGGGACGCATGAGGATGGAGGATGTCTGAGGGCTGAAGAACAAAAAAGCGAAGGCGAAATCAACCGCCGTCTTGAGTGCCCTTGAGGAACTCGCGGTATTGGCCGTCGAGATCGGCGAAGGGGGTTTGGGTCAATTCGGCCAGCGTGTCGGGCCGGTCGCGGCCCGCGTAGATGGCCGCCAGGTAATCGACCAGCGCATCGCGGTAACGGCCGCCCTGGGCGTACATCAGGAAGTAGGTCAGGCCCGACGATTCGCTATACAAGGGCGAGATTCGCCGGTCGCTCTGCAGTGCGAGCATGCCGAGCTTGCTCAGTTCGGCCAGCGGCACGTAGAAATCGTCTTCGAGCAATCGCGTGCGGGCGTTCTGCAGGCGAATCGTGTCGCGGCCGCCGAGCAAAAAGTAGCCCTCTCCTTCGACGAGCGATTCCATGTAGCAGGCGACGCCTTCAATGATCCAGAAGTTGGCCTCGCGGCCGACGTTCGGCGCGACCTTGCGCGTTTCGCTGAACAACTGGTGCGTCGCTTCGTGGTAGAAATTGCTGAAGTCCTGTTCTTGATCCACGAAGAAGTAGGCCGTCCGCGCGTCGCCCTCGTAGTAGCCGGTGGTAATCCCGATTTTGTCCTGCCGCGGCTTGAGCGCCCATTTGTATTCTTCGCGGTTGCGGAAACAGGTCACTTGATGGCGCACTGGCGTGCGGCGCGGCAGCCCGCCGCCGCGCAGCAGCTTGCCCAACTCGGCGTCCGACATGTAGTAGCGGACGAAGACCTGTTTCCAAACGTCGTAGAACCGTTCGAGCCGCGCGGCCAGCCGCACGCCTTCTTCCAGGCTGTGGTTGGTGCGCACTCGGTAATGCTCCGTCATCACCTCCCAGCCATGCTCGATGTCGGCGCCGTGCAAGCGAACGTCGTCCTCGGCCTTGATCCAGCGGCCTTTGAAGAACCGCTCGCCGTTTTCGTAGCGCACCAGTTGGCTCTTCAACAACCAGCCGAACCGCGCGTCCCAAACCTGCTTGCCCTGGGCCTTGGTCAGTTCGAAGGGAGTCAGCCAGCGGCCTTCGTGCTGCTTGTAACCCAGCAGGCGCCGGGCCGCTTCGTGCTCGGGATCTTCGCGCAGCGTTTCCTGAAGCAACTCGAAGCCGATGGCGTACTGATTTTCGTCGACGCTGCGCTCGACCAGCGCGAATAGCGCCGCGGCCTGCGCTTGCCGCAGCTTGGCGAAGCGATCTCGCCACTCTGGCGCCAAACCCGCCGCGTCATCGGGCGCCTTCGGCTGCCGGCCCGCATCTTCGACCAGCGGCACGAACAGGACCAGCGGCCGCTCGGCGGGCAGCCAGCCGCGCGTGGTTCGCGTCTCGTCGGCCAAGGACTTCGCTTCGCACCATTCGGCCAAGTCAGCCAACTGGCCCAGGTATTTTTCAACGAGCGCGGCCCGCGCTTCGGCGACCGTCTCGGCGCGAAGATCCACCGGTCCCATGCAAATGGCGCCGATGCATGCTACGGCGATGCACGGCCGTCTAGCCGCGATGTTTCCGCGAGTCACTTTTCGCCAAGCGGATCTTGGAGTCAAAATCGACCTCATCATCCCAGTCTAGCACGCTCCCCGCGGCGCTGGCCGTCAATCCTTGGAAAACGCCGCATCGAAGGCGACCTTGCTGGGCGGAAAATCGAGCCGCTGGACGAATTCGCAGGCTTCTTTGGCGCCGGCCTCACGATCCATGCCGATGTCTTCCCACTCGACCGACAAGGGGCCGTCGTAGCCGATCGCGTTGAGGGCCCGGACGATTTCTTCGAAATTCACGCCGCCGCGGCCGGGCGAACGGAAGTCCCATCCGCGGCGCGGATCGCCGAAATTCAAGTGGCTGGCCAGAATTCCGCTGCGGCCGTTGAGCGTCACGATCGCGTCTTTGACGTGGACGTGATAAATGCGGTCCGGAAAGGTGCGGATGAATTCCACCGGATCGACCCCTTGCCAATGCAGGTGGCTGGGATCGAAGTTGAAGCCGAACTCCTCGCGCCGGTCCAAGGCCGCCAGCGCACGCTCGGCGCTGTGCAGATCGAAGGCAATTTCGCTCGGGTGGACCTCCAGTGCGAACCGCACCCCGCAATCGCCGAAGACGTCGAGAATCGGATTGAACCGTTCGGCCAGCAATTCGTAGCCACGGTCGATCATCGCCGGCGGCACGGGCGGAAACGAATAGAGCAAGTGCCAGATGCTCGAGCCGGTGAAGCCGTTGACCACGCCGACGCCCAGTTTCTGCGCGGCCCGCGCCGTGTTCTTCAACTCTTCGACCGCTCGCGCGTTCACTCCGGCCGGCTGGCCGTCGCCCCAGACGCGCGGCGGCAGGATCGCCTGGTGCCGCTCGTCGATCGCGTCGAGCACGGCCTGGCCGACCAGGTGCGTGCTGATCGCGTGGAGTTGCAGGTCATGGCGCTCCAAAATATCGCGGCGATTGGCGCAGTAGCCGTCGTCGGCCAGCGCCTTGTCGACCTCGAAATGATCGCCCCAGCAGGCCAATTCCAAGCCTTGATAGCCGAACTCGGCCGCCTTGCGGGCCAGATCTTCCAGCTTCAAATCGGCCCATTGGCCCGTGAACAAGGTGACCGGTCGTGCCATGCTGACGCTCCTGGAGGTTGGCTGCCGGCGGGGACGCGCCGCTTGCAGCGTTGCGTCCCATGATAGAAAGTCCGCGAGCGGTGCGAAACCGCGCGGCGCCAAGTCGGCTTGGCCAGCAAGCCAAGCCGCAACGAGTTATTTCTTGATCGCATTGCCGCCGGAAGTTCCGGGCCGCGCCAACCGCTCGAGGCCGCCGGCCGGAAGGGGCTTGTCGCCGGGATGATAGACGCTCTTGGCACCGGCCAACACGTCGTCCCAGTAGAATAGCTCGGGCTTGAGCTTCTGCTCGCTGAGCAGCTTGGCCTGGTCGAAGTAGTGCGGCGAACGCGGATCGCCGCTGGCCCCGAAGTTGACCACCGTGGCCCCTTGCACTCGGTCGCCGAACTCGAACACGCCCATGTACGTGTAGCCGATCACGCCGTAGTGCTTCGAGACGTTTTTGACGAATGGAATGCGGATCGTCGGCGTGTAGTATTGCGTGAACACCACGCCCATCGGGCCGTGCGAGCCGGCCGAGGGCAGGCTCGGCGACTTATCGCTGAACGGCACGCTGACCAGGTCCGCCACGTCGGGCTGCCGCTGAATGCGGTAGATGTCGCCCCAGGGCACGCGCCAGTCGCCATGCGAAGTCCGCAAGATGGCCGCCGCCTTGACCAGCGCCTTGAACCGTAGCGGCAGATCGCCGGCGAACCGCTCCTTGAGCTGCTCGCCCGGATACGAAGCGCCGTAAAGCTGTTCGTACCAGGCCACGCACAATGTGGCCTGCGTCGAATCGAGCCGCACGCGGCAATCCCAGTCGAGCAAGTGCTCGAAATAGGGCGCCACCTGCGCGGCCAACTGCGAATCGCTCTGCTTAAGCTCCTCGAACGCCTTTTTGTAAGCGGGCAGTTCGGTCAACGGCCAATAAAGGGTCGTGTCGTAAGCGGCCACCTGCAATTCGTCGAACGAGACGCCATGCATTTCGCCCAATAATTTTCGCGAAATCTTGGCCCGCCGCTTGTCGTCGTGCTTGTCTTCCACCATGTACGGCGGGAAGGCGTTGATGTCGGGGTTCTCGTCGTGCGTGGTCGTGAACGGCGACGAATTGCAGTTTTGCACGTAGCCGGCCTTGGGATTCTGCAACTGCGGCAGCTCGTCCATCGCGTGATAGCCCTGCCATTCGGTGCGCGGATCGGCGCCATCGACCGGCTTGCTCCAGTCGAACTGCGGATCGCGCCGCGGGATGGCGCCGTTGTAGAGGAAGAAAATATTGCCTTCGCGGTCGGCGTAGACCGCGTTCATGATCGGAAAGTTCAAGTCGGACATGCCGGCCTTGAATTCGTCGAGATTTCGCGCCCGCACCAGCTTGTCCATCTGCCTGAGCAGCAAGGACTCGTCCAGGCGGCCGATGCGCACGGCCAGCTGGTGCTGAGCGTCCTCCTTGGCCACGATCGGGCCGTGGTGCGTCTTGCGGAAGGTGTAGGTCTTTTCCTTGACGTCGCCGTGGGTCTTGACCTTGATGACCTCCTGCCATTCGACGGCCGTTCGATAACCATCGCCGTAGCGATAGTTGAGCGGATGCGCGGGATCATCGAACGTTTCTCGCCAGACGTCGGCGATGTCCGGCTCGTTGGTCGTGAAGCTCCAGCCTAAATGCTCGTTGTGGCCCATCGTCGGCAAGGGACTGCCGAAGAACGTGGCCCCCGAGAAGTTCCAGCCTTCGCCGCTGCGCAGATGGGCCTCGTACAATTGTCCGAATCCGAACCAGGGCTGGTGCGGATTGGCGAACAACATGGCGCGGCCCGACTGCGTGCGCCCTGGCGCGATGGCCCAGGCGTTCGAGCCGGTGGCCGCCGCGATCGCCGGATTGACTCGCGGCATGTAATTGCTGTGCAGCCGCGTATAGCGGTAGGTCAATTCCAACATCAATTGCCGGCCGCATGCCAGTACTTGCCAGGGCTCGAATTGGTCGATCAAGCGCGGCTTGGTCTGGGGATTCGTCGCCAGATAGTAATTCAAGCCGGCGACGTAGGCTTCGCAAAGCGATCGCATCTCGGGAGCGAGCTTTTCGAAGTCGGCCCGCGTGCGGGGGACGACCTCGAAGGCCCGGTTGAGCAGGTCGGAATTCAGCCCCTGCGGTCCGTGGGCTTCGGCGTAGCGGCCCGTGCTGAGAATGTACGTGTCTTCGATTTGCCAGAAGAAATCCTCCGCCTGCGCGTAGGCGAACGCAAACACGGTAGCCTCGTCGTCGACGCCGTCGATGTGCGGCGTCCCATAGGCGTCGCGGTAGATCGTCGCCTTGCCGGCCAACTCGGAGGCCAAGCGACTCGAAGCCCCCAGACTCGAAGCAGCCGGAGTCGAAATCTCCGCCGAGCCGGCAGAGCCGCTGCCTGAAGACGCGGCGGCCGCTTCGGTTTCGGCCCCCCAGGCGGCGGCGGGGGCGGCCAGTAGATAGCAGACCGCCGCGAGCGCGAATCTCCAGGGTGCATGTACGGCGAAAGAAGGACAACGCATCGGTTCGGATCTCCCGGCGGCGTAAACAACGGTGCTCAGGCGCGCGATTCGTCGGACCCACGCCGAGCGAGCGCCAAGCACGGCGTCGTCGGTGGAAAAGGAACGGCGGATAGTACCCGTGAGCATCCACGGTCAGCAAGGCCGAAAGGGCCGCTTCGCATCGCGAAAGCGCCGCTTGAAGCCAAGTTCCGCCGCCTTGGGGCGCCCGCGGTGAATGCCGCCGGCGCCCGAATTGCCATCTCTATTCTACTATTTTGCCGCCGTCGGGGCGGCGGCTGGCGGCGCATTTTGGGCAGCCGCCGGATTGGGGGCCGCTGCCGGAGGCGCGGGGAAAGCTTCGGCCCAAACCATGACCGGCTTCCAGAGCTTCAGCGAGTCGCCGTGACTGCCGGTCGCCAGGATTTGGCCGTTCGGCGAGAACGCCACCGCCCAGAGCGAGCTTTTGTAGCCCCCCAAGGTGGCGGTCTCCTGCTTGGACTCCAGGTTCCAGAGTTTTACGGTGCGGTCGTGGCTGGCGGTGGCCAGCGTCTTGCCATCCGGCGAAGGCCGAAGGGCGACAATCCAGTTGTGATGGCCCGAGAGGGCGCCCGTTTCCTTGCCTTCCGCAGTGTTCCACAGCTTTACCATGCGATCGTAGCTGCCCGTGGCCAGCGTCTTGCCGTCCAAGACGAAGGCGACCGCGGAAACGACGTCGGTGTGGCCCTCAAGCTTTTTGGTCATGGCGCCGTCGGCGGCGTTCCACAGCATGGCGGTTTTGTCGCCGCTGCCGGTGGCGATGGTTTGGCCGTCGGCCGAATAGACGACGCTGGTCACTCCGCCCGCGTGGCCCTTGAGCGTGAGCTTTTCGGCGGGCGGCATGGCGGCCAAGTTCCAGAGCTTGACGGTCGTGTCTTCGCTGGCCGTCGCCAAGGTTTGGCCGTCGGGCGAGAACGCCACCGCGGTAATCCAATGCTTGTGGGCCGGCAGCGAGGCGATTTCTTTCGCGCCGGCGACATCCCACAACTTCAGCGTGCCATCGTACCCGGCGGTGGCCAAGGTTTGGCCGTTGGGCGAAAAGGCGACGGCCCAAATGATCGTATTATGCCCGGCCAACGAGCCTTTCAATTGGCCGCTCGCCGGATCCCAAAGCTTGATCTCGCCCGGCCGATACAGCAAGCTCTGTCCGCCGACGCTAGCCAGCGTGGCGCCGTCGGGCGAGAACGCCAGCCCTGTCACCCAGTTCGTGTAAGTCGCCAGGGGCGGCGGTTCGGCGGAGAGGGAGGAGGCCAACGCCCCGCAGAGCGCCGCGCCGAGCAAAACCGCCATACAGAGCCGCGGCAGCCCCTTGCGCCGAACATGGACCGCATTGGGTCGGAGCGAATCGAACATGAGCATTCTCCCGCTGAGAGTGGTCGATGAATGAGGATGATCGCGAGGCGCCGCCGGGCTTGGAGGACGGCCATGCCGCACAGCTTGCCCAAGTATACTATCCCTGCGCGCCGGCCGCTTGCCCCGGATCAGCGTTTTTTCCAATCGATGCCCGACAACGAAGCCAGGGCCAACTCCAAGGCGTGGGTGCCGTCGCGCGAGTGGCCTTGGGCGGCCAGGGCGACATACAACTGGTGCGCCAAGGCCAGCCCCGGCAAGGCCAGCCCCATGCGTTTGGCCTCGTTGAGGGCGATGCCCATGTCCTTGATGAAGTGCTCGACATAGAAGCCGGGGTCGAAATTGTTGGCGATGATTCGCGGCCCCAAGTTCGACAGCGACCAACTGCCGGCGGCCCCCGGAGAGACCGATTGCAGGACCGTCGGCAGGTCCAGCCCCGCGCGGTAGCTGTAGAGCAGCGATTCGCAAACGCCAATCATGTTCGTGGCGATCAGAATCTGGTTGGCCATCTTCGTATGCTGGCCCGCGCCGGGACCGCCTTGGCGGACGATCGTTTTGCCCATCGCTTCCCAGCAAGGCGCCAGGGCGTCGACGACTTCCGCCTCGCCGCCGATCATGATCGACAGCCGGGCTTCGCGCGCGCCGATGTCGCCGCCGGAAACCGGGGCATCGACGCTATGCACGCTTTTGGCCGCGGCCGCCGCCGCAATCTCTTCGGCCAGCTTCGGCTCGCTGGTGGTCATGTCGACCAGGACCGCGCCGGCCTTCGCCCCGGCCAACGTGCCGCCGGCGCCGAGCGTGATTTCGCGCACGTCGCTCGGATAACCTACGATCGTGAACACCACGTCGGCGGCTTCGGCCACGGCCTTGGGCGAATCAGCCCAGCGAGCGCCCTTGGCCAGCAGCGGACCGGTCCGCGATCGCGTGCGGTTGTAGACCGTCATGGCAAAGCCTTTGTCGATGAGGTGGCCGCACATGCTGCTCCCCATGACCCCCGTGCCGATCCAACCCAACCGCGTCTTGCCCGGAACGACCTTCGCAACCGCCATGAAAACGACTCCTAATGTTGAACTGAGTTACTACTGGCCGACCGAGAACAACCTCAACTTCCCCGACATAATCGCGTCATTCTCACAAGCGGCGTTCGCTCTGCCGCCCCTAGCGGGGCTTGGGTTGATCTCTCCTTCGCACCTCCAGGGGCTCGCGCCCCTGGCTACAGTCGGCCGTCCCTACGGGACTGCGGCCATCCAGCGGCAACGAAACTCAGCCGCGTAGCGGCGAAAGATTGTGGCCAGGGGCGCAAGCCCCTGGATCCCGATCCGATCACTGATTAGTCAGCCCCGTCAGGGGCGGCAGATGTCTGCCATGTCGCGGTAATCCCTCGATAACGACGGATAGTATATCGAGCCGTCAGCGGACGGGCCACTTAAAGGGGAAATTGCCGCGTCGGCCGCCCGACAAATCGTCAAAATCCCCTTTACCACCTCTCCGTCGGCCGCTGAAGAATCTCGTTCAGCACGACGGCGCCGCGCAAACTTTGTGGATCGGCCAACAGCGCCGCGACCGATTCGGCCGCGGTCGGCGAGGCGGCGGCATCCGGACTTCCGGCGGCCGGCTCCAAAGGGCGCAACGCCAACTGGCCGACCTGATGATCGAAAGTTTGCTGCACGTGGGCCTGAAACGAACGCTCTTCCTGTTCGACGTGGCCGAGCTGACGGGCGCGCTGGGCGAATTCTCGCGTGTCCAGGTGCTGCTGCACGTGCTCGGCGACGTTGGCGCCGGTGGGCGGTTCGTCGATCGCCTCGACCTCCACGGTCTCGCCGGCGAGCGGCAAGCGCCGCTCGGCGAGCGGGCGGCGTTCGGGCGGCGCCGGTTGGGCTTCGGCCGGCGGCTTTTTCGCGTTCGTCCGCTCCGCGGTGCGGCGCAAAAACTCCGCCACTTCGTCCTGCACTTCTTGCCGGCCGGGCGCGGGCGGACGCAAACGCGGATCGGGCCGCGGCGGCTTGCGCTGCTGGTTCTTCGCCCCGCCGACGAAGTGGTTGAACACGTAAATGATGGCCAACACGACGAAGCCCAGCAGCTTGAGCATGTCGGGGTTGATCGCCGCCAGCGCGGGCCCGAACCAAGCGCTCATTGGGCAGTCCTCGCCGGAGTGCGCGTCCCCGTGCCGGCGATCGCCGAGCGCATTTCGGTGTCGGCTTGCACGTTGCGCAGCTTGTAGTAATCAAGAATTCCCAGGCTGCCGTGGCGGAAGGCGTCGGCGATGGCCTTGGGCACTTCGGCCTCGGCTTCGACCACGCGGGCCCGGCTTTCTTCGATCTGCGCGATCATCTCCTGCTCGCGGGCCACGGCCATCGCCCGCTGGCCCTCGGCCTTGGCCCGCGCGCGGCGCGTATCGGCCTCGGCCTGGTCGGCCTGCAAGCGCGCGCCGATGTTTTCGCCCACGTCGATGTCGGCGATGTCGATCGACACGATCTCGAAGGCGGTTTGGGAGTCGAGCCGGCGGGCCAGCACGGCCTTGGAAATGCGGTCGGGGTTTTCCAGCACGTCGGCATGCGACTCGGCCGAGCCGATCGCGCTGACGATGCCCTCGCCGACGCGCGCGATGATCGTCTCTTCCGTGGCCCCGCCGATCAATTGATTCAGATTGGCCCGCACCGTCACGCGGGCCTTGACCTTCAATTGAATGCCGTTCTTGGCCACGGCGTCGAGCGTTTGCCGGCCCGAACCGCGGCCGGGGCAGTCGATGACTTTCGGATAGACGCTCGTCTGCACGGCCTCCAGCACGTTGCGCCCGGCCAGGTCGATGGCCGTGGCCAGCTTGAAATCCAGATCGATGGTCTTGGCCTTGTTGGCGGCGATGATGGCCCGGATCACCAGCGGCACGTTGCCGCCGGCCAGGTAGTGGGCCTCCAGGGCCTTGCTGGTGATGCCCGTGCTCTCGCCCAACCCGGCTTGCACCGCCATGATCTTGCTGCGCACGATCACCGTTGGATTGACTTTGCGGAAGGTCATGCCGAGCAGATCGAAGATGCCGATGCTGGCCCCCGTGCTGACGGATTGAATCCAGAACCGGAAATAGCGGGCGAAGATCGCTAAAAAGATCAGCGCCGCGACCAGCACGGCGAACAGCACCACCACCCAGATGATGTTCGACAGGTTGTTTTCTTGCGCAAAGAGCATGGCGGATTTTCGGTGTTCAGTTTTCAGGGTTCAGTTGCGGGAGTCCAATGTACCATCCGCAGCGGCAGGCTGAAAACTGAAAACCGAGCACCGAAAACTTTCCTCAAGCCAGCGGATCTTCGAACGGATCGAGCCCGAGCGACTCGATCGGCTGCGACAAGGTTTCGTCGGCCGGGGCCCGCGGCGAGGGGGCCTCTTCGGTGGGCCGCACGACGATCCGCGTGCCGCGGACTTCGACCACCTTCACCCATTGGCCTTTTTCGATGGCCACGCCCTCGCTCAAGGCGTCTACGGTCCGCCCGTCAATCGATACGGACCCGCTCGGCAGCATCAGGCTTCTCGCCTCGCCGATGCGGCCGACCAGGGCCTTCAACGAGCGCCTTTGGTCGTTGTCGGGCAGAACCTCCTCGCTGCTTGGGGCTTCCAGCAACACGCGGCGCCCCATCGGCGTTTCGGGCCACCAGCGCAGCGCGGCGACCAGCACGATCGGCAAGGCGATCACCGCAATGCTGAGGAAGCTCAGGCCGTACCAAGGCCCCCGGTAAAAGGCCAGCGAGATCGCCGATAACAGCGACACGAGCGACAAGAAGCCGATGATGCCGCCCGAGGGGACGAAGACTTCCAGCACGACCAGCCCCAGGCCGATCAGCATCAGCAGCGCAGCCCAAGCCAACGGATCGAACATCGTGCGGCCTCAACTGATTCCGCGGACAAGCACTCGATGGCCGCGGACCTCGACGACTTCGAGCGCTTGCCCGCGATCGACGAATTCGCCTTCGGTCAGCACGTCGACGATCTGGTCGCCGAAGCGGGCCTTGCCGCTGGGCACGAGCGGAGTGAAGGCCGTGCCGCGGCTGCCGACGAGATGATCGAAGCGGGCCAGCGCCTCGCGCTCGGCGATCGCCGACAGTTCTTCGTCGGACGGCGGCGTCAGCAGCATCCGGCTGAACATCGGCGCGTGCGGCAGATAATGACGGATCAAAGCCGCCGCCGCCACCGTGCCGACCCCGGCGCCGGCCAGCACGAGCAGGCTGTTGCGCAAATGCGCCAGTTGATAAGCGTTGCGCGGCAGCACGAAGGTTTGGCTGGCGAGAATCAGCGAACCGAGGACCAGCAATCCGCCGGCCAGGCCAAACAGGCCGAAGCCCGGCAGCACGAACACCTCCAGCAACAGGCAGCCCAGCCCGGCGACGAACATCAGCACTTCGAGCCAGCCGGCGGTGCCTCCCAGGTAAGCGCTCCAAAAATAGAGCATGAAGCACAAGCCGGCGATCAGCCCGCCCAGGCCGATGCCCGGCGATTGCAGCTCGGCATACAGCGCCGCGCCGCCCAGCAGCAGCAAGAACCACGAGATGCCGGGCGAATTGAGGGCGTCGATCAGAAAATCGGCCCAGCCCGGTTCGATCAAGGTCGGATCGTTTTCCAACCCGTACATCGCCTTGAAGCCGGGGAAATTGTCGACCAGGCCGTGCAGCAGGCCGAGTTGCTCGGCCTCTTCGCCCGTCAACGTCAACGGTTCTCCGCGGCGCGTGACGGCTTCGCCTCGCTGCCACTCGTCTTTGTCGGCCAATTCCTTGGCTTCGTCTTCGGTGTAGTATTCGACGAGACCATCGGACTGCCGGGTGAACTTGTACACGGCCAGCTTCGCGTCGACCATCGCCCGCGCCAGCGACGGCGAATGGTGCTTGTCGGAAGCGATGGCCGCCACCGAGGCGGCCGTGGTCGGAACCTCCGATTCGGCGATCTCGAAGGCGCCCGACCCGCCCAACGTGGCCCGCGGGTGCATCACGATATGGTCGCAGGCCAGCGCGATGAACGCCGCGTCGCCCCGCGCCTCATGCGGAATGTAAGCCACCGTGCGCCGCTGCGACGAATCGAGGCTGACCAGGTAGTTCGCCAGGTTGATGCTGTCGTCGGGCGAGCCGCCAGGGCTTTCCAGCCACAGGCAGATCAGGTTGACGTCTTGGCTGCGAATCTGCGTCTGAATCAGGTTCTGCACTTGTTCGGTCAGGGCCGCCGAAATCGGGCCTTTGACCGCGATCCGCACGGGGTGCAATTGCCCGTCGAGCGCAAAGTCGTCGTCCACCGCCTTGGCCGGCAAGCTCAACGCTTTGGCCACCGCCTGGCGATCGCGCGCCAGGTAGCTGGCGAAACCGAATTCGCGCGCCTTGGCGGCCGAGAACAGGCCCGGCTTGCCGGCCGGAATCACCGTCTTCGGCGGCCCGAACGACTTCTTCTTGCGCAACTCCTCCAACCGGTCGCCGCGCACGAATTCGCGGCTGACGTCGGTCTCGACCAACAGCAATTCGATCGCCGGGTCGAGCATTTTCAGCGCGACGTCGGCCGGCACGGTCTTGCGGCTGTTGGCGACCTCGACGTAGGCGTCGCGCATCGAGGGCTTGATCGACGTCTCGAAGGCGCCGGCATTGCCGATCTCGGCCTCCTCGCCCATGATGATTTCATCGCAGGCCAAGGCGACCAGCACGGCATGCCCGGTCAAGGTCTCGGGCACGTAGGCCACGGTCGTGGCCCCGTTCAAGTTCGGGCCCGACAGATAATGCGCCAGGTCGAACGCCTGGCCGAACTCGCTGCGGCCGGGGTGAACCTCGAAGATCAGCACCGGCCACTCGCCCTTTTCCTTGGCGTCTTTGATGGCCGAACCGACGATCCGCTTGATGCGATTATCGAGTTTGTCCGTAATCTCCGCGCTAATCCGGATCAACCGGCCGACGCGCTGCTCTTTCGCGGCGTCTGGCTTTCGCGGATCGGCCGCCTGACCATAGATCGGCGAACTTCGGGAAGCGAGCAGGCCGAGCGACAGCACCACGCACGCCGCGACGACGACGAACCGCCCGCGCCCCTCGGCAGGCAACCGAGCGGTCCAACCGTCCGTGAGTGGATTGGGTCGCGGCGACATAGGGAGCGTGAAACCGCGCAAGTGGTTATCCGATTTGGCCTTTCGGCCGCCTAGATTATAGGGCGGCGGCGTGGCGAGTCAAATCAAGACGCCCTGCCGCGCGACGACGCCGCTATGGATCGCCGATAACCTCTCGTCGCGCAAGATGATCCGCTCGAACCGCTATTCGATGGGGCCGCGTCCTTGACGCTGCGGACGCCTGAGGCGTCAGGACAGTGCGACCCAAATTGCCTCATCGTCCGAATTCGTAGGCGGGCTTCCAAATCCACGGCAACACGCTGGCGCGCGTCGCCCAAGCCTCCCATTTGGCGACAAGCTCCAGCACTTTTTCCGGATGCTTCGCGGATAGGTCGTTCGACTCGGTGCGATCGGTCGTCAGGTCGTAGAGTTCCCACGGACCGCCGGGGCCTTTGGCCACCAGCTTCCAATCGCCCGACCGCACGGCGCGGTTGCCCTCGTGCTCCCAGAAGATCGCGTCGCGCTCGATCGGCCGCCCGGCCAAGGCGGGCAACAAGCTTTTGCCTTCCAACGGCGTGATCGGTTGATCGCCGATCGATTTGGGATACTCGACGCCGGCTAGTTCGACGCAGGTCGCCATAATATCGATCAAGTGGCCGGGCTGCCTGCGAAGCTCTCCGCGGGCCGCAATGCCGTTGGGCCAATGCGCGATCAGCGGCGTGCTGACGCCCCCTTCGTGGACCCAATGCTTGTATTCGCGAAAAGGCGCGTTCGAAACATTGGCCCAGCCGCGGCCGTAAGCGACGTAGGTATCGGCGGGGCCGGGCATGACGCGCGGCCCTTGCCGTACCGGGAAGCCGTCGCGCGTTTGCGGCGGCACGAGGCCGTTGGGCAGCGCTTCGGCCGCCAGCGGCGGCAAAGTCGGCCGCTCGGGCCGCGGGCCGTCAAGCCGGTTTTTCGTCGGACCGCGGCCCATCGCTTCCGCGCAGCCTCCGTTGTCTTGCAGGAAGAAAATCAAGGTATCGTCGAGCCGGCCGGCGCGCTTCAATTCGGCCACGATCTTGCCGACGCTCTGGTCCATGCGGTCGACCATTGCCGCGTAGACCTCCATGCAGGCGGCTTCGCGCCGCTTGTTCTCGACGGCGTCCCACGCTTCGGCCTGCGGCGAGAGGCCTTGCTCGCCGTCGATCAACCCCAGCCGCGCGGCCTTGGCCAGCCGGGCGCGGCGCACCGGTTCGTAGCCGGCGTCGTACTTGCCGCGATACTTGGCGATGTCCTCCGGCAAGGCGTGCATCGGCCAGTGGGCCGCCGTATAGGCCACATACATGAAAAACGGTTCGCCGGCATGTTGCCGCTGGTGCTCATCAATGAACCGCACGGCATGATCGGTGATGGCGTCGGTGAAATAATACGTCTTGGGGCGATACTCGGGGTCCGAGTAGGGCGAGATCAGCCGGTTGTCGCGGGCGAGCGTATAAGGGTCGTAAAAGCTGCCGCCGCCCGAGATCATGCCGTAGAAGCGATCGAAGCCGCGCGCCAGCGGCCAGTTGTGCTTCGGCCCCTCGGCGGCCACGTGCCGCGTCACATGCCATTTGCCGGCCATGTAAGCGCGGTATCCGGCGGGCTTCAGGGCCTCGGCAATCGTCAGGCAGTTGCGGTTCAAGTCTCCGCGATAACCGGGAAACTCGGCGCCGCGGTCGTCCGTCATGTGGCCCACGCCGGCTTGGTGCGAATACAAGCCGGTGAGCAAGGCGGCCCGCGTC
>Ga0134126_10005996_pt1 | contig 15207 bp, 11 predicted proteins | sample KB31752_FD_96881 | JGI IMG/M metagenome (GOLD analysis project Ga0134126, IMG submission 96881) | Terrestrial soil microbial communities with excess Nitrogen fertilizer from Kellogg Biological Station, Michigan, USA - KB3-175-2 | ecosystem: Environmental > Terrestrial > Soil > Unclassified ...
AACTGGCGCGCGGCGAGTTGCGCGAGGAGACCGGAATCCAGGCCGAAAGCATGACCTGCCTCGGCAGCGCGTGGATCGGTTACGGCTTCACCCGCCAGAAGCAGCATGTCTTTCTTGCGACCGGTTTGACGCACGCGGAAAAGGATCCGGACGAGGAAGAGCACGACATCGTGGTGCGGAATCTGCCGGTGGCGGAATTCGAGCAATTGATGCTCGATGGTAAGGTGCGCGACGGCTGCACGCTGGCGGCGTGGGCGCTCTATCTGCTGTGGAAAGCACGGCGAGAGCCCAGATAGTCGCGGGCTTAAGGAATGTTCAGGAATACCGCGATCGGGCTGGTCTTAACGGCTGGTGGAGGCACGCGAGGTCTTTTCGTTCCGCGAATTCGATGACCTCACAACCTTCCATTTTGCCGAGCGGCCGTTCTCGGTTCTGTCGGCTCGTAATCCGTTGCTATCGGAGGTCACGATTGAAGCCAACGATCTCCGGCGGGCCTGGCTCAGGCCCAGCGAGCGTCCAAACTCTTCCGGGGAAGGGATCGGAGTTGAAATCGTGACGGAACGAGCCATAACAGTACCAGTTTGCAACAGTCCTGGTCCCTACGGCCGGCTTTCCAGCGGCACCCAACTTGTGGGGTATTCCGGCCCAATGTACTCGGCGCGCGGGCGGATCAGCCGGTTGTCGTCGAGCTGCTCGATCACGTGCGCTGCCCATCCTGCGATTCGGCTCATGGCGAAAATCGGCGTGTACAGATCGATGTCGATGCCCAGTGTGGCGTAGGTGGAAGCCGAGTAGAAATCCACATTCGCATTGAGTTTCTTGTCTTTGTTGATGAAAAGTTCGATGGCGCGCGACATCTCATACCACTTCGGCTGTCCCGCATCCTTGCCCAGCCGCTCGCTCATGGCGCGCAGATGCGTGGCGCGCGGATCCTCGGTCTTGTAGACGCGGTGTCCGAAGCCCATGACCTTCTGCTTGGCCAGCAGCATGTTCTTCACGTACTCCACGGGGTCTGCTCCTGCCTTGTCGATGTTGAGCAGCAGCCGCATCACTCCTTCATTGGCCCCGCCGTGCAGGGGTCCTTTCAGCGCGCCCAGGGCGCCGGTGATGGCCGAGTGGATATCGCTTAACGTGGCGGCGATGACGCGGGCGGCGAAGGTGGACGCGTTGAACTCATGATCGGCGTGCAGAATGAGCGCGATATCGAGGGTGCGCGAGGCTGTTTCCGATGGCTTGACGCCATTGAGCATCCACAGGAAGTTCGCGGCGTGGGAGAGCGAGCGGTCGGGGGGAACAATCTCCTTGCCCTTGCGGATGCGATCGTAAATGGCCACGATCATGGCGATCTGCGCCGTCAGGTTGTAAGCCTTGCGGACATTCGCGTCATGCGAGTTGTCCTTTTCGTCGGCATCGTAGAAACTGAGCGCGGAGACGGTGGTGCGCAGCACCTCCATCGGCGTGGCCGATGTGGGGAAGCTCTTCATCATGTCGATGATGCGCTGGTCGAGCTCGCGGGACAGCGCGAGCTGCTGCTGGAATTCGCGCAGGGCAAACTCGTTGGGGAGGATTCCATTCCACAGCAGGTAGGTGGTCTCTTCGAACGTGGAGTTCTCGGCCAGCTCGTGAATATCGATTCCACGGTAGGCCAGGACCCCGGCTTCTCCGTCGATGTAGCAGATGCCCGAATTTGCAGCAACAATTCCTTCAAGACCCTTACCCGCGACAGCAGTGGACATGATGTGTGGATGCTCCCCTCTGATTTGTTTGGATGAATTCTCAGGCCATGCGCGGCCAGTCCGGCCAAAATCAATCAGCCGCAGCGCCCGAGTGGGGCAAACTTCTTTATAACGTAGCGATTCCACGGTTGTCACGGCGACCGTACCGGATTCCTGATCCCACGCCGCAGGACAGGAACGGGGCGCGGATTTCTTCGTGGGACGATTTCTCTCTATAATCTGTAGTTTCCCCAGAGAATTGCGCGGCGCGGCGCCGGAATCGACAGGCCAATCGCCGCATTCTGCGGGAAGTTCGTGAGAACATCCCCGCAAATGGACGTCCAAAGAAGCAAGAGGGGCGGCCAAAACCGAGCGAAAGGCAAAAAAGCCTTCGCCGAGGAGAAGCAACTTACGATGAGCGATCAACTCGAGAACGTCCCAAGAAACTATTCCGGCGCCTTGCTCGGAGCCATTGGCGTTGCGCTGGCTTGCGGTGTGATTTCGCTTTTCTGGGCCTGGAACCTGAGCGGCAAGATGGCCAGCCAGCAGCAGGAACTGTCGGAGACCAAGCAGCGGAACGTGCAACTTGCCGCCGATCTGCGGGAGACCGACGCTCGCCTGCGAGTCACAACCGAGGAGCTGGGCAAGTCGCTGGGGCTGACCCAGAAGCAGATGGACACCCGCGCGGAGCAATTGCTGGCCCGGGAAAGAGTGCAGGAAGCTACCGCGAAGCGTCTGGAGACCGCGCAGAAGGAGACGGCGCAGCAGGTGACGGCGGTGGCCACGGACGTTTCCACCGTCAAGACCGATGTGGGTGGCGTCAAGACCGACCTGGGCAAGACTCAGAACGACCTGGCCGGGGCCCTGGCGAAACTCACCTCGATGCAGGGCGACCTGAGCGGTCACGCGAGCCTGATCGCGCGCAACCACGATGAACTCGAAGTGCTAAAGCACAAGGGCGACCGCAATTATTACGAGTTCACGCTGGACAAGAACCACCGGAAGCCGGTGGGGACCGTGAGCCTGGAGCTGAAAAAGACAGACGCAAAGAAGAGCCGCTTTACGCTCAACGTCTACGCGGACGACAAGAAGTACGAGAAGAAGGATCGCAACGTGAATGAGCCGCTGCAGTTCTACAGCGGCAATGAGCGAGGCCTTTACGAGATCGTGGTGAATTCCATCAACAACAAGAACCAGGTGTCGGGTTACTTGTCGACTCCGAAGGGCGCTCCGGTGCCGCCACCTCTGGGGCAATAGCGCAGACCGTCCAAGTCATTCTGGAACGGCTTCTCCACGCGGAGAAGCCGTTTCCGTTTCTGCTATATTCGGTTATCTCCATTCCAAGCGTCGAGCCGTGCCGCTGCACTTTCTGTGACGCGAATTCCGATTTTCCTTGGGGTGACGGTAAAGGGCAGGCTTATGCGCGCACTCGGTTTTCTATTTTCCCTGTTTTTGATTACGGCAACGATCGGGTGTGGCGGTTCCGGGGCGGCCGGCAGCGGAACGTCCGGAGGTGGAGGAGGAGGGGGGACGCCGGCGAACGCCCCCACCCTTACGGCGATTGCACCGTCGTCGGCGGTGGCGGGTGCGCGGGATATTTCGCTTGTAGCCTATGGATCCAACTTCCTGAACACGGTGTCCATTGAATGGAATGGCAACCCGCTGACCACCACATGCGTCGACGTGAACCTGATGATTACGTCGTGCACCAGCGCCACGGAGCTGATGGCCACGGTTCCGGCCGCCGACCTGGCTGCCACGGGGACGGCCAAAGTGACGCTGTCCAATGGCCGGGAAACATCGAGCGCGTTGAACTTTTCGATCGGCGCGGCGCCGGCCGGAACCACTTGGGTGCGCGCGGTGGCCGGCATTTCGGCCGGGAACGATATTGCGTGGGACGCAGTCCATCAAAAACTGTATGTATCGGCTGCTTCCTCTGATCCGGCCAATCCCAACACCATTGCAGTTATCGATCCGGTCGCCGGGAACGCGACCTCATTTGTGCCGGCGGCGACCAATCCCAACCGGCTGTCTGTCTCCTCGAATGGCGAGTACCTATGGGTGGGGCTGGACGGCAGCGGCGATGTACAGCGTTTCCTTCTGCCCGCGCTGAGTCAGGATATTTCCTTTCCTGTTCCGGCGAACTGGCAGGGCGTGGCCCAGGTTGCCGTGGCGTTGCAGGCGGCCCCGGTGAGCGCCAATACCGTGGCCTTTATCGCGGGAAGCAGCCTTGCCGAAGGGGGAGGCAACGGCGTGTATGTGTACGACGGCGCCACCCCCCGACCCAACCATGTGGCGGGTTTTGACGGGACGAGTTTCCCGCCTCCGATGATTGACTGGATGCAGTGGGGCGCGGATGACTCGACGATCTACGGCAATCCAATCTATGCGGGGGCGCTTGCGCGCATTGCGGTGAATTCCTCCGGGGCCACGCTGACGGACTACACGAGTGGGTATCTGCCTTCGACCGCACACACGCAATTCGATCGCGCTTCCGGGCTACTGTACGACTACGGCGGCGCGTACGACCCAGCAATGTTGACAATGGCCGGCAGTTTTAATCTGCCGACCACCGGGACCGAAGCCTGCACGGCCGATTCCAGCCTGGGGCGCTACTACTGCGCGACCACGTTTTTTGCCGGCGGGATAGACGTGAGCATTGTCGAGTTGTGGGTGTTCGACCTGCATTCCTACGCCTTGTTGAACCGGGTCTACTTCGGCGCTTCCGCGGGTTCGTCGGTTTCGCCCGTGAGCGGGGGGCCTGTGCGGCTGGTGCGCTGGGGAAAGGCGGGGCTGGCGCTGATGACAGCGACGGTAGCGTACGAGGGCAGTGGAGGAGTCTTCCTGATCGACGGGTCCGCAGTCAACCCAGGCGCCACACCGGATGTGACCAGCGGAAGCTCGGCGGTTGGTTATGCGTGGCTGAGCTCGCTTACGCCGGATGTTGCCACGAACACTACCGGCGAGGTGCAGGTGACGCTGCGAGGGAACGGTTTCTCGCCGGACAGTACGGCGTGTTGGAATTGCAATTTCCTGCAGTTCCGGTATCTGCCGACCAAATACGTGAGCGCGACGCAGTTGAACGTCACCATACCGTTGGCGAGCGTCTCCGCAGCCGAGCCGATGGAGATCAGCGTCTTCGACCCGAGCTCAAATCTGTTCTCATCGAACGCTCTTACATTTACTGTGTTGCCGGCCGCGGGCACGACTCAGATTACGCCGGTGAATCTGTGCGGCCTGGCGATGGCCTGGGATGAAAGCAGCAAGCTTTTGTATGTGAGCACCGCCGACTACGATGGCGCCTATCCCAATTCGCTGGTGGCCCTGGATCCGGGCACGGGGAGCGTTGTAAAGTCGCGCACTGTGGGGCCGGATCCGACGTTTCTGACTGAGAGCGCCAATGGCGAATACCTCTACCTGACGTTCAACGGCACCACGAACCTGATGCAACTGTCGTTGCCAGACTTGGGCCTGACTGGAAACACGCCGCTGAAGAATTACACAGGTGGAACTCTATTTGCGGGCGATTTGAAGGCCGCGCCACAAGACCCGCACACGGTGGCGGCAACCCTCATCGTGCCCGGCTACCATCCTGAGGCAGACGGGGGCGTGGTGGTGTACGACGATGGAAAGCCGCGGCCGAAACAGATGCCTGGCTGGGCAGGCGGGCAGACGGTTCTCGCGATCTATGACACGCTAGCATGGAGCGCCTCGGATCAACTGCTCACGTCGGCTCCTTCTCTCTGGGACGACGGCATGACCGGTCCGTTGTATCAATTGCAGGTGGACTCGTCAGGGCTGACGTACCTGGGGCAGGGAACCTCGACGTTCGATACCGCCGGAGGCTATCTACACTCGGACTTTGGCACCGGAATGATCTATAGCGACGGCGGCATGGTGGCTGATCCCAATAGCGGAACGACGGTGGGCAACTACAACGCATCGGGGTTGGTGGCCCCCGACTCGTCGCTGAACCGTGTGTTCATCCTGGGGCAAACGACAGGGCAGGCGAACACCAACAATTACACGATCGAGTCCTTCGATCAGAAGGCGTTCACGCAGGTGTCATCGATCACGCTGCCGAATGTTTCGGGGTATCCCATTGCGCTGGCGCGGTGGGGATCGTCGGGGCTTGCGGTGCTGACCAGCGGGGGCATCGCGGACGAACTCGAGAACGGATTGGGCATGCTGTACCTCGTGCAGGACGCGAATTTCATCTCGAGCGCACAGGCGTCGGCACACGACACGACCGCGATGGCGGAGCGAGTGCAGCGACGATGGAAGGGCATGACGGCGGCGCAGGTGATTGCGCGTGCTCATGCTGCGATGCACGCGCCTCGGCGATAACGGTGAATTCGGAAGCCTCGGGCCCTTCTGATCGGGGCTGAATGCGAGCCTTTGTAATGATCGAGGTCACTCCATCCGCAGCGTCTTGATCGGGTCCACGCCGGCGGCCCGGCGAGCCGGGAACCACGCGGCGCAGAACGACAGCCCCAGCATGAGCAACGCCACCGCGCCATAGGTCAGCGGATCGAGCGCGTGCACATCGAACAGGAAACGGGTCAGGATCTTTCCGGCGAACGCGGCGGCGACGAGGCCGCAGAGCGACCCGCCGAGCGCCATGAAGAGGCTCTGGCGAATGATAGCTTCCACGATCTGGCCGCGTTGCGCGCCAAGCGCGAGGCGGATGCCGATTTCGCGCGTCCGCCGGCTCACCATGTAGGAGATGAGGCTGTAGACGCCCACTCCGCCGATGGCCAGCGCCAGCCCGCCGAAAACCAGCAGAAGCAGCGCGAGCGACCGCGGCGCGGCCTCGGAGGCCGCCACCACATCGTTCAGGGTCCGCACGCGCGTCACCGGAACCTGCGGGTCGAGTGCAGCCACGCTGCCGCGAAGATCGTCGGCTGCGGCCTGGGCGCCGGCCTGCGTCCGCAGCAGCACATACATGACCGGCTGCTCGCGGGCCGCCGTAAACGGCAGATAGACCTCGTCTCCAAAAGCAGCGGCGAGCCCGTCTTCATGCGTGTTGTTCACCACGCCCACGATGGTGAGCGCTGCAGCGGGGTTCCAGACGGTGGGCTGAGGCTCGTCGTTCACGTTCAGAATGTGCCGTCCTACCGGATCCTGCCCTGGCCACAGCCGATCGGCCATGTGCTGGTTGATGAGCGCGGCGTGGGTCGTCCCGCTTGCATCCTGCTGGTCGAGCAGGCGGCCACGCACGAGCGTGAGACCAAGCGCCTTGAAGTAACCCGGCGTCACCGTGCGCCCCGTGGCCAGCAGCGCGCCCTGCCGCGCATCGCGGGGATGGCCTTCCGCGTCGTAGACATAGTTTCCGGCGCGTGCGCTCAGGGGAAGGGAATCGGACAGCGCAGCTTCCTGTGTGCCGGGCACTCCGTTCAGGCGATCGAGCAACGATTGGAAGAATGACTGGCAGTGTCCTTTGGCGTTGCAGGCGGAGGCATCGAGCGACACCTCGGCCGTCAGCACGCGATCGGCGTGAAATCCGGGATCGACCTGAGCCAGACGCCAAAGGCTGTGCAGCAGCAGTCCCGCCCCGGTGATGACGACCACGGAAAGCGCCACCTGACTCATGACCAGGATCATGGAGACGCGGAACTGCCCGACCTTGCCCGCCACGCTCCGGCTGCCGGAATGCAGCGCGGCGCCCGCAGCGGGCTTGGCCATGCGCAGCGCGGGAATCACGCCGAACACCAGCGCGGCTAACAGAGAAGCGCCCGCCGCGAATGCCACAATGCGCCAGTCGAACGCCACTTCCTGGACGCGCGGCGTGTCGGGTGGAAACAGCTTAAGCAATATGCGCACGGTTCCGATGGCAGTGAACAGGCCGGCGATTCCTGCCAGCACTCCGAGCACGATGCTTTCCGAAAGCACCTGCCGAATCAGTCTTGACCCCGTGGCTCCGAGCGCGCCGCGGATGGCCATTTCGCGCTCGCGGCCGGATGCGCGCGCCAGCACCATGTTTGCCACGTTGGCGCAGGCGATGAGAAGAATGAGGCCGACTGCGGCAAACAGCAGCAGCAGGCGTGGGCGGAGCGCGCCCACCTGTGACTCGAGCAAGGGGACCGCGGTCATTTCCGAAGCCCAAACATCGGGCATGCGCCAGGGGAACAGCGCCAGCAGCGGCTTCTGCAGTGTGCGCAACTGGCTTTGGCCCTGTGCGGGCGAGACGCCGTCCCGCAGCCGCCCGAAGGCGCGCAGATCGAACGTCTGCCACGCATCCACGGGATCGGTAGTGCGGAACGTGACCGGGGTGAGGAACTGCGTGTCGGCATAGGGGAAGCGCACTCCCGCCGGAAGCACGCCCACCACGCGCCGCCACACGCCATCAATGCGCACAGATTGCCCGATCGCGGCGGGACTTGCCGCAAAGTGCTCCTGCCAGTATCCGTAATTGAGCACCACTACTGGATCGTGGCCGGCGATGCCGTCTTCCGGCGTAAAGAACCGGCCCGCAGCGGGGTGCACGCCAAGCGTGTCCATCGCGTTGGTCATCACTTCCGCGCCAAACACGCGGGCCGCGGCTCCCGAGTCGCCCACATTCGATTCCTGATTTGGGCCGAACCCGCTGACCGATGCGAATGCGCTCGCGTGCTCCCCGACGGCGCGAATCCAGCCCTTGGGAAAGAAGGCGGTCTCGGACTGGCCGCCGCCGTAGCCGATGCGCACAAGCTGCTCCTGATGCGGGAAGGGGAGGGGGCGCAGAAGGATGGAATCGATGAGGCTGAAAATGGCGATGTTTGCGCCGATGCCGAGCGAGAGGGTCAGAATGGCGGTAATGGTAAAGCCGGGAACTCGCTTCAACTGCCGCAGCGCATAACGAAAATCGGCCAGCACGGTTGCACCTCGGAATTCAGAAAGTTTCACCTGGCATAGAAGCAGTCTGCGTGCCATCGCGTGCCCCGATTGCGGCTAAAAATGAAGAAGTTATGGGCCGGTGCTGGGGTGGTGGTGTTCGCGCGGGGCATGACGTGTTCGAATTCGGACACCACCTGCGATGCGGAGAGATCGCGGGAAGCACGCCGCGACCCCATGAACATGAGAAAAGCGAGGGCGAGCTTTGCGAATTTGCTCAACTCGTCCACAACTTCGGATTTGACTTGATCCTTCACGTCGCTCATGTCCTGTCCCCCCGCTACAAGATGGCCCATCGCTCCCCCGCGTTGAGATCCCTTAGCCCATGGCTGGAAGGCGCTAACATTGAAATGTTCTATACTCCCGACACACCAGAAGCAGTGGAAGGACGAAATGAAACGCCTTGCAAGTCTTGCCTTGCTGTTGCTCGCCGGTTGCGGTTCGGTACCGAAAGCCGCTAGCTCCACTACTCCTGCTGTGCCGCCTGCCACGGCACTGCTCATCGTGGGCAACAGCATTACTCGCCACGGGGCCGACCCGACTATTGGGTGGACCGGCGATTGGGGCATGGCCGCGTCTGCCGAGGCGAACGACTTTGCGCACCTGACGGCGGCATCCTTGAACCTTCCGCTCACCACTCTGAACGGCGCTCCTGCCGAGCAACAACCGGCGCTGAATGGTGCCGCGCTCGTTACCAAGATCACCGCAGCCATGACTCCCCACACGCTTGTTGTGGTGGAAATGGGCGATGACGTAACGGCCACGAGCCTGTCTGCATTCGGCCCGGTATATGACCAGGTCATAGAAGCAGCCAGCACGGGCAGGGCTTTGGTTTGCACGAGCACTTACTGGACTAACAAAGCCGTCGACACCGTGCTCCAGTCCACCTGCACGGCGCACTCTGGAATCTTCATCCCGATTGGAGATATCTACACCAACCCGGATAACCCCGACTACCAGGGGGCGCCTGAGTTCTCCAACCGATCCGTCCAGCGCCATCCCCACGACTGGAGCATGAGCCAGATCGCCGCCCGGATTGTTGCCTCGACATCTGCCGACGCTCACTGAATCACCCTCACGTTGTAGAGCTTCGCAGTTGGCGTTCCGGCCTGTATCGCGCACAGATTGACCGTCACCGTGTCCGCTGCCGAGACCAGACCGTACCAGCGATAGGTTTGCGTCCCTGCCCCATTCGGGTCCGATTGAGACGTGACGATAACACTCATCGTGGTAGCTGCGCCGAGCACGGAAATTGTTGTGGAAGAACAGGCGTTCAGGGCTAACGAGCTTCCCCCCAGGCTGCCCGTTGTGCCGGTCAGCGCAGGAATAGGGCTCACCGCGTACCATGCAGTTCCAACCCGCTGGAACGTCACGCCAGTGCCGGCGGGGATTACGACTCCATTCGCAGAACCGCCGCCGCTTGCCGAGATCACAGCAGTAGTCAGTCTTTGGAATTGCGCGACCTTGACCGCAAGGTGGACTGGCTTATGCCGCGATTGTGCATGCGCGTGGTGCATGAGCCGGATTTCGACGAACCGCGCGTATACTTCTGCTCGGTGTCACGCAGTAAGCAAGTATGCGCGATTCACTCTCTGGAGGCTACCTGGCAGTTTCGGCTCCGAACGGGTCGTCCACTGGTTCACACTCGGAAAATACACAACAATGCAAGCCGATTGCAGGTCAGGATGCTGACTACTGGTCGGTAACCGGCCCGCTGGGCGTCAGCTTGAGATCGGGCTGGTAGCGAAAGCTCACGTTGTAGTCCAGCGCCTTGCGGGCATCCCACTGCGCCTTGGTCATGCGAAACGAGGAGACGAAATCCCCTTCGATCCATTCGCCGGCCGAGACGGTGGCGTTGGTGGGGATCGATTTCCCTTTGAGCCCGGCGAGATCGGGATAGGCCTGGAAGAGCCGATCGTAGTCGTACGGCGTAGCGGCGTAGCTGGTGTGCACGCCGTCATCCAGGGTCACGTTGGTGAGCATCTGGCGGAGGAAGAGGGGATCTTTGCTCTGGTTGTGCAGCTTGATATGCGTGAATACCAGCACCTGGTCGAAATCGTCTTTAGGCATGGGGCGTCCGCTGGCATCGAGGCCTGACGTCTCGCGGTGCATGGAATGGGCAACCACTCGCGTCACGTCGCCCGCGGAGGCCGGCGGCTTGTTTCCGTGAATGACATAGATGGCACCCGCGATGGTCACCACGATGGCGGCAATCACAGTCGCCACCACAATATGACTGGTGCCCTTGGTCAACTCTTCGCCGCGCGCGGCATCGTCGAGTCCGGAACCCTGCTGCAGGAGACTCATAGCGAAACCATCATAGCCTCACTGCGGCCCCTTGGGCGATGATTTGCTGCCGTGCGGAGTCGGGACAACCGCAGAAGTTGCGCGGATATTGGTTGTGTGGGGGCATGGATCGCCGGATGTCCAAACCGGGAGACCTAGGCGCCCGGCGTTACACTCGCCCACGTTCTGTAAAAAGGCACAACTTTGGAGCTTACTGAAAGATGCCATTGTGGGCCGCGAAATTGAGCAGGGGCTAAAGCCCAACTCAATGAAGTGTGCAGCTTAGTAGGCCCGGCTGAAGCCGTGCCCTTATTACGAAGCCCGATGTGCGGCATTTTTCAGCAAGCTGTCTGGTCGCGCCGCACGCGCCTGACACTAGCTGCCGGGGCTTAGCCTCTGCTCCGCGCACCCATGCTCGGAGGCTCGCAAACGAAGTCTTTCCGCAGCCTCGTTATGCCTTTCTATCTGACGAGTCATTTTGGCGCGCGGGGTGGCTCGCCGACGGCCCGGTCTGCGGCATGTTCTGCGTCTTGGGCGAAATCTGATCGCTGCTGAATCCCGTACTGCCCGCATTGGTGTGCATGGGGCCCATCTCGCCGTCGTTGCGGTCATCCTGCCTGGGCGGCGCGGATTGGCTGCTGTGGTTGGTGATGCGCTTGTCGCGTTCTTCGTCAGTAAGGCGGTGGCGGTCGGGGATGGATGTGCCGCTCGATTTCGATCCCATCGGATTCCTCCTCGTGCGTCCGCGGGTTCAGGGCGCCTGCGGTGGGATGCCCCGGGAGGAAACGGCGGTTGTTCGGAGGGTGAGGCCGAAGCAACGCCGGTCTAAGTTCAAAGCTCACACGGGGAACCGATTGAGCGGCATGCGCGTATAGGAGCGCGAGGGTATCTGCATGCATCGACCCATTCTCGCGATTTTGCCGGGCATTGTTCTGACGGCTGCTGTTTCGATGACGCAGCCGGGCTTTGCGCAGAGTTCGGACTTTGATCTGAACGTACATGCTCGTTCGCATGCGACGGCCAGGGATATCGGGCTGCCGGAATATCCGGGAGCAACGCCGTTCAAAGAAAAGGACGGCGATTCGTCGTCGGCCGACCTGGGGTTATTTCTGAACAGTTTTCACTTCAGCCTGAAGGGTGCGAGCTTTGTGACGGCGGACTCGCCGGAGCGGGTGCTTGCGTTCTACAGGAAGCCGCTGGCGAAATTCGGCGAGGTGCTGGAGTGCGACCACGGCAAGCCGGTGGGGAGGCTGACCGTGACGAAGAGCGGACTGACGTGCGGCGAGCATAAGGGCGGAAACGACTCCGTAGATGTGAGCAGCAGCGGTCACGAGCTGCGGGCGGGGACGCCGGAGAAGTTCCGCATCGTGGGGATTGACGGCACCGTGAATGGGAAGACGAAGTTTGGGTTGGTGGCGCTGGAGGTTCCGAAGTCTGAGGACGGCAAATAAGCCTCGGTTGGCGACGGGAATGGAAAGCGTCCCTTCCTGTATCGCGGCGACTGGGGCGGCACTGCGTCTTGCTGCGTCGCGCAACGATGTTCGGGTTGCCTGGGGAGCCGCTCAGGCAGACTTTGAACCGTCACGGGTGAACTCTCAAGTCATAGTCCGCGTAGTCGACCAGGACGACGGTGTGGCCGATGACGGGGCTGTTGGACTCGGCGCGGGCGTGGGATGCCATGGCGTAGCCCTGGATGTTCTTGTACTGGCGCATCATGTGCGTGGTTCCGGCGAGTGGGTTGGGGCTTTTCGAGGCGATGCCGTCGATTTCGACCAGTTTGCCATCAGCGGGGTCAGCGCAAAGCGTTCCTTCAATCATGTTGGCGGCTTTGCGCTTCGGGGTGATATCCACCACCTCGCACGAACGGCCATTCACCTGCCGGATTTGGTCGGGGTGCGGGCGCATGTCGTAATTGGCCGAAGTGAACCAGGAGGCCTGCACACGATCGGGCCGGTTCAGTTCCTTTTCGTTCTGGAGCAGCGGCTCGAGGGCAAATTTCTGAATGATGCCGGAGCCGGATTGTGAGCGGATTTCATAGCTCTTGCCTTCGCCTTTACTGTAGGTCACGCGCACGGTCATCTCGGCGGCTGGGTGGGGGTCGTGGCCGCGGAGGACGGTGCAGTGCTCGGTGTCGGCGAAGCCGGTGACGTTGTCGTAGCGGGCCTGGTTGGCGGCATCGATGCGCTGAATCAGCGTGTTGGTCTCCAGCTGCTGTGCCGCTGCCGCTATGGCGCCGGCCAGCAGACCAGCCGCGCAAGCGATCCGCAGGAGCCTCGGCAGTCGAGCCGTCGCCGTCATAACAGAGTCACCGCTTCGCCGGATCGCCGTAGAAGATGCCACGGCCATGCGTGCCGACATAGACGCGTCCGAAGAGTTTGGGGTCGCCGGTGATTTGCAGGACCAGTCCCCACTGGTGCTGGTCGTCGTTGATGCGGATCCAGGTGTGGCCCTCGTCGATGGAGCGGAAGATGCCGGGCTGGTTGCGCACCGTGCCCACCAGGTACAAGGCGGGGTAGCTGCGGCCGGGTGCGGCCTTGCCGAATCCGAAAGCGTGGACTTCCTGGACATCGTTGTGAGCCACAGGCGTGGTTTTCGAAGACCCGCCGGCTGCATCGAGTCGCGTGCGATAGAGGCCGTCCCACGCCGCAAACCACAAATCACCTTCGTGGCCAGGTGCGGCGTAGAGCCGATCCTGCCCGCCGCGTTCGTCTCCGCGGTCGCGCCTGCTGGCGATGGGCGGGATGTTTTTGGCGATGGGACTGAAGGTAGCTCCGCTATCTGAGCTGCGGTAGAGCGTACCCTCGCCCAGATCTTCCGCGTAGAACACATGCGGATTTACGACATCCGCGATCACGCGCGTACCGGCGCTGAGGCCGCGGACCTCGGTCCAGGTAGCGCCGCGATCGTTTGTCAGGTATGGACTTTTGCCCTGAGGAGTCCAGATCCAGGAGGCGCCATCGGCAGACACCGCAACCGTGCCGGAGTGGCTGCGCGGGGCGGGGGTAGCGGCGGTGCCGGACCATGTGCGGCCGCCGTCGAGGCTGTAGCTGATGTTGGCGTCTGGCTTGTGCTCGGCGTTCTCACCCGCGCGCACAACCACGTCTGAGTGCAGCGCGGCAGCCTGCACGCTCGTCGTGTTGCCGAAACGCGGCGGGGCCGATGAGCCGTCCGCGGCGGGGCGATCGAGGTCCCAGTGGGTGAAGCCGCCGTAATCGCCGATTGCGGAGATGAGCGGCGCGCCGGATGCCGGGCTGGCCAGTTCGAGCCCGACAGTCTCTTCAATGCCGGTGGCGAAGTCCTTCCAGTGCGTGGGCTGGTTGCGGTCGGCGGCGGTGAGGTCGTATGTCTCCCAGCCTCCGTAGCCGGTGGTGAACATGGCGTGATCGGGGTTCAGCGGATCGATCTCGATATCGAACAGCCAGTGGATGGCCGTGGGCTTCACGTAGGGCGCGGCGGAATAGTCGTACTGGCCGGCGGCGGGGCCTGCGGCGAAGATGGGCTTCCACGTTGCGCCGGCATCGGTGGAGCGAAACAACTCCTCGCCGCCGAAATGATAGCGATTGTAGGAACTGGCGATCAGGGCGCGGGGATTGTGCGCGTCGACCGAGACGGCCGCGTAGCCGAAGGGCCGCTTTGCCGGGTCGGGGTGATCGGGAGTGACGTCGGTCCACGCCCCAGTGCGCGTGTCCAGCTTCCACACGGCGCCGTTGTGCATGGGGCTCGGACCCGGCGCGTCTCCATATGCGACGTAAAGGGTGCCGTCGCTGGCAAGTGCCGCGCGTGTCGGCCGGTACGCCGTCGGTTCATTTGGGACGGGGCTCCAGGTCTGCCCGGAGTCGCGCGAGACGAACAGGTTGGGGCGGTTCATCAGTGACACGCCGACGTAGATGGTTTGCGCGGGGTGAGCGGATTTGCCGGGGGCCGGGATGTACTTTACGAATACGATGCCGTCTCCGCGGACGGGCATGCGCTGCCAGCGCTGCTGCGGCGTTTCACCGGGGATGGAAGGTGGAGGCGCGGGGGTGGGCTCGGTGATATCGGGGAAGGTGGAGACGCGCTCCCACTTGACTCCGCGATCAGTGCTGCGCCAGAGGCCGTCGTGGCGCGTGCCGAGGTAAAGGACGCGGCTGTCGCCTGGGTCGACGGCGAGGCGCTCGCCGTTGCCGCGGCCATCCTCGTTGCCGCCAAATTTGAACGGCACATCGGTGCGCTGAAAGGTGCGGCCGCGGTCGCTGGAGCGGAGAATTGCGCCGTTGGGCGTGCGCGGGTTGGTATAGGTCCCGCACGCCAGGTAGACGCGCCGGGGATTGGATGGATCGACTGCGATGGACTC
>Ga0134126_10005998_pt1 | contig 15204 bp, 16 predicted proteins | sample KB31752_FD_96881 | JGI IMG/M metagenome (GOLD analysis project Ga0134126, IMG submission 96881) | Terrestrial soil microbial communities with excess Nitrogen fertilizer from Kellogg Biological Station, Michigan, USA - KB3-175-2 | ecosystem: Environmental > Terrestrial > Soil > Unclassified ...
AGCCGATATTATCTATTTCGAACGTTCCCGCAAGGGAGAAGAAAATACTGATAAAAAAGCCTTTGAGCTTATTTCAAATAAAATCCTGCCGGAGGATAATGCTTTTGCAAAGGCGCTCGGCTTTGAAAAGGGCAGCGACGCCTTCAGGCAGTTCCTGAGCCGTTTCAGGAAAAAGATGCGCAATATGCTGCTTTTAACAGACGTGTCGGGCACGCGGATGTCGGCCACCCTCAAGGCAGATATCGATTGCCTGAAAACACATATTGAGGCCTGGCTTCTTACCCGGCTGTATGAACGTGAACCGGGGATAAAGCTGGCCGAGCAGCTCTGCAGCTCTGCAGAAAAATTTGGGCTTGCCGCGCCCATGCTTGCAGGGTTGATGATACTGCGGAAACAGGCCAGCGAAACAGGAAACCTGGAGGAACTGCAACAGTTAATAGATAAAACAACTTATTGGCAGGAAAGGCAGGCCGCCGAGAGCAGGGCCATTGCATATAATGAGCTGATGGAAGTGCATTTTGCCAAAAGCATCTCTCAAAAACCCTGGCTTGCCCCTGCTGCTTTTGAACAGGCTGAAAAAATAAAAGAAGATATTGACAGGTATGGCAGCCCTGTGCTTGTGCACGAGTGGCATAAGCTGCGTTACAGTGCCCACCATTGCGCCAAACAGCATCACGAAGCTATTTCAGTAATGGAAGAACTGGAAATCTGGCTTGACCACAACAAGGATTTTGACAGCGACACTTTGCGGGGCCTCGTAGCTGTGAATAAGCTGGACAGCTATATGCATACCAAAGATTACGCTGCCGGGGTGAAATGTGCTGAAACGGGCCTGAAAAGTTTCTGGAAAGGCAGCCGCAACAGCCTATTTTTCATGGAACTGTACTTTGTATTTTCGATGCAGGCCACGGAATATGCGAAAACAGGAAACATAATCCTCAACGCTGAAAAGGAACCTGGATATGAAGAGCTTGATACGGTACACCAGGAAAAATGGCGGCTATATAAAACATATAATGAATTTGCAACAGGTACCTGGCATGGCAAAAAACCTTTCAGGCCGGAAAGATTTTTCAGGGATTTTTCCAAAATAACGGATGATAAAAGCGGTCATAATGCGGCTATTTATATCATAGCCTGGTGCCTGCAAATATCCTGTGGCAATCCTGTTGAGCTTACAGGCAAAGGGGAGGCATTTAAAAAATACCGGGACAGGTACCTGAAGCAGGAATACCACCAAAGGGTAAATATTTTTATGAACCTTATGCAAATAGCCGACCGTCTTGATTATGATTATGAAAAAGTATGCCAAAAAACTGCGGAGGTTTTCGAAACCCTGAAAGCAACACCAACACCGGAATACACCGGCAACCTGGAAGGGCTGGAAATAATACCTTTGGAAAAGCTATGGGAAATGGTCTTGAAGGCCATGAAAATAAATCGTCCAAAATCTTCAAAAAATATTTGATTATCTATCAATGCATTATAAAGTTTTTTCAGGGGTTTGCCAGCCACTTGGGGATGTCGCTATATATGTAAGTAAAAATTATGAGACAATGAGGCAATGTGGCTTATGCATTCTATTTTAACAAGCCTCAATATCCTACAATCAGCATATCCTATAAATTCTAGTACAGACAAATGCAACGAAGAAAATACCCTTTTAAGCTATTTCCTATTGATAAATTATTGTTATCTATTGTTACTTGTCAATGAGTTACGTGTTAAGTAATTGAAAATTAAAAGATTAAAAAATTAAAAAATTAAAATTCACTGTTATATCAATGGAAAACACTTCGGGAATGGGCAAAAATGAGGGTTTTGGGAATTTATCAATCGGAAAGCAATGGAAAGGGGTTTCCTCGTTTAGTTTAACGTCGCCAACCACCCTCCCGAAAAGCCGGGACAGGCAGGCCCTTGCGGCCACCCCGAAAACACAAATGCGAAGCCATTATCACATTAGCACATCATCACATTGACTAATTATCTTACCTTTGCCAGCATTAAATTTTAAAGATGAAAATAAATACACCCATATTATCAGGAATCGCCATTTTCGGCTTTGTTATGATGGTTTCTTTTACGAGCAGCGCACAGGTAAAAGGAACTAAATATACCTTTAAGGATATTAAGCGGCTTGACGCCACCTCGGTAAAAAACCAGTACCACAGTGGTACCTGCTGGGACTTTTCTACAAGTTCTTTCCTGGAATCAGAGCTGATCCGGAAAGGAAAAGGTGATTTTAATCTTTCCGAAATGTTTTTTGTACGAATGGACTATGAAGAAAAAGCAATTTGGTACGTGAAAATGCACGGCGCCATGAGCTGGGGACAGGGAGGTGAATTTCATGATGTACTCAGAATTTATAAAGAATACGGCGCTATGCCTTATGAGGCTTATCCCGGTAATTGCGAACTGGCCGGCAAACCAAAGCTCAATGAACTGGAAGCCTCGCTAAAAGGATTCCTTGACGGTGTCATAAAAAACCCAAACGGGGAGCTAAGCCCATATTGGAAAGATGCAGTAAGAGGCATTCTTGATGCGTATCTTGGCAAAGTACCTGAAAAATTTGTGTACAAGGGAAAAGATTATACTGCTAAAACCTTCGCCGCGATGCTCGACATCAATCCTGATGATTATGTGGAACTTACATCAGTAACCGATGAGCCCATGTTTGGCCAGTTTGTAAATTATGTAACCGACAACTGGCATGGCGACCCTATATATAACGTACCCCTGAATGACCTGAAAGATGTACTGAATAATTCTATTGACAAAGGATATACGATAGCATGGGGCGCCGATGTAAGCGAACCGGGCTTTGCTTATAAAAAAGGAGTGGCAGTGCTGCCAGACGTGGAATGGGACACTATTGCCAAAGACAAAAGGGACACGTTTATAGACAACCCGATGAAACAAATGACCGTAACCCCCGAATGGCGCCAGCACGAAATTGATAACTACAATACCGGAGACGACCATGGCATGCAGATAACAGGAACGGCAGAAGATCAGCTTGGCGATAAATTTTTTATTGTAAAAAACAGCTGGGGCACTAAGCTCAGTAATTACAATGGTTACTTCTATGCATCAGAGTCTTACGTATTGGCCAAAACCACGGCCATTATGGTAAACAAAAAAGCCATACCGAAAGAAATTGCCAGGAAACTTGGGATATGATCTGATTTGATTAGACCAAAAAAATAGAAGCTATGAACAAAGTACTCATTTTAATTTTAGCTATTGGGTTAACAGCCTGTGGAACCTACAAAGCCCTTGCCCCCAACCAGGCAGACGTGGACCGGGGCGCAAAAAAATATCCCGGGCTTAGTATGGATAACCTTAATCAGGGGAAAGCCATCTTTGAAAATGAGTGCGGCAAATGCCATAGTCTTAACAAGCCTTTCAGGGTTTCTGAATCCGCGTTAATAAAGATTATGCCTACAATGGCAAAAAAAGCAGGTATTGACAGCAAAAGTTCTGACCTTGTCTTAAAATACCTGGTCACCATGAAAAGTGCGCCGAAGAAATAGGTAAACTCTATTTGAGAAGGAAAACGATGAGGTTATCCAAGTCTTTTTCCAAGTATGGTTTTTACGCTGGAATAAAGGCTCATTGGGGTCATGGTGCGCCAGGGAAGTTCATCGAGCTCTCCCCCGAAATTGAAATAATAATCTATGTTGTGCGCCCTGAATTCCCTTAATACATGTTCCTGGAAGTTAATGGCGGCAATCCAGCCGTCTTCCACATCCTGGAACCATTCTTCGTAATAGTCATCGCCCTCGTAATGGAAGTTCAATACATTTTCACCAATGATTATGAATTTATTAATCCCATAACCAATTAATATATCAATTACTTCCCGTTTAAAAAACATAATGTCATTGGAGATTGCGTCATTCCATTCCCCGATTAACTCAATGATCGAGAACCCCTTATCATAATCGGTGTACAATATCTTGATATACAGTGTAGGAGAACCGATTTCATCCCATTGGGGATGAATGTAATAGTCATATACCGAGTTGGTAAAATAGAACTCACTGTACGTCCTTTTATAAAAAGGCGAATGTTTGTCCTGTTCGGCTACGTAATAATCCCGCCAGTTGAAATATGGTTCTATCTCGTGCATACCGCTTTGCCTTTCATTTTTCAATTTCCGTCCCTGCCGGATTCTTTTCGATTGAGTCAATTACGCTGCGCACGTTGCCAAATTTTATCAACGCGGCCTTCGCATGTTCGTATTCCCAATTGTACAAATTCATGAGCATTCGGGTTCCACGTTCTATCAATTTTTTATTGGTAAGCATCATGTCCACCATCTTATTGTCCTTTACCCTCCCCAGTTTTATCATTACCGCAGTACTGATCATATTCAGGGCCAGCTTTTGCGCGGTACCGGCTTTCATCCTGGTACTACCGGTAACAAACTCCGGCCCAACCACAATTTCTACAGGATAGTCTGCAAACCCGGCAACAGGGCTTTGGGTATTGCAAACAATACAACCTGTTTGTATATGGCGCTCCCGGGCAGCTTTCAAACCTCCAGCCACATAAGGCGTAGTGCCCGAAGCAGAAATACCAATCACAAAATCATTTGAGCTTATACTGTATGCAACAAGGTCTTCCCAGGCAGCATCAAAGTTGTCTTCAGCGCCTTCTTTTGCTTTCCGGATCGCATCATCACCCCCGGCAATTAACCCTATTACTACATCTTCCCCTACCCCGAAGGTTGGCGGACACTCCGATGCATCCACTATCCCAAGCCTGCCGCTTGTACCGGACCCGATATAGAAGAGCCGTCCACCACCTTTTAATTTTTCATGCACGGCACCTACAAGATTTTGAATCTGGGGAATTGCCTTTGATACAGATACCGGCACCGATTGGTCTTCCGTATTGATGTTCTTCAATAATGCGGCGGTATCCATCTTCTCCAGATCGTGGTATTTAGAGTCTGATTCGGTAATTCTTTTTTCTTCTGACATTCTATTGTTTCTCCATGCTTAAATGGTATTTAACCAATTCTTCTATCGGCGATTTTATGACTTTATTCAGATTAAACCCATAATCCTGGGCAACTATTTCCAACAAATCCCTGAAAATAAATCCTATGGATCCTACTGCACCTAATGGCATAGCCTTATAGCCAAGATATTGGACAAGGTGCGCTTCAAAAAAATCCTTCATGCTCTTTAAGACAAGTGTGCGGCAATAATCCTCCTGAATATTTTCAGAAACAAAAAAAGCAAGGGAAGAAAGCCACCGATTGGGGTTTTCTTTTTTGTACACATTCTCTAAAATGGATGAAGCACTTAAATCATATTTTTCTTTGAATTTATCACTGATGTCCCCCGGCATTTTATGATAAAGAAAGTCGCGGACGACAATTTTGCCCATGTATGCCCCGCTTCCCTCATCTCCGAGTATAAACCCCAGACTGGGAACGGCGGAAGCTATTATCCCGCCTTTATATAAGCATGAATTCGACCCGGTCCCCATTATCGCAGCAATACCGTCGCCATCAAACCACAAAGCCCTGGCGGCAGCAAGCAGGTCGTGTTCTATTTCAATATTTGATTTTGTAAAATAGCTTTTGAAACAGTGCAACATGGTGTTTTTGTTGGCCTCAGTAGAACATCCCGCCCCATAAAAATAAAGCGCTTCAATGTTGAAACCTTTTACTTTCGGAAAGATCTCTTCACCAATAGTTTTGGATATAAGTTCATTGGATTGAATATATGGGTTGAACCCTGACGACATAAATTCCAGGATTTTTTCTCCCTTATCAGCCAATGCCCAGGAAGTTTTTGTGGACCCGCTATCGGCAATGAGAATCATATTTCATTTTTTTACGTTATTTGTGCCGGAAAGAGGAGCCGGATCTCTGTGTACGAATATGCGAATATCCGCTATCTTTGCTAAAATTAAAGATTAATGATGCAACGAATTATAATTTGTTTCCTGGCGCTTGGCATTAGCTTCGGCGCCTATGCTCAGGCGCAAAAAAAGACTGACAGTTCAGCCACTCAATCCCAGGAGGACCAAAGCCAGAAAAAGTTCGACTATAAATCTGCCAACAAAAAAGCGGAGGAAAAAAATGCTTCCGATATGGATAATTCGGGCAATTCAGATAATGATAATTCTGAGACGCCAGCCAAAAAAACCGGTTCTAAAAATACCTCGAAAGCCAATTCTAAAACCACTTCAAAAACTAACTCAAAAACCATTTCAAAAAGCCCATCAAAAAATGTGGCTGCCAGGCCAAAACCAGCACCCAGGCCAAAACCAATGAGTGCTGCCGAAAAGAAAAAGGCCGCCGAAGAGGCTGCTGAAATTGAAGCCGCTACACCAAAAGGGGTCGAGGCATTATATTACCAGTTTCCGCTTGAATATCTGCCTGTGGTAAAAGATTTTATGGATTATAAACAATCCGAAAGCCCACTGGATGATTTGCACCATGTGAGAATAAAAGACGATATCTCCCTGAGAAAACAGATTATAAGATTTAAGGATATAGACCACGGGTACATGATGCTTCAAAAACCCGGCGAAACCAAATATACCAAATTGCAGATTTACAAAAAGAAGAATGGTAACATTATTATGGCGGTTGAGCAAACAGATTGCCCCAATAATGTATGTGCAGGAACCTTAAAGTTTTACACTAAAACAGCAGGGGGCTGGAAAGAAACAACCGATGAATTTTACCCGCAGGTTGATCATAAATTCGTTATAAGCAGGCTCAAGGCGGCATATAAAAAAGAATATAAAGACCTGGAGCTTTATAATTCATACAATTATGAAGAAGACAGCGCCGCTCTCAAAAAAGCCATTACCTACCAGATAGCGCCGGAAGATGGGAGCATTGTCATCGCCGAGCAAAACCTCCCCGCAAAAATATATATAATGACCTGGGACCCCAAAAAAGAAAAATTTGATCTGAAGAAAGTTGAGAATTAGACGTCAGGGATCAGGAGTCAGGAATCAGGAATCAGGTGAACACAACAACTCGATAACTCAACTCAATAACTCAACAACTCAACAACTTCCTATGTGCATCATATCTGAAATAAAAGACAAAACCTGTTACATAACCCTAAACAGGCCCGATGTATTCAATGCCTTTAACGATGAATTGAGTTATGCCTACCAGGATGCCTTGAAAGAGGCCACACGCAACGAAGAAGTACGGGTAGTGGTATTAACCGGATCAGGAAAAGCCTTTTGTTCCGGCCAGGATTTAAAAGACATTGCCCAAAAAGAAAACCGGTCATTAAGGGATTCTATTGACAAAAGGTACAACCCAATCATCCGCGCCATGCGAAATATGCCAAAGCCGATCATATGCAGGCTGAACGGTGTGGCAGCCGGGGCAGGGTGCTCCATAGCGCTGGCATCTGATATGATTATTGCATCAGAAAATGCATCCCTTATAGAAATATTTATCAATGTGGGGCTGGTCCTTGATTCGGGCTCATCCTATTTCCTGCCCCGGGTTGTGGGCAGCCAGAAGGCATTTGAACTGGCGACGATGGGTTCCAAAGTTACAGCAGCGCAAGCTTTTGAGTGGGGCATGGTAAGCAAAGTAGTCCCTATTGGAGATTTGGATAATGCTGTAGAATCTGTAGTAAGTTTTTACCGAAACGCTCCTACAAAGGCAGTGGGCCTGATGAAAAAAATGCTTAACAAATCTTTTCATTCGGATTTGGACGATATGCTTGAATATGAAGCATTTTGCCAGGAAATCGCAGGCAATAGCGCTGATTATAGGGAAGGTGTAAATGCCTTTAACGAGAAAAGAAAGCCGGAGTTTAAAGGAAAATAATTTTCATTCTATCATTCAATCAACCACCAATGACCCCCGAAAGAGAAAAAAAATTCAAAGCGGTCATTTCGAGGCGGCAACCTGGTCTGTCGGTGCTCCTTGAAAATATCCACGACCCGCATAATATTTCAGCCATCCTTCGTACATGCGATGCAGTGGGAATTATGGAAGTTTATGTGATAAATACTTCAACCCATCTAAATAAGAAATTGGGCAAAAAATCTTCCGCCTCGGCACGTAAATGGGTTAAAGTAAATTACTTCGATAATGTGGGAGCCTGCGTGGAAACCCTGAAAGATAAAGGGTTTTCTATTTATGCCACACATCTGGCATCAGATTCCGTAAGCCTTTATGACCTGCCCCTTGCAAAACCAGCCTGCCTTGCTTTTGGTAATGAACATGGAGGGGTTTCGGATGAACTCCTTCAACATGCTGATGGCAATTTTGTTATCCCAATGATGGGGATGATCCCAAGCCTGAATGTTTCAGTAGCTTGTGCCATATCACTTTATGAAGCATACAGGCAGCGGGCCAAAGCGAAAATGTATGAAGCCCCATCGCTTTCCGGCAAAATGGTAAACGCCTTGTTTTTAGAATGGGGTGGCGAAGATATGGTTCAGGGAACAGATCAATAAAAGTCTGCTGACTCAAATTCGTAGGCATCGTCATATTCGGGCTTAACGACCCATTTGCCCTTTTTATTTATGTAGCCGTATTTGCCGTTTAGTTTTACTGCTGCAAAACCGTTTGAGAAAAACTGCGCATCATCAAACCTGGGCTTTATAACAAACTTCCCCTTCTTATTAATATAGCCGTATTTTCCATTATCTCCCTGTATAGGCGCCAGCCCGTTTTTGAACCGGGTTAGTGTGTTCCCAGAAAAAACAGGCTTTATAGCTACTTTACCTTTAGAATCCATAAACCCAATTTTAGTATTGCTCCTGAAACATATCATGCTATCCTGCATCAGCACATCTACTTCATCGTAATCAACAGTAAAAACTTTTTCTCCTTTGGCATTAACAAAACTGGTGTTTTTTCCTTCGCTCACATAAGCCAGGCCTTCCTGAAAATGAAATGCATCATCGTATTGAAAATTCACCACTATATTATTTTTCTGGTCAATGAACCCCCATTTAGCTCCGGATTTCACAGCTGCTTTACCTTCGTAAAAATCTCCGGCATCATCATAAAAGGGCTTTATGGCAAAGCTGTCTAACGTGTCTTTATAGCCGAACCGTAAACCTGCTGCAGATCGCGAATATATTTTTGCATATCCATCATTATAGTTGGAGCCATTCTCATACCGTGCCAGCATGGTAATCATATACCCTGCTTTATTGATGTATCCTACATAATTGGCTGAATCTACCGGGTCAAAATAAGAAACCAACGCCCTGCCATCATGAAAAGGATTGGCACGTATAAAAGATGGTTTTAGTTTTAAATTACCCTTTTTATCAATATAACCCCAATGGTTGGCGTATTTAATATTTGCAAGCCCCTCGCTGAAACTGTTTGCTTTTTCCAGGTTAAAAGGTATCTGTAGTTTACCATATATATCAATATACCCCCAATTATTGCCTTTTTTTACAGCTGCAAAAACCTGCCCGTTTTGTGCAGCCGCTATATTAATAAAGGGCAAATAAAATGAGGCAACAAGTAAATATGCCAGGAAAGATTTCATTTTTATCATATCAACAAAGATGCTTTTTTATACACCTGAGACGAATATTTCAGGATTAGGATGCCTGTAGGAAACAATAATTCTTTTACGTTACCAGTCAATGTTTCCGTAATGATTTTACATATTCGGTTACCGCATGTATTTCAACAGGATTGAGTTTATTACCATATCCTTTCATAACGCCGCCCCTTCCATTCCGGATTACGTTTATCACTGCAGCATCATCTAAAACACTGATGGAAAGATCAGCCGCGCCATGATTACCTAATTTGCCATCTGCGCCGTGACAGGTATTGCATCCACTGTTTACATAAACCGATAGCCCGTGTTTCTGCATATCATAACCAGGCGCGGCAGGGTCGGTAATCACATTCTCTACAACAGGTGAGGCTGGCTTTTTAAGACCCGGATCTTTTATGTAGCTCAGCATAATAATATAAACAAGGATCAAAAAGGTCAATATTCCAAGCGTCTTGCTGTTGCGGTTGAAAGTAGCAATGCCTGTGCCGACGCTCACTACCAAAAGACACATCTTAAGAAGGAACCAGGTATCGCTAAAGCCGGTTTTTGAGATAACAGCCAGCGAAATTCCTGTAATGAGAAACAATGAGGGCAAAATCATTTCCAGCACTACTTTGGTCTTTTTCCTGAAATTTGCAAGGGCTTCGGTATTATTTATCAGGAGCATAATAAGCTTTACTAAAAAGCCAAGCACATAGAGCGTTACCAGCAGTTCATGTGTGTGCAGAAGAATAGAATAAGTAGTTCCCATAATTCAAATTTTCATCAAAGGTAGGAATCAATGTGCTAATGCGATAATGTGCTAATGTGCTAATTTTGCTTTCGCCAGAGAATATCCATCACAAATTCGAATGCGCCAGTCAATTAACACATCAACATATTATCACATTAGCTCATTGATTTAAGGCATAAAATAATGGAACGGCGGGAAAATAGCATTTACCTGCGGCAAAGTTAATTCTACGCGGTTCCCGATATTTACTGAAGAAGCCATTACCCAGTTGCCATCATGAGTTTTAGAAGCTATAAGGGTTATCGGGCCATATTTGGTGTCAATTAAAACAGAAGCTTCCGGGGGAGTTTTCACTAATTCGCTGGTAAAGGTGGGAACGTGAATCAGGGACAGCATTTTTAAATACGTCAGCACTTTATTTTGATCTATATCGCGGCCGCTGATTGACCACTTGCCTTTAATATTTTCAAGCAGGTAATACACGTTGGTATCTGCGGAAACAATTCTTACCTGCTTGTAATAAACAGGGGCTACAGGAACAAACGTCCGCTTTCTGAAATTTTCTTCTTTGGCAATGGCAGATCCGTCGAGATATACTTCGGTGAGCCTGTAAACGGAATCGCTCTGCACAGGCTTAAAATAATAACTTGATTTGTATTGGTCTATAAAACCGATTTTGCCGATGATATAGCTGCCCGTAACTCTTTCACCTTCATAAACTGTTACCATTGTTCCACTATTGTCCAATCCCTCGTCCTTCCATTTGCTTTTGGCTAGATGAACATGCTCCGCGCTGGCTAATTTTGATAAGTGCTTCAATGACCGCTTCACGATATTTAAATCGGCATCTACAATCACATTGTCGTGAAGCCTTATCTTCCAGATTCCGCTGTCTTTGAATACATTGTATGCCAATGATCTATCGCCATTCGGCACAACATCCCAGCGTGTAATTGATGCGCTGTCGGCGTTTTCTGAAATAATGGCGGAATTGGATTTGCTTTGGCGCTGGTTTGCCAGGAACAAATACAGAGCCACGCAGCCCGAGGCCAGTACCAGGAAAAGCAAAGCCTGGATAGCAAAACGGAATTTACCGGTGTTTTCAGACATGGTATTATGAACGGTCACCCCAAAAAGTTAAAGTTTTCAAAATTAAACCATACTATTGAACAGAAGCGTAATTGGGCTTTCTTTTTTATGAAAACTGTTTTTATTTTTTAATAATCTGCATTGGAAATTTAAACAAAAGAGGTGCGGCGCTGTTATCCAAAAAAAACAATAAAAATATGAAAACCAGAATCTTGTACATGTCCAAGCGAATTATTCTTTTAAGTATTGCAACACTGTCTGCATTTATGTTTACCTCGTGTTCCCGGTCGTTAACAAGTATGCAGAGTTCCAAAAAAATGCAAAACCAACAGGTTTTAATAAACCCTTCGATGGCAAATGCCGAAAAGCAAATTGCCGTAGAGCCCCAGGCTGAAAAACCTGCAACTGTCACTGCTCAACAGCCAAAAAAACTTGTGGGCGGGTTGATAAAAACACATTCATCAGGTTTAAAAACAAGATCATTTGCTAAACTTGCTTTGAACCCGATATTGATAAAAAATGTGATACTTAACAAGGTTGAAAAGCAGGTTGCGGTTGTTACAGCTTCTAAAAACCGCGCTTTGACATCATATAAACACACTTCAGGTTCAGAATTTGAAGGCTCAATAAGACGCGCAATTATATGTCTTGTCATCGCTCTCATATTTTACCTTATTGCTGCCTTTTTACCCTGGCCGGCTGATGTTGTGCTTAATTTAATTGGAACAATTTTCCTGATTGTCGGCATTATTTACCTCCTTTTTTGGCTTCTCAGGGATATGTAAAAAATGGTAAATGACTTTTTTCGAAAGCCAGGATAACCATCCTGGCTTTTATATTAAAAGCCCATTCTCGCCTAATCATATTATCAAAATTTAAAATATTTTCCGGAAATAACATCTTTTGAAAAAAAAACCTGAAGATTTGCGCCAAATGAAATCTAAAACAAGGAAAATAATAGGTCGCAGGGAATGGGTGAGCTTCCCGGAACTGGACCTGTTTAACATTGAAGCCAAAATTGATACCGGCGCTTATACTTCTTCCCTGCACTGCAAAGAATTGAAACAATTTACCAAAAACGGCCTTGAGTATGTTTCATTTTTATTGATAGATTTTGAAAATTCTAATTTTGATAGCAAGATCATAGATTGGCCGGTTTATAAAATTAAATCTGTTAAAAATTCATTTGGACAGGCAGAAGACCGTATTGTGATCAAAACAAAACTTGATTTTTTTGATAAAGTTTACGAAGTGGAATTATCCCTTGCAGACCGGTCGGCAATGGATTATCCGGTGTTGCTGGGAAGAAAGCTTTTAAAGAAAAGGTTCCTTGTTGACTCCTCCAAGGTACATTATGCTGACCAAAAAAAAATAATAGAATATAACTAAATGAATATCTGTGTTTTAAGTCGGAATGAAAAACTTTATTCCACCAAAAGGCTGGTTGAAGAAGGCCGTAAGCATGGCCATGAAATACAGGTGGTTGACTATATGGACCTCAACATACTTATTGAAGGAGGGAAGCCGCTCCTGCTTATTAATGGCAAACCTATGCCCCTGCCCGATGCGATCATACCAAGAATCGGCGCTTCAAAAACGTATTATGGATGTACCGTGGTGAGGCAATTTGAAATGATGCGCGTCTTTACAACTGTCAAATCCCAGGCCATCGTACGTTCCCGCGATAAGCTCAGAAGCATGCAAATCTTATCCCGGCATGGACTCGGGTTGCCCAAAACCGCTTTTTCCGCACATCCTGAGCAAATAAAATCGCTGATGAAGAAGGTAGGCGGGCCTCCCATTGTCATAAAACTTCTGGAAGGCACCCAGGGAAAAGGAGTAGTTTTGGCCGAAACCCTTAATGCCGCAAAATCAGCGCTTGATGCTTTTTTTGGGCTTAAGGCAAATATCATCATCCAGGAATATATCAAGGAATCGAAAGGACGGGACATCAGGGTTTTTGTTATCAACGGCAAAGTAGCCGCTGCCATGATCCGGCAAGGCGCCCAGGGTGAGTTCCGGTCAAACCTCCACCAGGGAGGCATGGCCGAAAAAGTAAAACTTACAAGGCTTGAAAGAGATACAGCGATAAATGCCGCCAAAGCTCTGGGCTTATCAATCGGCGGCGTTGACCTGCTTCAGTCCGCAAGAGGGCCGCTGATCATGGAAGTCAATTCATCTCCGGGACTTGAAGGTATTGAAACCACAACCGGCAAAAATGTAGCTGCTCAAATCATCAAATATATTGAAGAAAACGCCTTCAAAAAAAAATCTAATGATGTGATCGGGGCGTGAAGCCATTGATATTTGCCATAAAAAAAACCGAAAGCTGTGTTCCAACTTTCGGTTTTATATAACAATCAATATTATTCTCAAATCTAAGAATGGCTAACTAGAAGCTATTCATGTTAACTGTCCCTTGCTAACTACTAACTGTTAACTGTTCCTTATTAACTGCTAACTGTTCCTTGTTAACTGCTAACTATTCACTGTCTGGCCGCAATATTCGTCATACGCTGCCACCAGGTTTGCAGCGATCATTTGGGCCGGGCGGCCTTCAATGTGATGCCTTTCAATGAAATGAACCAATTTCCCGTCTTTGTACAAAGCAATGGATGGCGAAGATGGTGGGTAAGGGAACATGTGTTTCCTGGCCTCCGCGGTGGCTTCCAGGTCCTGGCCCGCAAATACGGTAAGCAGCCTGTCGGGTTTCTTTTCTCCGGTAAGGCTCATTTTCACACCCGGGCGGGCCATGGCTGCTGCACAGCCGCAAACGGAGTTTACTACTAAAAGGGTGGTGCCTTCTTTATTTTCAAAGGCCGCATTTACCTCTTCAGGGGTGGTAAGTTCTTCAAAACCAGCAATGGTAAGGTCTTCCCGCATGGGGGCTACAAGTTCTTCAGGATATGGCATACTTTTATGTTTATTTGTTAATTTACAAGTTCAAACACTGATCGTTTGAAATTAGTTTGGCAAAGGTAAGAATAATGTGCTGATGTGCTAATGTACTTGCGCGTATTATCAATTCACAGAAGCTAACAGACAATTATAGCACTTTAATATTGATATTCCGTATTTTAGCGCATTATATGCCTGCAAAAAAGTCAACAATATCTATTTTCCCGCTTCTCAGTGTCAATTTTATTGGTACCTTAGGCTTCAGCATTACCCTCCCGTTTCTGGTTTACCTGGTGGAAGACTTTAAAGGCAACGCGTTTCAATACGGCGCAATAGGCGCTACATTTTCATTATGCCAAATGATCGGCGCTCCCATACTTGGCAGGATGTCAGATTATTATGGCAGAAAACGGATCCTGTTTATATGCGAGGCCGGCACTTTCATCTCATGGGTTATATTTTTTGCAGCTTTTTATCTTCCCGTTCAAACCGTATTCTCCTTCCATTCCGACCTGCTGGGCAATATGGCTTTTACCCTCCCTCTTTTGGTGATATTCCTCGCGAGGTCGGTTGACGGAATTACAGCTGGCGATATTTCCGTTGCAAATGCTTATTTATCTGATGTATCTGAAGAAAAAGATCTCAAAAAAAATTATGGCAAAATGTCTGCATCGCAAAATATCGGTTTTATTGCAGGCCCCTTACTGGCGGGTGTTTTGGGCGCTACCGCATTGGGATTAAAACTTCCTATCATTGCAACAGCTTTCATATCATTGGCCTCGTTGTTTTTAATCGTCTTTGGACTCCCTGAGTCAACTTCCGGAACCCACAAGTGTCAGTTAGGCTCGCGTCCGCAACCGGGAACAGCGCCAGAAACGCCAGATGAACCCCAGCCGGGGTTTCGTTGCCTGGTAAAAAAGCCTGGTGTGATGATGATGATGGTTTTAT
>Ga0134126_10005999_pt1 | contig 15204 bp, 12 predicted proteins | sample KB31752_FD_96881 | JGI IMG/M metagenome (GOLD analysis project Ga0134126, IMG submission 96881) | Terrestrial soil microbial communities with excess Nitrogen fertilizer from Kellogg Biological Station, Michigan, USA - KB3-175-2 | ecosystem: Environmental > Terrestrial > Soil > Unclassified ...
AGGGGGTGCCGAGGTGTTCGTCGTGCCGCTGGCCCGGAAAAAGAAATTACTTTCATCGCAAACCTCACAGCCGCGGCGCTACCAGGGATTGCGGCGCGTATTTGCGGCGATGGGAACCCGAATAGCACCCGCAAGCTAATCGGCCCCCCTCCCGGTGGCTACCGTGGGGACGGTCGGCGCGGAAAATAAGAGAGTCCTCATTTGCTTGCAGCACTCAGCAGGGCGTCGCGAATCCAATCGGCTTGAGCCTTGCCCGAATCGCGAACCGCGTTGGCAATCTGCCGTTCCTCGTCGGGACGGAACCGCGCGCCCAGCACCCGGCCAAGCGCCTGCTTTCGCGGCAGTCTCGGCCTGCCCATTTTCTTCTTTGCGGTGGTCATGCGACTTGTTGTTAACGGAAACGACTTGACGCTACTCTAGTTTCTGTTATCAGTAAGTCCAGACTGAAATCAAGCGACAGCATGTAAGAATCAATTCTCCAATTTGCTCCTGACCGATAATGCCGCCCAAGCCCCGGTCAAGAGTAACCAAGAACCAGGGCGACCCGTTGTAGCGGGGGGCGGCAAAGAAAGAGTAACCATGAAGGACGCACTACTTCAACCATCCACTGAGGGGCAAGGTTTCTGGCACCGCCAGGCTCGAAAGAATCTCGCCGCCGAATCTCGTGCCATCAGGCCGGCTGAATGGCGCACCCTTAAGATCGAAGCAACGGGCGACTTTGCGGCTGGCAAGATCACGCCCAAGATTCGGTTGACCGGCCAATGGTTGGAGCAGGCTGGATTCAAGCCCGGCCATCGCGTTGAAGTGTGGCTGGACGAGCCGGGGAAGATCACCCTTAGCTTTGCCGAACAGGCGACAGAGGCCACACGCTGAAAACCCTTCTCACGACAAAGCCCCGCCCGGATTCTCGGCGGGGCGGCTCACAGTTGGAAAAGTGGAACAGAAGTGGAACAGAGCAGATTTATTTCAGACATGAATCGAGCCGTTTATGCAGGTAGGAATTTCAGATAACTCTTTGAGTTCGTTCGATGTTATGAAAGTGGTGGCTGGGGACGGAATTGAACCGCCGACACAAGGATTTTCAGTCCTCTGCTCTACCGACTGAGCTACCCAGCCAGCCAAAGGCACTGGATTCAACTTGGCGACTGCCGCTTTGGCAAGGCATATTTAGCCGGCAAAAGGCCGTCCATGAAACGTCTCCTTGTCAAGCTTTCGGCCGTTCTCGCTGCTTCGCTGCCGTTCCTGACGCAGGCCGGCAGGCCGGACAAATCGTTGGATATTTACTGGATCGATTCAGAGGGCGGCGGTTCGACGCTCATTGTCACGCCGGCCGGTGAATCTGTGCTCATCGACTCTGGCAACCCCGGCGGTCGCGATTCCCAGCGCATTCATCACGTCGCGGCGGACGTTGCCGGATTGAAGAAAATCGATTTTCTCATCACCACGCACTTTCACACCGACCATTTTGGCGGTGCCGCCGAACTTTCCAGGTTGATGCCCCTCGGCGTCGTTTACGACAACGGCATCCCCGGACACAATCCCGACGGTGGCGATGACGCGCCGTTTTTCGAACGAATCAAACCGTATCGCGACTTCACGGCCGAAAAGCGCATCGTCATCAAAGCGGGAGAACTGATCCCGCTGCAGCAAGGCGAGGGCGAAGCCCGGCTGGCGCTGCGTTGCCTCGCTGCCAGGCAACAATTCGTCCCATCCGCCGGCATCGGCACGCCCAACCCTCTTTGCGCGGAGTCAAAGCCAAAACCAGCCGATACTTCCGACAACAGGAACAGCGTCGTCCTGCTGTTGCAATTTGGCTCTTTCGAATTCTTCGACGGTGGTGATTTGACGTGGAACACGGAAGCCGGCCTTGTATGCCCGACGAATCGTGTGGGCGTGGTGGATGTTTACCAGGTGGATCATCATGGACTCGATTTGAGCAACAATCCGCTGTTCATTCGAAGCCTGTCACCCACCGTTTCCGTGATGAACAATGGGCCGAGGAAAGGCTGCGAGCCGGAAACGTTCGCCACCCTGAAATCCGCGCCGTCCATACGCGCCATGTACCAGATGCATCGCAACGTTCGGGCGGGCGAAACGAACAACACCGCGGATGAGTTCATCGCGAACACAGAGGAAAACTGCGCCGGCGCCTACATCAAATTATCCGTTGCGCCCGGAGGCAAATCGTACACCATCACGATTCCGGCCACCCGTCACCAGCAGACATTCCGGACGAAATAAGCCGACGACGACCGCGATGGGATGTCCGGCCGCGACGGCCCGCCGGTCCGGCCAATTCACAAATCACTCCTGCTTCGTTTCAGTCGGCGGAGGGCTTCGGCTATCACCCAACCGGATTCTTCCAATGCCGCTTTCGCCGTGGCGGAGCCAGTACCGGTCAACCCGCGAACAATGCGGACAGCGCGGTCGCGCAACTTAGCGTTGCCCGGATTCAGGTCCACCATGAGGTTGCTGACGACCTTGCCCGACCGCGCCATCGCCACGGTTGTGAAAATGTTCAGGATCAATTTCGTGCCGGTGCCACATTTGAGCCGCGTTGAACCTGTCAGGACTTCAGGACCGACGTCCGGAGCGATGACGAGATGAGGCCGGATGCGCCGCGGCGTCTTCAGGTGTGGATTGAAACACAGGAAAATGGTCTTCGCACCGCGCCGATTCGCCTCGTGGATCGCTCCCCAGACGAACGGAGTCCGACCGCTGGCCGCGATACCCACCACCACGTCCCGGCGGTTCACCCCTCGAAACCGAACCGCCCGCGCGCCAGCGATCGGGTCATCTTCGGCGCCTTCGACGGATTCACGCAACGCGCGCTGTCCGCCGGCAATGATGCCCTGGACCTGTTCCGGCGGCGCCCGAAAAGTCGGAGGGCATTCGCTCGCGTCGAGCACGCCGAGCCGGCCGCTGGATCCGGCCCCGACGTAGAACAGCCGCCCGCCTTGCTTGAACGCGCGCACAATGAATTTCACGGCCCGCTCGATGTTCTTTCGCTCCTTCCAAATTGCCGGGGGAACTCCTTCATCTTCGCGCAACATCAGCTCGATGGCTGCCATAATTGAAGACCGCCCCAGATTCATCGAAAGCGGATTGCGCTTTTCGGTCGGCGAAAGCCTGAGCGAATCCAAGGTTGGCAATTCCACGCCTTTTGTTGCGCGCTTCAAATCTCTCGCGGCCGCCGGTCCGCGCTCCGACCCGGAGGCGGCGTCCCGTGGACAGAAATGTTGCCTCGCCAGCTCGACCGCCCCCCACACGCTTTCCCGTTTCAGCGGCGTCACAACCGCGTTCGGCCACAGTTTGTGAAGGAGTGTCGTCACCTTTTTCGCGAACCGCGGCTGCCGGCTCAGAACTCCACCGGCCAGGACGAACTGAACGCGTGACCTCGGTTGCGCCAGCCTCCTGGCGCAGGCGACGGCGTCCCGGGCCAGGCCCCAGGCCGCGCCCTCGAGAATGTCGGAGGCAATCGAGTCACGCCCGGCCCACGCGTCGAAGACCTCGACCGCCAGGGCCGCGATTTCATCCTTACCGGCGCCCCGCACCCAGCCGATCAAATCGTCCGGTTCGTTGAGCTGGAGTTTGCGAAGAATTCCCCGCCCGAGCCTCGACCAGGTGCGGTCACAATCGAAATAATAAACCACGGCTTTGAGTGCGCGCAGGCCGATCTCAAAGCCACTCCCTTTATCACCGAGAATGTGGCCCCAGCCTCCAACCTTCGCGGTCTCGCCGCTTCTGGCCCGGGCGAAACAACACGAGCCGGTGCCGCTCAGGACAAGAACGCGCGTCGCACCAGGATCGCCCTTTTCATCAGTGGCCGCCATCAACGCCGTTTCCAGATCGTTCGTCGCAAAGCAAGGGACTCGGGGCCAGACGCGAGCGGCTGCGCGGCGGATTCGGTCATGGTCGGCTTTCGTGCGGGCGCCGGCCATTCCGATGCCAATGCCGCACGGAGCGGGCGCCTCTTTGCCGATATCCCGCAAACGCTGAATCAGTTCCCCGTCGTCAAGCAGCCGCAGATTTGCCGGGCCCGCTTCAATCCGCCGGACGACTTCGCCGCGTTCATTCACGAGCAGGGCCAGGGTGCGCGTGCCGCCTCCTTCAATGCCAAGAAACAACGGCGTTCCGCCGGGCTGCTTTGTCATCCAACGAAGTATTTTCAGCCGGGACGTTTTTGCAAGGTGAATGGGTGAAACGCACTCGTGTCAGGTGACAGCCGAATCACGCTTCGTTTTGCGCGTCAGTGTGTCTGGCTCAGGAGATAGAGAAGATACGCAAAACCGACCGAGGCGAGAGCGCCGACGACGATTGCCCACCGCACGAACTGCTGGTGGCGTTTGCGGTTCGACCGTCCCATGCCCGGCAAAAGGTAGTAACGATGCTCCTCTTTGTTCTTGCGCGTCCAAAACATAGCCGGTCGGCGGTTCGACGGCGCTGTATAGTCAATGCCGTCCGGTTTGGCAAACGAACAAATCATTACGCGCCGGCGAAAGAGGGGATCAACCCGGCGCGGCTGCGTTTCGGTTTGCCTTCGTTTCATCTCAACGCCATCATCCGCGCATGTTCAAGCCCCTGCTGTTCGCCTTCGCCGTTTCAGGTTCGCTCGCCATCTGCCGCGCCGCGGAATCACCGGCCCGCCCTGACGACAAGGCCCGTGAAAAAGCGCCCGAAAAAAACTCCACCGAATCCGACAAGGAGAAGTCGAAATCGAGTGAGCCCAAGGAGAAGCTCGTCGAAAGCAAGCACAGCATCACCATCAACGGCCAGAAGATTGACTATACCGCGAAGGCCGGGACGATTCTGCTTCGCGACAACGAGGACAAACCGACCGCCGCCATTTTCTACATCGCCTACACCAAGGATGGCGTGGAAGACTCCGCGAAACGCCCCATCACCTTTTCATTCAACGGCGGCCCCGGCTCCTCGTCGGTGTGGATGCACATGGGATTGCTCGGTCCGCGCCGCGTTGTTCTGGAGGAGGACGGCAGTCCGCTCCCACCGCCCTACAGGACCGTGGACAACCAATACTCCCTGCTGGACGAGACCGATCTCGTGTTCATTGATCCCGTCAGTACCGGTTTCAGCCGCGCGGTCAAGCCCGCCGACGCCTCGAAATTCCACGGCGTGGAGGGTGATCTCCGTTCCGTCGCCGAATTCATCCGCCTTTACACGACGCGGAACACGCGCTGGGCTTCGCCGAAGTTCATCATCGGCGAGAGTTACGGCACCACCCGCGCCGCGGGCCTGTCCGGCGAATTGCGCGAACGGCACCGCATGAACGTGAACGGCATCATGCTCGTCTCCACCGTGCTCAACTTTGAAACGATTTCGTTCTCCCGCGGCAACGACCTTCCTTATGTCCTCTATCTGCCGAGCTACGCGACAACGGCATGGTATCACAAGAAACTTCCCGCCGACCTGCAGAAACTGCCGGTCGCCGAGGTCGCCGCCAGGGCGCAGTCCTTCGCCGAAGAGGATTACAACAACGCCCTGCTGCAGGGGGCGTCGCTGCCGTCCGGCAAACGCAAAAAGATCGTGAAGGAACTGGCGCGTTTCACCGGGCTTTCGGAGGAATACGTTGATCGCGCGGACCTGCGCGTGCCGCTGGCGCGGTTTGCGGAGGAGCTCCTGCGCGCGGAAGGACGCGTGATCGGTCGCTTCGACAGCCGCTACAAAGGGTACGTGCGCGATCGCGTCAATGACACGATGGAATACGACCCGAGCGGCGAGGCGGTTTACGGCACGTTCACCGCGACATTCAACGATTACGTGCGCCGCGAACTGAAATACGAGAGCGACCTGCCTTACGAGATTCTCACCGGAAACGTCCAGCCATGGAACTGGGGCGAACAAAACCGGTATCTCAACGTCGCCGAGACGCTCGCGGAGAGCCTTACGCGCAACCCGTTTTTGAAGGTTCACGTTTCCAGCGGCTATTTCGACATGGCCACGCCCTGGTTCGCCACGCACTACACGTTCGGCCACCTCGGCATTGATCCCACCCTTGCTAAAAACATCACGCTGGACGATTACACGGCCGGTCACATGATGTATCTGAACCTCGCCGACCTGAAAAAACAAAAGGCCGACCTGGCGCGCTTCATCCGCTCCGCCTCCGGCCAATAGGCGGCGCGGCGGGCGGATTCCGCGTGACCGCGCGTCGCATTTCCGGACGGAAGGACCGGCTTGTTCGATTTTGACGCTGATAAACTCCAGAACCGGGCAACTTCCATGAAGTCATCTCCATATTTGTTTCTAGTGTGCACGGCGCTCGCCGTCACGATTTGTCGCGCGGACGAGCTTTTGTTTCAGGATGACTTCAAAGGGAAACCGGGCGAGGGATGGTCCTGGTTGCGCGAACACCGCGATCACTGGCGCGCGAGTGAACGCGGGCTGGAGGTCCGGATCGAGCCGGGCAACATGTGGGGCCCCGCCAACGATGCCCGGAACGTTCTGCTGCGGCCGGCGCCGGATGCAACGAAGGGCGAAATCGAAGTCTCCGTGAATGTGGCCAGCGCGCCGACCGAGCAATACGAACAGGTGGATCTCGTCTGGTATTTTGACGACAGCCACATGGTGAAGATCGGGCGCGAACTTGTGGACGGAAAACTCAGCATTGTCATGGGACGGGAGGAGAACGACCGGACCCGCACGATCGCCATCATTCCGTTGGATGCGGCCTCGGTGCGCCTGCGGCTTCTCGTGAAAGGCAATCAGATCCGGGGCCAGTTTCGCGCCCCGGACGCGAAGGATTGGCGCGACGCCGGCCAATGCGACCTGCCTGGAAACGGCGGCGCAAAGATAAGTCTGCAATTTTATCAGGGCCCGGCGCAGGCCGAACATTGGGCGCGGGTCACGGAGTTCCGCGTCCGGCGAAAAGAGAGATGAATCCTACCCACGTTTCACCAGAGCCACTGGGAGGCCCATTCCGCCAGTGATAATTGGTTTGAAACCGGACGAGAATGTGGCGACAGTTTTGCAAACAAATACAACCCTGCTTTCAATTGAGTCCATGACCACTACAACGCAAAAATTCTCCCGACGTGAAGCAGTCGCCCGAACCGGAGCATTGATTGGCGCTGCGTTGGTCGGCGGCGGTAGTCGAACAACCGCGCTGGCGGAATCCAGCGCATCCGTCGCCAGCAACCACGCCGGTTTTGTGTTCTGTCTCAATACCGCCACGATCCGCGGACAAAAACTGGGGATCGTCAAAGAAATTGAGGCCGCGGCCAAAGCGGGCTATCAGGCGATTGAGCCGTGGGTCGATTCCATTGACGAATACAGGAAGCAGGGCGGCTCGTTGCCGGATCTGAAAAAACGGATTGCTGATGCCGGCCTCGCGGTTGAAAGCGCGATCGGTTTTCCGCAATGGATCGTGGACGACGACGCAAAGCGCGAGAAGGGAATGGAGCAGGCGAAACGCGAAATGGACCTCGTCGCGCAGATCGGCGGCAAACGACTGGCGGCGCCGCCTGCCGGTGCGACGGATGTGCCGGGGCTGGGCTTGTTGAAGGCCGCCGAACGTTATCGCGCGCTCCTTGAGGCCGGTGACCGGATCGGCGTCGTGCCGCAGCTCGAGCTTTGGGGCTTCTCGAAAAACCTCAACCGGCTCGGCGAATGCGCGGGCGCAGCCATTGAGACGGGCCATCCCAGGGCATGCGTCCTGGTGGACGTTTACCATCTTTACAAGGGGGGTTCCGATTATCACGGGCTTGAACTGCTCAACGGAAACGCGGTCCATGTTCTGCACATGAACGACTACCCGGCCGAGCCGCCGCGCGAAACAATTGACGACAGTTTCCGCGTCTTTCCTGGCGACGGCGTGGCGCCTGTGATGCAAATTCTACGCGCGTTGCGGTCAATCGGCGGGCAAAAAGTGCTGTCGCTGGAGTTGTTCAACCGGAAATACTGGGGAATGGACGCCACCGAAGTCGTAAGGTCTGGCCTGGAAAAAATGAAGGCGGCGGTGGGCAGGACGCTCAGCCAATGAGCGCGCCCCGTCCCGGACGCGCAACAGGTGATCCCGCCCGGCGAATCCGTCAAAGTTATTTTACAAGCCGAAATTCCCGGTTGGCGGCCATCGCTCGCTCTGGAATACTATCGGCAGACAATTCCCGGCGACACGCCCGGATGGAAGGCATTTTATGCGTGATGATGTGAAACCAATCTCCCGGCGAAGATTCATCGGTGGAACCGGCGCAGCCCTTGCCTCGTTCGCCATTGCGCCGCGCCATGCAATCGCGGCAAGCAGCCGGACGCCGCCCCGTGAAAAACTGAACATCGCCTGCATCGGTGTCGGCGGACGCGGCGGCGACAATCTCGGATCGCTCCGCGACCAGAACATCGTCGCGCTGTGCGACGTGGACGAGGGGCGGCTCAACGCCGCCGCAGCGAAATTTCCCCGGGCAAAAAAGTTTCGCGACTTCCGCAAAATGTTTGACGCAGTGGACAGATCGCTGGATGCCGTCGTCGTTTCCACGCCCGATCACACTCATTCAGTCGCGGCGATGGCCGCCATCAAACGCGGAAAACACCTCTACTGTGAGAAGCCGCTCGCTCATTCAATCTACGAGGTCCGTGCCCTCATGAAGGCCGCGAACGACCACAAGGTCGTGACGCAACTCGGCAACCAGGGTCATTCGTTCGATTCGATCCGCACGTTCTGCGAGTGGATCTGGGACGGCGCCATTGGAAACGTTCACACGGTGCATGCTTACACCGGGGCCGTGAATTCGCACATGGGCCAGCTCGCGCGGCTCTCCGAACAGCACGCGGTTCCGCCCACGCTCGACTGGGACCTGTGGCTTGGGCCGGCGCAGTTCCGCCCTTACCATCCGCTCTACCAACCCGGCACGTGGCGGGGTTGGACGCCGTTCGGATCCGGCTCCATCGGCGACTGGACGTGCCACGTTGTGGATCCTGTTTTCTGGGCGCTGGACCTTGGAGCGCCGGCAACAATCCAGGCCGAGGCAAAGAATTATGACCCGAAGAAGGACGCGCTGACCTATCCGATGGGCGCAATTGTGAACTTTGAGTTCCCGGCCAACGGCAAGCGCGGTCCGGTGAAATTGATCTGGTACGACGGCACCGAACTTCCCCCGCGTCCGGCCGACATGGACCCGGACGACAAACTCGAAGGCACCGGAGCGATCGTGATGGGCGACAAGGGAACCATCGTTTATGGATCGCACGGAGCGGCACGCGTGCGCATCATTCCGGACGCGAAGATGGACGCCTACCGGAAGCCGGCCAAAACCATTCCGCGCGTGAAGGAACACCACGACGACTGGATCAAGGCGATTAAAAGCGGCCGGAAGGCGGGCTCGAACTTCAATTACGGCGGACCACTGACGGAGATAGCGATGCTTGGCATCATCGGCATGCGCCTGCTCGGACAAAAACTGGAATGGAATGGCAAAGACATGCGCTTCACGAATTCAAAAGAAGCCAACCAGTTCATCCGGCCGGCATTCCGCAACGGTTGGAAACTATAGCGGGGTTGACGGATATCCGCGTGTCCTCCGGGAGGATGAACGCGCGCCAGGATCACTTTCCGCTGACGAGGGCTGGTTTCGGTTTTGGCAAGGTGGTTGCGGTGTTCGTAACGGCACTGTTCGGCGGCGCGGATTCCCGAAGGAAATTCTCAAGGATGGCCAGATAACCATCGAGTGCCCCGCCGTCATCACCGCCAAGGTCGCGCTTGAGCTCCTTCAACTGGTCCGCCGCCGACTTTGCCTCCGCGCGAATATCGTTCATCGTCAGCTTGCCGCTCAACAGGCCGCCCACCATCTCATTGAACTTGTCGTTCGCTTCCGGCCCCGCATCGGCCAGGAATTGCGCCTGCACCTGCCGGATGAAATTCGTGTTCGCGCCGAGCTGGCGGAGCGCCGCGGAGAGATCGACCGTGCCGTTGGTAAGTTGAACAGAAGCGCCGGACCGGCCGTTGGTCACGGATGCCACGCGCGCGGCGTTCGTGACCGCGCCGGCGCCGAAAGTGACGAGCGCCACCTTCTCACGCGGCAGGCGCACCGTGCCCAGCACTTCGCTGCGCAGGACGAGCGTGTTGGTATCGAGCGACAGGACCTTGCCGGAATAATGATCACCGTTCTGCATTTGAATCTGGTCGGCGCGAAGCGACAGCGGGAGGGCGAACAGCAACACGGCGGCACAGGCCGCGCCGAATTCTCCCGGAACGGTGCGACCGGCCATCCTTGTCGGGCGGGGGTTGTTCATGACAGTGCAAAACTACCTCTCATTCGCGATTCCCGCAAAAGGAAATCAGCGCGGCGCGGGAAAGGCTGGGACATCGTGGCCCCCCCTGCGAAGATCAAAATGTTGAGCAATTGCCGCAAGAATGAATCTGGAAACAAAATCCGTCGCCCGTTCCGGGGCTTCACCCAGCGGCACACCGAGACGGAGAAAATCTTTGGTGTTCATGTCAATCAATACGGCGCGGCAATCGCCTCAAATTTCATGTCATTGAAATCGTGCAGCAGCTTCTCGCTTGAAAGTTTTCCTCTGCCCAACTGCACGGCCCGCAATTGGCCCTCGACCGCGAAAACCAAACGACCATCCACGTAGTCCGCCCATTCCCAGTCTGGAAACGCGAGCAGAGTGTTGGTGGACTCCTGCCGCAACTCATGAGCATCCCAATAGCAACCACGACCCGGCGGTGCGTCGAGTTCGGAGAACGCAAATTTTCGCAACGTCCATGACTTTGGCAACTTCTTCTCAAAGACTGTCGCTTCCTGCACTTCTTCACCGTGCATTACCCAGCCATCGCGTTTGAGACGGTTGAAGTAAACCGTCAGACACTCTCCGCCGAAATGGTGTTTGGGATGGACATTTGGATTTGCACGCAACTGGCTCGACTTCTTCAACTCAATATGCCCGCGACCGTCGTTCAACCAGAACTCCCGCTTCGACAAAAATAATCCACCACCATGCCAGCAATCGCCTTTGGCATAGAGGTCCACAGCTTTGAGATATGGAACGCGCGAAATGGCCGTCCATGCGCCCTTGGTTTCTGATTCCCAGCGACCATTCATGGCAAAGTAAATGAGATGCTTTCCGTCTGGCGACAAATCGCAGCGCCGCTCGTATATCCGCCCGCGCATCCACTGGCCGAGCTTGAAAGTATTCCGCCCGCGATTCCATAGGACCGTGCAGACGGACTTCGATGGCCCGCGCCGGATCACCAGCCCGATCTTTGCACTCCGCGCCAGCAATACATGCAGCCGGGCAGGAAACTTGCCGTGGTCCGAAGGCGGCTGAGCGCTGACGCGAAGAAAATCTCTGGTATTCATGAATTCAATTCGCGAGCAACTTCAAGAACCTACTCGTTCGTAATGTTTGTCCAACTTCTTCGCCTTCACGAGTAGCTCCCATCCGTTGATGGCCAAGACAGCGAAAGCTTCTTCGCGGTAGCGAAAATCTGGCCCGTTGTAGTTTTCGATTGAAGCAATCGCGGCAGCGATGGCTCCATCTAAAAGTTCCTTTGAGCGTGCTTTCATGTTGAAATGTTTATTCGATTTTCAAAAAGAGAGCGAGTTTTGACATCCGCTCTTCCGATTGGGTCAAGGCCACGCCTTGTCGTTCAGGAACAGTTTCCACTCGGCGACGGCGCGGGCGTTGCGGAGGAGCGCCAGCAGTTCCTTCGGCGCGCCAAATCCAAAGCATTGCTTTCTCCCGGTCGCGTTGCAATAAATCCCGCATGGCATCCGCTTACACTTTTCACTTCCACACAGCATCCTTGAGGGCCCGCAGATATTCCCGCGGGATTCCGGACCTCGGGCGATTCGTAGCGACACTGTTGCTGTTTGCGTTCCTCGCAACCAATGCCGCAGCCCAGACGAATCAGGCCAAATCCAAGCCGGACGAAGCCACCGAAGCTTATCTTCGCGAACACTACACGAAATACGAATACCGCATTCCCATGCGCGACGGCGTGCACCTGTTCACACGCGTTTATGCGCCCAAGGACGACTCACAGACGTGGCCCATCCTGCTCACGCGCACGCCCTACGCGCTGAAACCCTACGGCGAGGACAACTACAACACGCCGAGCGGCTCGTTCGAGACGTTCGCGACCAACGTCTTCATCCTCGTGACGCAGGACGTGCGCGGCCGCTTCGCCTCGGAGGGCGAGTACGTCCATGTGCGCCCGTTCAATCCAAACAAGGGACCGAAGGACACGGACGAAAATTCCGACGCCTGGGACACCATTGACTGGCTGGTGAAAAATGTTCCGAACAACAACGGCAGGGTCGGCATGTTCGGCATTTCCTATCCCGGTTTTTACACCTCGATGGGCATGATCGACACGCACCCCGCGCTCAAGGCGGCCTCGCCGCAGGCGCCGATTTCCGACTGGTTCATGGGTGACGATCTCCACCACAACGGCGCGTTCTTCCTCTCGCAAAACTTCGGATTCTTCTACTGGTTTGAGCAGAAGTCCGACGACCCGCTGCGCGATGGCGGCCGGCATTTCGTGTTTCACAATCCCGACGGCTACGATTTCTACCTGCGCATGGGGCCGCTGGCGAATTCGGACACGGTCCTGTTCAAGGGCGGCGTCCATGCCTGGACCGAGTTTCTGGCGCACCCCGACTACGACGCGTTCTGGCAGGCGCGAAACATTCGGCCGCACCTGAAAAACATCCGGTGCGCCGTGATGACGGTCGGCGGCTGGTTCGACGGCGAGGATCTCTTCGGCGCGCTGGAAACGTATCGCTCTACCGAACGCCAGAATCCCGGCATCACCAACCTGCTGGTCATGGGCCCGTGGGCGCACGGCGACTGGGGACGCAAGGACGGCGACAAGCTGGGCGACATCAATTTTCAGGCGAAGACCGCCGAGTACTATCGCGAACACATCGAGCTCCCGTTTTTCCGATACTTCCTGAAAGACGACACAAACTACGCGCTGCCCGAAGCCTGTATGTTCGAGACCGGCACGCACCAGTGGCGGCGCTTCGACGCCTGGCCGCCGCGCAACGCGCGCGAGCAATCGCTGTTCTTTCACGCCGGCGGCAAACTCGACTTCACACCGCCGGCGCAGGAAGCGGGCGCCTTTGACGAATACGTGAGTGATCCGGCCAAACCGGTGCCGTTCACAATGGAAGTGACGACCGATTATCCGCGAAGCTACCCGTTGCAGGACCAACGCTTCGCCGCGTCGCGCCCCGACGTGCTTGTCTATGAAACCGAACCGCTCGAAGAAGACCTCACGTTCGCCGGGCCGCTCAAAGCCGCGCTGCACGTCGCCACCACGGGCACCGACGCGGACTGGGTGGTGAAGTTGATAGACGTTTACGCCGCCGACTTTCCGAATCCGGACCCGAACCCCACCTACGTTGTAATGGGCGGGTACCAGCAACTCGTGCGCGGCGACGTGATGCGGGCGCGTTTCCGCAACAGCTTCGAGAAGCCCGAGGCCATGGAACCGGGCAAGGTGACGAAGATTGAATTCACCATGCCCGATGTGTGCCACACGTTTCGCCGCGGCCACCGCGTGATGGTCCAGGTGCAAAGCTCGTGGTTCCCGCTCGTGGACCGCAATCCGCAGAAGTTCGTGAACATCCACACCGCAAAGCCGGCGGATTTCCAGAAGGCGACGCAACGGGTCTATCACTCGCCGCAGGCCGATTCGCGCCTCAGCGTGCAGGTGCTGGGTCCGGCCAGGTGATCCGCGCTTTCTGGCGAAGTGCAGGGAGGCGAAATCCGGCTCCGCGGAAATCCGCAAATCAGTTTTTTGTAAACGCGTCGGCGTGGCGCACATGGAAGAAGCAGCAGTTCGCGAGACAAGTGCATGCGTTCACCCCAACACAAGTCAGGCGGCGCCCATGCTCATCATCCGGCAAGGAACAAGGCGCCATTGCTTTCGTCGCACTGGCCATTCCCCCGGCACTTGTGACGATCGGCCGGTTCGGCTCGTTGTGGATGGGAACATCCGCCGCCGGGCGGCCGCCGCACAGGTGTTCACGCCACTGATTGTTGGATCGGTGCTGACCGGCGTGGTTTGCTTCATTACGGTCGCCGGCTGAGCGAGGGCCAGAACATCCATCCTCCCCGGTGGAAGGGAAAGTGGTCTTTCAAATCAACTTGGGTCTCGACTTCGGGCCTGTGTTGCTGTTTATTATCCGCTGACAATCATGAACACGCACTTCTCCAAAACTCGTGTCGCCCCCTTCGTTTCCACCCGCCCCGTGTTGTCGCGCCGGAAGTTCCTCCGTGGCGCGGGCATTCTGCTTTCCCTGCCCCTGCTGGACGCGATGACCCCGGCCTTCGCCGCTGCGGCGAAGCGGATCGCCGCCGGAACGACGCCGGGCGGAAAACCGCGCCGGATGTTTGGCATCTGCAACAACCTCGGCCTGTTGCCGGAGCAATTCTTCCCCAAGGACAGCGGACGCGATTATACGCTGTCGCCCTACCTCGAACTGCTCAAGGACAATCGCGATGATTTCACCGTGTTTAGCGGCGTGTGGCATCCGGACGTGGACGGCGGGCATCCGGCGGACAATTGTTTTCTCACGGCCGCCCCGCATCCGGGCAGCGCCGGTTTCCGCAACACCATCTCGCTCGACCAGTACGTCGGCGAACGCATCGGATATCTCACGCGGTTCCCGTCGCTCACGCTGGGCGTGAACGTGCAACAGGGCGTGCGCAGCCTTTCGTGGACAGGGTCGGGCGTGATGATTCCCTGCGAGGAAAAGGCGGCGGACGTTTTCGCCCGGATGTTTTTGCAGGGGACGAAGGCCGAGACCGAGGCGCAAGTGCGCAAACTGGAGACGGGCCAGAGCATCCTCGACGCCGTGGCCGGACAGGCGAAGGACTTGCAACGCACGGTGGGCGCGCGCGACCGCGACCGGCTGGACCAGTATTTCACGAGCGTCCGGGATCTGGAGCAGCGCATGCAGATGTCGCGCGAGTGGGAACGCAAGCCGAAGCCGAAGGTCACCGCACCGATGCCGCTCGATCTGACCGACCCGAAGGCTTACATGGACAAGGTAAAGCTGATGTACGACATGGCACGGCTTGCCTTCGAGACGGATTCGACACGGTCCATTTCGCTGCTGCTCGACAGCGTGAACTCGCCGGCCATCGAGTTCGGCGACGTGAAGACCACGGACGGTTATCACAACCTTTCGCACCACGGAAAGTCGAAGGAGAAGCTGGCGCAATTGAAGGAGATTG
>Ga0134126_10006000_pt1 | contig 15203 bp, 13 predicted proteins | sample KB31752_FD_96881 | JGI IMG/M metagenome (GOLD analysis project Ga0134126, IMG submission 96881) | Terrestrial soil microbial communities with excess Nitrogen fertilizer from Kellogg Biological Station, Michigan, USA - KB3-175-2 | ecosystem: Environmental > Terrestrial > Soil > Unclassified ...
CATTGGTTGCAAGCGGTCGTTGAGGCGATCTTCGGCGTGAACGAATCGGCATCCTCCGAACGTCCTTGGGAGGCATAGCTTATGCCAAGGACGTTCGGAGAGACACACTTGGATCTACTGGGAAGTCCCTTGCTGGCGCTGCGGGCTGGTAGGATCAGGGCCGACATAATTAGCGACGGGTAAACAGGGTGGCCGTCAGCAGATAGCGGAAGCGATAGCGTTCCGGCTCCGCCTTTAGCCGAGCATGGATGCAGCCATAGAGTTCTTCAATGATCGCATCATCGCCATTTGTTCCGACGAGAGCCGATCGAACCACCGGCTCGGAGAAGGCGCGCAGAAAGCCCGTGAACGCATCGGCCAGGGCCGTCGCATCGCCGGTTCGGTCGAACTCGAGGACAAACGGCGTCGGCACTTCCAGCGTTTCGGCTCGGTCAATCGCGAATACGCCCTTCAGCGGTGAGCCTTCGCATTCCAGCGGGGCCAGCGTCTCCGGCACCGTGCGGAAATACACCGGGATCGTCAAGCGTTCGTAGCCCGATCGCTCCATTCGGCCGGCCGCGATCAGGTCGAGGCAGGCGTCGTTGAGTACGTCATAGAGTCCGTCGGATACACGATGATCCGCGGCATCGCCTGGACTGACAATCAGCAACTTCCCTCCCGCCGCCATCTCGCCGGCGCGGGCTTTCAGGAAGCGGACGAGATCCCGCTCGGCCCGTTGCGTAAAGGCGGCGATGATTTCCGGCGCTACGCGGAGGTCGGGCCGCGGCGGATGCGGCCGGCGATAGACGACGAAGTCGGATACCGGCACCGACGGCAATTCATCGAGCCAGAGCAGCGAGTTGAAGGCCGTGGCGAAATGAACCGTGCCCGGCGGCACAAGCGGCTCATAGAACGAGCCGGCCGCCACACTGGGATAAACGCTCGCCGCGCGACCTTCTTTCGTTCGTGCTTCCTGTAAGTTGGCGAAGAGGCGATTGAAGTTGTTGCTGGGCAAATCGCTGTAAACGGTCTGGATAATTCGCTCGTTCTGGCGGCGATGGATGGCCGCGACGATGCCATTCATCACGATCAGGGCGTTGCGTCCCTCGGAAGAACCCAGGTCCAACACCGTAAAGGGTTGAGCGTCGGATGGCATCGTCATGCCGGCGATGGCGTCCTCGATCCAGTCGAAGACGAGCCGCATCGACGCTTGCTGCGCCGTCGAATGTTGATCGTAGTAGCCCGCTCCCTTCATTCCCGTCGTCGCCGGCATGACCAATTCTCCTGGCTGTCTGGATCATCTTGGTGAGTGTAGCCGAGAGGGAGGAATGAGGCGAGTTTTCTTGCGGAAAGCGCGAGTGGGAATTGGGGCAAACGAGCCAGGAACGTCGTTGTCCCCAGCTCGCCGATTGGATTTCAGAAGGGCGGCTTAGACGTTTGATTGACGATCGACGGCTCGGCGTTCACTGGCCCTGTCGGCAACGGCGCCGGCACGGGAGCGATCCGCGCGGACACGGCCGGAGCCGGAGTAACCGGAGCCGGAGTAACCGGAGCCGGAGCAATCGGAGCCGGTAGAACCGCAGTAGCCTGAACGGGCGTCGTCACATAGGGCGACTGCACGATCGGAGCCTGCATATACTCGACGGGCGCGCCATTGACAGGCATGCCATTGACGGGCACGCCATTGACGGGCGCACCGTTGGCCGGCGCAGCCTGATGCTTGCGGAGCCAGCGATGCTTGAAGAGCGGATGCCGAGCCGTGCATTGGGTGTTCGGACCACAACCAAAGGCATTGTGCGAGCGATTCGGATATTCGTTGGTGTAACCAGCACCGTAACAGGTTGGGCCAAAGAAACTGCCGGCTTGCCCACAGTCGGCGCTGAAGCAGATGAGTGCCAGCGCCGAGGCAGACAGGGCTGGAAACCAGTGGCGGATGATCATGGAAGAACCCTCCTTGGGGAAAGGTGAGAATGTCCAGCCGAAAACCTTTCCCTCCGCTTGTTCGTCTGGCAAGTCTTTCCGGGGGGATTCCGGAATCCTTTCTCGTCATCAGCCTGCTATTTTGTGCAGAGTCCTGATAATCCGAATTCTCGCATTCTTTCTCGCCGTAAGAAAAAAATGTATGAATCCGTTCCTCTCGTGGGAATAGTAGACAGACACGTTGGGCACGGAGTGGAAACGGATGCAACCGCGATCGATAAACAGCGTCCTCCAGCAACTTCGCCGCACCGTACTGCTGCACGATGCGGATGGACTGACGGACGGGCAATTGCTGGAGACGTTTTTGACACAGCATGAGGACGCCGCGTTTACGGCGCTGGTGCGTCGTCACGGCCCAATGGTATTCGGTGTTTGTCGCCGCGTCCTGGGAAATCGTCACGATGCGGAGGACGCATTTCAGGCTACTTTCCTTGTGTTGGTGCGCAAGGCGTCGTCGATCCGTCCGCGCCAGGCTGTCGGCCACTGGCTGTACGGCGTGGCGTATCGAACCGCCCTGCGTGCGCGAAGCGCCTTGGCTCGACGACGGGCGAAAGAGAGGCAGGCTGGGCAGACACGTCAGGAGAAGACAGCGGAGAGCGATGCGGATTGGCGGCCGTTGCTCGATGAGGAATTGAACCGATTGCCGGAAAAATATCGAGCGCCGATCGTATTGTGTGATCTGCAAGGACGAACGCACAAGGAGGCCGCCCGCGAACTTGGCTGGCCGCAAGGCACGCTTTCGGGCAGACTGTGGCGCGGGCGAGCGCTGCTCGCCCAGCGCTTGACTCGTCGTGGGTTGATACTCTCGACAACGGTGCTGGCGTTGGCGTGCGCGGAAGATTCGGCGTTCGCAGGCATGACGGCTCCGCTGATTCAGGCGAGTACGAAGATTGCGCGCGTGTTTGTTGAGGGAGGGACGGCGACGGTGGGCAAGATGTCGGCGAACGTCGCGGTCCTAACGCAAGGAGTGTTGAAAGCCATGTACATGACCAAGGTAAAAATCGCGGCCATCATGCTGCTGGCCGCCGGTCTCGGTATGGGCGCGTTTCTGTATGCGCCGGGAGCGCAAGCGGAACTGCGGACTGAGGGAAAAATTTCCCCTCCGCACGTCGATTCCGCAGTCGCCCCCAAGTCAAAAGTGCCGGAGATGCCGCCTGTCGATGCGCCGACGGCGAAACAGTTGATCGATTATTTGAATGCAAACGCGCAGCGTATCCCGGCGCTGCGTTGCGCCAATGTCAGTATCGATGTGAAGGTTGCTAATCAGACAGTGGGAATGGGTGGCCGGTTCCTGTATCAGAAGCCAGGGCAATTTCGCATGTCGGCAATAGTCTTTGGAAAACCGGCCTTCGACATGGGAGGCAATCGCGACGAAGTCTGGTACTTCATCGGTAAGAACGATCCGCCCTATGTGTTCTGGATCTCGCGTGCCGACCTTGCCAGGGACAAGGCTCGCTGGCCCGTACCTTTTTCGCCGGACTGGCTCGGAGAAGTCCTGGGAGTCGCGGAGCGCCATGCCAACAAGCGCCAAGAGGTCGTCATCCAAGCGAAGACGATCGAACTGATCGAACCCATCGTGACGCCGCAAGGACACCACGCTCGCAAGGTGACGGTGTTCGCGCGTTCCCAGAGTCCTCTCCAGGTGATGGAGCATCGGTTGTTGGATGATAAGGGCAAGATGGTTTGTCGCGCTGTCATCCGCAAGGTGCGCCGCGATGCGAAAACGGGCGCTCTGCTGGTTCAGAACGTGCAATTCGTTTGGCCGGCGCAGCGGTCGGAGGTGAGCTTGCAGTTTAATGACATGGAGATCATTGAGTCGATGAACGGCGAGAAGGCATCCCGCGTATTCACGTCGAAGGATCTGGGCGCGTCCCGATTCTGTTTGGCGACAAGCCAACTTGAGAAGAAAAAAGTTGAACTGAAGCCTCCATCTTCTGATGGCCTCATTCAGATCGATTTGACGAACGCACATATCGAGATGCGTTGCCGTGAGGAAATGATGAAGGTATCCGGCCAACCGGGAGGAACTCTGTCGTTGCAGGTGTTGCAAGATCAACTTCATACCTGGATCGCCGCCAACGGTAAACAAGCGCCCAGTTTGCGCATCACTTGTGAGGCATCCGTCGAGTATGCCAAAGTAAAGACGATCCTCGATGCTTGTCGGGAAGCAGGGATTCGCAAGATCGAGTTGCGGACATCGAAAAATTCAGAGAGTAAGGCGGACGGTAACTTCGGTGGATTTTGATAAGTTTCCCCGTGTAGCCGCGACGCGCAGCGGAGCGCGAGAGTCCGCACTCCGCTGCGCGTCGCGGCTATCGGCCCTTAGAAAAGTGACATGGTTCAAACGGATCGGCGATCCGGTGGCGTTTGGTGGGTCCCGCTTGCCGAGCGGGACCTGCGGAACAGGCTCCGCTCGGCAAGCGGAGCCTACCCGGATGCGTCCCGCGATTGAGCCGTGCCAGAAAAGCGATGTCCTCGTTCTCTGGTGTCCAAACAGAATTTGGGAACGAGGAATCCGCGCTCGCCGCGCTGATCTCGTTTATTTCTCGCCGATCTGGTCGATGGCCAGCATGATGGCATAGGTCATTCGTTTACCTTCGTCGTTGTCGTAGAGCCAACTCGCTTCAAAACGCGTGCTGGTCCAAGTGCCCTCGAAATAGCGGAGATAAATGATCATGTATGCGTCATTATCAGGTAGTCGTTTGCCTTTATCGTCGTGGTCTTCCTTCACCAAAACGATCTTGGCTTCGTCCTTGGCGAATCGGCGAACCAACTTTACCTTGGTATCAGCCCCGCCCCACCTCGCCACGGCTTGAGGCAGTTCCTTTTTTAGCGCCTCCAAAGTCATTCGCGGCCGGCGATCCGCGTCGGGAACCGGGGCGGCCGCACCTGGGATAGCCGTCAGGGCGATGAGACAGCTACTCAAAAAAATCCCCCCATGAATCACGGTTCTCGTTTTCACGATCCGGTCTCCTTTACGAGAGCAACACTGGTAGCGCTTCCGCCAGGCGATCTATCTCCGCCTCCGTGTTATAGAAGTGCGTCGAAGTGCGGATGAGCAATCGATCCGGGCGTTCGACAATCGGCGCTTCGATGCGAAACTCATCCCACAGACGCCGCCGCAATACAGGTGCTTCGACGCCGTCCGGCAAGCGAAATGCAACCATCGCGCCGTGCATCTGCGGTGTGCCGGGCGTGTTTGGTGATAGTCCGGCCAACCCGGTCAGACGCCCGCGCACGTAGCGCGTCAATTCGGCGATGCGCGTGTGAATGCGCTGCCAGCCGAATTCCGCCTGAAAATCGATAGCCGTTGGAATCGCCAGCCACGGACACGGATCGCGCGTGCCCTCGAACTCGAATTGTCGCAAGCGCGGCGTCGAGCCGAATTCGTCGCGCTCATCCAAGCGCGAACGATCGGGACGCCAGCCCCAACTTACCTGCAACGGCCGCAAGCGCTCAAGCGCGCCGGCGGCCGCGTACAAAAAGCCCGTGCCGGTCGGAGCCAGTAACCATTTGTGACAATTCGCCCCGTAATAGTCGGCATTTACTTCATCAAGGTTCAGCGGAATGAACGCGGGAGCGTGGGCACCATCAATCATCGTGAGAATGCCGCGCCGCCGTGCTTCCGCGCACAGTTCGCGCGCCGGCAATACCATGCCGGTCGGCGAAAGGACGTGACTGAAGAACAGCAAGCGCGTGCGTGCAGTTATGGCAGCGCAAGCCGCTTCCACGATTTCGCCGGGCGAGGAGGGCAGAATCGGTAGCGGAAACGTGCGCAGGGTCAGCCCTTGACGCTGGGCGGCGCGCTGCCAGCACCAGTGCATGGCACCGTATTCGTGATCGCTCAGCAGAATCTCACCGGGAGACGCTAGCGGCAGCGAAGAGGCGACGAGGTTGATGGCGGCGCTGACGTTGGTGGTGAATACGAGGCGGTGAGGATCGCCGCCGACGAAGTGGGCGAGTCGTTCGCGCGCCTGCCACCACAACGGCGGTGCGCCGCGCAGCAGGAAATCCATCGGTTCTTCCGCGAGCCGCTGACGAAGGGTTGTCACGCGCTCGAAGACGACACGCGGCAGCGGGCCGAACGAGCCGGTGTTGAGATTGATCGCGGTTGGATCGAGCAACATGCGGGCGCGAGCGTCGGACCACAACGCGGAAGACATACGACGGCCTCACAGAATGCGATATTCCGCGAACACCTCGCGGATACTGCGACCGCGAACGAGTTCATCGCGCACGCGGTTCTCGCCCGTCACTTTTTCCAGCGCCCGCGCAAACGCCGTATCCGCGACCTCAACCGGTACCACGACGACACCGTCGATGTCGCCGAACACCCAGTCGCCCGGCCGAACCACGCAATCGCCAATGCGGATCGGCTGACCGTGACACACACCGTCGAGCCGGCCGCGCGAATCCAGTGGACTGAATCCACACGCGAACACCGGGAAATCCATCGCCAGAATGCGTGCGGCGTCGCGCGTCAGGCCGTCAAGGACGACGCCGACCGCGCCGTGTGCGCGAGCGGCCGTCGAGAGCAGTTCGCCCCACAAGGCGCTGCTGTGATCACCGTTGGTCGTGGCCACCAACACATCGCCGGCTTGCAGCGCATCGATACACTCCATCTCGATGGCGTAGGGGTGAATCGGATCGACAGCAACGGGCATGGTACTGAGCGTGGCGGCGCGGCCGAACAGTTTCCAGGTCGGACGCAACGGACGCAGGCTCGGCGGCAGCGCCGTGCGGCGATGGCCAAGGCCATCGAGAACGTCGGCGAGGACAGCGCTGGACAGCAGATCGCGAGCCTCATCCGGCAGCGGCGACATGATGAGAGACTCCGTGGGGAGGAAATGAGACGTGCCGCTTGCGGCTTAGCGCGAAGCCGCAAGCGGCACGAAAGGGCGTGATCGCGTCAGGTATTTCGTCAATCGTTGCGGAAATCGCTGTGGCAGTTGGTGCAGCTAGCGCTGAGGTTGTTGGCCGCCTTCTTGACCTTGGCGACATCGTTGCTCTCGGTCGCCTTAATCAACTCGTCGGCCGCCTTGCGCATCTCCTTGGTGTACCCCTTCCACTTGGCCGCGTCCTTCTTCGGCGGATACAGGTCGGTGACTTCGGCGACGGCTTTGCTGAGTTTGCCGGCTTTGATAAGGTCGCCCTTGACCTCGGCTAGCTTCGCGGGCGTAAACTTCGCCTTGGAGCGTGGATTGCCGATCTTGGCCAATTCCGTCTCCATGCTGGCGCCGTCTTTACTCATGCCGATGCCGCCCGTCTTGCGCGGCTTGTACACCCACATAATGGGCTTTAATTCCTCAAATTTTTTCTTGATCGCCTGAGTCTGAGCCTTGACATCGCCTGGCTTGCCGTCCATGGTGTCCATCAGCTTGATAACGGCTTCCTGAGCCTCCTTATTGGCCTTCTTGTCATCGTCGTCCGCACTGTAAGCGGTCAGCGACCAGAGAGTCAGGGCCAGCATGGTTGCCGTGAATGTGATTCCTGCGCGCCGATTCATGAGGTTACTCCAGTAGATCAGGGGTCCGGAGAGAAGATTATTCCTCGCGTCTGCGGATGACAAGGCCGTCTCCGGGAGTGTTTTTTCTCTCCGAGGCGAGAATTCCATCATAAAGTGCGTGGAGGGCAATTCAAGAGTCCGTCTCTTCTTTCCCCGCGCCGGTTTTGCCCCCGGCGTCATTGCAAACTATGCTTGTGCGCGGTGTCTTCCACGATGGCAGCCCGCGCGCAGTCACAGGGAAATGAAACATGGAGCCGCGTGCGCCCTCCGACCTTGCCAATGGTTTGACTCGTGTCCAGTCTCCGGCCCGCCCGACCGGGGCCGGCCAGCGCGTGAAGCGTGAAGTCATCGTCGGCGTTCTTCGGCACAGCGAAGACGACGGCGAGCCGGAACCCAGCGTTCCCGCCGGCGCGAGCGCTAGCGTTCCGCCTCTACCCGTGGACGCGCGCACCTTCCTCAACAAGATCGCCAAGCTGTCGCTTCTGCCCGCCAACACCATCGATCAGTTTCTCAGCGAGCGTGAGGATCGGTTAGGAGAATACACGACCGGCGTGCAAATCGGTCAGGCGTTGGTGCAGGCTGGCTTGCTGACCAGCTATCAGCTGGATCGCGTGCTGGCGGGATCGACGCATGGGCTGGTACTGGGTAATTATCGTGTGCTTGACGCGCTGGGCAGCGGCGGCATGGGCGTGGTGTTCCTCGCCGAGCATAGCCTCATGAAACGCCGGGTGGCCGTCAAGGTGCTGCCGGTGGATGAGGATTGTCCGCCCTCGGTGCGCCAGCGTTTCTACGCCGAGATGCGCGTGCTGGCCGAGTTGTGTCACGGGCACATCGTCATGGCCTACGACGCCGGTGAAGTGGTGCCGGATGAACTGACCTTACCGGAGCTTATTTATCTGGTTATGGAGTTAGTCGAGGGCGGCGACCTGGAGCGGCACGTCCTGGAGAATGGCCCGTGCGACGTGGTGACGGCGTGCAAGTTCATCCATGAGGCGGCCAGCGGTTTGCAAGCCGCTCACGATAGCCATCTGGTTCACCGCGACATCAAGCCCTCCAACATCCTGCTCACTTCGACCGGACAGATCAAGCTGGTCGATTTCGGCCTGGCCCGGCAATTCTGTAGTCGTCTCACCGATCCGCGTGCCTTGCTGGGCAGCCTGGAGTTTATGCCGCCCGAGCAAAGTCACGATCCATCGGCGGTCGGCAAGGAAGCGGACATTTACGGCCTGGGTGCGACGCTCTTTTGGCTGCTGGCTGGTGAGCCGCCGTATCCGGTGACGCGGCACGTTGGGGCGGCCTTGCGCATGTTGCAACAGCAGGCACCGCGCCGTCTGCGCGATTTGCGCCCCGATGCTCCCGAAGCGCTCGATAAGCTCATCGCGCAAATGTTGGATCGCAACCCGCTACGCCGTCCGGCCACGCCGTTGGCCGTCATGAATGCCTTAACACCCTTCCTGGTCGAAGATGTGGGACCGGCATCTGCCGGCGAGCGACGGGAAGCGAACACGACTCGGCCAGCCTCCGGCCCGCGACGGCGTGCGCTGATCGTGGACGATGAGCATCATGTGCGTCTGTTGCATCGTGTCATTCTGCAATCGCTCGGCTGCGATTGCGTCGAGGCGAAGGACGGCGCATCCGGTTTGGCCGCGGCAATGTCCACCGGAGCCAACGGCGGCCCTTTCGATCTCATCTTGCTCGACCTGAATCTGCCGGACATGGAAGGCTATGAAGTGTGCCGCCGTCTGCGCGAGCGCTCGGCGAACCAACATCTGAAAATCATTGTCGTTTCCGGTCGCGGCGATCAAAACGAGTTGGCCGAAGCGTTGCCGCGCGGTGCCGACGATTATATTCCCAAGCCGTTCGAGCCGCGCCAACTGCTAGCCAAGGTCAGCCACGCTCTGCGTCTCAAGGACGCTCAGGAGCGCGTTCACATGCTGACGGAACAGCTGATGCTGACCAATAACCAACTGCAACAGAGCCTGGAATCGCGCGGCGAGGACGTGCGCCAGGCTCACGACGCGCTGTTGTTCACGATGGCCAAGATGGCCGAGTCGCGCGACGGCGAAACGCCCGGCCACCTGCGCCGTCTGCAACTGTACACGCGTGTTCTCGCCCAGCAGGCCGCCCACAATGCACCGTGGGAGGGCCTGGTGGACGATCGCTTTCTCGATTACCTGGAGCGCTGCGTACCGCTGCACGACATCGGCAAAATTGGCCTACCCGATGACGTGCTACTGAAGCCGGGCGCGCTGACGCCGGCCGAGCGCGCTTTGGTGGAGACGCATCCATTAATTGGCGATCGCATTCTGGAAGTGTTGGGCCGCGAACACGGTCCTTCGCTAGAGTTTCTGGGCATGGCGCGCGGCATCGTGCGACACCATCACGAGCGTTACGATGGTCGGGGCTACCCAGATCGACTAGCCGGCGAGGAAATCCCCGCTGCGGCGCGCATTGCCGCCATCGCCGATGTCTACGACGCCCTGCGCCGCCAGCGTAACCATAAAGCCGCCATGCCGCACGACAAGGCCATTCACATTTTGCAGAATTCGCCGGGGCAGTTCGATCCGACGCTGCTGGCGGCGCTATCGGTGTGCGCGGAGGACTTCGAGCGCATCTATCGCGACATTTGTGAGTAAGCCGCTTGCGGCTTAGCGGGCGGATCGCTAAGCCGCAAGCGGCTTCTATTCGAGCCAACTATACGGATAATTCGGATCGTCTAATTCTATCGCTTGTCGCGTCAAGCGCAGCGGTTGCAGGGTGTCGATCATGACCGCCAGTTCGTCGGTACGTGTCATCGTCCGGCTGGCGGTGATGGTGCCGGGATGGGGGCCGTGCGGGATGCCGCGCGGATGCAGCGTGAACGATGCCTCCTCGACACCGCGACGACTGCCGAAGTGACCACGCACGTAGTACAGCACTTCATCGGCCTGCACGTTGGAATGCGCATAGGGCACTTTAATTGCTTCGGGATGCGTGTCGAGCAAGCGCGGCGCGAAAGTACACAATACGAAGCCGGTCGCCTCGAACGTCTGCTGCACCGGCGGCGGCTGATGCACGGTGCCGGTGATCGGCTCGAAATCATCGGCGTTGAACGTGAACGGATACACAAAGCCATCCCAGCCCACCACGTCAAAGGGATGCTGCGCCAGTGTGTAGCGCGTCAGACGGCTGCCGTCCTTGATGAGTACCGGCGTATCCTCTTCGCGGTCGATGACGAGCGGTTCGCGCGGTCCGTGCAGATCGCGCTCGCCGAAGGGAGCGCCAAGACGCAGTTGACCGTCGGGATTGAGATAGCGCGGCGGGATGACAATGTTATTCGCCGCCTCGATGACGAGCAAGTCCGGCTGCGCGCCGGCCTCGAAATCGAGACGATACGTAGTGCAATGCGGGATAACGATGTAATCGTAGGGTTTGAACGGTAGCGCCCCGAACAGACTCGATAACGTACCGTGCCCCTTATGAATGAACAGCACCTCGTCGGCCGTGGCATTGCGATACAGTTCGGCCTGCGACTCAGCCGGCCGGCAACGTGCTATCATCACGTCGGAGTTAACCAGCATGGGTACGCGGCCGCTAATCGGATCGCCGGCGGGCTGCATGCGCCCCGACTTCAAATGATGATGGCGCAACACCGACTCGTTGGCGAACTCGGCGGACAGTTGCCCGGCGGCTTCGATCTTGCGAACGCGCGTCGGTGGCCGAAGGTGGTAGGCGATGCTGTAGGCACGGCCGAAGCCGGCGGTGGTGATGACTTCCTCGTAGTAGATGCCCTCATTGCGAAAGCCCGGCTCATGGCGATGCGCGATGTGGCGCTTGGGCGGCAGCGATCCCATTTGACGATAAGGAGGCATAACGCCCTCCCAAAGAAACATTAACCACAGATGAACACAGATGAACACAGATAAGGCAATCAAAGTATATCTGTGTTCATCTGTGTTCATCTGTGGCTAATTGAATTAGAGAGTTCCCCGACGGGCCTGTTCGCGCTCGATGGCCTCAAACAGCGCCTTGAAATTGCCTTTGCCGAAACTCTTCGAGCCATGCCGTTCGATAATCTCGAAAAACAACGTCGGTCGATCCTCTACCGGCTTGGTGAAGATTTGCAGCATGTAGCCCTCATCGTCGCGGTCAACGAGAATACCTAGGTCGGCCAACTCCGCGAGGTCTTCGTCAATGGCACCGATGCGCTCGGGTAACATGTCGTAATAGGCTTTCGGCACGCGCAGGAAAGAGACATCGTTGTGCCGTAGCGCGCGCACGGTTTCGACAATGTTGTCCGTCGCCAGGGCGATGTGCTGAACGCCGGGGCCTTGATAGAAGTTCAGATATTCCTCGATCTGCGAACGGCGACGACTCTTGGCCGGCTCGTTGATCGGAAACTTGATGCGCCCACTGCCGCCCTGCACCACCTTCGACATCAGCGCCGAGTATTCCGTGCTGATGTCCTTATCGTCGAAACTGACCAGCTGTGAAAAGCCCAGCACATGCTCGTAAAAGCGCACCCACTCGTTCATCTTGCCTTCCTCGACGTTGCCGACGATGTGGTCAATCGCCTGCAAACCAACGGGACGGAAGGTGCGCGGACTGTAGCGGTCGGCGTCGAGTGGTTTGTATCCCGGCGCGAACGCGCCACGATAGCGGTCGCGGTTGATGAAACTGTGCGTGGTGTCGCCGTAAGCGCGAATGACGGCGTATTCGTAGACGCCGTGTTCGTCTTCGAGCAAAGTCGGTGGCGTGACGCCGATGGCACCGCGCTCGGTGACGATGCGATAGGTGGCGGTCACGTCCTCAACTTCCAGCGCGATGTCTTGCACGCCGTCACCGTGCTGGATGATGCGCTGCGCTTCGGGGTGGCTGGGACTCAGTGGCGAGGCGAGGACGAAAGTGATGTCGCCTTGACGCAGAACGTAGCCCGCTTCGTGGCGGGTCTTTGTCTCCAAGCCGGCGTAGGCGATCACGTCGAAACCGAAGGCGTTACGATAGAAGTAGGCGGATTGCCGGGCGTTGCCGACGAAGAAACGGACGTGATCGATGGCGCGAAGGGGAATATCTGGATGGTTCATAACACAATCCTATCATTCTGCCGGAGCGCTAAGCCGCAAGCGGCTAAACAGCGATTCCAAACCGGCGGACCAGTCCTTCCAACTCGCGGCGAAGGAACGGCAGCGACGGAGCGATGAATAAATGATCCTGCATGCGCGAGGGATCGTAGTCGGTAGCGATGACCACATCGGTCACGAAGGGGCGGCGTGTCACTTCGGGCGAGGACAACGAATAAGGGATCTCGCCGGTCGAAGAGAGGATGCCGGCTCCGAATACTTTCGTCTCGCCCACTTCCTCGATCAGACCGAACTCGATGCTGAACCAACTAAAGCGTTTCAGGGCCAGCACCTCGTCGCCGTGTGTCGTGGCTGCCACCGCCTTGCCGATGAGGACGAGCAGTTCGGCATAGTCGCGGTCCATGAGCGGCGGCACATGGCCGAGACAGTCGTGAATCATGTCCGGTTCGGGCGTGAATTCCGGATGCGAACCGTGGCGAATAAACTGCGTCACGGGAAAACCGCGTCCGCCGATGTACTGATAAAAGGTCCGATACGGCAGCGCTCCCTCGGCGGGAACGAGATGGATGTTCGTCTCGTGACGCAAACGGTCGCTGAGGTGTCTCAGTTGCGGGATTTCCTCGCGTGTGATGGCGAGTTCGCGCTTGGCCTGCAAATAAATCCGGCTGGCATGTTGGACGTGCAATTCATCGAGTTTTGGGCTGACCTCACGCCAGATCCGCGTTTCCTCCGGCGTGTAGTTGACGATCGGCGGACCAAGGTTTTCCAGACGATGACGGCGGCAAAGAGCGAACAATTCCTTGCGCCGGCGGATATATTCGGCATCGCCTTGGCCGGGATGCCCCGCCTCCAGTTCGAGTTCGGTCGCGTCCGGCGGTGTCACCATCGATTGCGGATCGATAGGCACTCCATACTCGACAAGCCTGGCGGCGTTTTTCATAACCCTTGCCTCTCCTGCGTGACCGAGGATAGGACTGTCCGGTCGAGGAACGGTCTTCTATGATATTTTACCCCTTTTCCAGAGTTGGAACAACGCCTCCATGCCTGAGGAGTAGGTGCCGCGAGCCGAGCGGCACTTGTTGTCCGGCTCGGCTCGCCGGACCTACCGCCAGTAGGTGCCGCGAGCCGAGCGGCACGGATTGGGTAGGTGCCGCGAGCCGAGCGGCACCTCTTCAAGTCCGGCTCGGCTCGCCGGACCTACCGTTCGTTTTGATTCACGAGCGCCGGCGCGGCCGTGCGGCTATGATCGTGGCCACGGTAGACGCCGAAATCGTTGAACCAGTAGCGCTTCGCCATCCGGTACAGCCAATTTTTCTCCGGGATTTCCTGTCCCGGATTGTATTGCGACGTGCGAATTTGCATCGTTTCCAGTTCCGCCAGCGCCGTCCCGCGCACCGTTGAATCCTTCGCTCCGTGCTTCTCGACCAACTGCTTGAGCAAATCAGGGCGCTCCAGCACAATGCAGCCGCGCGTCGTTGACTGCGATAGCTCGCGGAAGTCGCGGAGGAAACCGGAGTGTAAAAACTTATCGCGCAGCGAACGCGAATCGGCTTCGCTTGAATGAATCGATTCCTTCGTGAATTGCACGATGGGACACGGTTCGATGTCGCCCCAGGGATTGATGTGATGGCTGATGCCGGTCGCCGCTGGACACAGCGCTTGCCCCTCACCGTCATAATAGGCGTCGATAATGATGATCGGCTTCTTCGCGCGCATCTCGACGACGAAGCGGCGGGCGCGCCCTTGCTGTTCGGGCGTCAAACACAGCTGCGGATTGGCGTCCGGTCCCATCGGGCGATAAATATGAAACCATGTGTACATAACACCCATTTCAATGAGACGATCGACCCATTTCTCCGTTAACAGATCGTCAATGTTCGTTTGACAGAGACTCGTACAGACGCCGGTGAAAACCTTATGTTTGAGACAATTGTGAATGCCCTGCATGGTTTTGCTGAACACGCCGGCCCGACCGCGGCGCTCATCGCTGACGATTTCATTGCCCTCGATGCTGATAAGCGGCGTCACGTTGCCGAGCTGCCGCATACGCTTCGCCCGCTCCTCGGTAATGAATTGACCGTTGGTAAAAATCTGGAAATAGCAATCAGGGTGAGCAGCGAGCATGTCGAGCAAATGCGGGTGCATAAACGGTTCGCCGCCGACGATGCCGAAGAAGACGTTGCCCATCGCCTTCGCTTCGCGGATCAATTTGTGCATCGCCTCCGGCTGGATAATCTCCTGCTTGGCGGCGACATCGACCCAGCAACCCTGACAGCGCAGATTGCAGCTATTGATGATCGACACGTAGAGAAATGGCGGAAACACTTCGCCGCGCCGCAGCCGGCGTTTGTGCTTCTCAACCGACAGCATGCCCTTCAGCCCCATGTTCCAGGCCAATTTCCACAGCAGCCGTTTATCGGTTTCGAGCAAGATTCGCTTGGCCATTTTCAGCAGGTACATGGTCGCCCTCGGTGTGATTCGCGTTCGTGGTCTCTCTCTAGGGTATCCGACGCGGCAACGCCTGGACAGCGAAAGGGCGAATCGCTCTCGCAATGCGTACTTACTGACAACTGCGCTCGAAACTAAACTTTCCGTTGGCGTTTATAATAGGAGGCATGAAGCAGCCCCATGATTGGCGCGAATGGCGTCGCCTTCGGGCGTGGTACTTGTTCCAGCAA
>Ga0134126_10006001_pt1 | contig 15202 bp, 8 predicted proteins | sample KB31752_FD_96881 | JGI IMG/M metagenome (GOLD analysis project Ga0134126, IMG submission 96881) | Terrestrial soil microbial communities with excess Nitrogen fertilizer from Kellogg Biological Station, Michigan, USA - KB3-175-2 | ecosystem: Environmental > Terrestrial > Soil > Unclassified ...
CCTTCAGGCTGCCATTCAATATGGGATGAGCGTCCATCAGGCGGGTTGAGCCGGAGCAGATGCGCCAGCCGGACAACCTGCCCGCCTTCTGCCGTGTCCACAGGAACGGTCGTCCGCTCATCGGCTACCGCGTGTGGCTTCACATCTTCCGGGCGGTAGCGGGGGCCTGACGCATGACGCTGCAGGCGTCAGCGCGGTGGGCGCCGTGGCCTGGGCCGCTGGGTTTCGGCGGCCGGGCTCCCTGGGTGACCGCACGGCCTTGTACTGCTCGGCCACGCTCGTGGGGATGCGGCCGCGGTCGCTGACCGTGATGCCCAGCCAGTGCCCGCGGCGTCGCCGAGTGGGCTATCGCCTTGCCGGGCGTCTTCGGCCGCTCGCGCTCGGCCGCCTCGGCAAGAATCTTCTCGATCTGCGGCAACGTCTTGTTCGCCTTCTGGGCGGCGTTGCCTGCCAGCTTGGTGCCATCCAGGCTGACCATGCTCACTGGGGCGCCCGCAACCTGGCACCGGACAGTGTCCGCCCAGACAACTATCCCAACTTGGTGCCGGATGTAATCCGACGTGCAGGATGGCGCGTCGAACGAGCAGCAGAGAGCTTGTGTTCCGTTGACCCTTGGAGTCAGGTGAAAGTGTCTTCGGCGATCCACATTGGACCTGGGTCGGCGCGTCCGATGCAGCGCTATACGACCTGGGGCGTAGTCGTTGCGATGGTGGCCGGAATCAGCGCGTGCGACGGCCGCGACAGCGGGCGGGCAGTGGCCGGGTCCAGGTGCACGGCAGCGGCCATTCAGCACGCCGCGCAGAGGGCAGTCCAGCAGGATGGCGGAACACTGTCTGGAATCGACAGCTTCCGCTGCTCTGGAAGCTTCGCGTATGCGGCTGTTGATGAAAAAGCTGAGGGGAACATTAACACAATAAACCTGCTTTTCAAGAAAAATGGAGCAGCATGGGTTCCCGTGGATCGCGGCAGCTTCTGCGCGAACCATTCTGTGCCTAGCGACATCTATTCCGGTGCCTGCAATACGAATTAGATCCATAACATCGCAATTTATACAACGACGCTTCTGCGCACTTCGGAAAAGCTCGGTACTGCGCATCCGAGGTTCCACATGATGGCCTCCACGCCGACGGCTCAGCCCCGGGGGGCCAGGGGACTAACCTGCGCCGATCATGTGATCCGGATGCTAGCGCATATGGCTTAGCGGGCACGCCGTTAGCAAACTTGCCCGGCCGGAGGCCAGCCGCGGGTTGCTTCTGAGTCGGCATGCGAGGGGAGCAGAAATTATGTGGTCAAGTAACGCGATAGCGAGCATGCTGAATCTGACCCGCCGACCGAGCTGCGCCCTGACGCGTGTCGTTCGGCGTTCAAGGACTGGCTGTCTGGGGGGCTGCCGAACATGAAGGTTGCGGGATCGGATGCCGCGGCTGGCGCGGTTCGCCGGGAAGGGCCGCCCAAGGCGTATGACGCCTTCATCTCTTACGCTCACGACGCTGACGGGGTGTTCGCCGCGGTTGTGCAGCGGGGGCTGCAGCATCTGGCCAAGCCGTGGAACCGCCGTCGGGCGATGGAGGTGTTCCGGGACGAGACGAGTCTTGCGGTCAGCCCTGGGCTATGGCCCACCATCCGGGCCGCGCTTGATGCGTCGCGCTGGTTGGTGCTGCTGGCTTCACCCGAGGCCGCCCGGTCGGACTGGGTCGGCGAAGAGATCACGCATTGGGTGTCCCAAAAGGGTACCGATCATCTGCTGATCGTGGTCACTGATGGCAGCTGGGTGTGGGATAAAGCCAGCGGTGACATCAGCCCCGTCTCCACCGCTAGCAATCCTGCGCTCCGCGGTGTCTTCCCAGCCGAGCCCAAGTATCTCGATATGACCTGGGCCCACCGCGACGCGGGCCTGACTTTGCGTAATGCCAGGTTCCGGGACCAGATCGCCACGCTGGCGGCGGCCATCCGCGAGATTCCGAAAGAAGACATTGAGGGCGAGGATGTCCGGCAGCAGCGGCGGACCCGCCGGATCGTCCGGGCCGTGATAGCAACACTGACCGTGTTGCTTCTGCTCGCCTCGGTTCTTGGGGTTGTGGCTAACATCCAACGGCAGGAAGCGACCCAGCAACGGCAGGAAGCCATCCATGAGCGTAACGCCGCGATCTCCGGGCAGTTGAGCAGCGAGAGCCAGCTCCTGGGCGGGGCTGCCCCCGTCATCTCCCGGCTGCTGAGCATCGCGGCATGGCATCTCAACCGCAATAGCGCCGCCCGTTATGCCATGCTGACCGCTGCCGCGATGCCCGCGACCCGGGTGCTCAACGAAACCGGCGAACCGTTCCAGTCGGTGGCGTTCAGCCCGGACGGCACAACGCTCGCCGTCGGCAGCGGGACGTCCGCCACCGCTACCAGCGGCGGCGGCAGTGTGCGGTTGTGGGAGGTGGCCACTGGCCGCCAGGCCGGCGTGCTTGATGCGGGATCTCAGCCGATCCTTGCTGTGGCCTTCAGCCATGACGGCAACATCGTGGCGGGCGGCAGTGGCGACGGCTCCGTGCGGTTGTGGGATGTGGCCTCCCACCAGCCGGTGGGCCGCCCGATCCGGGCCGGCGCCGGCCGGGTCAATTCAGTGGCGTTCAGCCCCCGGGGCAGCATCCTGGCCGTCGGTGGCAAGGACGGGATCGTGCGGCTGTGGGGCGTGACCAGCCGCCGCCCGGTGGGCGGCCCGCTCACCGGGCTTTCTGGCGCGGTCACATCGGTGGCGTTCAGCCGGGACGGCGCGACCGTGGCCGCCGGCGGCGCAAATGGGACCGCGCGGCTGTGGCACGTGGCCACGCACGAGCCCGTGGGAGGGCCACTCACTGGCCACATCGCTGCGGTCACGACAATGGCGTTCAGCCCAGACGGAAAGGTCCTGGCCACCGGCAGCAGCGACGGCACGGACCGGCTGTGGGACGTGACCACCGGCGGGCTGGCTAGCAGCCCTTTGACTGGCCATTCCGGCGCGGTCACCTCAGTGGCGTTCAGCCGCAACGGCAAGATCCTGGCCACTGGCAGCAAGGATGGCACTGCGCGGCTGTGGGATGTGGCCACGGGTCGGCAAGTCGGTGGCCCGCTCACCGGCCACGCTGGGCCGGTGACCTCGGTAGCATTCAGCGCGGATGGAAAAGCCCTGGCCACCGGCAGCAGCGACGGCACTGTCTGGTTGTGGGATATAGCCAGCCATCAACGCATCGGCAGCGCCGTCGGTATCCCGCAGAGCCCGGTCACGTCGGTAGCATTCAGCCCGGACGGGAAAACCCTGGCCACCGCCAGCAGCAAGACACCGGCCCAGCAGAGCATCTACAACGCCACGGGCCCGGTATGGCTGTGGAACGTAGCTACCCACCAGCGGATCGGCGGTGCCCTGCCGGGCGACACCGGGCCGGTCACCTCGGTGGCGTTCAGCCCCGATGGCAAGCTGCTCGCCGCCGGCACCACAGCAGGCGAGGTGTGGTCGTGGGACACCGCCACCGGGCACCTCAGCGGCCTCGGCGCCATCGGGGTCGGCGGCGGCTACGGCGCGGTCACCTCAGTGGCGTTCCGCCCGCATAGCAGGACCCTGGCCGTCGGCAGCCTCGATCACACCGTTCGTCTGTGGCAGATAGGCCCGGTCCGGCAACAGCTGCTCGGCGGCCCGTTCACCAACCCTACCGGGCCGGTGACCTCGGTAGCATTCAGCGCGGATGGAAAGACCCTGGCCACCGGCAGCAGCGACGGCACGGCCCGGTTGTGGGATGTGGCCACCCGTCAGCAAATCGGCGAGCCGCTCACCGGCCAGGCCGGGCCGGTGACGTCGGTGGCGTTCAGCCCGGACGGCACGACGCTGGCCACCGGCAGCGACGACCACACTGTCCGGCTGTGGAACGTCTCCTACCTGCAGAATGTCGTGCAGCGCCTGTGTGCCGCGGCGGGACGTAACTTCTCGGGCAAAGAGTGGGCACATTACGTGGCGTCCGGCGTGACGTTCCAGCAGCTTTGTCACTTCCGGTCGGCCCGGATTCCTTCGCACACGGTGCCTACCCTGGGCCGGTTCGCAGGTGTCTTCATCAACGGCGTGGGCTTCGGGCAGGTGAGGCCGAAGGAGATCTTCAACGGGGGCGACCCTACCGGGATGGTCAGTCACATCACCTGGAAGTCGTGGGGTGGCCCGAAAGCCATCGGCACCGGCATGGCCCTGTACGTAGGCCCCAACCAGATCGTCGCCGACGGCACCAACGAAACTGCCACGGTCGTCGCCTTCAACCTCGGGCTGTGCGGCGGCAAGCTCATGTACCGGGCAGTCGAATGGTACTTCCCGCAACACGGGCAGGCCTTCAACCCCAGTCAATACGAGAACATTTGCACCGGCGGCTACTCCTCGCCCTAAGTGATATCGCGCCGGCGCTCGCGCCTATCATCGTCTCTCGTCGTCATGCAGAAATTTGTCGATATGGTGACCATTTCACTGTCCGCGACGTTGGTAGTCGCAACGGTACATTTCTTCAGAATAAACGCCTCGCTGCAGAGTCTGCACTTTCGGCTTACGAGGAGCTGCGGATCGGCGGATTGAGGCTTTTGTTTGTGCAAGGAGGAGATGACATGGAGACGTTGCATGACGAACCCTACCTCCAGGTGCGCTCGCGCCTCATTAATGACACAGCCACAAACACCTCGCCCGCTTTCCCCCGGGGAATGGATAGTAGACTAAGCGGCGGTTCCATTGAACTGATGACTTATTAATCAACCGCCACCCTGATCGCCATAGAAAATACCCGGCTTCCATAAGATCCACTTTCCATCTCAGCCAACGACACCGTGCTGCGTGCTCACTCTCATCGGCATGAGTGCGCGTCGGCGACGGGCTGTGCGCCCCGATCGGCCAGTTCTGCGAGCACGAAGGATGGCTCCACGGCATGCCAGTAGCCGCGCCGAACAGCGGCTCGGCGCGCGTTCTCCCAGGACAGCCTCCGTCACTTACTGTGACGGATCTCTCGGGCCGGGCCCGGGATGTCGTGGAACGGCTCGTGGAACGAGCGCAGGCCGCATTCGTATGCATTGCGTGCGTTCCGGGCAGATTCCTGAGACGTTCGTGCAGGCAGAGCGTTCGGTGCGCCCCAGCAGTCCACTCTTAATCCGCGGGTTCGGGGTTCGAGTCCCTGGCGGCGCACCCGTTCTGACCTGGGCAATCTCCCATTTCCGCGAAGTTGATCTGCGGTCCGGGTTGCAGTTGGGTTGCAGCAAGCGGAGTTGAGAATTGGAACTTGATACCTGTGATGAACGGTCACAGTTGAACAGGCAGTCAGCCAGCTGTGGCCTGCTCATAGGTGCGGCCAGGACGCGATGAGCCGGATCCGCTGGCGGCTATTCGTCCGCGGTTACAGCCGCTAGAGAGGGTCACATCTCCGCAGAGGTGGCACCGCCCACGCGGCGACATATCGCCGACTCGGGGTGGCTACGACATTGGCCAGTTGCTGGAGCGTCGGTGTCCAGATTTCCCTCCCATGGGGGAATCGTCTGTCAAGAGGGCGTGATGGGCTGGCCCGGTGACCTGCTGGGTGGCCGGGTTTGGCGTGAGGACTGCTTTTGCTGGCTTTCCTCGCAGCTGCCGGTTTCGTGCCGCCGCGCGGGCCGTGGGTCAAGCTGGAGCGCCCGCAGCTGCAGCGCCCGTGAGGGCGCGGGCGAGGACGAACGAGCTGGACGCCGGCAAGCGGTGGCCGATGATCGGGGGCGTGGGAGAGCCCGCTGAGTTGTGGTTGCCAGGGAGGGGTTCGCTGGGTGGCTCCCGGGTGCGGTCTGGCGGAGTGGTCTCACATCCACCCATTCGGCCGCTTGCCAGGTGGCGGGGCCATGACCGTGCTATCCGGGGACCGGGCTGCTCAGTCAGTTCTCCGAGCGCGGGCCGTGGCCCGGCTCAGGCAAATCTTCGAGCTCGCCCGGAGCCTGGCGACCTCCTCCTGGTCTGTCACCGCGTCCCTTCCGGGGCGGTGGGTGCTGCAGCGGGTGGCGGGATTGCGTGCCCGGCGTCGGTGAGTAGGTGCCAGGCGCGGGTGAGCAGCTTGCGGGCGACCGCTGTGGTGGCGATCTTCTTCCCGCGCCGTTTGGCGATGGCCTGGAAGGTGGCGGCGAACTGTGGCGAGCGCTTGGCGGTCTGCGCCGCCTCGCACAGCGCCCAGCGCAGCAACACCGAGCCCCTGTTTTCCAGATGTGCCCGTAGTGGGCGACGCGGTCGCTGCCGCGCACGGCCGGTGGCGGGCCCGGCCCAGGACGCCAGCTTGCGCGCCGACCCAAACCGGCTGACATCGCCGACTTCGGCCAGGATGACCAGCGCGGTGAACGGGCCGACGCCCCGCAGCTGGGTCAGTACTTTGACCCGCGGGCCGGACCGGCCGCGCTGGCGGATCTCCCAGTCCAGCCGGTCGATCACGGTCTCCAGCGCGCCGATCAGCGCCAGGTCGTCCCCGGCCAGCTCGCGGGACACCGCGGGCAGTTCCAGCGAGGCGAGCCAGGCGCGGCCCGGGCCGCTCCAGTACTCGCCGGCCGGCCGGTCATACCCGTGGTCGGCCACGATGGCGTGGATCCGGTTGCGCAACAGGGTCCGCAGCCGCACCAGCGCCACCCGGTGGCGCAGCAGCGCCCGCAGTTGCCGCACCTCAGGCGGGGCGATCCACGCCTCCGGCAGCAGATCCACGCGCAGCAACTGCGCCAAGATCGATGCGCCGACCTTGTCGTTCTTCAGCCGCGCGGAGGCGATCGCCTTGCACCGCGACGCGTGCACCAGATGCGGGGTGAACCCGTAGCTCTCCAGCAGCTCCACCAGCCAGCTGGTGCCGTAGGCGGCCTCGAACGCCGCCGGCGTGCCCGGCGGCAGGCCGCCGATCACCTTCAAAAACGGCTCCACCGCGTTGGGCACATTCCGGTTGGCAAGCACCTTCCCAGACTCATCGACCACCGCCACCTGAGAGCGCTTGCGGTGCACGTCGATTCCGACGTAGACAGACATTGCCGGCCTCCTTTCCGAGCTCGTATGTCACCCGGAGCGTCGCGCTACCGGGCTGAGCAGGAAAGGGGGTCCGGCCTCACGCCCGGCCCCCATAGGGCCAGTTCTGCGCCCCGCGCTGATCTGTGCATTTTGTGTTGCGGGCCGCGAGCAGGCGCGGCTCACGACACCGGGTCTGGGCCAGCGGGGAGTCCTGGCGTCGCGGGGCGTCTGCGAGTGCGTCATTAGTGGTCGTCATGGCATCACGGCTGCCCGGGCGACTCATTTCACGCGGGTTCGGCGTCGGCTAGGGCGGCGATGGCCGGGTGGCGGCGCAGCTTGGCCAGGCAGCGACTGCGGGTGGGCCCGATGCTGCCGACCGGGATGCCGAGCCTGGCGCTGATCTGGGCGTGGGGCACGGGGGGGATCCGCGGTGAGCAGGGCGATCAGCTGCTGGCAGGGCGAGCGACAGGTCGGCGAGCGCCGCGCGCCGCTCGGCCAGCAGCAACTGGTCGTCGGCCGGCGCGGCCTGTTCGTCGGGGATGTCACCGATGTCCAGCCCATGGCCGGGAGGGCAGGTTCGGCGTGCCGCACGCACGATCCGGCCGCATTCGCGCCGGGTCGTGGTGGCCAGCCAGCCGGGCAGCGCGGCCGGGTCGCGGATCCGTCCGGTCTGGTGCACCAGCTGCAGCCAGACGGCGTCGGCGCCATCGAGCCGGTACCGGCGGCAGATCGACCACACCAGCAGGGCGTACCGCTCCACGATCGCATCCCACGCCCGCTGGTCGCCGTCGTGTGCGAGCATCACCAGGTCAGTGACCGGCGCGTCACTGGGCTTCGGGCCTGCCTCAGCAGTCATGATCGTGATCTCCTTTCCCCGCACCAGGCCACCGGCCCGGCCGGCCGTTGGCACCGGAAACCCCAGGCAGGCACCGGCATCGCCAGGGCGCCCCGCCAGCGGGCACCGCGGAATCGGCTGCTGTGAGGGCTGCGCCCCAAGCAGCACCGATGGGTTGTGCAGCCGCCGAGGCCGACGATGCCCGTGCCTTGGTCATGGCTCAGGCGGCGCCGGCCATCGAGCGCCGCCGCGCGATCCATGTCCGGTCGGCGAGCACCGCCAGCACGGCAGCCACCAGGGCGGCCCCGGCGGCGATCAGGGCGATCTGCCAGCCGGGCATGCCGCCAGTGACAATGGTGTGGACTGGGATCGGAGATAGGATTTCGTGCACCGGCTGGTGGAGTATGTGTCCAGGCGCCAGGCGCGGCGGCACATGCACCGTCCCGTCGTAGCCACCCGGCGGCGGCACGCGGATCGCGAGCGCGGCCGGGGACGCGGCGATAAACGTCAGCAGCGCGCCGACGACCGCAGCCAGGGCGGCGACGATGCGGCGGATGTGGTTCATGACGTCCTCCATTCATCGGACTGGTGGCGTGTTAGGAAGTCCGGAAGAGCCGGCGCAGGCGCATGGCTGCCGGTCGCCGTGCCGGCGTGGCGGCCGGGTGGTGCGGCCGCGGGGGACGTGCCCGCCGGGCCTGGGCGGCGAGACGGTCGCGGGCTGCGGTCCGCAGCAGTTCGTCCTGGCGGGCCTTCACGAGCTGGTAGTGGACGTACATGGCTGGGCCCCTTCCGGGTGGCTTTCGCGTCTTCGCCTGGGCGGGTCCGCCCGGGCGCCTGAGACGAGAGTCAGCGAAGGGGGTTGAAGGCTTGTTGCAATCTTGTTGAACCCCCCTGGCCGGTCAGGCGGGCCCGGCGCCGACGGCCAGGCTGACCGGGGCGGGTCCGCTTGGCCAGGGCCACCGCCCGCCGGTCTTCATGGATCCGTAGCGCTTTGCGCAGGCTGGCTTCGGCTTGCTCGGGCGCTGCGGCGAGGCGGACACTTCCGCGCTAGCGGCCGGCGTCTCGGCCAGCCGGCGAGGACAAAGAGCCCGGTTCTAGCTCTAGCGGGTCTGTCGTGCGCCGTCGTTTCTGGTCAGCGCAGGCTTTCCGGCGGCTGTGCTGGTAGTCTCGCCGACGCCGCGGGTTGGCGCAGGTGTGGCCAGGCTGCGAACCCTGACTGTGCGCCCCGGTCTAGCGATGGATGTCAGCACAGGTCAGGCGCCTGGCCCGGTCAGGTACCGCCGGACTGGCCGTGCTCAGCCGGGGATCACCGCCACGGCCTTGGCAGTGTCGGCAGCTGCTGGGGGCGATTGACCGGGCGCGGTGGGCCGATCGTAATCCGGCGGTCGGGGCTGTAATGGCTTGCTGGCAGCGGGGCGACTGTACTGTTGCTGGGCCTGCCAGATCGCTGCACGGTGCGGCGCGCATGCTGGCCGTTACTGCTCCGGGACTGGGGTCTGGCTGTTCTTCCCGGTGCGATGAGCGGTGAGGGTTTCCTGGACGCGCTGGGCGCCGGGGGCTCCGATGCGCTGGTAGATGGCCAGTGCCTGCCGCAGGTAGGCGGTGCCTTCGCGGGCGTGGCCGTCGTGGAGGTGGGAGCGGCCGATCCCTTCCAGGGCGCGTGCTTGTTCCAGGGGCACGCCGAGGTCGCGGGCGATGCCCAGGGCCTGGGTGTGGTACTCGCGGGCTTGCTGGGTGGCCGCGGTCCGGGTCGAGAGCTCTCCGAGGCTGTTGAGCACTTCGGCCTGGCCGTGCCGCTCACCGGTATCGCGTGACAGCTCAAGGGCCTTCTGGAGGCTGATGGCCGCGGCGGCATAGTCGCCGGTCAGCTGTTGTACCAGGCCGAGTTCGTTGAGTACGTAGACCTGGGTTGACCGTTCGCCGAGGTCGCGGACTTGGCTGAGGGCTTGCTGATGGCTGGCGGCGGCGGCCCGATAGTCGCCGGTCAGGCGTTGCAGCCGCCCGCGATCATAGAGCATCAGGGCTTGCCCGTGGCGGTCACCCATGTCACGTCCCAGCGCCCTGGCTTGCTCGAAGGTGGTGGCGGCGGCCGGGTAATCGCCGGTCAGCATCTGGACAATCGCCAGTTCACACAGGGCCTCGTACTCGCCGGTCCGGTGGCCGATGCCGCGGAACAGTTCCCGCGCCTGCCGGAGGCTGGCCGCGGCGGCCGGGTAGTCCCCGGTCACCCGGTACACCATGCCCAGGCCGTTGAGGGCATTGGCCTGGCCGCGCCGGTGACCGAGGCCGCGGAACAGTTCCAGCGCCTGCCGGTTGTAGGCGATGGCGGGCGGGTAGTCATCGGCCAGCAGGCACACGAAGGCGATCCCGATGATCGCGTCGCCCTGGCCGGCCGGGTCGCCCAGGTCGCCATACAGCGCCAGCGCCTGCCGGAACGCGGCCGTGGCCCCTGCAAAATCGTCGGTCATCCATGTTGCCAACCCGAGCAGCAGCAGGAGCTGCCCCTGGCTCGGCCGGTCACCGGCCTGGCGTGCCGCGGCCACCGCGCTCTGCAGCAGGGCGAGGTCCTGGTCCCAGTACCCCCCCAGCTGCAGGAAGCCGGTGATGGCGGCCGGGATCACCATGGCATGCCGGGTCCGCCCAGTGGCGGCGGCGTAGCCGACGGCCGCGTGCAGATTGGCGCGCTCGGCCTCCAGCCAGCCCGAGGCCTGCGCTTGGGTCGCTACCGGCGGCGCACAATCCGGTGGCCGGGCGGGCGGCAACGAGGCACTGGTGATCCGTTGCGGGGGGATATGCCCACCCGCGGCCAGCGCGGTGTGCAGGTAGTAATCCAGCAGCAGCCCGGCCGCCGCTTCGCACGTGGCGGGGTCGTCGCTCGCGGCGAGGGCCTGGGCGTGCTCGCGGAGCAGGTCGTGCAGCCGGTAGCGGCCGGGGGCGGGCTCGGTGATCAGATGCTGATCGTAGAGGCCCGCCAGACCACGGCGGGCAGCCTCTGTGGTAGTGCCGTCGAGCGCGGCGGCGGCATGAGCGTCGATGTCGGGCCCCGGGTGCAGGCCCAAGCGGCGGAACAGCCGCCGCTGATCTGGGGTGAGGTCGGCGTAGGACAGGTCGAACGCGGCAGCGACCGACAGGTTCTCCGCGCGCATGACGGCCAGCCGGTCCCGGGCTGCGGCCAGATCCGCCGCCAGGCCCGCGGTGGTCCAGGCCGGGTGCTGGTGCAGCTGGCTGGCGAGCATCCCGATCGCCAGCGGCAGGTACCCGCACAACCGGGTAACCTCACCCACCCCGGCATTACCCGCATCCAGGTCAGGCCGGCCAGAGAGACGGGTCAGCAGCGCCACGGCCTCATCTGGTGCCAAAGTGCCGAGGCTGATCACGGCGGCGTCTTCCAGCGCGGCCAGCCGCCGTCGGCTGGTGACCAGCACCAGGCTGCCGGCGGTGCCGGGCAGCAGCGGCCGGACCTGCTCATGCCCGGCCGCGTCATCCAGCACCAGCAACACCTTCTTGCCCGCCAGGTAATCCCGCCACCGGGCCGCGCGGGCCTCCATTCCGGCCGGGATCTGCCCGGCGCCGATCCCGGCCGCCAGCAGCAAGCTGGCCAGCGCATCGGCTGGGTCTACCGGCCGCTGCCCCGGCGTGTGCGCGTGCAGCGGCAAGAACAGCTGCCCATCGGGGAACTGCCGCGCGAGCTGGTGCGCCGCGTGTACCGCCAGGGTGGTCTTGCCGATCCCGGCCATCCCGCCGATCGCGCAGATCCCCACCACCCCCCCGCACGCCGCCGCGGCCGCCACGTCCCCCAGCAGCCGCCGCAGCTCAGCGCCGCGGCCGGTGAAGCTGGCGATGTCACGCGGCAGCGTCCGGGTGACCGCAGCAGCGGCCGGCGAGGGGACCTCGTGGCGCAGCACCGCCTCCTCCAGGCGGCGCAGCTCCGGCCCCGGCTCGATCCCCAGCTCCTCGGCCAGCATCTGCCGCGCGCGCCGGTAGGCGGCCAGCGCATCGGCCTGCCGCTCGGCCCGGTACAGCGCCAGCACCAGCAGCCGCCACAACCGCTCCCGCACCGGGAACTCGGCCACCAGCTGTTCCAGCTCGCCGGTCACCTCCCCGGCCAGCCCCCGCTCAATATCGGCCTCGATCCGGCCCTCCACCGCCGCCAGCCGCAGCTCCTCCAGCCGCGCGGCCTCCAGCGCCAGCGGCTCCACCCCGGTCACATCAGCCAGCGCCCGGCCGCGCCACAACGCCAGCGCCTGCCCGAACCGGCCAGCCGCGGCCGCCGCCTCCCCCCGGCCCAGCGCGTCCCGGCCCGCCGCCACCAGCCGCTCAAACCTGGCCGCCTCCACCCGATCAGGATCGACCATGATCGCGTATCCGCCGCCCCGCGCCACCAGCGCAGCCTCGGGACCCACCAGGGTGCGCGCCGGGAGATATACGAGCGCAGCGTCTTCGCCGCCCCCGGCGGTGGGGAGCCCCGCCACAGCACCTCGGCCAGATGCCCCGCGGGCACGACCCGGCCTGCATCCACCAGCAGCAACGCCAGGACAGCCCGCTGCTTCGGCCCGCCCAGCCCAAGCTCGCGGCCATCACGGGCCGCCCGCACCGGCCCCAGGACCCCCAGCTCAAGCACCTTGAACCCCCACGCGCCCGGCGCTCCCCACCCGGGCACACACCCGCATCGTCAGCCATCAGCGCCACTGCTGGCAACCAGCACAAACCAGCCCATCCATGCGGAAATCGGGCAAGGTCAGCTGTCCGGCGGACCGATCGCGGTGCCCAGATCGCCCTGTTCGGCATGGCAACGACGGCGTCCCAGCCGATCGAGACCGGCGCCCATAGCGGCGGCAGTGTGCGCCGCGGCGACGTCACAGAGGAGTCACGCTGTGTGATGGCCAATGTTAGGGCGGGCGGGGCGGCACGGGCTTGCCGGGCGGCGCCTGCCCATGTCTGTCGTGAGTGGTCTTGGGCTGGCATGTGTAAGCCGTGGGGAGCGCCGCTGCTGGCACGGGAGCATCATGGTTGTCGCCTCCGCACGAGCATCACTGGGCGTTGCCTGGGTCGTGCTTGCCAGCAGGACGCCTGCCTCAGCCTGAGCGGATCAGGTCGGCTGCCTTTTCCGCGATCATGATGGTCGGCGCGTTGGTGTTCCCGTTGATCACCGTGGGCATGACCGAGGCGTCCACCACGCGCAGCGCCTCCAGGCCGAGCACCCGTAGCTGCGGGTCGACTACCGAACCGATCGCGCAGGTGCTAGTGGGATGGTACAGCGTCTGGCACTCACGCTTGATGAACTCCCAGATATCGGCGTCGCTGTCTGATGCGGGCACGCGCATCGGCGCCCGGCGGTGCGCGGCCAGCGCTGGCTGCGCGGCGATGTCAGTCAGGACTCCCAGCGCCCGCGTCATCGTCTGCCGGTCGGCCGGGTCGGTGAAGTAGCCATGCACGATGTGCGGCTTTGCGCTGGGTAGCAGTGAGCGCAGGAAGACCTTGCCGCGGCTGGCTGGCTTCAGCACTACTGCGCCGAAAACGAAGGCGTGGCCGGTCGGCAGCCCTAGGCCCTCATCGACGAACATGACTGGGGCGGCGTGGATCTGGCAATCCGGTGCGGCAAGGCTGTCTTGGCTGCGGAAGAAACCTCCGGCCTCGCCGATGTTGGAGGTCAGTGGGCCGGTTCCGTCGTTTTGCAGCAGCGCGATATTGTGCGCTGTCTCCGCGGTCAGCAGCGACTCGGTGTCGGTCAGGTAGCCGATCGAGACATGGACGTGGTCTTGCAGGTTCTCGCCGACCGGCAGGTCGGCGAGCGGCTCGATGCCGTAGGCCTGCAGCTCAGCCGCGACCCCGATGCCGGACAGCATCAGCAGCTGCGGTGAGTTGTAGGCACCGGCCGAGATGATCACCTCACGGCCGGCCCGCGCCTGCGACAGCTCGTTGGCTCGCTCGTATTCGACCCCGACCGCACGGTTGCCGTCGAACAGGATCCGGGTGCACAGCGCGTCGGTGATCACCTCAAGGTTCGGGCGGGCCATAGCGGGATGCAGGTAAGCCACTGCGGCGCTGCACCGCATCCCGTTCCGCTGGGTGAGCTGGTAGTAGCCGACCCCGTCCTGCTCCGGCCCGTTGAAGTCATCGTTGGCCTTATGCCCGGCCTGCTGCGCCGCCTCGAGGTAAGCGTCCATCAGGGCATGCCGGGACCGGCCGTCGCTGACGGTCAGCGGGCCACCGGCACCATGCAGGTCACTCGCGCCGCGCTCGTTGTCCTCGGCGCGCAGGAAATAGGGCAGCACGTCCGGCCAGCCCCATCCGGTCGCCCCGCCGGCGGCCCACTGGTCATAGTCGGCCCGATTGCCGCGGATGTAGATCATCGCGTTCATCGACGACGAGCCGCCCAGCATCTTGCCGCGGGGCAGGTACCGGCGCCGGAAGTCCAGCCCGGGCTCGGGATCGGTCAGGTAATCCCAGTCCCACTTGGACTGGAACAGTTTCCCGAAAGCCGCCGGAATGTGGATCTCCAGCGCGGTATCGGGCGCACCAGCCTCGATCAGGATCACCCGCACGCCGGGATCCTCACTCAGCCGGGCCGCGAGCACGCACCCTGCCGAGCCAGCCCCGACGATGATGTAGTCAGCCACGGGAGCCTCCCCTCCAGATGTCACAGTTACAGCCAGCAATGCTCGGCACGCGAAATCCTGCCGAGAAGCCGTCTCGCCAGATAGCTAGCGGCCCGGCAATAGGGCTGCCGGGCTCGCGGGTCTCCGCATCCCGCCGCGCGTAGCTCCACTATGCGCTCCTCCTCCGACGCCCCGCCAGCCGGGGCGCGGATGACCCGCTCCCTGATCCAGACGCCCTACAGCCGGGCCTATTGGCTATCCGGGCACGCTCCCCAGAATCGGACACCTCGGGCTGGCCATTTAGGACCTCCGATCCAGGGCACCTCGCATGAGAGCGTCCGGATCGCGCTTCTTGCCGCAGCGGCGGCAGGTTTGTGTTCCTGGGAGGCGGGCCGCGCGGGCGATCGGGCCGGTCTTGAACGTTGTCATGGAGGCCGGTGAAGAAGATCGATGGCGTTCGGCTGCTTCAAGCCGGCGGTGGTGCTGGAGGGCATCCGCGCCCGGTTCTTGAGCGCAAGGGGCTGCCGGTGCTGATCGAGCCTGCCTACCGCATGCTCGACGCCCACGGATGACGTCCGGGTCAATACCGGGAAAAGATCACAACGCGGCGATAGGCTGCAGGTCAACCCCGTTCCTTGCCCGGGCCTACGGGCCCGGGCAAGAACTTTTTAAAGAGGCCCGGCGCCCGCTACGCCGAGCCCCTACCCCGCCAGGTCAGTGGCCCGGCGGGAGCTTTATGAGGCCCGGCGCCCCGCTCTCGCCGGGCCTCCATAGCAAGACGCGCGATTA
>Ga0134126_10006003_pt1 | contig 15201 bp, 17 predicted proteins | sample KB31752_FD_96881 | JGI IMG/M metagenome (GOLD analysis project Ga0134126, IMG submission 96881) | Terrestrial soil microbial communities with excess Nitrogen fertilizer from Kellogg Biological Station, Michigan, USA - KB3-175-2 | ecosystem: Environmental > Terrestrial > Soil > Unclassified ...
AAATAAACATAAAAAAGATCTAGACCAGTTTTTCGATTTCAGGTACAGTTTCAAGAGGCAGTGAACAGGTGAAATCTCTGCAGACATAGACCTTGGTTTTTGCAATATCAAACTCCTTGCCTGCAAAGAACTGTAAACTTTTCAGGGATTCAAGATCCTCTTTTTTTGAGATCATGACAAGGATTGCCTCCGGAATGAATTTTTTCAAGAGATAATTTTTCACATCAGCGTTTATTGGGTTTATCATTGTAATCTCTACGGGTTTTTGCAAATATGCATATATTGTATTAAGTAACTGTCCAAACCCAAACGGGTTTTCTGCCGCCATCACTGCAAGCGACTCCATCACTTTGACGGATACATCAAGATATTTTTTTTCTTGTGTGAGATGATACAACCGTAACATGACTCCTGCTGCAACAGAGTTTCCAGATGGCAAGGACAAGTCATAGATGTTCTTTGTTCTTATGATCAGTTTTTCATGGTTGTCAGCAGTAAAGAAAAAGTTCTTTTGAGTTGTGTCCCAGAAATGATCAAGTAGATAGTTTGCATAATACACTGCAAGGTCTAGATATTTTTTAGATGGCTCTATCTCGAAATAATCAAGTAACGCATTTACAAAATACGCATAATCATCAAGATATGCACGAAGCTTTGATTTGCCATCTTTGTAAGTATGAAGCAGTTCGCCGTCTTTTGTTAGTCTGGATTCTATAAACTCAATACATTTTTTGGCCGACTGGACAAAGTCTTGTTCCCCAGTAACACGATATCCCTTGACAAATGCAGTAATCATGAGGGAATTCCAGCTTGTCATTATCTTGTCATCTCGTCCTGGAGGGATTCTCTTTGACCTTACAGCATAGAGTTTTTCTCGTGATTGTTTTAGAATTTGTCGTATTTCAGATTCACTTTTTCCAAAGTGAAACGCTATTGAGGATAGATTCATGCTGTTGTACAAAATTGTGTGACCCTCAAAGTTTCCTCCATCGGTCACATCATAATACAGACAGAATATGTCAGAATCTTTTCCTAGTATCTCTTGAATCTCTTTTTTCTTCCAGACATAGAATTTTCCTTCTTCTCCTTCCGAGTCGGCATCTTGAGCAGAATAAAATCCCCCTTCAGGCGAGGTCATGTGTCCCAAGACATAACGTAGTGTGTCATTTATCACCTCAAGATATCTAGGATCCTTTGAAATCTGGTATGCTTCAGCATATACAGGTGGCAATAGTGCATTGTCATAGAGCATCTTTTCAAAATGTGGTACAAGCCATCTAGAATCGGTAGAATATCGATGAAATCCCCCGCCAAGCTGATCATACATACCACCATTTGCCATCTTGTTCAGGGTCTTGAAAACAAATTCTTGGAACTTTACAATTCCAGACAATTTAGAATATCGTAACATAAAGGACAGGTTTGATGCATTTGGAAATTTGGGAGCTTGACCAAATCCACCATTAGTATTGTCTGCAATTGACAACAGATTTACTGCAGCCTCATCAAGAATTGATCTTTCAAGTTTTGAATCAAGTGAAACAGATTCTGTTTTTTGTAACGTATTGACAAAATTTTCTGCGGCTTGTTCTACGTTGTCAGGTTTTTCTTTCCAGGCTTGGGCAAGCTGCAACACAAGGCTCCCAAATCCAGGCCTGCCATAACTGTCAAGAGGCGGAAAATACGTGCCAACATAAAAGGGTCTTTGATCAGGAGTCAAAAATACACTAAGTGGCCATCCTCCGCTACCAGTAGTCAACTGACAGACCTTTTGGTATATGTCATCAATGTCAGGCCTCTCTTCTCTGTCTACCTTGATGTTAACAAAATTCTCATTCATTGCCTTGGCAATCTCTTCGTTCTCAAAGGATTCATGAGCCATAACATGACACCAGTGACATGCACTATATCCAACACTAAGAAAGATGGGTTTGTTTTCTTGCCTTGCTTTTTCTAGTGCCTCTTCCCCCCACGCATACCACTGGACCGGATTTTCTGCATGCTGCAGAAGATACGGACTGGATTCTTTTATCAGGTTGTTTGGCAATACAATATCATACAAGAAAATTACAGTATTTGTATTGATCTCTTTAACAGAAAGAATAATGTTACCTGGTTTTCATATCAGATTTACGAAAATGAAGATTACATCAGTTTTTCTGATTTTTGCAATTTCTGCACTAGGCATAGCAATATCTGCAGGACCAGTATTTGCGCAGCAAGACAATTCGTGCAAGCCACATACCATTTGTGCTAATCCAGGTGACATGCTAAAGTATAGCATCTCATTAAGAAACATCAATAGTTCACAGACTTATATTTTCGGAGATATGGTGGATACAAATAACATCAAGGTGCTGCAAATCCAAGCAGACGAGAATAAAGTTCAAAATACCACATTGATTCTAAACCTACAAACAGGTTTTGCACATAGCGATCAGGATACCAGCAAAGTAAGACCATTTCTTGAAGTTCTGGCATCCCCTGTTGAATATAACAAATCAGATACCGCAATCACTCCAATAATTACAGAGTTTAACGGTTTCAAGAGAACTAGCATAGTTGCATTTTACTCTAGTGAAAACAGTACATCAAAAATTGTATACGACATTCAGACAGGCATTTTGTTAGAAGAGCACTCTTCATCAATTGTCACAATTAGTGGTAATCCGGTGATTGTTGATTTCTCAGATAAGTTAGCTAGTACCAATATCATAAATTCAGATTCTGATGGAATCAAAAGTAGTGATGTCTCAATACCAAAGTGGGTCAAGACCACCGCAAAAAGCTGGTCTCAGGGAGATCTGCAAGACTCTGAATTTACCAATGCAATTCAATATTTGATATCAAAAGGAGTAATGCATGTCCCACACGGTGCATCAACATCTAGTTCCTCTCAAACAATCCCCACATGGTTAAAGCATAGCACTGGAATGTGGGCAGACGGCCAAACCACTGATGATGAATTCGTACAGAGTATCCAGTGGCTCATCTCAAAAGGCATAGTCCAAGTAGGAAACTAGAGTTGAATAAAACTAGAAAATGTTTCAAACATGAATTGTAAAAAATGCCATCATACAAGTGATGCACATATACCATCCCAAGAATCTAAATCACTTGTGAAATTTGGCAAATGTCTCGTAAGGACATGTACATGTACACAATTTTTAGAGCCTATTGAAGAAATTGATGATGAATTGATTTAGGTTTTATTTAGAAGTGGAGTTTACTGCGAGGTTTTCTGAGAGAGATATCGTTTTTGTATGATTAGATGAAGTATTGTTTGATGCGGTTGCAGTATTATTTGATGAACTAGTTGCAGTCACATTTGCAGCCATTGAAAGATTATTGCCAGTGCCTGCCGCCAAGCCAGATGAAGTACTTGATGAGTTTGTTTGTTTGGCACTAGTACTGTTTATTATTGTTACAGTAGCATTTGTTGTGATTGTAGTATTTTGTGAAACAGTAGTTGTTTTTGTAGCATTATCTTTTACCACAGGTACAACTGGAGTTGGTGGCGGTGGAACCATTTTTTGTGGCAGTAGTTTTATTTGATTAATGTTTTCAGAAACCAAGGTAGGATCATAATTTGAACCAAGTATCTGCTTCAAGTTGTCATCATATGACGAAGTAAAAGTCAGTATTTTCACTTGCGCATCCACATTTGCAGAACTATATCGTGCAGAGTCATTTACCGCAGCACCAAGTGAGGAATCAAGTGTTTGTGGAGCAAGTCTTGCACCGACAGGCATTACAGTATTAAAAGATACTACATCATATCCAGATGTAGGAGTCATTGCATATACTTCTGTAAGAGAAACCGAATTTGTATTATTTTCAATAGAACTGTCAAAGATTAGAACTTGACCCTTATCTTTTTCATAGTTTGGAGTATATTGTGCTTTTAGTTTTATTGCATCCTCAAGATTACTTGATGAGTCTAAGAGCTTGAGCTTTGCGCCAATTGGTTGAGTATAATCAAAAAAGACAATGTTATAACCATGCTTTGGAGTCATGGAGTCAATCTCTTGTTTTGCCATAATATCACCTGAAAAATGATAATTGCCACCTATTGCCCATACTAGCAAGCCTATGAGAACTAGTGATACTGAAATTACAATCATGGAATAGCCGACTTTTCTATAATTATGTGGATTCTTGTCTTTTAGAACGGGTTTTGAGCTGTCCGATGGCTCTGTAGGATGAGACATTTGTTTCCCAACAATTGGGGGCTGAATTTAATCTTTTATTGCGATGATTTAGGACACCCAAATACTGTGTCAAGGTCTATTTTTTGCTTGGTCCATTTTGAAGATCTGCACCATCATAAGGTCTAGTGCTTTTTTTAGATGTTCAAACTCGTCAACAAAGTGTTTTTGATTTTCTGCAAGTACTTTTAGGACACCCATCAAGGATTTTTTTTCTTTATCAGTAGAGGATGCCTCTAGTGCACTTATCCTCGATATCAAAATGTCTAGTTCTTTTTTGAGTTCCTCACCGTGTGACTTTTTGTCCATAGATTGGGTTTTGCGTGACATGTTATATGAACATATAAAATCAAGTCATGCAAAAAAGGATATCATGATTGAAGAAAAACTAGAGTCACTAGGTATCATACTTCCAACACCACCCAAGCCTGCGGGTTCATACATCCCAGTTGTTAGGACAGGCAACCTGGTCTTTGTATCAGGACAGATTCCAATGAGAGATGGTCAGGTACAATTCAAAGGTCAAGTGCCAACAAGCATATCTGTTGAAGATGCTCAAAAGGCAGCCAAACTATGCATAACAAATGTTTTGGCTCAGCTAAAATCAGAACTTGGTACACTAGATAAAATATCAAAAATTGTCAGGGTTTCAGGATTTGTCAATAGCTCTCCAGAATTTTATGAGCATCCAAAAATAATCAATGCTGCATCTGATCTGCTTTTTGAAATCTTTGGTGAAAAGGGAAAACATACCAGAATTGCAATGGGTGTTGCAAGCCTGCCGTTAAATTCTGCAGTAGAGATTGACTTGATTGCAGAGACTAGCTAAGTTTTGAATTAAATTTTTTCAAAAATATGCCAATCTTTTCTTTTGGTATGACTGCACCGCATGCCTTGTCATGTCCTCCGCCAGAGCCTCCAAGCTCTGTTGCCAATTGGTTTACAATCCTGCCAAGATGTACCTTACAAGATTTTGCTCCCCTGACTGATACAGCATAGATTCCTTGCTCTTCTCGCAATTTGTATGAAACTCCAACTTCCTTTCCAGATAATCCCAAAACAAAATTTACTGCCATACTTGCTCCAGAATCTGTTACTTCCATGTAAGAAAGATTCTTCATCTTTTTCATGTTGTCTTTGACTTTTTGTATCACGCCAGAGATTCTTTCTGCCTGAATTCTTGCAAACTCAAATGTATTATTAATCTGATGTGGATATTTTGATTCACTTAGCTCATCGACTAGATATAACAAAAATTCCGGATCTTTTTGATGACTAGTAATTGTAAATGTAAGAACTGTTGCCTCCAAAAGAACAAACTGTCTGTCAAATCTTTGCAATTGTGCAGCTCCAATTGGCCTGTCTTCCATGTAATCAGTCACTGCAGCACACGCTGCAAGAAATGAACCATAATCAGATAACTTTGACTTGAATGCATTGTATACCTGTACTGTTGTGCATTCGTTAATGGTATGAATCAGTTTTACCTTTAATGCTTTGATCTTCTTTTTTATCGGGTCTTCGATATCGTGATGGTCGATATAAGTAATGGAAACTTTGTTTTTTCGTAATGCCTTGAGCAGTTCTATGAACTGGTCCTGATTTGATTTGCTTAGCCCAAGATCACAGATGTATAGTGTCTTTAGTTTTTCATCCTTTTTTAGTGCCTCTAGTTCAGTCATCAATCCAGGATAGTCAACCAGTTTTGTTTCTCCACCAAACGCCTTTCTTATCAGTGATGCAGAGCTAATTCCATCAGCATCTTCTTTATGAGAAAGACAAACAAGTCTGGTTCTTGCCATGGATTATTGACGGGATTGATAACCCTCATTTAAACTAAAAAACAGGCTTGACTTTCTTCAAGCTCATGTATGTTTTGAATTCTGCAACCAAGGTTTGGTGTCCCTTTACATCCTGTAATACCACACAGTACATGTCGTAAAACGAGATTCCAAGTAACCTAGACTCTCGGTCAAGATCAGAAATCTCTTGCAAGACTCTAGGATCTTTTGTTTCTACTACAAAATTGTCCACCATACGGACAAATTCGTCATCCCATTGGCTCATTGCTATTAAAATCATCATAAATTTCGCTATAATTACCAAAGTTGTTAGATTAGACCAACTGCTTAATTTTTTATTTCTAAATTAGCAATAATTTAATACGTATTTTTTCCATTGTATCCCGTGCAGACAAAGAACATTGGCCTTAGAAACATCGAAGTTGCAGATACCAAGATTTCTGCAATAGACGGCGTCAATGGAAAGCTGATCTATAGAGGGTATGATGTTCTAGACTTGGTAAAGAAATCAACCTTTGAGGAGACATCGTGTCTTTTGCTCAACGATGACTTGCCAACAAAGGAGGTATTGGAGTCATTCTCAGAACAACTTGTAGTAACTCGTGAAATTCCAGAGGGCTTGGAGAAGACCCTGATGAACATACCCAAAACTGCAAATCCAATGGATGTACTCCAGTCCACAGTATCCATGATGGCAGTCCATGATACAGAAAAATCAGATGACAGGGTCACAAATTACAACAGAGCAATCAATCTGATTTCAAAAATTCCAATCATTGTGGCATGCTGGGACAGGATTAGAAATAATAAAGAAATAATCATGCCATCAAAAAAGCTGAATCATGCAGGAAATTTTCTATACATGCTTACAGGAAAAGAACCCGATACAGAAGCCGCAAGGATTTTCGATATTTGCCTGATACTACATGCAGAGCATAGCTTTAATGCATCAACATTTGCAGCACGCGAAGTTGCATCAACTCGGGCAAATATGTATGCTGCAGTAAGTGCAGCTGTTGGCGCACTAAGTGGTGAACTACACGGAGGTGCAAACTTTCAGGTGATGAAGATGTTACTTGAGATTGGATCAGAGGACAGGGTTGAGCAGTGGATAAAAGACAAACTTGCAAAGAGCCAGAAAATAATGGGCATGGGTCATGCAGTGTACAAGACATTTGATCCAAGAGCCGAAGTTCTAAGAGAGCTTTCAAGAAGATTAGCAGAAAAAACCGGACTGCCTTGGTATGGCATCACAAAAAGAGTAGAAGAAATTACCGAAGAGGAGATGAAAAAGATCAAAAGTTCAGACATTTTTCCAAATGTTGATCTTTACAGTGCGTCAGTATACTATATGTTGGGCATACCAATGGATCTGAACACACCAATATTTGCAGTATCTCGAGTGTCAGGGTGGACTGCCCACATAATAGAAGAGAAATTTGCAGAGGCAGCGCCAAAGCCAATGCTTTACAGGCCAAAGGCAGTATATGTTGGAAAATATTGCGGACCGTCAGGATGTGAGTACGTATCAATTGAGAAACGTCTAACACAAATTTAGATGTAATTTACATTATCTAAAAAAATAAAAATTAAAAAAATAATTTACGTTCACAATGTACGCAAACTATAGAAGAAATTCACCAAGTGCTTACATATTCAAAAAGCGTTATGGAAATAATGAAAGGCACAATTAGAACAAAAAACAATCGAAGCAAGAATGTGTTTGCTCTAATGTTTGCATCAATTTTGATTGCATCATTTGGAATAACAGCAAACCAGGCATTTGCCATGGGTCAGGCACCATCAACATGTTCCAACAGATATGATGGAACAATCACTGCTATGAAAATAACAGTGGGACACAAGACATTTGATCCCGTAGCACATCCAGACTTGACATTCCAGCTACGAAACGACAGATCATACACAGTGACATTTACCATCCACACCCCAAGCCAGAGCTCCCAGAGCAACTCTCTAGTAGGAAGCACATGGTATGACACCAGCGCTCCAGGATTTCAATTGGGTACATGTGTCAATGACGTAGGTCCCAACCAAGATGTCACGGTGACTAAAACAGAAAGCCATCCAGGCAATCTTGCACCACAGACAACACAAAATGTTTCATGGAATACATTAGTTCCAGGAAATGTTTCATACAATGTAAAATGGGTAAACCCTTAGCAAACTATTCCAATGGGAAAACCCTCTCCCAACTTTTGTATTATAAAATCATTGTAGAATAGACAGTAAATTAGATTATAATTTAATCTATAAAACAAACACTAGAATTAGTTTCTATTTGCAAGCCAGTCTTTTGCTTTAGAATCAACATCATGTCGATGTAATACATGGAACACCATTTCATAAAACGTGATTCCTCTTTTTTGTGCTTCGCCATCAATCCATTTTAGTCCCTCAGCAAGCTCTGGATCATATTCTGAAAAGTCAACAAGCTCGTCTACCATGTTTGTAAAGAAGGAATTTGCTTCTAGCACGATAGCAAGTTTTCATTTTTCTTATTCAGTAGTATACAGAAAATATATTGACATATTTAGTAAATATGTTGACATGGAACACATTTACTTTTTTCATGGTGATCAAAAAAAGATCTCGTGGATAATTGAAAATTCTCAGACAAGATCGGAGGAGAGTAGAACGCACGCAGAATATTTTTACGACATTGTTACACAAGAACAATCAAAATACATTGCATTACATGTTGGAATTTTTTGGAGTATTGGTAGATTCATTATCAAAAATGGAGACATTGTCAATGTAATGCTGGATCAAAAATCAATGTTTGATCGTATTGTAGAAAACAAACTAACTGATGACATCTTCATAGAAAGAAGAATGAAGTTCATTGATCAGATAATCAAGCAAAGAGATCTAGATGTCAAATATCAATTAATAGATCCAAGTGAAAACAAGGCAACGAAGTTACTACTTTCGTAACACAAGTCCAATATCCATCAAGTTTGTCCCAGTAGCACCTGTCAAGATAAGCCCACCATATTTTTTGAAAAAATAATACGAGTTGTTTTTGTCAAGATAGGGTTTTATCTTGTCTACTTTCTGATCTGACTGCCAAATTGCTCCTGCACAATTAGTCACACCGTCAATTCCATCAGTACCAACTGACACCACAACTGCATTCTTTTTTTTCTTTGACAGGTCACTTGCACAACGCAACACCAGTTCTTGGTTTCTGCCACCTTTTCCTTTTCCAGTTACAGTAACAGTACTTTCTCCACCAAAGATGACACAATTCATCTTCTTGTCAGAAAATGTCTTAGAGAGATCATAACTGAGATCTTGTACGTTTCCAGATACACAAGTAATAACCTTGGTAGAATACCCAAGATATTTTGCGCGCAATTTCATTGCATCAAGACAATCTTTGTTTGTTGCAATAACGTAATTTTTTATTTTTTCCTTCTTGGGGGTTTCTGGAATTTTACCCTGTACTCCTAGATCTAGATGTGAGATGATATTTTTTGGAACAAGTCTCTCAAGGCGATATTTTTTGATGATCTTTTTTGCCTGCGCAAACGTGGTTTTGTCATAATAAGTCATCCCAGAGGCAATGCTTGTGAGGTCATCTCCTACCACATCAGACATGACAAGAGATACAGAGTCAGATCGTATACGTTCAATCATTCTACCACCCTTTATCTTGGACAGGTGTTTTCGTACACAATTAATTTCTTGAATATCAGCACCACACTTAATCAATAGATTAGTCATAGTCTGTTTTTCATCAAGTGTTATACCATCAGGCATAGCAACAAGAGAAGATGTTCCGCCAGATATGAGAAATATTACAAGATCTCCAGCATCAGCCTTGTCAAGAAACTCAAGAATAGTTTTTGCTGCGACAAGACTGTTTTTGTTCGGTATCGGATGACCTGCTTGAATTACTTTGAACTTTTTGGCCATCGTTTTTATTTTATCTGGAACAACAACTATTCCCCCATCAACACGCATTAGTGAATCTGCTGCACGTGCCATGGTATGACCTGCCTTACCCATTGCGATAACAAACACATGTGAATAATTCTCAAGACTGACCTTTTTACCAGGTAAGATCAAGACACCTTTTTTAATAATTTTCTCAAGATGTATTTTAGGATCGGCGGCAACTAGACCTGCTTCAATTATGGACAAGGCATCTTTTTTTGCAGAATTTGTTGATAATGATTGGAAATTTCTAATTATCATTTATTGTTATCATACAACAAACAATATTTGGTCAATTTAGAGTCTTTTTATTATCAATTTAAGAAATGATTATCCCTTACCTTTGTTACACTTTTTTTATATATTACAGGATCCAAGCCATATTGTGTCAAGTTCTAGAAACGGCGTCAAAGTATCAATATTTGGGGTGTTAGGCACATTAGCAATAATTACAATTCTCATGGCTCCAGCATATGCGGATCCAATGATAAAACCAACTAGTGGCGGTACACTAAACGTCAGTTTTGAAACCAATCCTTCAACTCCAAGCCCTGGAGACCAGACAATGCTCAAGATAGGTTTTCTAAATAAAAAAGACAATACAGAGCAACCCCATATCGATTACAAGGTTTCTGTGATGCAAGGAAATGACCAGATATTTGGAATACCTGTAACCCATGTAGCTACAGAAGGTCCAGTTAGCATCCCCATGCAATTCCAGACAGCAGGAACTTATCAGGTAGTAGTAGAGGTCCAAGGAATATTATTCCAGCCCATACCTCCAGAGACAGCAAGTTTCACAATTGTTGTAGGTCCATCAGTACCAGAGTTTGGCCCACTAGCTGGAATGATTATTGCAGTATCTATAATCAGTGTCATAATAATAACAAAGAAAACCCAATTTCACATTTAGACAGAACCAAAGGCAATAGTATAATAATTGTAACAGACGTAGTTTTTTTATGAATACAGTTAGAATGCCAAAGACAATTAATTTCGGCAAAGACGCTTTATCTGAGACGCAATATCCAAAAAACGCACTTGTTGTAACAACCGCACCACCTGACGTATCAGCCAAGTGGCTTGCAAGAATGAAGATTCAAGATTATATGTTATATGACAAAGTAGAACCTGAACCATCAATTGAAACAGTAAACAAAGTTATGGCAGAATTCAAGCCAAAGAATCCATCTGTAATAATTGGCCTTGGAGGAGGAAGTTCACTTGATGTTGCAAAATACGCAGGAATGGAGATGAAGATTCCAAAGATACTCATCCCGACTACATTTGGAACAGGCGCAGAGATGACAACATATTGTGTGCTAAAGTTTGATGGAAAGAAGAAACTCTTGCAAGATGAGAGATTTCTTGCAGACATGGCAGTAATTGACGCTTATTTCATGGATGGAACTCCAGAAGCAATTGTAAAAAACTCGGTATGTGACGCATGTGCACAGGCAACAGAAGGGTACGACAGCAAGAGAGGAAATGAATTCACCAGAATGCTGTGCAAATCTGCCTTTGATGTGCTCTATGACGCAATAATGAACAACAAACCAGAGAATTATCCATTTGGATCAATGCTTTCAGGTGTTGGATTTGGAAATGCATCAACCACATTAGGACATGCATTATCGTATGTCTTTTCAAATGAAGGCGTACCACATGGATACTCGTTATCATCATGCACTACAGTGGCACATAGATTCAACAAGTCCATCTTCTATGACAGATTCAAAGAAGTCATTGAGAAACTAAAGTTTGACAAACTAACATTAAAGGCACCATTTGATCAGGCGGCAGATGTTGTGATGACAGACAAGGGCCATTTGGATCCAAATCCAGTACCAGTGACAAAACAAGATGTTGCTCAACTTTTGAAAGACATTGTAGACGGCAAACTCTAGTCTACTTTCTTTTTTACTTTTTGTAAAAAACCAGAGTATTGTTCTATTTTTCAAAAAACAAGCTAACAATAACCGAAAATCAGCAATTATTCTTACAAAATTACTAGACTTAAATACACCTAATCTGAGACAATTATAGAAGGATTTCATGGTACTAAAATTTGGAATTCAACAAGGACTCAACGTTGCTCGACTAGGATTAAACGAAGATCAGATAATTACAGCCTGTGTTTTAGCTGACAAGACAGGTTATGATTCTATTTGGTACATGGACCACAGCAATGTCCCACAATGGGATAAGGCAATAGTAAACGATCCATGGGTCATGCTTTCTGCAATTGCAGCAGTTACACATAGAGTAGAACTTGGAACTTGTGTAACCGATGCAGTAAGACGACATCCATCAAACATTGCACTAGCATCCATTACACTTGACAGAGTATCACATGGAAGAGGGACTTTGGGAATTGGTGCAGGAGAAGCGCAGAATCTCAAAGAATTCAAAATACAGTGGGACAAGCCAGTAGGAAGATTTGAAGAACAATTACAAGTTATCAAATTACTTTTTGACTCATCACCTTCTCATCGAGTCAATTTCAAGGGAGAATTTTATCAATTAGAAGATGCATGTTTACAAGCAAAGAGTATTCGCAAGCCAGCACCGCCAATCTACATGGCAGCAGGTGCACCAAGAACACTCGCACTGTGTGGCAAGTATGGTGACGGATGGATACCAATTGGTTACACACCAGAATTGTATGCAGAACATGCAAAAGCAATCAAGGCATCCATGAAAGAAAATGGAAGAACAGACGAGAACTTTAACTATGCAGTAGATATCGATGTATACTTTTCAGAAGACGCCGAAACCGCATGGGCAAAAATGAAAAATGCGGTCAAGGTTAGCTTGTTCAAGCCAGAGGTGCTCAAGGTTCACGGAATTCAAGATATCGCAGGTTTTGATTTCAAGAAATACTTTACAGAATATTCCATGTCAAACCAAGAATGGATTGTAAAAATGAGAGAAGCCGCACAAACAATTCCAGACGATGTTGCGCGCTCATCAATAGGAATGGGCACACCCGATGACATCATTCCAGTATTTGAAAAATTCATGAAAGCTGGTGTTAATCACTTTATTGTAAGATTCTGGGGTTCAGGATACTTTGGCTCAGTAGACAAATTTGCATCAAGTGTGATGCCTTACTTTAAAGACCAGAACAACCCACGAAAATAATCCTTTACGTACAAATCAGATAATCAGGACCGAGTTCTAGTTATTTTTGTGATACCATTCTTGTGCTATTGATCGTACCTGTTTTATTGATTTTTCCAAATTCAAAGATTTTACAGATTCTTCAGCATTCATCCCCCCAGCAAGTATTCCTCGAATATCAGAATATCCCATAAACTGAAATTCAATTTTTGTAAGTGACAAGGCATGTTCCCATGAGGCCATGGGTCCATCATCATAAACTCCCCCAGAAGATACAAGAGCCAATGCTTTTTTCCCATTCATCAAGCCAACGTAACCCCCATTTTTGACATCCCATGTTTTTCCTTTTAGCATTACAGAATCAAACCAAGCTTTGACAGTGGCCGGCATTGAGAAATTATTCATCGGATATGCAATAACTACAATGTCAGATGATCTTAACTGTTCAGTCATACGATCCATTTTGGCCAAACTCATTGTCTGTTCTTGGGACAGCCCTTCTCCCAGGTAATCACGATGAATGTATGCATCCAAATTTTTCTCCAAAAATAAATCTGGCACGTCTTTTACAAGATCAAGTTTTTCAACATCGGAATTTTTTATTTCTCCAATAAAGGCATCCAGTATTTTTTTAGTGTTGGAACGTTCGTTTCGAGGAGTATATTGTACAATCAAGGTCTTCAGAGTCATTGTTGGATAGTTACCATATGCCTACTGTCCATATAAAGTAGAAAGTGACTTTATTGATAGTAAGTTAACTTGTAGTAAGCAAAAATGTTCTAGTGATACATAACAAAATAACGAGTTTCGTTCAGCTAGAGATAACGAAATATGGTCATCTTCTCAGAGTTTGGAAGATCAGATACTAGAGCAAAATTAAACAATGGGTAGAATTTTTTGTATTCTTTCATAAAGCTCCAAGCAACATCATGTGTCTTAAATTCGTCCCTCATGCCATCTATTCTAGTTTCCACTCCACATACGTCAAACACCTTGACAAGATATCTTTGTGGTTTTCTGTGCGGTTTTGCTTTTATCAGCCAAGCAATTGCAAACACAAAGACTGCCATCATGATTAATGCAGCTCCTATCTCTTTGAAATAGACTGCGAAAAATGATGGAATCGTATCCCCAAATAACGTATAAACATAACTTGCAAATCCAATTACTGATCCTGCGATCATCCCTGTCAATACACTAGTGTGGCTAGAGTCCTTTAGCATACTCGGTGTTAGAGATACTTGCATTTATCTATTAAACCATACGCAGAAATATCATATCTAATATCAAGAATTTGTGCAGCTACTTGGAAGACTAGAGATCAAATCAAAAGAGAAGATAATCGAATTCCTAAACCAACAAGAAACAGGTAGAGTATCAAGCATAGACAAGGATGGATTTCCACAGATAATACCGATGAATTTTGTCTATGCAAATGATGCAATTTACATGCATTCTCATCCAAGAGGAGAAAAATTAGAGAACATTTCAAAGAATCCAAACGTGGGCTTTGAGGTGGACCAGAGCCTCGAGTTTTTGCCATCATATTTTACGTCCCCCACTGATGCATCGCAGGCAGACACTTTGTACATTAGTGTAGTCATCAAGGGAAAAGCAAGTCTTGTCTCAGACCCAAAAGAAAAGGCAAGAGCACTAAATGACCTCATGAAAAAATACCAACCTGAAGGAGGATATGAAAAACTAACCCCTGATATGGAAGTAGTAGAAGAGGTCGCAATAATCAAGGTTGTACCGGTTACAATGAGGGGCAAGTACAAGATTGGTCAACACTGGGACAAGAAAACAAGATTAGAGATTGCAAAAAAAATACTAGAGCGCAACAGCCAGACTGCACAAAATACCATAAAGATGATGGGTGTGACCAAGACAAAAGATGGCCTTCAAGTGTCAGAAGAGCGCAACTGGTAAAGATATCATAATTACCATTTGCTTTAAATTTGAAACAAGACCAATTTGTAATACTTGCTAGAAAATCCAAGCTTTGAGCTTGTTTCAGAATTTGCCCCAACAGGGGATCAACCACAGGCAATAGAACAACTAGTTCAAGGAATTCAAAAAAAGAAGATTCAGACACTGCTTGGTGT
>Ga0134126_10006004_pt1 | contig 15197 bp, 15 predicted proteins | sample KB31752_FD_96881 | JGI IMG/M metagenome (GOLD analysis project Ga0134126, IMG submission 96881) | Terrestrial soil microbial communities with excess Nitrogen fertilizer from Kellogg Biological Station, Michigan, USA - KB3-175-2 | ecosystem: Environmental > Terrestrial > Soil > Unclassified ...
AGGTCACTCATCGACTTGAGCGTCGGCGCGCCCACGAAGTGGTAGTCCAGGCGCGGCTGGCTGGGACCGAAGATCGTCAGGCCGGAGTTGATGGCGGACGAGACGGCGATGGAGCCGATGTCGGCGTCGCCGGCCAGGATGACCCGGATGGCGGCCGGGTCGCCAGTCTGGTTGATGATCTGCGCGTTCGCGCCCCAGCTCTTCAGCACGTTGGCCATCAGCTCGACCTTGGTGTCCTCCAAGGCCGGGGCGGAGCCGACGGCGATCCTGATCGTGACGCCTTTGAGGTTGGGGGTGCCGTTCGCGGAGGTCGGCGGGACGCTGCTGCCGCCGCCCCCGCTGGCCCCTGCGGTGGTGCCGCTGCCCGGCGAACTGCAGGCCGCGAGCAGCAGGGCACCGGACGCGGCCGCGGTCGCGGCCGCGATCCACTGGCGTCTGCCTCTGCCTTTTCCACTGCGTTCTCTGCGTGTGCGTTGCATAGACGTGGCCCTTCGTTGCGTTGCTTCAGTTGCTCTCTGGTGCTCTTGGTTGCTCTTGGTTGCTCTTCGATGTCATGTGACGGCGCGCCGCCGCGGCTGGCGCGCTAGTGGAGCCCGAGGACGAGGCTCAGCACGTGGTCGCGGACCTTGGCGGCCTCTGGGTTGCCGACCACGTCCGCGTGGCGCCTCGGCCGGGCCAGCGGGACGTCGACGATCTCGCGCACCGACCCGGGCGAGGAACTCATCACGACGATCCGGTCGGAGAAGAACACCGCCTCATCCACGTCGTGGGTGACCAGGATCGTGGTGGCGCCGATCGAACCGAGGATGCCGGCGATCTCCTCCTGAAGGCGTCGCCGGGTGAAGGCGTCGAGCGCCGACAGGGGCTCGTCCATGAGCAGCACGTCGGGGTCGCCGACGAGGGCCCTGGCGAGCCCGACCCGCTGCTGCATCCCGCCGGACAGCGCCTGCGGGTAGTAGCCGGCGAAGTCCTGGAGGCTGGTGAGCTGCAGCTTGTCGTCGATCGCCGCTTGAACCTCCGCGGCCGGCAGCCTCCTGCGCTGCAAGGCAAAGGCGAGGTTGTCGCGGACCGTACGCCATGGCAGCAGTGCGGGTTCCTGGAAGACGAAGCCGACCTGGTCGGGTACGCCGTCGACCCGCTTGGCATTGATCTTGATCTCGCCGCCCGACGTGGGGATGAGCCCGGAGATCATGCGCAGCAGGGTGGTCTTGCCGCAGCCGGAGGCGCCGATCAGCGAAATGAACTCGCCTTCCGCGATATCCAGGCTGACATCGGTGAGCGCGGTGAACGTTTCGCCCCGGCGTCCGGGACGCTCATAGGTCTTGGAGACATCGCGGACCGCGATGCGGGTCTTGGCTGGGATCGGTGTCTGGGTCATCGGCGTCGGGGTCATCGCTGGTTCCCTCGGTATCTCGGGGCATTGAAGTCGTCGGGCCGCGCTGGTCGCGCTCAGGCCGTGGCGCGCTGCGGTGGTGGTGTGTTCCTGTCGCGGGCGATGGGGGCGCTGGCTGCTCAGACCTTGGTGCGGGCGTCAGATGTGACTGCCCATGGCGCGATGCGGCGGCGAAGCAGTTCGAGCACGATCGTGCCGATCACCCCGACCAGAGATGAGCAGATGATCGCCGCGAGCAGCTGCGCGGTCTGGAAAGCGTCGCCCGCGTTCTGGATCAGCCCGCCAAGGCCCTTGAGGCTGATGTCCATCTCGCCGATGATCACGCCGATCAGCGCCTTGGCCAGGGCGATCCGCAATCCGGCGAAGATATACGGCAGTGCGTTGGGCACCGCGACGTTGCGAATGACGCTCAGCTCGGTCGCGTGGTACACGCGGGACATGTCGAGCAGCGTGCTCGGAGTATTGCGCACGCCCTCGACCGTGTTGATGATGACCGACCACACCGCGAGCAGCACCGTGATCAGCACCTCGGCGGTGAAGCCGATACCCGTCCAGATCACGACAAGTGGTGTGAGGGCGATCAGCGGCGTCGCCTGGAAGAAACTCACGTAGGGGTTGAGCAGCCGGTGCGCGACCGAACTGCGCCCCATGAGCACACCAATCGCGATGCCTGCGACGGCCGCGATCGCAAAGCCCACAGCGAGCACTTCCATAGCACGCAAGAACGCCGGCCAGAGGGTGCCGTCGTTGGAGAGGGTGACGAACGCGTCCCAGACCTTGGTTGGCGTAGCGAGCAGGATTGGGTTGACGTGCGCGCCGGCGACCTGCCAGATGCCGAGGAACACGATGACAGAAACCACCTGCAGGGCCGCGCGGTCGAACAGCTTCCTGACCGGCGCCTGCGCGGCACGACGGGCTGGGCCGCGAGCTGGCTCACCGGCGGCTGCCGGTGTCGCCGACATAACTTGGCCTGGGTTCGCTGACATTCATTGCCTCACTTACTGATGTCGGTCACTGGCAGTTGGGAGGTCAGAGGACTCCAGCCGCGCGGGCCAGGAAGACGTAGTGCTCCCATAGCTTGTTTGGCCGGTGCCCGCCGCGGGCGTAGCTCTCCGCCAGTGCCTCGACTTCCGCGGCGTCCAAAGGGCGGAGCGGTCCGAGCCGGGCTGCGTCAAGCAGGGTGCGCGCGTTCTCTTCGATGTCGAGGCAGTCCATGAGCAGGTTCTGCATGTCATGACTGACGACGACGGTGCCGTGCGACCGCAGCAGGCAAGCGCCGGCCGCGCCCAGCGTCTTGCCGACCGCGTCGCCCTGATGCCGGTCGCGGATGTGCGTGGGGTCCGGGTGCACCGCCAGCCCGTTCGGGAACTTGAACGCGAAGTGCCGCATCGGCAGCAGCGGCGCGTCGACCATCGTGAAGGTGGTGGACGCCGTCGGATGCCCGTGGCAGATCACGGCTACGTCCTTGCGAGCGCGGTACACGCCGGTGTGGATCGCCGTCTCGGCGGGCGGGATGCCGTCACCGGACACCACCTCGCCGTCAAGGTCGACGACGAGGAGGGACTCCGGAGCCAGGGCCGCCCGGCTGAGGTCTCGCGGCTGGATCAGGAGCCGGTCATCGCCTAGCCGGGCGCTGAGATGCCCGCTGTACCCGAGGACCCCCTGCATCACGAGGATGCGGGAACAGGTAACGAGTTCCTGGCGGAGGCGGCTTTCATCGGTCCTAACCATGCGGTCGCTCCTGTGTCCTGGTGGATCTTGGATCTTGGATTCTGGATCTTGGATCCAAGAATCCGTCCGCACGTTTCGCCTGTCAATGGTCATTTGCTGCAAGCATGTAAAATTCGATACGTAATCGATTGATCGCGGGAAGTCATTATTTGTCCGGCAGGCGCGCGGACACAGCACCAGGACCGGTCCGCGCAAGAGAGCCGGCGACGGTGGCGGACGCAGTTGACGCCGACCCGCCGAACCGGGAGCCGCCCCCGCCGCCCGCCTCTGATCGAATTCGCGCATGTTGCGCGATTTCGATCAGCCAATGGGGCTCAATCGAGCACGGCAGGGCGGCGCGGATGCGCGAAAGACCGTCGCGCGGCATTCGCGGCATTAGAAGTCAGCACAGGTCAGCCGAAGAAGACCCGGACGCCCACGTCGGTAAGCTTATCCCGAGCGCTCGCTTACGTTTATTTTTCCCCATATTGAACGAAATAGGGGATGAAATTGCCGCCTAGCCGCGGGTCGCCATCATCACCGGTGACCTGGAACTGCAGGACGCGCCGGTCTTCGACCGCCTGAGTGAGATCACGATCCGTCCGCAATGCCGTTTACTTAACGCCTCGGGGACTGGCGGGCTCCCGGTGACGCCGGGCAAGGCCTGCGAGCACCCAGGCCATGGCATGATCACGAAGACTTTTTTGATCGCGAAGGCTTTTAGGTGTGATAGCACCAAGAAGCCTTCGTGATCATGACCCGGCTTGCCGCGACAGCCGGATGCTCCGGACAGAACGGGCGGCGCCGGACGACGCTTGACGGGCCGCCCCCTTGCCAACGGCATTGCGGCCTGTCCGCGCTCATGTGGCGACGCGGACCCCTCGCCATCGATGAGGATCGCCCGCGCCGAATTCCGTCTAATCACGCCGCTCACCCACGCCGGATACAAAGGGCAGGGACGCGGAGCATGATTCCGTTCTGGATTGTATTTTTGTTTTTCAAATTTTCTTGATTTTGAATCTGGGAAAGAGGGCGCGGCCTTCCCCCTAGGCCGCGCCCCCGTCTGTTGCCCCGCTTAAGCCGCGGCGCGCGGGGCCCGGCTTCCCCCCTGGGCGAGGCGCTCCATCATGCTCAGGACCTGCAGGTGCTTTTCGATCTCCTGCGCGGCCGCGTCCGCGTCGCCCGCCCGCAGGTGACGGAGCAGGCGCCGCCGGGAGCCCAGGATGATGCCGTCGGCTGCGGGGCCGGCCGTGACCGCGAGGTCGTAGGTCCAGCCCGCGGCCAGGCCCGCCAGCCGCACCAGCACCGGGTCGCCGGTCGCGTCGCCGAGCATGCCGATCACCGCGGCGTGCGCGACGGCTTTCTGGTCCCAGTGCGGCTTGGCGGGCAGCGACTCCGCCTGGGCAACGCTGTCGGTCAGGGCCGCCAGGTGGCACTGGGTCATGTGGCGGCATGCCGTCCGGGTCGTCACGGCCAGCATGCCGATCAACTGTTCGTCAGTCACGCTTGCAGTCTGCGCGTCCGGGCGGGCGGCTCGCATCAGCGATTTGACTAGCGACATGGCTGGTCGCCCGCCCGGCGTACTAGGGGATTGCCTAGGGCATCGCTGGCCAGGCAACCCCCAGGGACTGCGCGCTATCGGCCGCTGCTGCCTGGGCTGCCGCCGCCGCTGGCGGTGTAGGACCTGGCACCCGTGCCGGCCAGCGCCCCGCCCGCCACGATCAGGTACTCCTCGCGGATGGCGCGCCCGGCGAGGAAGTCCTCGATGATCTCGCGGGTGCCGGCGGCGTACCGGGCCTGGGCCGACAGGGTGGTGCCGGAGACGTGCGGCGTCATCGCCTCGTTCGGCATGGTGCGCCACGGGTGGTCAGGGGCCGGCGGCTGCGGGTACCAGACGTCGCCGGCGTAGCCGGCCAGGTGACCCGATTCTGCTCGACCGCGGCGGGCAGGCGGCGCGTGTCAAAGTAGTGCAGCCGGACGTCGAAGGGGCCAGCCTGCGCAGGACGGCCTGGCCGATCCGCCCGGCCGCGATCACGCCGACGTCCATGCCCTCCAGGTCGTAGGCGCGGGCGGCGGAGTCCGCGATGTGCCACGCGAGCTTCAGGCTCGGCGCCTTCGCTATCCGGTCGGCGGTCAGGTAAGCGGGCCAGAACGGCTGCGAGATCACCACGTCGGCGTCCGCCAGTTCCCACAACGGGAGCCCGAACACCTCCGGCCAGGTGACTGGCCCGTCGTGGGCGGTCAGCAGCCCAGGCGCGGCCATGAGCACCTGGCGTTCGGAGTAGAGCGGCGTCACCCGCAGCCCTTCGGTGTCCTGGCCCTCAAGGTAGATGATGCCCGCGTCGAGCTCGAACCGGCGCAGCAGGCCGATCACCTGGTCACCGCTATGCCCTCCATGACCGACGCTGCCTGGAGTGCCTCAGTCAGCGCGTTGCCGTCGTTGGCGGCCGCGGCCAGCAGCACTGCGCGGGTAACGGCGGGCAGCCCGCATCCCGCGCCGCGAAAGTTCGCTCAAGCCGGGCCGTCAGCGGTAGCCGGGCGGGCAACAAGGGCGATTCGTCCGGCTGGCCAGCACGCACGGCCGCGGAGAACTCTACCAGCGCGAGCGGATTGCCCGCGGCCTCGGCGAGCAGCCGCGACCGGACCAGCGGGTCAAGGCCGGGGACACGGGAATCCAACAGCGTCGCCGCGGCGCTCGCGTCCAGCCCGGCCAGCCGCAGCTCAGGCAGGCCAGCGCCGTCGCACGGGGGAGCTATCCCGTCTCGCACGGCCACGAGCAAGGCCGCCGGGCCGGCCGCCAGCCTGCGCGCGACGAAGGCCAGCACGGCGCGGCTGGGCTCGTCGAACCACTGCGCGTCGTCCGCCAGCATCAGCACGGGCGCGGCCGCCGCCGCGTCGCTGATCACTTCGAGCGCGGCGAGGCCGATCAGGAACAGCTCAGGCGAACCTGCTTCTGACATGCCGAACGCTGACAACAGTGCCGCCCGTTGGCGGGCGGGCAGCCGCTGCGCCAGGTCAAGCACGGGCCGCAGCAGCTGGTGCAGCCCCGCGAAAGGAAGGTTCGCCTCCGACTGCACTCCTACCGCCGAAAGCAGCCGGATGCCCGACTCCGCCGCCCGCACGGCGGCGGCCGACAGCAGCGCTGATTTTCCGACCCCGGCCTCGCCGCGCACCACCAGCGCGCCGCCTGTTCCCGCGGCGAGCCGGTCGACCATGGCGGTCAGGACCTCGAGTTCCCGGTCGCGCCCGAGCAGCCCGCCCCTGGCTGCGTTACCGGTCCCCCTAGCCGCCATCAGGCGCCTCCAAGCCCCTTGCCGCGGCCGCGCCAGGAACGTATAGGCCGCCGGCGCTCAGTCGGTCTTCCCCCTGCGGAAGAGGCCTGCCAGGGCAAGGCAACCGCCGCCCAAGAATCCTATGCGGCTGCCTTCTCCGGCTCGGAGCGAGGGCTAGGGCAACCGAATGGGACACAAGTCACGTGAGTCATTTGACCGGTGATACCTGGAAAGCCGCCAGGCAGACTCGGCAGCGGGTCTCCTACCGACCGAACCCGTCACCACCTGGACCAAAGGACTGCTCATGTCGCATCACCTTGATACTCCGCTGGCGGCCCAGAACGGCCAGCTTTTCATCGACGACCTGTACGTCTTTCCTGGCGACGGCAGCACCGTGTTCGTGCTTGACGTCAACTCCAACATCACCGGCGTCTACGCCCAGCCTGGCTTCCACCCCGAGGCCCGCTATGAGTTCAAGGTGCACTTCGACGGCGCCGACTACGAGGACCTGACCTACCGGGTGTCCTTCGGTCAGCCGGACGCGGACGGCGCCCAGTCCCTGCGGCTGCACGTGCTCGCCGGCGCTGACGCTCGTGCGGACTCGGCCGCCGGCGAACTGGTCCTTGAGGGCCGGACCGGAGAGACCGCCAGCGCGGGCGGAATCCGGCTGTGGGCCGGGCGCGCCCAGGACTCGTTCTACATCGACCTGTCGCTGCTCGCGATCATCAACGGGGCGGTGGCCAAGGGCAGCGCGGTCGACCTGTCCGGGTGGCGGCCGGAGCAGGCACAGAACAGCTTCGCGGGCACGACCGTCGAGTCGATCGTGCTTGAGGTGCCGCACCGGGACCCGCGGTTGCGGCCGGGGGCGCGGATCGGCGTCTGGGCCGCCACGAAGCTCGCCACGGACGCGGGCGGCTGGCGCCACGTCAACCGCGGCGGGTTCCCGATGATGTGGCCGATCTTCTGGCCGGATGACACCCAGTTCGACAACCCCGCCAACACGCGGCACCCCGCGCAGGACTTCGCCGCCGAGGGCCGGCTCCTGGCCGACCAGGTCGCCGCCGTCGCAGCGGCGAGCGGAACCACGGACGATCCGGCTGGCTACGGGCAGCGAGTCGCCCGCGACCTGCTGCCGGACGTACTGCCGTACGAGGTTGGCACCCAAGCGACGTTCGGCTTCGCCGCTCGCAACGGCCGGACCCTGGCCGACAACGCACCTGAGGTGATGCTGTCGCTCGTCGCCGGGACCGCGGTTCCCTCCGGGCTGCGCCCGGCGGTGGCCAAGGAACAGCGGTCGAGCAGCTTCCCTTATGTGATCCCCGCCCGCTGAGACCCGCGAAATTGCCGTAGGGGAGACTGGGACCACGCTGTCGTTCGGAATGGCGATCTTTATCCCAAGCGAGTGCATGCTCTGATCCCCCTGCAACGTGACAATTCGCCGCATCACGCACAGAAAAGGGTAAACGCAATGCCGTTCGTTACCGTCGGGCAAGAGAATTCCGCGCCGATCAAGATCCACTACGAGGATCACGGCACGGGGCGCCCGGTCGTGCTTATTCACGGGTTCCCGCTGAGCGGACGGGCCTGGGAGCGTCAGGAGCGGGCCCTGCTCGCGGCGGGGTACCGGGTCATCACCTACGACCGGCGCGGCTTCGGCAAGTCCAGCCAGCCGGTGTCCGGGTACGACTACGACACCTTCGCGGCGGACCTGGACAAGCTGCTGTCCGCCCTGGACCTGCAGGGCGTCTACCTGGCCGGGCACTCGATGGGCGGCGGCGAGATCGCGCGCTACCTCGGCCGGTACGGATCGGCGCGGGTCCGGCGGGCCGTCATTATCTCCGGCGTTCCCCCGTACCTGCTCAAGACGCCGGAGACACCGAACGGCGCGCCGCAGGAGGTCTTCGACCAGATCGCGGCCGCGCTGACCGCCGACCGGGCCGCGTACTTCACGGAGTGGAACAAGAACTTCTTCAACCTGGACCAGACCCTCGGCAAGCTGATCAGTGCCGAAGCGGTCCAGGACGCGTGGAACCTCGCGGTCAGCGCCTCCCCGGAGGGCACCATCGCGTGCGTGCCCACCTGGCACACCGACTTCCGCGCTGACCTGCCCAAGATCGACATCCCCGTCCTGGTGCTGCACGGCACCGAGGACCGCATCCTGCCCATCGAGGCTTGCGGCCCACGCACCGCGGAGCTCATCCCGGGCAGCGAGTACGTCGCCATCGCGGGTGCCGGCCACGGCCTGTGCTGGACCCACGCCGACGAAGTCAACGCGGAACTGCTCAGGTTCCTCAGGTAAGGAGCGCCCGGCTTGCCCGGTCGGGTCGGTGCGGTGCCGCGCCGGCCCGACTGGGCGCGGCGCCCGCGCCCTCCTGTTTTCCGTTGCCGCCGCGGGAGAGGCGTTCCATCATGCTCAGGACCCGCAGGTGCTTCTCGATCTCCTGCGCGGCCGCGTCCGCGTCGCCCGACCGCAGGTGGCCGAGCAGCCGGCGGCGGGAGCTCAGGATGATCCCGTCGGCCGCCGGGCCGGCCGCGACCGCGAGGTCGTAGGTCCAGCCGGCCGCCAGGCCCGCCAGCCGCACCAGCACCGGGTCGCCAGTCGCGTCCCCGAGCATCCCGATCACCGCCGCGTGGGCGACGGCCTTCCGGTCCCAGTGCGGCTTCGCCGGCAGCGACTCTGCCTGGGCGACGCCGTCGCTCAGGGCTTTCAGGTGGCAGGAGGTCATCTGGTGGCACGCCGTCTGGGTCGTCACGGCCAGCATGCCGATCAGCTGTTCGTCGGTCACACATGCCAGTGTGGCCGGATCACCCCTTGCTCGCATCAGTGTTTCGACTGGCTTCATCGCGCCCTGCTCCCCGGCAACTAGTGCCGCAATCCTTGGTGACCAGCGTCATAACGAGTGAGTTGACGGATTCGAAGGCACCCGCAAAAGGGCGATCCTCGATGTGGCCCGCACGGACTGCTGAGTCAGGAGGAGGGGCGGCGATGATCCGTTATCCGCACCGGAGAGGGCGGCTGCCGCTGCGCATGGCACGGCTGTTCCTGTTTCCGAACGAACTGCGTCGTTCTTCCGAACGACTGGAAGCCGCAGTCCTCGCAGGCCTGGCGACGGCGCTGGCCGCCGCCGCGGTCACGGCGGCGCTGCTGGCGGCGCATGTGTACCGCGCCGAACAGGCCGCGGCGCTGACGGGGCTGTGGCGGACGAGCGCGGTGCTCGCCCCGCCCGGCGCGGTCGGCGCCGATTTCCACCTGCACCAGGCGGTAGCCCAGGCGACCTGGCGGCTGAGCGACGGCACGGAGCGTTCAGGCGTGCTGACCTCCGCCCTCGCTCCTGGCCTCTACGACGAGCCGGCCGGGGCCACCGTCCTGGTGTGGGTCGATCGCGCCGGGACTCCCAAGCCGCCGCCGCTGGGCGGGTTCGACCTGGTCCTCAGCGCGATGCTGGCCGGCCTGACGGTCCTCATAGGTGCCGGCGGCGTGCTTTTCTGCTGCTACCGGCTCTGCCGCCGGGCGCTTGACCGGCGGCGCCTGGCCAGCTGGACCTCGGCGTGGGCGGTCACCGGGCCGCGCTGGACGCAGCGCCGATGAGGGTGCGCGTTAGGCGTTACACGTTCCGCCTTACGCGTTACGCCTTACGCCGTGGCCGGGGCGCGGACCCCGAGGCGTTCCAGGCGCTGGTTGCTGAACCGGCCGTCCGGGTCGAGCCTGGTGAACAGGTCCCGCGCCTCGGCGAGCCGCGGGTAGTGTGCCGCCACCTGGGCGGCCGTCACGTGGGAGACCTTGCCCCAGTGCGGCCGCGGCGCGAACGGCTCGAGGGCCGCCTCGACGTGCTTCAGTACGGCGTTCACCTGGTCCGGCTCGTTGCGCCACGTGAAGTGGATCGCCAAGGTCGCGCGGTCGTATGAACCGCTCAGCCAGAGCTCGTCCGGGGCGGTGGCGCGGATCTCGGAGACCAGCAGCAGCGGCGTGATCTTCGCTGCCTCCCGCCGTACCGCCGCCAGGGCCGCCGCCCCGTGCCGTCGGTCAACGAAGTACTCCGACTGGATCTCGTCCCCGTTGCTCGGCGTGGAGTCGAGGCGGAAGTGCGGCAGGCGCTGCGCCCACGGGCCGGCGACGCCAAGGACCGTCAGGTTGTCAGCGGGGGCATCGATGAACCGCACCGGGCCTGGATCAAGGCGGGCACCGAAGAACTCCGCTGGCACGTCCGCTGCCGCGTCGTCGACCCGACGCTTGACCCACGCGGCGCGCAGCGCGTCGCCGCTCCAGTCGGTGAACAGGCTCACGCTGTAGGCGGCGTCCATGATCGCGTCGAGGTCTTCGAGGGCCGCGTCCCACGGCAGGTGCATGTAGGCGTCCTGCCTGACCAGGTAGGACGGCTGGATGTCCAGCGTGAGGCGCACAACGATCCCGAACGCCCCGAGTCCGACGGGCAGCCCGGCGAAGTCCGGCGTCGTCCGGTCCGCGCGGCGCAGTTCGCCGTCCGCGGCCACGTACTGCAGGCCGGCCACCGCGCCGGACAGCACCTGGTTGCGGCTGCCTGACCCGTGGGTGCCCGTGGCGGTCGCGCCGCCGATCGAGATGTGCGGCAGCGAGCCCAGGTTGCCGAGGGCCCAGCCCCGGTCCTGCAGCCAGGTGGCGAGGGCGCCGTAGGACATCCCGGCCCCGGCGGTGACGGTGCGGTTGGCCTCGTCGATCGCAGGATCCGGCGCGAGGCCGGCCACCGAGACCAGCGTGGCCCCGTTGTCCGCGAGGTCGTTGAAGGAGTGCCTGGTGCCGATGGCCCGGATCCGGCCGCCGCCGGCCTTGGCCTTGGCGACCGCCTGCTGGACCTCGTCCACCGTCCGCGCGGTGATCACCTCGTGCGCGGTGAACTGGTAGGTCCCTGACCAGTTCCTGAGCTCAGCTGTCACGTGACTCAGCATAGGCAGGCACGTCCCGGCCCCGGCGGCCGGGACGGCGGCGCCTAGCATCAGGGGTATGCGCGCGATCGTCTATGCGGAAACTGGCCCGTCCAGCGTCATGCACCTCGTCGAGCGGCCGGTCCCCGAGCCCGGCCCCGGCCAGGTCCGGGTGCGGGTGGTGCGGGCGGGGGTGAACCCGACCGACTGGAAGTCCCGGGCCGGCGGCGGGTCGGCGCCCATGGCGTTCGCCGAGGTGACCCCGGGGCAGGACGGCGCCGGCGTCGTCGACGCGGTCGGTGCCGGCGTCACCGGGCTGGCGCCAGGCGACCCCGTCTGGCTGTACCTCGGGCAGTACGGGCTCCCCCACGGGACGGCCGCCGAGTACTGCGTGCTTGACGGGCACCGGGCGGTGCGGCTGCCGGACGTGCCCGACGCCTTCGACCTCGGGGCCAGCCTCGGCGTCCCCGCGATCACCGCGCACCGGGCGCTGACCTCTGGTCCTGTCGCTTCCCGGCTGGGGCCTGGGGCGCTGGCCGGTCAGGTCGTGCTCGTGCAGGGCGGCGCGGGTGCGGTCGGAAATGCCGCCATCCAGCTCGCCGTGTGGTCGGGGGCGACGGTCCTCACCACGGTCAGCAGCGACGCGAAGGCCGCCCTCGCGACGGCGGCAGGCGCGCACCACACCGTCAACTACCGCACCCAGGACGCCGGCGCGGCGATCCGCGAACTGGCCCCGGACGGTGTCGACCTGATCGTCGAGGTGTCCCCCGCGGCCAACAACGAGCTTGACCTCGCCGTGGCGCGAAACGGGGCGACAATCGCGATCTACGCCAACAACGGCGGCGACGAACTCCCCGTGAGCATCAGGAAGACCTTCGGCTTGAACCTGCGGTACCAGTTCCTGCTGCTCTACACGCTCGACCCGGCCCTCCTCGCGGCCGCGGCCGAGGACGTCACCGCGGCGGTGGCCGCCGGGGCGCTGCGCGCCGGCGAGAAAGCGGGCCTGCCACTGCACCACTACGCGCTGGCGGCAACCCCGGCCGCCCACGACGCAGTGGAGCAGGGCGCGGTGGGCAAGGTCCTGATCGAGGTCGCAGCGCCGGAATGAGCCCTTTCGACGGCCTATTTCGGCATACTGGGCTTTTGCGCGAGCAGGCTTAACCGGTAAGTTTTTTGCCCGAGGTAAGTTTTGTGCGTCTCGCGCGTATTTTTCTTACACCGGACCAAAATCTTACCCGGAGAAAGTAATTTACCTGTTGGGCCGGCCCGGACAAAGGCGGGAGATTCCCCAGAAACGGAGCTTGCTGCCCCAAGAGCCGCTGGAAGATCAAGAGCAGTCATCTGAACGGGTTGTTGCTCCGCGTCCCGCCCGCCTCAATCTGCCCAGCGGTTCGCGACCTGGCGAGCCCGCCCGTGGTGCGCGGATCGGGGATCCGTTGCCCCGCTTACCGTCGGGCGACGGCAGGGTCCGGGCGGCGGCCGTCAGTGGGATCCGGAGCGCTGCGTTTCGCGGTGTTTCGCTCTTCTGTACGATCGGCGGCATGGCTTATGACGAAGTCCTTGCCGGGCGGATCCGGGATATTATCGGACCCGATCCTGAGCTCACTGAGAAGAAGATGTTCGGGGGGCTCGCGTTTCTCATCCGCGAGCATATGGCGATCAGCGCCAGCGGCCAGGGCGGGGTCCTCGTTCATGTCGATCCCGCCCGCGGTGACGAGCTGGTGGCCACCACCAGTGCCACCGTCGCCGTGATGCAGGGCCGGGAGATGCCGGGATGGCTGCGTGTCGCCGCCGACCATATCGCCACCGACGATGACCTCTCCCCCTGGGTTGAGCTGGGCGTCGCGCACGCGCGGTCCCTGCCGCCCAAGAAGACCGCGCAGAAGGCGAAGCGCTAACCAGCTCCGCGAGCCATCCCGGGTTCGCGCCTTACCGAGGTTGCAGTCCCAAATGACTGGGACAGGCCAGGCAGCCCGCGAGGCAGGAATAGCGGATAATCCCGCACATCCAGGTGTGCGGGACTATCCACTATCGGCACGTGCTGGTCAGGCCTCGACCCGGCGATCCCCGTAGGCCGACGCCGTCTACGTCGGCGGCCAGCCGCCGCTGCCGGTTGTGGCACTGGGCACCACAGAGACGGAACCCTGGGGCGCTGCGCCGGGCATACGGCGGCCTTAGGCGTGTCGAGATTTAGGCGTGGCCGGGATTTAGGCGTGGCCGGGATTTAGGCGCGGCGGGGAAGCCGGGCTGGCCGCCGCGGGCCCGGTGGTGCCAGCGGGCTCGGCGGTCCTGGCAGGCCCGGTGGCCGCGACGATCCCAGCGGCCTCGACGATCCCGGTGGGAGCGGCAGTCCCGGCGGCCGCGGCAGTTCCGGCAGTTGCCGTGGTCCCCGCGGCCGCGATGGCGGCTACGGTTCCCGTGACCGGGGCGGTTGCGGCCGTCCCGGTGGTTGCGGTGGTTGTGGCGGGGGCGGCGGTTGCGGCCGGGGCCTTCGCCCGGCGGTGGCCCACGCGGAGGAAGAAGGCCAGCACCGTGCCCAGGTAGACGACATAGACCAGGACCTGGAGCGGGGTCGGGCTGTCAGCGTAGCCCAGGAACGAGTGGAGGATGTCGCCGAGCGTGCCGTCCTCGCTGAGCACGCCGCCGGTGTGCCAGAGCGGGTCCGTGAGGACGTTGATCCAGCCGAGTTCCTGCAGGTTCTCGACCGCGTCGGCGAGGAGCCCGGCGGCGAAGAACATCAGCAGCGCGCCGATCACCGTGAAGAACCGGCCCAGGTTGAGCTTGTGTCCCAGCCGGTAGATGGTGAACGCGATCATCAGCGAGCCGGCCAGGCCGATGATCGCGCCGAGCAGGGCGCCCTGCGTCGAGGTCGAGAAGATGATCGCGAGGGTGAAGACCACCGTCTCCAGGCCCTCGCGGCCTACTGCCTGAAATGCGAGGAGAGCCAGGCCCATCCGCGCGCTGCCGGTCATGGCCGCGTCCGCGCGGGCGCGGAGCTCACCGGACAGCCCGCGCGCGTGCCCGCGCATCCAGAACGTCATGTAGGTCAGCACGGCGGCGGCGAGCAGGTACGTGACGGTCTCGAAGATCGTCTGGACCCGTGAGCCGTCGTACTCGCGGATCGTCAGGTAGGCCGCGACCCCGCCTCCTGCGGCCAGGGCGAGCGCCGCCCCGACGCCGATGAACACGTCACGGAAGTACCGGCGCTGCCCTATGCGGTTAAGGTAGGCGAGCAGGATCGCGACGATCATGCTGGCCTCGATCCCTTCCCGAAGGAAGATCACGAGGGTAGCGACCATGAGACAACTCCCGGATGACGGTCAGTAGCGGTCAGGCCCGGTACCCGCGCTGAGGGCACCGACACACCGAGAGACTATATTAGGCAAGCCTTACCTAATCAAGCCCCCCTTGGCGAAAACGACCAGGCACCAGAGCGGTCCTTGGTGCCTGCCACAGGGCGGCTTGGCGAGGGCGGGGGGCGCGCGAGATCATCCGGGTATGAAGCTGAAGACTACGGCCGAGCATCTTGTGTCCCTGCTGGCGGCGCACGGGGTGGAGTACTTGTTCCTCAATCCCGGGACGGACACCGCCCCGGTGCAGGAGGCGGTCTACGCCCTGGCGGAGGCCGGGTTGCCGGCCCCGACGGTGCTCTTGTCGACTTTCGAGAGCGTGTCGCTCGCGGCCGCGCACGCGTACTGGAAGATGACGGGCCGGCCGCAGGCGGTCTTCGTGCACGTGGACGCCGGCACGCAGAACCTGGGCGCGCAGGTGCACAACGTGCTGCGCGACCGGGCCGGGGTGGTCGTCATCGCGGGCAAGACACCGTACGGCGAGAAAGCGGACGCCTCCGGCGGCCGTAACGCCCCGATCCAGTGGCAGCAGGACGTGCCCGACCAGCCCGGCATCATCCGCGGCTACGCCAA
>Ga0134126_10006006_pt1 | contig 15196 bp, 13 predicted proteins | sample KB31752_FD_96881 | JGI IMG/M metagenome (GOLD analysis project Ga0134126, IMG submission 96881) | Terrestrial soil microbial communities with excess Nitrogen fertilizer from Kellogg Biological Station, Michigan, USA - KB3-175-2 | ecosystem: Environmental > Terrestrial > Soil > Unclassified ...
AAATTAAACCTGCAATGTTAAGGTAAGGCCGATGTGCCGATACATGCAGCAGGGACGATGTTTGCAGTTCGGAGGCACACCGTCCGCAACTTCCCGGTGGAACGATTAGGGGCGCAGCCCGCAGAAGGGTTTGGTGGGGGGCAACTGCGCGAGTTGGTCCGGTTCGGCGCGCCGCTATATGACGATCCGTAAAAGAATTTTGCTTTACTCTGCGCTCGCGCTGGGCGCCTTCCTGGCAGCCGTCTATTTTGTTTCCCGTTTTTCTTTGATGAATGGATTCTCCCGTCTTGAGAGTAATTACGCGTACGAGAGCGTCCGTCGGCTGCAGAGCCATTTAGAAAGCGAACAATCTCAGCTTTCGACCATGGCGCGTGATTACGCGCAGTGGGACCGCACTTATGAATTCATGGCCGGCCGCGACAAAAGCTATGTCCGCTCGGAATTGACGGACGATACTTTTAACATCATCCACATCAATTTATTTCTGTTGCTTGACCGTGCTGGACAGCCCACTTTAAGCCGGGAGGCGGGGAGTTGGCCTGTCGGAAAAAACGACCTTGCAGCGATTGCTGCGGCTTACCGTTCCAGTTCGGCTTACAAGCTAAACGCGCCTTTGCGCGGCTTGGTTGAAATAAATGGACGTCTTTTTTTGCTGTCGTATGAACCGATTCTGACCAGTCGGGGCGATGGTGCGCCCCGCGGCACTCTGGTGATGGGCAAGGGCCTGAGTGAAAGCCTTCTGGCAAATTTGTCGCATTCAATGGGAATGCCGCTCTGGCTGGAGCCGCCCGACAACGCACCTTCGGCTAAAAATGGCACGCTGTGGAGCAATGGAACAGACTCTGTATTCGTGGAGAGTGATTCGACCATGCTCGCTTACGTTCCGTTGAAAGATATGGCCGGAGCCACCAAACGTCTTCTAGTGGCACGCATTCCGTCGAATTTGTACTCTGAAGGCCAAAAAGTCACACGCTATTTATTGCTTCTTCTAATGCTGGCCGGAGTCGTACATAGTGCGGTACTCCTGATCGTGCTCGAGCAAAACTTGCTGTCCAGAGTCGAGTCTTTGAATCACAAGATCACTCAGGTGACGGTAAGCGGAGATTTGTCGTTGCGGCTGGACGCGCATGGAAAGGACGAACTGAGCGCTCTCGCCGGTACCGTAAACGACATGCTCACCGCAATCCAAAAGGCAAAATTTGAACTGCTGCAGGCACAGGAATCATTGCGTTTTCATGCTGAGCACGACTCGCTCACCGGGGTTTTAAATCGTCGCGCTATTCGCGACGTTCTGCGCCGCGAACTTGCGCGTTGCCGCCGGGAAAATCAAAGCTTGGGAGTAATGCTGGCGGATGTGGACCACTTCAAGCGTATCAATGACCGTTACGGCCATGGTGCCGGCGATGCCGCTCTTCTCACTGTAGTCCAGCGCATTTCATCTACTTTGCGTCCTTACGATTTGATCGGCCGGTATGGCGGCGAAGAGTTCCTGGTCATCGCTCCCAATTGCGATCTTGGATTAACCCAGCGGCTCGCAGAACGTATACGCGAGGCGGTTAATAGCGAAGGCGTGGAGCTTGGGAATGACAACGTGCCGCTGACTGTAAGTGTCGGAATTACTCTTGGTACTGCCGATAGTGATCCAGAATTTCTGGTTGCGGTGGCGGATTCCGCCATGTATCAGGCGAAACGCAAGGGCCGTAACCGCGTGGAACTCAGCATGGACCTGCCTGATCCGGAAACCTGGGAAGCTTCTTTCGTCGAGCATAGTTAGCCACTCTTGCCTATCCGCATTCGCGCTTGTGTAATGGGTTCTGTCGAGCTTCTGCTGATCCTTTAAACCCATGGCACGATCCGAAAATCTGGTTTTCTGCGGGACGCCGCAATTCGCAGTGCCCACTCTTGATAAGTTAGTCGAGGCTGGATTCAATGTGCGCCTGATTCTTAGCCAACCTGACCGGCCAAAGGGACGAGGCCTGGGATTGGTTGGGTCCCCAGTTAAGGAAGCAGCGTCGCGCCTGGGATTGGAAATCTACCAACCCGAAGGAATCAGGCAAAACGAAGAATTACGGGCCAAGCTAGAGCAAATTGCGCCGGCGGCGATGATCGTGGTCGGCTACGGACGAATTATTCCCAAGTGGATGCTTGAGCTTCCGAAGTACGGCAACATCAATCTCCACGCGTCATTGCTGCCGAAGTATCGCGGGGCTGCGCCCATCCAGTGGGCGATCGCAAATGGCGAGCAGATCACCGGCGTGACCACCATGCGCATCGACGAAGGGCTTGATACCGGAGACATTCTGCTTCAGAAAGATTTGGCAATTCTGGATGAAGATACATCTGAGACTATGTCGCCGCGGCTGGCGGCCATCGGTGCGGATCTGATGGTCGAGACGCTGCGAGGTTTGACAGAGTCGACGATCCGCCCTGTTCCGCAGAAAGATGACGAAGCCACATTGGCCCCAATACTGAAGAAAGAAGACGGACGGATCGACTTCAGCCTCAGCGCGCAGGAAATATATAACCGTCTACGCGGATTTCAACCCTGGCCGGGCGCATTCACCAGTTTTCGCGGAAAGATGCTGAACATAACAGCGGCTAGACCATGTGAAGAAAGAGTTCCGCAGGCAGAGCTTCAGATAAACGACCAGCTTTTGGTAGGCTGCGGGAATTCGACCACGCTGGAACTCCTGGAAGTACAACCCGAAGGCAAGAAGCGGATTTCAGCGCGTGATTTTATCCATGGTTACCGACCGCAGCGGGGAGAGAAACTCGGACACTAGCTGGATGCCCGGCTTTTAGCGGTCTTTGCGCCAGAGGAGTTTTTGACGATTGATCTCACCCTTAACCAAAGTTCAAAATCCCCGCCCTGTCTTGCCAAACCCGCGAGACAAGGACGGGGTACCCGACTCCTAAAATAGCTACTCATGCCTGTTTCCCCAGCTCGCGCCTCCGCTTTTGAAATTCTGCTGCGGATTGAAACGACCGATGCTTACGGGTCCGAGCTGTTGCATTCGTCGCGTTTTTCCAGGCTTTCACCAACAGATCATGGACTGGTGACCGAACTGGTCATGGGCGTGCTGCGCTGGAGAAACGCATTGGATAAAAGTATTGCCGAGCATTTGTCACAGCCGATCGCAAAATTAGATGTAGAAGTGCTGATTGCTCTTCGCCTCGGCGCTTATCAACTCTTATTTCTTGATCGCATTCCGACTCATGCAGCCGTCAACGAAAGCGTCGAACTGGTGAAGCAAGCGCGCAAACGTTCTGCAACCGGCATGGTTAACGCCGTCCTGCGAAAAATTGCCAAGGCCCGGCGTGATCGGAGTGACATTTCACACCCCGCTTGGCTGGTCGAGCGCTGGACGCAGAATTATGGGTCAGAGATAGCGCGCAATATTTGTGATTACAACAACTCTGCACCGCATCAGACAGTTCGCATCAGCGCAGCCCATTCCAACGTGGGGGCGGCTGTCCCCACATTGTTGACCGATGAACTAAGCTCCGACGGCATTCGTCTTGACGCCGGAAGCATGCTGGCAAATGCATTCACAGTCACTTCCGGCGACATTACTCGCACTAAAGCCTTCCGCGAGCGGCGTCTCATCATTCAGGACGAGGCTTCGCAATTGGTCGCGTTGTTAGTGGGGATAGGGGACGCGATTCTCGATTGCTGCGCGGCGCCCGGCGGCAAAACGCGAATCATAGCCGAGAAAAATCCGGATTCGACAATCATGGCGATGGAACTTCATGCCCATCGCGCGGCGCTGCTGAAGAAACTTGTCCCGGCGGATAACGTTCGAGTGATTACAGCCGATGCCCGCCAGTTTCCATTGAATAAGAAGTTCGACCGAGTCCTGGTGGATGCTCCATGTTCCGGCACCGGCACTCTAGCGCGAAATCCCGAAATCAAGTGGCGGCTCAGGCCGGATGATATTTCGCGCCTGCAGACTTATCAAAAACAAATCCTTTCAGCTGCGATGAGCCAGGTTGCCAGCTATGGCCGAATAACTTACTCAACCTGTTCACTTGAGCCGGAAGAGAACGAGCAAGTGGTTGAAACGGCTCTAGCCGCAAACCCCGAATTTCGCATAGTCGAGTGCCGTGGCGAATTGCAGCGGCTGAAACAGAGTCGAGAACTCGTTTTGGACGATATCGATTCTTTGTTGAGTGGTCCTTACCTGCGCACCATCCCCGGAGTTCATGCGTGCGACGGCTTTTTCGCCGCTATTCTCGAAAAAAGTAGTGTCACTTCACCACAAAATTAATTGCCGCTCCAGCCAGGACTTTCTGTCCTGGGGCGGGCTCCTGCGAAACCACAATGGACGCTGGCGAAGGAACTTGAGCCGGGACAACCGGAGCGACCGGGGGCACGACCTGAGGCGTCGCCGTTGTTGTATTCCCGGGCACCGGGACGGAAATCGCCGCTGCAAATGTGACCTTCCCAACGACAAAACCTGCGCTTTGAAGAGTATTGGTGATACTACCCAGCGGCTGTCCAATGAAGCTGGGCATCACAAACGCTTGCGGCGAGGGGGATTGCGCGACAAGCAAGCTGACCTTGGGCGCGGAAACGTCAGTGGCATTTGCCGGAGGATCTTGCGCAATGACTTGACCACTTTCGGCTCCGTGTAATTGTATGTTGTCGGTAGAACTGAGCTGCAGCCCGCGTTCAGCAATGCTGATGGCGGCCGCGCGGTCGCTCTTCCCGACGACCTGCGGAATCGTAACCCGCTGCGGGCCCAAGCTCAGTGCCAACCCTAACTGCCAGCCACGCCGAACTAGAGTTCCAGCTAGCGGAGTTTGCGACAGCACTCGCCCTTCCGGAACGATAGCGCTGTAATAACTGCTTTCTACCTGCGCAGCCAAACCATCCTGCTCTGCAAGACGCTTGGCCTCGGCAGGAGTCTTGGTGCGCAAATCCGGCACTCTCACTTCTCGCACCTGTATAGCGAGCCGCATGGTAGTCAGCGCGGAGACCAACGCAACCACAAGCAGCAATAGCGCCATCAGGCAATAGCGAAGCAAGTTGCGCATGCGGCGATTATAATTTGCCCTCGCTGGGTCATCGGTTTTAGATCAAACTGAAGGAGCGTGTTTGCGTGAAAGCTTTTCTGGCAGGGATCATTATTGCGGTTGTTGTGATCGGGGCTGGAGCGGCCTATTACTTTATGTCGGGCACAGCGCCGGCCGCAGTTGAAGACAAGCCGATGCCCATGGAGAAGTTCTTCGCTAACAAGGCGCTCAATGCGCACATCCAAAAAGATATGCCCAAGTCGATTCCGATTGCCGCCGACGAAGCCACATATCTGGCCGGAGCCCAGCTCTATCAAGACCACTGCGCCATCTGTCACGGCCTGCCGAATGTGGACCAGACTTCGATGGCAAAAGGAATGTTTCCCAAGCCGCCCGCGCTTTTCAAAGGCAAAGGCGTAACCGATGATCCCGCCGGGGAAACTTACTGGAAGGTGGCAAATGGAATCCGGTTGAGCGGAATGCCGGAATTCAAGCACTCGCTGACCGATACCCAGATGTGGCAGGTAAGTTTGCTTCTGGCCAACGCCGATAAAATTTCCGACACGGTCAAAGATAAGTTGAAGCCACCTCCGTTTTCTGGCGCGGCTGGAGCGGCTGTGCCGCCTACGATGCATGTGCCGGCAAAACCGGGGCGTGTGCCCATCAGTCCTCACTCCACGCCGACTATGTAGTGATTTATTGCTCGCCTGAAATACTGATTGCCAGTTCGCGCTCGCGTGGACCATCGAGTTCTACTAACACGACTCTTTGCCAGGTGCCCAGGACCAGCTTTTTCTTTTCAAATGGCAATGTAATGGATGTTCCGATCAACGCCGACAAAATATGGTCGGGCACGTGAGCTGGATTGTGCGGATGCCGGTATCGCAGCTTGGGGATCATGGCTTCAAATGCATCCAGCATGTCAAGGTCGGTGCCAGGATCGAGATCAGCCGTCGTCAAAGCTGCGGTGGTGTGGAGAACCAGTAAGTGGCATACGCCAGAACTGCTCTTACCGAGTTGCTGCTCGATCAGATCCGTGATGTCGAGCACTTCTCGTTTCTTATGTGTTTTTACGGAGAGCCGGGTCATGTCGGGTTGTCGTTCCGCGCAGCCTTATGATTTCCAGGCGGCGGGTACGGGATGCCTGGACTCGTAAGCGGAAATTTCCGCCTGGTGCTGAAGCGTGAGGCCGATATCATCGAGACCTTCGAGCAGGCAGTGACGGGTGAATTCGTCGATCGGGAAGCTCGCTACGAATCCCTGATCGTCTCGAACCGTGCAGTCTTCTAGATTGACCGTGAGTCGGTAATCAGGAATTTCCGCAGCCCGCCGGGCGATTTCTTCTGCCTCTTGTTCTTTCAGAACTACGGTCAGCACGCCATTTTTCACGCAGTTGTTGGCGAAAATGTCGGCGAACGACGGAGCGATAACAACGCGAAATCCGTAATCCGCCAGCGCCCAGACGGCATGCTCGCGCGAAGATCCGCAGCCGAAATTCTTCGCGGCAACGAGAATGCTGGCTTCAGAATATTGCGTCTGGTTGAGGACGAATGACTCGTCTGCTTTGCCCTGTGCAGACCTGCGCCAATCATTGAAGAGAAATTCGCCGAAGCCGGTCTTTTCGATCTTCTTTAGAAATTGCTTGGGGATGATCTGGTCGGTGTCGATGTTTGCGCGATAAAGCGGAGCGACCTTACCTTTGTGTTTGCGAAATGGCTGCATAGTCTGTTCTTCCTCTGTGTCTTCCCTCAGTGAAACTCTGAGTCCTCTGTGGTAAGGGTTTTCAAAACCTCACCACAGAGGACACAGAGTTTCACAGAGGTAAAGTACAGAGGAAGTCCATCAATTTCCGTGAAACTTCCAATTGCGGATGTCCGTGAAATGTCCTTCAATCGCCGCCGCTGTGGCCATCATCGGACTCAGCAGGTGGGTGCGACCGCCGCGGCCCTGGCGTCCTTCGAAATTCCGGTTGCTGGTAGAGGCGCAACGCTCCCCGGGGTTGAGTATGTCGGGATTCATGCCCAGGCACATCGAGCATCCGGACTCGCGCCATTCGAATCCGGCTTCCACGAAAATTCTGTGCAGACCTTCTTCTTCCGCTGCACGCTTTACCTTTTGCGATCCGGGAACCACCATGGCGCGAACGCCATTCGCCACTTTGTGGCCTTTCGCTACCCGCGCCGCTGCTCGTAAATCTTCTAGACGTGAGTTCGTACAAGAACCAATGAAAACCCGATCAATGCGAATCTTCTCGATTGGCGTGCCTGGCTCGAGGCCCATGTATTCGAGCATGCGTTGTGCATTTGGCCGTTCGTTTCCATTTGCCGGAAGCTCCGGCACCCGGCCGGTGATCGGCACCACCATGCCGGGATTTGTCCCCCAAGTCACAAAGGGCGCCAATTCAGCGGCGTTAATCTCGACAACAGTGTCGTACTTCGCTCCCGGATCAGAAGTCAGTTGCCGCCATCGCGCGACGGCGGCATCCCAGTCTTTTGCACTCGGCGCAAACGGCCGTCCCTTCATATAGGCGAACGTGGTTTCGTCCGGCGCAATCATTCCAGCGCGAGCCCCCGCTTCGATGCTCATGTTGCAAACCGTCATCCGGCCTTCCATCGAGAGCGCACGCACCGCCTCGCCTGCGTACTCAATCACGTGCCCGGTAGCGCCGTCAGTCCCAATCTTTCCCAGAATCCCGAGCACCAGATCCTTTGCGGACACTCCTTCAGCCAGCTTACCCTTAACCTGAATCAGCATGGTTTTCGGCTTGCGCTGCGGCAGGCATTGCGTCGCCAAAACGTGCTCGACTTCAGAAGTGCCGATACCGAAAGCCAGCGCTCCAAATGCGCCATGGGTGCTGGTATGGCTGTCGCCGCATACGATTGTCATGCCCGGCTGGGTATAGCCCAGCTCAGGACCGATCACATGCACGATGCCCTGGTCGGGCGAATCCATGTCGAAAAGGCGCACGCCGAAATCGCGGCAGTTTTTTTGCAGTGCTTCGATTTGCCGCTTAGCGATCGCGTCGGTGATGGGCGTGCCACGTGGCTCGGTGGGAATGTTGTGGTCGACGGTGGCGATCGTCCGCAGAGGTTCGCGAACTTTGCGCCCTGCAACGCGCAATCCGTCAAAAGCCTGGGGGGATGTGACCTCGTGAACGAGATGCAAGTCCACATACAACAGCGGGAGCTGGCCAGTGGGAGCGGCAACAATGTGCTTATCCCACAACTTTTCGAATAGTGTGCGAGGCATGTTCCTGTATCGCTAGTTTATCAATAAATCCGGCGCCTTGGTCCCCTGCGGGTCCGCCGAGGCCTTGTTCGTCAAGTAAAAAACCAGCATTGCCGAAACGCCCAGCAATGGGACAAGAAACGCAGTCCGCAGGCCCGCAGTGTGGCTTGAAATCTCACCCACGAACCACGGCAAAGTGGCCCCTCCGATGTTTCCGCTGGCAAAAATTGCGCCACTGGCACGGCGGGTTGAGGGGCCGAACCATGCAGGAAGCAAAGAAACGCTGATGGGAAATATTGAGGCCAGGCCCAGGCCGGCCAATACGGCACCGACGACTACCAGCTCGATTTTATGCGCGGCAACGAGAGCGAGGCCTCCCAGTAGGGCAACGGACAAACCCGCCCGGGCGATCGTAACCGCCGAACGGAATCTCAAGGCAACGGGGGCGAGCGCCCGTCCGACTAACAACGCTCCCCAATAAAAAGATGGCGTCACGGTCGCAAGCACGCGGGCGCGCGAGTCCACTCGGCGCCCATAAGTCGCGATCCATGCGCCGAACGCAGTTTCCGTTCCGACATAAATAAAGAACAACGCGCAGATCAGGGGCAGGGCGCCGTTGCTCCAGAAACTCTTATTTCGCAGCCCAGCTTCGGCATGAGCATGTGTATCCGGAACAAACCTTGTAAGCATGAGCGCGAGCAAGAGCACCAGTAATACCGCTGCGGTCCCGTACAGGAAATAGGCCGGGCGATGCTCGCGTTGTGCGATCGCAACCAGGAACGGCGAACTCATGGCGCCGATTCCCCAAACCGCGTTTACTACATTGAGGGCTGATGCGCTGCTCTTCGGGTTGATCTCTGCGGTGCGGAGATTTCCTGCGGGAGTTGTGATGCCGTAGCCCACCCCAAGAATGCTGACAGCTGCAATGCCCATTCCCCACGATCCGGAGGCGAGTAGCGCCATCCCCGAAGCCATAAGCAATGCACCGACAATCAGCGTGAACCGATAACCCTGACGCTGCACTGATATCCCAGAAACCAGCATTCCAAACATCGAGCTGAAGAACTGAACGAAGATCAGAGATCCCGATTGCGCGTCAGTAAGCGACCAGCGCGCCGCCAGAATCGGTAGCATGGGGCCGATAAATGTCATGACGATCCCGGTAATCAGGAAATCGACGTGGATCAGCATGATGCCGTTAGTGGCTACCGGGAGTCGTTTGGGGGCGGGAATGCTTGAGGCCATGATTTATAATTTGAAGTGTATCTGAGCTGGGTTTCTGCAATCCGAATACCCAGTTACGAGCGATATACATGCTCAATGGAAAACGCATAGCCGTGGTGATGCCCGCATACAATGCGGAGAAAACGCTGCCGGCGACCGTTCAAGAGCTGCCCGATATTGTCGACATCCGGATACTTGTTGACGACAACAGCGCCGACCGTACTGTTGAGGTGGCGCGCGAATTGGGGCTGGTGCACTTCGTTCACGACCGCAATTACGGTTACGGGCGTAATCAGCAGACCTGCTACCGCGAGGCTCTGGCGGAGGGTGCAGACGTCGTCATCATGGTCCACCCCGACTACCAATACACGCCGTTACTCGTGACCGCAATGGCCAGCATGGTGGCCTATGGGATATATGATGTGGTGCTCGGATCGAGAATTATCGGCGGGCAGGCACTGCGTGGCGGGATGCCGCTTTACAAGTACGTATTCAATCGGTTCCTGACCGCAGTTGAGAACCTGTTTCTGGGGATCAAAGTTTCGGAGTATCACACCGGTTATCGCGCTTTCAGTCGTCAGGTGCTGATCAAACTGCCTCTGCTCGAGAACTCTGATGACTTCGTCTTCGATAACCAGATGCTGGCGCAGTGCGCTTATTTTGGATTCAAGATCGGCGAAGTCTCCTGCCCGACGAAATATTTTGCTGAAGCGTCATCCATTAACTTCCGTCGAAGCGTGAAATACGGCTTGGGTGTGCTGGGAACGACTTTGCAGTTCGCATTGCAGCGATGGGGATTGGCCAAGTTTCCCATCTTCAGCGATCAAGGACGCAAGATTGAACCCCGCTCCGCCGACTACTACGAGCGCGGCGTGCTACAAGCCAGAGCGGGATACTAAAAATTTTCCAGTCCCGTGTCATTCCTAAAACCTTAAACAGAGAGGGCACTCAGGTTCACAGAGGAACGCCACGCAGTAAAACGAAATCACTCTGTGGCTTCGCTCTGTGGAACTCTGCGTTCTCTGTGGTTACCTTTTGTTGTTTGTAGAAACTCAAGGTTGGATTCGACAAACACTTAACATCTGATTTGCATATGGGCAACGGAAACTCGAGGTCTGCGGCGTTGGCAAAACCGCCCATCCGACTGAGTATTTTTCCCGCAGCCGCAAAAAGTCAGCGCGGGTGAAATGCTGCCAATTTTTCTGAGCCTGAAACTGCTCCCACCATTCCCCGGCCAGAGGCGGAAACATTGCGACGGCTCCGCTGTCTTTATTTGCATCAGCCAAACGGCTGCGCTCGGCTAGCGCTCGAAATCCTATCCTGTCCTCGCCGGGGGCTTCCATGTAAAAGGGATCGATCGCGAATGTTGCATCGACAGGCGTGTTCTGGCGAATCCAAAGGAACGCCTGCTCCCAATGATTTTTCGACGCCGCCCATGGACACTCGATGTGCGAAGTTGAAGGGAACAATTGGCGCTGCGCAACGAACATACCCACGCAGATGGGTAAAAACAATAACAACCATCGCACCATGCGATCTTTCAAAATGTATTCCGCGGCCAAGCCGCCAATCGCCATGAGCATAAATACGTAGGTCAGGTGCAGGCTGCGGAGAGGTTGCAAACGCGCCAAAGCCTCAAAGCGTTCCGGAACCGCAATCACCAGCGCGATTGCAAAATAGAGAAATTCATACACAACCGCGGCGTGGCAGACACGCTCAAGATTCTTAAGATTTCTCGATCGTGCAATGCGTCCTAGCCAGATTAAGACCGCGAAGGGCGCAATCAGGCCAACCCACTCATACCACTGCCACTGCGGGAGAAAATGAGAAATATGAAAGCGCATCGCCTCGCGATAGGCAGCAGCGGGCGGAGCAAAAAAATTCGCGAACGGGAATACAGAGGCCATTGCGAAGGCGGGCTTCTTTACTTTCTCGACAAAAATCAGGATTACGCAGAACGCGATAGCAAACGATGCCATCAGCGGATGCACAGCTGCCGCGAAAATGATCCACGCGGCAGCTCGCGCATACTTCTTTTCAAGAACCCTCGTCACCGCGAACACCGCCGCGAATGCCGCCAGGTTTCGCGGATTCAAATACTGGTCCATTAAATAGAGTGCGGTTCCCGCCACCGGCAACGTAAGCAATGAAGCTATCAACGCGACCGCGCCCCACCCCGCGCGGACTGTGCCAAAGCAGACTCCGCTAAACTGCCAGCAGGCCAGCAGTAGAAGAAAGATCGAAGCCAGGTGGCAGATGAAAATCGCGTAATCGAAGGGAATATGTGTAAGCCGAACCGAGCCGGCGATTAGGTTGGGGAAAAGCGTCAGGCTGGCGTGCGACTCAAAAAATTCAGTTCCTGTCGGATATAGCGCCGGATGCAGAAGCTTCTTGATTCCCGGCAGATAGATTTCTGCATCTTCCGCATAGGGATGGTATCCATGCACCGCCAATGCCGCCAGCGTGAGCAGCAACAAGCCAAATGTGGTGGTTCGCTTGGACAAGAGTCAGGCCGGGCGCGCTGGAAGTAGTACCGTAATGAGCGGAGATTCAATTGTCAAACGTTCGCACATTTATACTAAGAGCGGTTCCTTGGCGCGATGGTAGTGAAAGTTCAAAGTAGAATACCGGTTCGTATCTTCAACTTAAATCCAGATAAGGCAGGCCGCCGCATACCATGAAGCTGCTCCGTCCCATTGCGATTGCTGTGGTTTTAGTGGGTGGATTTTTTTATTTCACCACCTATCGGTCGGGGACCTTTCGCACTATCAATTCGCCGGCGGCCAAGGTTGAAATTACCGAAGCTGCCAACAACAATACGCTCGACGCGGACGAGCAGAACAATATTTCCGTCTACCGCAAGAACATCGGCTCGGTGGTGAACGTCACTTCGAAAGCCGTAGCGTTTGATTTCTTTTATGGACTGGTTCCCCAAGGAGGGCAAGGCTCAGGCTTCATCATCGACAAAGATGGCCACGTGCTCACGAATTATCACGTAATCGCCGACGCGCGGCAGGTTGAGGTCACACTGCACAATCGAAAAAAATATCGGGCCACCATTGTGGGCACGGACCGTTCACACGACTTGGCAATTGTGCAGATCAAGGCCCCTGATTTGACGCCCATGGTGCTTGGAGATTCGAAGAATCTGCAAGTTGGACAGAAGGTTTACGCCATCGGAAATCCGTTTGGGCTGGCAGGAACGCTCACCAGTGGAATCGTGAGTTCCATACGCTCGGTACAGGAGCCGAATGGAATCAATATTGACGAAGCCATTCAGACCGATGCCGCCATTAATCCGGGAAACTCCGGCGGCCCGCTGCTGAATTCGCACGGCGAAGTGATCGGCATCAATACTATGATCGCTTCCAGCGTTGGCCAGAACGCCGGCATCGGATTCGCGATTCCAATTAATACCGCGAAGGCAGTGCTCAACGATCTGCTCACTTTGGGCCGGGTGCGCAGGCCGGTGCTAGGGGTGAAAACGGTTCCGATCAGCCCCGAAATTGCAGATGAGCTGGGGCTTCCTGCTGATTATGGCCTATTGGTCGTTCAGGTTATACCGGGCAGTGCCGCTGAACGTGGCGGGTTACGCGCCGGCACAGAACGCGCGTATTACGGAAACTATCCGATTACCGTTGGCGGTGATCTGATTGTTGCAATCGATGGTCAAGAAGTTCAGGACCAGCAGCAGCTCGCGCAGGTGATGAACAACCATCGCGCCGGGGACAGAGTTCGTGTGACGATCTATAGGGGTAAGCGAAAGATGGACTTAAATGTAACTTTGGGCGAAGCACGAGAGCAGGTTTGAACAGTAAACATTGAATCATTGAATCATTGAATTATTTGATCCAATGATTCAATAATCCAATCTACAAAATTACTCAATGATTCCGTCGCATGAATCTCGATTCCATCCGCAAGCGGTGTCTTTCCTTTCCTGGCGCTACCGAGAGACTGCAATGGGAGGATGAACTTTGCTTCAAAGTCCGGGGCAAAATATTTGCCATGGTCAGCCTGAGCAGTGTTCCACAGCGCCTCATATTCAAATGCGATCCCGAACAATTTCTCGAACTCATCGAAAATGAGGGAGTTGTTCCCGCGCCATATGTGGGGCGATACAAGTGGGGTGATGTTGAAAGATCTCGAGGCGCTTTCAGGGTCTGAAATCGATCGTTGCCTGAGGAAGTCTTATACGATCGTTGCCGCGAAAGCCAACTCTTCGAGACCCAAAATCAAAAAGACAAAGCGGACCCGCAAACCGCGAAATTCATGATTTGACTCACGCGCGCGCACTACGCTAGCCTCAACAGTCCAAATATTTTCAGATATTTGGGGTCAATGCCCCACAACGAAATATGCTGAGAGCGGTTTCCACTTACATTTTCGTGAAGGAACGGCTGCATCCCGGCCTGCTCGATAAGCTGGTCAGCGGCGGCGCCCAGGCGGTCGAGATCTTCGGCGCCCGGCAGCACCTCGACTACGCCAATCGCAAGCAGCATGTCCGCGAAATTGCTGACTGGTTCCGCACCAGCGGGATACCACTGCATTCGGTACACGCGCCGCTTTACGCGGACTATGAATGGGGGCGCAGCGGGTCTCCGCCGATCAACATTGCTTCCACTGACCGGGCAGCGCGTATCGAAGCCATGGACGAGATTAAGCGCGCCATCGAATTGGCTGAGCATGTTCCTTTCAGATTTCTGATCCAGCACATTGGGGTGCCCAACGAGACTTTTAACGAGCGCAAGTTTGAAGCGGCGATGACCTCGGTCGAGCACTTGCGAGCTTTCGCCAAGCCGCTCGGGGTTCGTGTTCTCCTTGAAAATATTCCCAACGAGCTTTCAACGCCGGATCGCCTTGTCGAATTCATACGCAGCAGCCACATGGATGACGTAGGCGTGTGCTTCGATACCGGCCATGCCAACATGATGGGCGACGTTGCTTCGGCTTTCGAGACTGTAAAGAATCACATTCACTCGACGCATGTGCATGACAACGATAAATTCAAAGACTCGCACCTTTGGCCGGGCGATGGAACGATTGATTGGAAGTCCATGCTGGAACTGCTGAACCAGGCGCCGCACAAGCCTCCGCTTCTGCTGGAAATTGAGGAGAACGAGAAGATTAATTCCATCGAAAAGATGGGCGAAATTTTCGGCAACCTGGTCCCCGCATAACCTGAGGATTGCACGGGCGAGGACGCCCGTGCCCCATAAAATAGGTCGATGGGGCACGGGCGTCCTCGCCCGTGCTTACATAGGGAGTGAACGTAGTTTTCGATGAATCCAATATCCACAATCGCCGAAATTGGTAAACACGAAGGCCAGACCGTCACCATTCGCGGCTGGCTCTACAATCTGCGCGAAAGCGGGAAGCTTCTGTTCCCCATTTTTCGCGACGGGAGCGGAACCATCCAAGGCGTTGTCCCGAAAAACGCGGTTCCTCCGGAAGTTTTCGACGCGATCAAGGGTCTGACTCAAGAATCCAGCGTTATCGTCGAGGGCAAGGTTCGCGCCGACAAGCGTGCGCCGGGCGGATTCGAGCTAGATGTCACTAATGTGCAGGTGCTGCAGCGTGTCTCCGAAAACGAACCTTTCCCGATTTCCCTCAAAGAGCACGGCGTCGATTTTCTCATGGATAATCGCCATCTCTGGATACGAACTCCGCGCCAGGCGTCCATTCTGCGAACTCGCGCCGAGATCATCAAAGCTGCTCGCGATTTCTT
>Ga0134126_10006007_pt1 | contig 15196 bp, 17 predicted proteins | sample KB31752_FD_96881 | JGI IMG/M metagenome (GOLD analysis project Ga0134126, IMG submission 96881) | Terrestrial soil microbial communities with excess Nitrogen fertilizer from Kellogg Biological Station, Michigan, USA - KB3-175-2 | ecosystem: Environmental > Terrestrial > Soil > Unclassified ...
GAAAAGGCCGGTCTGGCGAATTTAGTCGCCGGTCTCCTCGATGAAGGCACCACAACCAGATCCTCCAAACAGCTGGCCGAACAGATCGACTTTGTGGGTGGTTCATTGGGAGCTCATGCGGACGAAGATTTCACGACCGCGTCGGCGCGCACGCTGAAGAAAGACATCGACCTTGGGTTCACTCTCCTCGCCGATGTTCTTCAGCGCCCCGCTTTTCCCAAACAAGAGTTCGAACGAGTCCGATCGCAGATCCTTGGGGAAATTGCCAGTGATAATGACGACCCTGGGCATGTCGCCATGAAGGCCTTCAATCAGTTGGTCTTTCAGAATCATCCCTATCGTTGGCCGGTGAACGGGACGGAAGAAACGTTGGGCAAGATCACCTTGGCGGATGTGCAGAACTTCTACGCCAAAGAGTATCTTCCCAATCAAGTCATCCTCACCATCGTCGGTGACGTCTCGGTGGAACAAGCGACGACGCTCGTCCAGACACATTTCGGATCCTGGAAGAAAGGGATGGCGCAACCCAGAACGGTCAAGAAGCCCGCTATCATCGACAAAAAAATCGTGCAGCTCATCGAAAAGGATCTTACACAATCGACCATTGTGATTGGTCACCCAGGAATCAGTCGGACCAACCCGGATTTTTACGCCGTCACCGTCATGAATCATGTGTTAGGGGCCGGGGGATTTTCGTCCCGACTCATGGATACCATCCGAGACAAGCAGGGTCTTGCCTATGGCATCACCAGTCATTACGACGCCCGATCGATGCCGGGCTCTTTCTGGATCAACCTCCAGACTCGCACCGAAACCACCAATCAAGCCATCAACGGCGTCTTGGCTGAAATGAAGACGATTCGAGAGGTCCCGGTCAGCGATCAGGAATTGGCCGATGCTAAAGCATTTTTGATGGGCAGCTTCCCCTTACGGCTGGATTCTACGGCGAAGCTGGCGAAAGTCTTGGCACAAGTTGAGTTTTTTGGGCTGGGGTTCGACTATTTTAGTCAGTACCCAAAATGGATTGAACGAGTGACAAAAGAGGATGTGCAGCGCGTGGCCAAACAGTACCTGGACCCTCAACATTACGCGCTCGTCGTGGTCGGCAATATCGCGAAGGCGAAAGTTCGCCACTAGGCTCGCGGAAGCGTATACTATGCAACCGTCTCTTATCCAACAAAAGCTCGATCGGCTCCGAACTCTCCTGACGAAGATGAGCTCGGTCGTGGTAGCCTATTCCGGGGGAATCGACAGCACCTTCGTTCTGAAAGTTGCGCACGACCAACTCCACGAGAAGGCGGTCGGCATTACGGCCATCTCACCGACGTTTCCATCTATTGAGTTGGAAGCTGCCGAACGGGTCGCTCAGGAGATCGGCGCCCGCCATGAAACCGTACAGACGGATCAGCTGGCCATTGATGACTTCGTGAGGAATGACTCGAATCGTTGTTTTCACTGTAAGACCGACCTGTATAAACTTCTTGCGAATGTGCGGCAATCACGGGCTACCGCGTATGTCGTAGATGGAACCAACCTGGACGATCTGAGTGATGACCGTCCCGGCATCAAAGCGGCTCGGGAATGGGGCGTGCGCAGTCCGCTCGTTGAGGTTGAACTGTCGAAAACTGATATTCGCATCCTTGCCAAGGAGCTTGGGCTTTCGAATTGGGACAAGCCGGCCGCTGCCTGTCTTTCGTCAAGAATCCCGCGTGGGATCGTGATCACCAGCGAACAATTACGCCTGGTCGAAGGAGCGGAAGCCGTGCTCCATCGTGAGGGATTCCGTCATTTTCGAGTGCGGAATCACGGCGAGATCGCACGGATTGAATTGGCACAGGACGAACTCCCTCGGCTCATGGAATCAGATCGGTGTGCAGAGATCAGTGCGAGACTGAAATCGTTGGGGTTCAAATTCGTGACGGTGGATTTGGAGGGATATCGACCGGGTGGAGTCACCTTGAGCTGACTCCACCCGCAGATCACGATACGTCAGCGTGGATGTGATTTCGAAAGAGCCTCAAGCGCTTCGTCTGTGAATCTTCGCTGATCGGATTCCGTCAAGCTCCGCTGCACCACTTTTTCCGCCACCATAAGAGCGAGTTCAGTCGTCTGGGTTCGAATATCTTGTAGCGCTTTACGGCGCTCTTGCTCGATCTCGCGCGTCGCATCACCCTTGATACGCTCTGCCTCCGCGGTCAACCGTTGTTCGTTTTCATCCAGCAACCGTTGCGCGCGTTCCTTTGCCGCCGCGAGAATGGCCTCGGCTTCCTTCCCCGCCGCATTGAGCTTGGCTTCATATTCTTTAAGTCGTCGCTCGGCTTCGGACCGGTGCTGTTCCGCCTGATCGAGGCTGTCTTTAATTTTCTTTTCGCGCTCTTCCAAGACGCTCAAGATGCCGGGAAAGGCATACTTGTAGAGCAGGAACAAGAGAATCCCGAACGAGACGATTTCCCAGAAAATCAACGAAGAAAAAAAAGCAGATTCAAACTGTGGCATGGTTTGACCTAAGTTCTGTGTGCTGAATCCTGAGCAACCGAGTGCCGCTCTCAGCACTCAGCACTCACCGCTCAGTACTGTTATTTGCGGAAGCCCATGATGATGAAAGCGATGACCAAGCCATACAGCGCAATGGCTTCTACCAACGCGAACCCGATCCACATATACTTCGTGACGCGAGCTTCCGCTTCAGGCTGGCGCGCTACCACTTCGATCATCTTCCCGAAGATGTAGCCGATCCCCACACCGGCTCCGGCAAATCCCGCCGCGGCACATCCCATACCGATCAACCCTGCTGCTGCTGAATCCATTATGTCCTACTCCTCTCTTGTCTAAACAGGTCTAAACAGGCGCTCTAATGCGCGTGCTCATCATGGCCATGTAAATGAAACGCGTCTCCCAAGTAGACACAGGTCAAGATAGTAAAAATATAGGCTTGAATACCTGCAATGAGGACGACCTCCAATCCATAGACGGCAATCGAAATCGTTATGGGAAGCCACCCGATCAACAATCCTCCCCCGATCGTGAGGCTAGACAGAACCGCGAGCATGACGTGACCTGCCGTCATATTGGCAAAGAGCCGAACAGCCAGTGAAACAGGCCGCGCCAATTGACTGATGATCTCGATCGGAATCATCAACGGCACCAGCCATCCAGGAGTTCCAGGCGGGATAAGAATCCTTAGAAACTTTGCTCCATGTAACCAGAATCCTAAAACCAAGCTCAACCCATACACAACGCAGGAGAAGACGGCCGTCACAACAATATGGCTCGTCACCGTATAGGTGCCGGGAATCAACCCGATATAATTGGAAAAAAGAATAAATAAGAAGAGCGTGGCGACGAACGGGAAAAATCGCATCCCATCTTTCCCCATCGTATCCAGGATCATGTTGCGAATGAACTCCACCATCATCTCCGCCAGGCTCTGCAACTTGCCGGGCACCAGTTTGCGCGACGATCCTGCCATGATCATGAGGACCGCCGCTACGGCGATGACAATCCACATAAAGATCACGGCTTTATTGATGGAAATGTCCACACCGCCAATCGAGAGTGGAATCCAGTTATGAAGTTCGAATTGATGGAGCGGACTTTCTTCCATGGACTACCCCTGCTTATTTTCGTTGTCCGACGGGCCTTGCCATCGCTGTGCGGATCGATAGGCGTTCCTCATTCCGGCCCCCGCACCGAGGACCAACCCAATGACGAGTCCCCACGGAGTTGTCCCTAAGAGATACGTATCGACGACCCATCCAAGCCCACCTCCGACGATCAGCGCAGCCAGCAGTTCCGTTCCGATTCGAACGGCCTGACCGAGCCCCGCATATAAGGGATCTTGTGGAGGGGGCATCCCAAACCCACGGAAGGCGAGAGCACGTGAGCAGAACTCTGCCCCTGATGGGGTGCGCAATTTAAGCAAAACCCTGCTTGGAATGTCAAGCGGTTAGAGGTCTATGCGCGCAGAAATCCATGCGGTATGCGGTATAGTGATCTCACTTTCGTGTCAGAATGTGCCGACTATGCCGAGAACTTTACCTTCTTCGATTCCATTTTTGCACGGTTCTCCTTCGCCTCTCATCGTGACACGCCTCTCTCCCTCGACCAGCCCGTTCGAGCTGTACGCGAAGATCGCCTCAGCCCGAAACCCTTCGTTTCTTTTTGAGAGCGGCAACGGTAAGGGCTCCATGGGACGGTATTCGTATTTTGGTGTTGATCCCTACCAAACGTTGAGTGGGAAAGGGAATACGTTTGTGTGCCGATCGATTCAAGGCCGCATGGACTCAGGCCCATCTCCGTTTCAACATTTGACTCACCTCCTGAACCATCAACGGATCTTTCGTCCTCCTGATGTTCCGCCATTCTTCGGCGGCGCGGTCGGCTACTTGAGTTATGATCTCACGCGCCAGTTCGAACGGTTGCCGTGCTTGGCCCTCGATGACCTTGCCGCCCCCGATATGGAGTTCGCATTTTTCGATCTGATCGCGGCAATCGATCATGAGTTGAATCGCCTGGTGCTCATGTTTTGTCCGCCGCTTGAGCGATTTTTAGGCGAGCCTCGGAAAAAGCTGTTTCGAGAGGGGAAGGATCGACTGGCCGAATTTGAAGCCCGATTGACCAGGCCTGATACGGTCGACGCGGACTGGAGCAATCTCGGTCGCCTGACGTTTACACCTGAGCAGGAGCAGGCGGTCTATAGTCAGAATGTGAGCCGCTGTCAGGAATACATCGCAGCCGGAGACATCTATCAAGCCAACCTCTCTCACCGTTTCAATGTGACCTGTGACGCATTCTCCTCGCTCGGGGACCTTCAAGCCGATCTGTCTGTCTATAGTCGCTTGCGCACATTGAACCCTTCACCCTTCTCAGGAGTACTCCGGTTCGGCGTGGTTCGCCTCATCAGTTCCTCACCTGAACGACTCGTTCGGCTGGAAGGGGGTCGAGCCGATACGAGACCGATCGCTGGAACCAGGCCTCGTGGTAGAAATGTCGCGGAGGATCAGCAACTGATCAATGAGCTGCAGATCAATGAAAAGGAACGCGCGGAACATGTCATGTTGGTCGACCTTGAGCGCAACGACCTCGGTCGAGTCTGCCGTTTCGGAAGCATCTCTGTGGATGAATTGATGACGGTAGAGCAATATTCTCATGTCAACCACCTGGTCTCGCATGTGGCCGGCACCCTCAAGGATCGCGCGACTGGTTTCGAACTGCTGAAGGCTATGTTCCCTGGTGGAACGATTACCGGTGTACCCAAGATCCGCTGCATGGAGATCATCGAGGAGTTGGAGCCTGTGCGTCGCGGTCCGTACACCGGCTCGATGGGTTATCTCAGCTGGAGTGGCGATCTCGACTTCAATATCCTAATACGCACACTGGTTATGCGGAACGCTGTGGGCTATCTCCAGGTCGGAGCAGGCATTGTGGCCGATTCAGACCCGACGCGCGAATATGAGGAAACGATCCATAAGGCCCAAGCTTTCTTCAGCGCATTTTCATAGTCCATGTGGATATACCTGAATGACAGGTTCGTCACAGAGGAAGAGGCTGTGGTCTCCGTCTTCGACCATGGTTTTCTCTACGGCGATGGGGTTTATGAAACGATTCGCTCGTACGGCTCCCGCATCTTCATGCAAGAGGAACATTTATCGCGGCTGTTCCGTTCCGCTGCAGAAATCGGCCTTACGATCCCGATTCCGGTGAAAAACTGGGAAGATATTCTGCATGAGGCAATGATACGCAACGAAGTCGGGACTGATCTGCAAGACGCCTATCTGAGGATCACGGTTTCTCGAGGAGCTGGAGACATCGGACTGGATCCGGCGCTCTGTTCGTCGCCGACCGTTGTCGTAATCGCCAAGCCGCTCGTGACTCCGGCGTCTCATCTTTACGAAAGGGGCGTCAATGTGATTGTGGCTTCCACGAAGCGGAATTTGCCGAGCGCCGTATCGCCACAGATCAAGACCACAAACTTCTTGAACAATATTCAAGCTAAACGTGAAGCGATCGCAGCAGGCGCATTCGATAGCATCTTGCTCAATTGGGAAGAGCATCTGACCGAATGCACCATCAGCAATGTATTCTTTGTAATAGACGGCACGCTGCGAACGCCTGATCTGGCATGCGGTTTACTGGACGGCATCACCAGAATGATCGTAATTCGGTTGGTCGGAGAACTCAACATCCACGTCGAAGAAGGTCGCTATACCGTTGACCAGTTGTACCTGGCCGACGAATGCTTTCTCACGAACACCAGCATGGAAATCATGCCAGTGACTTCCGTCGACCATAGACCTGTCGGCGACGGAAAACCTGGTCCGCTTACCCTAAAGCTAAGAGAGCACTTCGTAGCGGTGCGAGGTCGATTTTAAGACAGTCCTTCCCATCGATAAAACCTCATCTTCCTGTTTTCTCTCAGATTCTACAACCTCTCAAGGCATAGGATCTGCATTTCCTTGACAGATAGTGACAGACTGCTATCGTTTGACCATGCCGAAACGGGACAAACTCCGTCGCTCTTCAATCAGCCAGCCCGGTATGGCCCTCCTCGTCACATTGACCGGCAGTGTCCTGCTGACTGTTCCAAGTGATAGTCAGGCAGATATTTACCAGTATGTCGATGCCAAGGGGATGATATCACTCACCAACGTCCCCTCTGACGCTCGGTACCGCCGGATCGACCGCCATCCGAATCGGCTGCATCCCGTTCTCTCAGAGGAAGAGTTGGAACCGGTGATCCGTCGATTCTCACGGCAGCATCAACTCCACCCTGCGCTTATCCGTGCCATCATCAAGGCCGAATCCGATTTCGACCCTCGCGCGGTATCACGAGCGGGAGCCATCGGATTGATGCAATTGATGCCGCAAACGGCAGTGAAATTGGAGGTCCGGGACCTCTATGATCCCGAAGACAATATCGGAGGAGGAACGAAGTACTTACGCCAGTTGCTCGACCGATTCCGCGGCAACCTTCCCCTGGCACTCGCTGCCTATAACGCTGGAGAACGTGTCGTCGATCGTTACCGAACACTTCCGCCGATCGACGAAACCCGCCACTATGTCCGTAAGGTCTTGCGGTATTATCGACTCTTCCTCGCCCGAGATCTTGCCGTGACCGGCCACGTCATCCCGTCTTCGGAGTCCGCAATGCCACGACCCGCCCCTGTGTCTTCGATTCAGTCCGGCCAGTAGCTCGGACCCCTGAACACACTTGACTATGTTGTTTCCAACCCGGCCGTTTGGATCCCGGGAAATCGGATCGGTAATGGGCGCCGACACTGTTTTCTCTCCAGAGCGCAGCTTCCGCCACGCAATGCGCCACTTGAACCATGTTCTTCACCTCCAGATCGGCTTTCCCCGCAAAGGATCTGGACACCATCTGTTCCCACCGCGCCAGCTGAGCCGTGGCGCGAACGAGGGACTCCCGAGAACGGACGAGTCCGACTTGTCCCCACATAGTCCGTCGAAGTGAGTTGCGTACTTTTTCGGCATCCTCCAATCGTTCCAACCGACCGCGCCTTAAGCGCTCCACATGGTGAGTCACATCGGGCATCGAACGGCGAGAGGCCCAGCCGACAGCGGCCACGCCGGCCCGCATCCCAAATACCAATCCCTCCAGCAATGAATTGCTGGCCAGTCGGTTGGCGCCGTGCACACCGCTGCAGGCCACCTCGCCCGCCGCAAAAAGACCCGGCAATGTCGTGACTCCATTGATGTCGGTCGCCACCCCCCCCATCATGTAATGGGCGCTCGGAGAGACCGGAATCCATTCTTCCGTGATATCGATGTCATGGCGTAGACAGGTCGCATAGATCGTCGGAAATCGCCGTTTGACAAAACTCGCTCCCAAGTGAGTCACATCCAGGTAGACATGCCGCGCGCGCATCGCCGCCATCTCCGCCCAGATAGCCCGCGCGACGATATCCCTGGGGGCCAAAACGCCGAGCGGGTGATATCGTTGCATGAACGTCTCTCCCCTATTGTTGCGCAGTTGGCCTCCCTCTCCTCGCATGGCTTCCGACAACAAAAAAGGCGGGCTCGACGGCAGATACAACGACGTTGGGTGAAACTGGACGAATTCCATGTCCTGGAGTTCCGCCCCCGCGCGAAATGCCATGGCCATGCCGTCGCCGGTCGCATTGGGTGGATTTGTGGTGCGGGCAAAAATCTGCCCCGCCCCGCCTGTCGACAGGACGACGGCCTTTGCGGGAACGATGAAGCGTTCTCCTGAATGTTCATCGAGCACCACCGCTCCACAACATCGGCCTTCCTCAACCACAAGATCAACCGTGAAGTGGTAATCCAGCCGGACGATCTGCTTTTGTCGGGCCGCCTGCGCCATCAAAACCCGCACCATTTCGTTTCCTGTCGCATCGCCTCTCGCACGGAGGATTCGGCTGCGGCTGTGAGCGGCTTCACGAGCAAAGGCGAATTTTCCACCGGTTTTGTCGAATTTCGCGCCCCAGCGGATGAGCTCTTGAATCCGATCCGGTCCTTCCTCGACCAAAACTCGCACCGCTTCACGACGACACAGGCCGTGTCCGGCCTTGATGGTATCCGTCAAGTGGATGGTGACATCATCCTCTTCGCTCAAGGCCACAGCTACACCCCCTTGCGCGAAGATGGAATTGCTTTGTAAGGGATGGCCCTTGGTGAGAATGATCACCCGACCTACTCGGCAGAGGTCCAAGGCGGCGCGCAGCCCGGCGACTCCGCTGCCGATGACGAGAAAATCTGCTTCGAGCGTACTCCGCGACATCGTTATCGTGGTTGGGTCGGCGGTGAGGGAGGTTCCGACAACATCTGTTTCGTCTTCATTCCGAATGGCAAATCCCCCTGCGCGCTGCGCAAGAGAATCGAATTCGTACCAACCCACTGCAACCGTGCATGGCCCCGCTGCCGGATACCCATGTCATTGGCATCTCGTTTCCATGTCCCTTGCCAATGGATGAAGACGTCGATATCGTCTTTTTCGATCACGACCCGTTCAATCTTGAACTCGAGGGAGATGGTGGAAAAGGCTTCGAAATCCATGTCGACCTGCCGTTGCAGTTCGTCCAGCTGACCCTGCGGCAACAGCATGGAATGGAACTCGGACCGATCCTTTCGTTCATAGGCGCTCCGCAAGGATTCCAACGCCTGGTCGATCCGGAGGAGTCGCTCATGCTCTGCCGGATATCGGATGGTCTTCGACGGACACCCAGTTACCACCACGGCGAGCACCATGAGCCACACGATGGACGAGGGCTGTGACAAACCGATCCGTCTCAGGTACATGGCGGTGCAGTATAGCATATGAGGAAAAGGTGCCGTGAGCTTGCATTTTCAGCGGAAAGCTTTTAGACTCGGCCCTCCTTAGGAGAGACTAAACATGTCAAGCGTCTTGAAAAAACGACGGAAGAAGATGCGCAAGCACAAGTACAAGAAGCTGCGCCAACGTCAGAAATTTCTTCGCCGAAAAAGCTAAGCTCAGCCGGCATGGCGGGAGGAGAGAACCGTGGCCGAGGGGAAGAAAGTCCGCATCCGCGTACGGACGGTCAATTGTACCTACGTGGGAGACTTCCTGGTCCCTCCGATGCGGAATCGTGTGTCCGATGCGATCAACGAAGAAGCACGTCTCTTCATCAGCTTGACTGATGTCGTCATCGACGATAAGGACCGGTCGGATTTCGTTGCGGTCAATAAGAACCTGATCGAGTCGATCGCTCAACTCTAGTCGTTTTGTCTCGCCCCCGTCAGCGCATTCTTTCGCCATCGTCGTAAGCCGGAACACGATTCCCTATCCAATCACGCAGCCTGACTCACGATGTTGATCATCAAACGATTCCTCCCGTTCGTGCGCCCTTATGTGGCGCGTTTAATACTGGCCGGACTTTTAGTGAGCGGGGTGGCGCTCATTAATCTTACCTTGGTTCGACTGGCTGGTACCCTCTGGGACATCATCACCGTTCAGCACGATGCCGATAAGATGACTCGGTCGATCGGCTTGTTCCTGGGCCTGGTGATCCTACAGGGGCTATGCTCGATGGGCCATAGTTATCTGACCGCATGGGTCTCTCAGGAAGTCGTCGCCGACTTTCGCAAACATCTCTTCGGCCACCTCCAGACGCTGACGGTCAGCTTTTTTGCTCGGCGCCGTACAGGAGAACTGCTCTCCCGATTGATGACCGATGTGACGGTTATCCAATCCATCGTGACCGAAACCCCCATCGATGGGATCAAGCAACTCGTGACGTTCATCGGGGGCATCACCTTCCTGCTCATGATGAATTGGCAGCTCTGCCTTTTGATTCTAATTCTTCTGCCGTTACTGGTTCTGGTCGCCAAGGTATTTGGTCGCAGGTTGAAATCCCTTTCCACCTCGATTCAAGACCAGACAGCCGCGCTCAGCACCCTCGTCGAAGAAGTGATCTCCGGCATTCGCATCGTCAAATCGTTCGTCCAGACGCAACGGGAACAGGCTCGTTTCGCGGATCAGGTCGATCAAACGCTCCATCTCACGCTCCGTCGAGCCGCAATCATGGCGGTCTTCATCCCGGTGATCAGCCTCCTGACGTTCTCATCAGCGACGGCGGTGCTGTGGTACGGAGGCAAACAAGTCATCGACGGAGTCGTCACGCCGGGCGATCTGTTCGCCTTTGTCTTGTTCGCCGGCATCTTGATCGGCCCCTTCAGCTCGGCAGCGCGCGTCTTTGCGCAGATCAAAGAGGCCCAGGGAGCGACGCAGCGTGTCTTCGAAATTCTGGATGCTCAGCCGGACATTTGCGATCGATCCGACGCACAGACCCTGGTGACCGTCGATGGCCATGTGCGGGTGGAGGGCGTCAACTTCAGCTATGATGCTCGCCATCTGGTGTTATCGAACCTATCGTTCGAAGCCAAACCAGGCGAACTGGTCGCGTTCGTAGGACCGACGGGCGCCGGCAAGACCACCGTGATCAACCTGTTGCACCGCTTCTACGATCCGACGGACGGTCGCATCACGATCGACGGCAAAGACTTGCGCCATGTGACCGTTGAGAGTTGGTACCGACAGATTGCTCTCGTTCCACAAGAAACCATCCTCTTTGGGGGCACCATCCTCGACAACATTCGCTATGGCGATATGGCGGCGAATGAAGCCGCCGTATTCGAGGCGAGCAAAGCGGCCCATGCTCATGACTTCATCACGAGCTTGCCGGACGGGTATCAAACCCTGGTGGGCGAGAAGGGGGTCAACCTCTCAGGCGGACAACGCCAACGAATGGCGATCGCTCGGGCGATCTTGAAGAATCCTCGCATTTTGTTACTGGACGAAGCGACCTCGTCGCTGGATACCGAATCGGAACGGCTGGTTCAAGAAGCCCTTCAACGCCTCATGGAAGGTCGCACGACTTTCGTTGTCGCCCACCGACTGTCGACCATTCAGCGTGCCGACCGCATTCTGGTTTTAGACAAAGGCAAACTGGTGGAAGAGGGCAACCATGCCCAGTTAATGGCCCGCAACGGGCTGTACCACTATCTGTATACCATCCGCTTGAACGAACCAATCGCTTGAGCTCTCGCCCTACCCCCTAAGCACAATCCTTCTCGAATGTACGATAGAATCAGAGACCATGTACCCCCACATCCTCCACCTATGTTCCGATGGGTCCTGCTTCCGCTGATCTGGTCCTCGTGGCTATCCATCGCACAGGCCGTGGAGATTGGAACCGAGGTCACTCTGTGGGTGGAATCAGGTATGGCCATCGCGACCAGTCAATTGAGCGGGCGAAGGGAACTACCGTTGGGTGCCCAGGAAATCGTGAGCAGTTCTAGCGCGAACGGCATCAATGGTGTCGTCGTGACATCCCACCGACTGTTGGGTTTTTCCAGCCGTGCTCTGACCTGGAGCAAGAAAGAATTGGACCTGAACGAAAAAGTCCTCGAACGAAAGATCCTTCCTACCTTCAGCCTCATCAGGACGGATCGACATTTGTATGGATTTCGAGGTGCCAACGGTCTGTGGCTCGAAGAAGCATTAGGTGTGCGGGAAAAAGTGACTCGCTTCCACAGCAACGACTATGGGGCCGTTTTCATCACAAATGAACGTGCCATCGGCATCACGCCACTCCTCGGCGGCTTTGCTTCGAAACCGTTGGACGTGCACGAGCGTATTGTCAGCGTAGCCAATGAGAATGGTCTTATCCTCGTTTCCACCACCAGGCGTACGCTGGTCTTCGGCAGCCGGTTGAGCGGATGGGAAGAGTTCGAGTGACTGCGATGATGGTTGCTCTTTAAAGCCTGTGTAAGATAGTCCCCTCATCCTTTCAGATTTTACCGGTTTGTAATGCCCTCCTAACACCGACGCAATATGCCCGCGATAGGCTTAGTGTCAAATCACAAACAATAAAAAGGAGGATCAGTATGGTCACAGTCGGCAAGTTAATGCAGAAAGAACCAGTGACGGTGGACGCGGGTACATCGGTCATCGAGGCGGCGAAACTGATGAAAGCCTGCAACGTCGAAAGTGTGCTCGTCGCCCGCCAAGCGAAGATCATTGGTATCCTAACGGAATCGGATGTCGTGAAGAAGTTCGTGGGGGCTGAGAAAGTCCCCTATTTCGTACCCGTGGAGGACATCATGAGCAGTCCCGTGCACGGCATCGAAGAGAGACGGCCGTTGACGGAAGCCGCCGACCTCATGGACAAGCATCGCACGCTTCACCTCGGCGTGACAAAAGGTGGAGCGCTCGTCGGCCTGGTATCGGTGCGGGACTTTCTCCGACCGGTCTCCATCGACGAATTTTAACGACCCTACCTTTCTTGACCCCGCTGCCTACTTGGCTAGGCAGCCTCGACCTTCTCTTCCATGTCGCCGGTCACATATAGGCGACCTTCCCTGGTATTCTCCGACGCCCCCTGAGTTGCATTTCCTCTCTCCTGCGTTGACACTGAAGGGAGCCCGGCTCTGCCACGAGGGTTCCACGATGACTCGATTGGACACACATCTCGCTCCTCGTGAACGTTCCTCCCCGATCTCTTCACAACCAGAACGTGAGCTGAAGCTAGCCGTTGCTCCAGATTTTCGCCTACCTCGGCTTCCAGGCACGCCGATTCCCCGACGGCAACTGATCTCCACTTATTACGACACCGCCGCCTACGACTTGGCCCATGCGAAGATTACCCTTCGCCATCGCATCGAACGGGGAAAGAAGTCCTGGCAGTTGAAAATTCCGTTGGGCGTTGATCGGCAGGAAGTGGAAGTGGTCGGCAAGCAGGCCGATCCACCGGCTTCGCTATGCGACTTACTGATTCTCCGCCTCGGACATCGGAAACTGATGCCGGTCGTGACGCTGCGCGTTTGGCGAAGGGGCTTCCTGGTGCATCACGGTCGAGTACCCATCGCTGAGATCGCCCTCGACGCGGTGTCAGCCGACAAGAACGGTCGTACCACTCGGTGCTTTCGCGAACTCGAAATCGAACAACGGCAGGGTGACGAGGCCTCACTCCGTTCCCTCGAACAGCAGCTGCGAGAAGCCGGTGCATCCGATCACGACGGACGACCGAAGCTCTTTCGTGCCCTCTCGCTTCCAGCCCCTACCCCACCGGTGCAGCCTGAGGCGGAGGCGCAGGCGGTCGAATGCCTAAAGTGGGCGCTCGCTCAGCACGTCGGGAGGCTCCTCGCCCATGATCCCGGCACGAGGCTCGGAACCGAGCGTGAGAGCCTGCACCAACTGCGTGTCGCGACGAGACGCCTGCGCGCCATGCTCCGCACAGCTCAACCGATTCTCCTCCCTGCGTGGGTCACGTCACTGCAACAGGAGCTCAAGTGGCTCAGCGAACTGTTGGGACCGGCCCGCGATCTCGACGTCCAGATCGCCTATTTCACGGAGGAATCTGCTGCATTGGATGCGCGAGATCGCAAGCTGTTCGCACACTTCATCTCCCATCTGCGGATCCAACGAACGGCCGTTCAGCAGCTGATCCTCAGCGAACTCACGAGCGCTCGATACTTCGAACTCATCCGGCGGCTTCAACAAGCGGCACAGGACCCATCGATCGTGGAGTCTCCCCTGACCGTACGCCGGCTTGCCAAGCGAGAATTCAAGAAACTGCGGAAGGCGATCAGCCGACTCACCTCTTCTCCGACAGATGCCGCACTTCACAAGATCCGCATCAAGGCAAAACGCGCCCGCTATGCGGCGGAACTCGCTCGCAGCTCGGTGGGGAAACCGGCCGGTCGGTTTATCAAGTCCGCATGGGCTGTCCAGGATCTCCTCGGCATCCATCAGGATGCGTTCCAAGCGGAACGTCACATTCGACAGTTTTTGAAGTACTCGACAAAAGTCCGCACCGGATTTCTCGCAGGACGCATGGTGGAGCGCCAGCGCCACCGGCGCCAACAAGTCCGCAAAGACATGAAGCCGCTGCTCAAGGCTTTGCTGAAACGAGGGAGGAAGGCCTGGGGATGAACGGAATAACGGTGTTGTCAGCCAAACAGATCAATCACGTGAGCAAGTGGGGTCAGCAAGGTCCTCGTTGCCCATCGTCAACGACGATGTCCAATGGCGCATTCCGGAGGCTTGGTGACATGGTAGAGGGTCCGGGAAACTCAAGACGTAGCGGTCGCGCCATGGAGTGGAATGAATCTCGCCAATATGCACAGTACAAAATCTGACCCTGACCATTTCTTCAGTTTATGGTTGGCGGTTTCAAGTTCCAAGTGCAACGGGTGAACCATGGCGCACGTGCGCATAGACTTCCAGGGGCGTCGCAAAATTGAGACATTTGCGGGGACGCGTGTTCAGCCGATCGGCGATGGCGTTCAACCCCCGTTGGGTGGAGCCCGACAGGTCGGTGCCCTTCGGCAAGTACTGGCGCAGCAGCCCATTCGTGTTTTCATTCGTGCCGCGTTGCCACGGGCTGTGGGGGGCGGCAAAGAACACCTGAATCTTGAGTTGCTGCGCCAAGCGCGCATGTTCGGCCATTTCTTTGCCTTGATCGTACGTCAGGGTTTTCCGCAACGGGGCAGGCCCATGCCGGAGTGTCGTGGTGAAGCCCTGCCGGGCACTCGTGGCATCCGTCCCGTCCATTCTGGCCAGGAGAACCAAGCGGTGACCTCGGTTGTCAATAGTGGACGCCATGAATTGCAGCCTCATGCCGCCGGCTGTTGACGGGCCCACTGAAGGGCAAATGCCGCAGGTGAGCAATTTCCCAGTCGAGAATGTCGCCGCTGA
>Ga0134126_10006009_pt1 | contig 15192 bp, 10 predicted proteins | sample KB31752_FD_96881 | JGI IMG/M metagenome (GOLD analysis project Ga0134126, IMG submission 96881) | Terrestrial soil microbial communities with excess Nitrogen fertilizer from Kellogg Biological Station, Michigan, USA - KB3-175-2 | ecosystem: Environmental > Terrestrial > Soil > Unclassified ...
CGGGGACCCAGGCTTTTTCTGGCGGCTTCGGCGCGCTTCGATAAAACACCTCAGGTCCCCGCTTTCACGGGGCAGAGCGGGCGTGGGGGCATAGCCGGGTGGCCGGGCCGATTATCGAGCTTTCCGGGGTGACCAAGCGCTACGGCGGCGTGACCGCTGTGGACTCGCTGACCCTGGCGATCGAGCCGGGCACGTTCACCGCGCTGCTCGGCGGCTCGGGCTCCGGCAAGACCACGGCGCTGAAGACCATCAATGGCCTCGTCACGCCGGACGCCGGCGAGGTGCGAGTAGATGGCCGCGCGATCGCCGACGAGGCCGGCTGGGCGCTGCGCCGGCGCATCGGCTACGTCTTCCAGGAGATCGGCCTCTTCCCGCACATGACGGTGGCCGAGAACATCGCCATCGGGCCGAAGCTGGCAGGCTGGGACAAGGCGGCGACGAGCGCGCGCGTCGCTGAGCTGCTCGAGCTGGTCGCGCTGCCCGACGGCGTCGGCGCGCGGCTGCCGGCGGCGCTCTCCGGCGGCCAGCGCCAGCGGGTCGGCGTCGCCCGCGCGCTCGCCGCCAAGCCAGCGATCATGCTGATGGACGAGCCGTTCGGCGCGCTGGATCCGGTCACCCGCGATGCGCTGGGCCGCGACTACCGCGCCCTGCACGAGCAACTGGGCCTGACCACCGTAATGGTGACCCACGACGTCTGGGAGGCGCTGCTGCTGGCCGACCGCATCCTGGTGCTGGCCGACGGCCGCGTGCTGGCCGACGCGCCGCCCGCAACGCTGCTGGCTGGCCACGCCGACCCGCGCGTGCAGGCGCTGATGGAGACCCCGCGCCGGCAGGCCGAGCGGGTGCGCGCGATGACGGAGGGGCGCGCGTGAGCGATCCGCGCCTCGCCGCCGCCTGGGCGCTGCTGCCCGGCTACCTCGGCCAGCACGTGCTGCTCTCGGCTTGCGCGCTCTTGCTCGGCATCGCGATCAGCCTGCCGCTGGCGGTGGCGGCCAGCCGCAGCGCCGCGGTGCGCTGGCCCTCGCTGCTGTTCGCCAGCTTCGTGCAGACCATCCCCAGCCTGGCGCTGCTCGCGCTCTTCTACCCGCTGCTGCTGGCGCTCTCGTCGCTGAGCGTCGCGACGTTCGGCAAGGGCTTCGCGGCGCTGGGCTTCCTGCCCTCGCTCTTGGCGCTGACGCTCTATTCGATGCTGCCGATCCTGCGGAACGGCGTCGCCGGCCTTACCGGCGTCGACCCGGCGATCGTCGAGGCGGCCAGAGGCGTCGGCATGACCGACCGCCAGCGGCTCTTCCAGGTGGAGCTGCCGCTGGCCGCGCCGGTGATCATGGCCGGGGTGCGGACCGCCGCTGTCTGGACCATCGGCGCGGCGACCCTCGCCACCTCGGTCGGCCAGACCTCGCTCGGCAACTACATCTTCTCCGGCCTGCAGACCGAGAACTGGGTGTTCGTGCTGTTCGGTTGCGCGGCCTCCGCCGGCCTGGCGCTGGCCGCCGACCAGCTGCTCGGCCTGATCGAGCAGGGCCTGGCGATGCGCAGCCGCTGGCGCCTGGTCGCCGGCATGGCCGGGCTGGTGGTGGGCGCGCTGGCGGCGCTCGCGCCGCTCGGCCTGACCGCCTCCGCGCCGGCCCGCTACGTGATCGGCGCCAAGAACTTCTCCGAGCAGTACATCCTGGCCGAGCTGATCTCCGACCGCCTCAAATCGGCGGGCGCGGCGACCGAGCTGAAGGAGGATCTCGGCTCGACCATCGCCTACAGCGCGCTCAAGGCCGGCGAGATCGACACCTACGTCGACTACTCCGGCACGCTCTGGGCCAACATCCTGAAGCGCAACGACAATCCGGGCCGCCAGGCGGTGCTGGACCAGCTGACCACCCAGCTGAAGGCGCGCGACGGGGTCATCGTATTGGGCTCGCTCGGCTTCGAGAACGCCTACGCGCTGGCCATGCGCCGCTCCGAGGCCGAGCGCCTCGGCATCCGGACGCTGGATGACCTCGCCGCGCACGCGCCGCAGCTGACGCTGGGCGCCGACCTGGAGTTCCTGTCGCGCCCCGAGTGGGCCTCGGTGCGCGACGCCTACGGCCTGAAGTTCGCCAGGCAGACGCAGTTCCAGCCGACCTTCATGTACCGCGCGCTGACCGGCGGGCAAGCCGACGTGATCTCCGCCTTCTCCAGCGACGGGCGCATCTCGGCCGACGATCTCGTGGTGCTGGAGGACCCGCGCCATGCGCTGCCGCCCTATGACGCGGTGGTGCTGATCTCGCCGAAGCGGGCGAACGACGCGCGCTTGCTCAGCGCTCTGAAGCCGCTGATCGGCAAGATCGACGTCGCCGCCATGCGCGCCGCCAACTTCACCGTCGACCGCGACCACGACAAGGCCACCCCCGCCCAGGCCGCCAAGGCGCTGGCCGCGAAACTGGGGCTGTGAGAGAGGAGACCGCATGCAGGTTCGGCGCTTCGGATCGACCGCGTTGCAGATCGCGCCGGTGGCGCTCGGCACCGTCAACTTCTCCTGGCTGACCAACGAGGCCGACAGCTTCGCGATGCTCGACGCCGCGTTCGAGGCCGGCGTGAACCTGATCGACACGTCGGACAACTACAACGCCGGCCAGACCGAGGCCCTCTTGGGCCGCTGGCTCGCGCAAGGCGGCGGGCGACGCGAGAAGACGGTGCTGGCCAGCAAGGTCTACTCCGCGCCGATGGAGTGGGGCTCGCGCGATCCGGTGAAGCGGATGGGGACCTGGGTCGGCCCCAACCAGCGCGGGCTTTCCGCCAAGCACATCCGCGAGGCCTGCGAGGCCAGCCTGACGCGGCTGCAGACCGACTATCTCGACCTCTACCAGATGCACCACATCGACCGCGCCGCGCGCTGGGAAGAGATCTGGCAGGCGTTCGACGTGCTGATCGCGCAGGGCAAGGTGCTCTACGTCGGCTCGTCGAACTTCGCCGGCTGGCACATCGCCCAGGCGCAGGAGTCGGCCAGGGCGCGGCAGGCGGTCGGCCTCGTTTCCGAGCAGAGCGTCTACAACCTCACCAAGCGCACGCTGGAGCTGGAGGTGATTCCCGCCGCGCAGGCCTACGGCATGGCGTTCCTCGCCTACAGCCCGCTGGGCGGCGGCCTCCTGGGCGGCAAGCCGGCCGACAACGACGGCGGGCGGCGCAACTACATGACGATGTCCGACAAGGTCGCGACGTTCGGCGCGCTCTGCGACGAGCTCGGCCACGCGCCGGCCGCGGTGGCGCTGGCCTGGGTCGCGCAGCAGCCGGGCGTCACCGCGCCGGTGATCGGTCCGCGTACGATGTCTCAGCTGACCTCAGCGATCGCCGCGCTGGAGATCCGCCTCGACGAGGCCACGCTGAAGCGGCTGGATGAGCTGTTCCCCGGCCCGGGCGGGCCGGCGCCGGAGGCCTACGCATGGTGACGATCGCAAAGATCGAGACCCCGCCGCGGCGCGCCCGCGGTCAGCTCGAGGCGGCCACCGCCGACCTCGCGCAGTTCGGCTACTGCATCCTCGAACAAGCGCTGAGCGCGCAGGCGGTGGCGGCGCTGAAGGCGCGGGTCGACGAGCAGGCCGCTGGCGAGGTCGCCGCCGGCTGCGGCTTCGTCGAGTCCGGCATCAACCAGCGCATCTGGATGCTGCCCAACAAGGGGCGGATCTTCCGCGACCTGGTGCTGGATCCGCTGGTCGAGCGGTTCATGGGCGAGCTGCTGGGCCCGCGCTTCCTGCTCTCCAGCCTGACCGCCAACATCGCCCGCCCGGGCGGCGCGCCGATGTACCTGCACACCGACCAGGGCTACGTCGACTTCTGGACCGAGAAGCCGCTGGTCGCCAACGTGCTCTTCATGCTCGACGACTTCAGCGAGGCGAACGGCGCCACCCGCGTCGTCCCCGGCTCGCACCTGGTCCGCGAGCTGCGCCGCTGGGCGCCGGAGGAGACCATCCCGGCCGAGGGGCCGGCGGGCTCGGTGATGGTGTTCGACGGCCGGCTCGTGCACGGCACCGGCGCCAACCGCACCGCCGGCGATCAGCGACGCGCGGTGCTCGCCTACCACTGCCGCCCGTTCGTGCGGCAGCAGGAGAACTTCTTCCTCGGCCTCGACCCCGCCATCCGCCGCGCCGAGCGGCCAGCCTTCCTGGCCCGGCTCGGCTTCGAGATCTGGGCCGGCCTCGGCCGCACCAACGCCCCGGGCGAGACCGGCGTGCTCGCCCCGCTGGACCACCCGATCGGCGCGCTGGACGCTTCGGGCGCGGTGCGGGATCAGGGCGATGCGCTGGGCGACGGCGCGCTCTGGGACGTCGACTGACGCGCGCGTCCCTCCCCCTCGCGGGAGGGAGTCCGGCGCACAGCGGCGGACGGGTGGGGATGTCTGAAGCCGCGTCGCCGAGTGGGATTGTCGCTTCACAGACCCCCACCCGGTCGCTGCGCGACCACCCTCCCCACGAGGTGGAGGGAAAGAGTCCGTTAACCACGATCGGCCGATCTTGCCGGGCAGATTCTTCCCCCTATCGGAGGCTTACCCAGCATGAACGGCGCCGAGGTTCTCGACATCGGCCGCGACGCCATCTGGCTCACCATCCAGCTCTGCGCGCCGGCGCTGATCGTCGGGCTGGTGGTGGGCGTTGCGATCGGGCTGCTGCAGGCGCTGACCCAGATCCAGGAAGCGACGCTGATCTACGCGCCGAAGATCGTCGCGATCTTCATCTCGCTCTTGATCTTCCTGCCGCTGATGGGCGCGCTGCTCACCGGCTTCATGCGCCACATCGCCGAGCGCATCGCCGCGATTTGAGGCGGGGCCGGTGGAGCACTACGCCACCGTCCAGCAGGTGTTCGCCGGCGGGCTGGTCTTCGCCCGCATCGGGGGGATGGTCATGGCCCTGCCGGGGCTCGGCGACACGCCGACGCCGGTGCGCATCCGCCTCGCCTTCGCGTTCCTGCTTTGCCTGGTGGTGACGCCGGTCGTCGCCCCCACCCTGCCGCAGGTTCCTCCCACCACCGGCGAGCTCGGTGCGGACGTGCTGCGCGAGGTGATCATCGGCCTCGCCATCGGCGCCATCCTGCGCGTCTTCATGGCCGCTATGGCCACCGCCGGCGAGGTGATCTCGCTCTCGACCACCCTGTCGTTCGCCCAGACCGCCAACCCCACCCAGGCGCAGCAGAACACCACGATCGCCACCTTCCTCAGCCTGATGGCGATCGTGCTGATCATGGCCACCAACCTGCATCACCTGTTCATCGCGGCGATGGTGCGGTCCTACACGCTGTTCCCCTACAGCCATCCGCCGCCGGTGGCCGACTTCGCGCAGCTGGCCATCCGCACCACCGCCGGCGCGTTTGCGCTCGGCGTGCAGCTGGCGGCGCCGATCCTGGCGTTCTCGCTGATCTTCAACATCGCCACCGGCCTCGTCGGGCGGGCGATGCCGCAGTTCCAGATCTTCTTCGCCGCCGCGCCGCTGCAGGTGCTGCTGGGCCTCTCCCTGTTAGCGCTCAGCATGGGCCTGATGGGGACCTGGTGGCTCGACCGCTATCGCGACGTGCTGCTGACCTTCGCCTGAGGCCCCAAGCGCTGAACCCACATGGCTGAAGGCGACGATTCAACCTCCAAGACGGAAGACGCCACCCCAAGGCGGCTCGAGGAGGCGCGCAAGGACGGCGACGTCGCCAAATCGGCCGAGCTGGCGCAGGTCTGCGCGCTGGCCGGCGCGTTCGGGGCGGTGGCGCTGGGCGGCGGCATGCTGGCGCGCAATCTCGCCGACGACCTGCTCCCCTTCATCGCCCACCCTGACACGATCCAGCTCGGCGGCGCGGCCGGCATCGCCGTCGCCTGGCGCGTGATGCAGGCCGCCGCGCCGACGCTGGCCGCCGTGCTCGGCGCGACGATGCTGGCCGGCGTCGGCGGCAACCTCGTCCAGCACGGCGTGCTCTTCACCACCAAGAAGCTGACGCCGGACTTCTCGAAGATCTCGCCGGCCGAGGGCTTCAAACGGATCTTCGGCATCGACGGGCTGATGAACTTCCTGCGCGCGGTGCTGAAGGTGCTGCTGGTCAGCGCCGTCGCCTGGTGGGTGCTGGCCCCGCACGCCCGCGAGCTGCCGGGCCTGATCACCGTCGGCCCGCTCGGGATCCTCAAGTACAGCATCGACGTCGGCAAGAGCCTGATGCTGGCGGTGCTCGCCCTCCTGGCGCTGGGCGCCGTGCTCGACTTCATCTGGCAGCGGCAGCGCTTCCTCACCCGCATGAAGATGACCAAGGAAGAGCTGAAGGAGGACTTCAAGCAAAGCGAGGGCGATCCGCACATCAAGGCCCGCCAGCGGCAGATCCGCATGGAGCGCGCGCGCCGGCGGATGATCCAGAAGGTGCCGACCGCCACCGTCGTCGTCGTCAACCCGACCCACTATGCGGTGGCGCTGCGCTACGAGCAGGGCCAGACCCCGGCCCCGGAGTGCGTGGCCAAAGGCGTCGACGCCGTCGCCCTGAAGATCCGCGAGGTCGCCGAGGAGCATGGCGTGCCGGTGGTCGAGGACCCGCCGCTGGCCCGCGCGCTCTACGCCAACGTCGAGGTCGACCAGATCATCCCGCAGCAGCACTACGAGGCGGTGGCCAAGGTCATCGGCTTCATCCTGGCCGGGCGCAGGCGGCGCGCCAGCGCCCTCTGACCGCCCTATGAGCGCCGCAATGAGGCCCTGCTCTGCGGCGGGGTATGATTCGTCGCTGATTCGCGAAGATTCCGCGGCTTGAGACGCTTGAGGAGCCAGAATGGCTGACGTGGCGAGCGGACGTGGGCGCAGGCGCGGCAGGGCAGGACTGATCGCGCCTGTCGCTGTCACGCTGCTGGTCCTCGCGGCGCTGCTCGCGGCCGAGCCGGCGCTCAGCAACGGCCCGCTGCAGGGGCTGGCGCTCGGCCTCGTCGCGGTGCTGGCGATCATCGGCGCCTTCGCCCTGCACGCACTCTTGACCGACCGCGCGCCCGCCCAGAGCGCGGCGGGCGCGGCCACGCCCGACTACGAGGCGCTGGTCCGCGCGCTCGCCGAACCGGCCGCCCTGGTCGGCGAGGACGGCGTGCTGGACGCCGCCAACGAGGCCTGGCGCGAGCTGGTCGGCCCGCACCGCCGGCTGCAGCGCGCAGCGCTCGGCGATGCGCCGGCGCTGCTGCGCGCCGCGGCCCGCGACGGCCAGGCAAGCCGGGACGCCGCACTCCCCGGCCCCGGACGTCGCCTGGAAGCCGCCCGCCTCGACGCCGGCCGCTTCCTGGTGCGCCTTTCTCCGGCGCCCGCGCCGCCTTCGGCGCCCGCCCAGCCCGCCGCCATGGCCGCCCCAGTCCCGGCCAGCCTCGATCCGTTTGCCGCCGCCTCGCCGTTCGGCGCCGCGATCATCCAGGGCTCGGACCCCTTCGCCGGCGGCATCCTGGAGGTCAACGAGGCCTGGGCCGCCATCGCCGGCGCGCCCCCTGGCGCTGGCGAGACGCTCGGCGGACTGCTGACCGACGCGAGCCGCGCCGACGCTTCCCAGCGTCTCGCGGCCGGCGGCGCCGGGCCGTTCGAGGTGACGCCCAAGGCCCGGCCCAACAGCGTCGCCCACCTCTACGTCTCGCGGCTCGACGGCCACGCGGTCGCCTACCTGGTCGACGTCACCGAGCAAAAGCAGATGCAGGCCCAGCTTGCCCAGTCGAGCAAGATGCAGGCGATCGGCCAGCTGGCCGGCGGCGTCGCGCACGACTTCAACAACCTGCTTACCGCCATCCTGATGAACCTCTCCGAGCTGGAAACGCGCCACCCGCTCGGCGACCCGTCGTTCGACGGTCTTTCGCGCATCCGCGAGAACGCGCTCCGGGCCGCCGGCCTGGTCGGCCAGTTGCTGACCTTCTCCCGCAAGGTCACCGTCCAGCGCGAGACCCTCGACGTCGGCGAGCTGATCAGCAACGTGACCGTGATGCTGCGGCGCCTGCTGCCCGAGAGCGTCGGCATGGACACCGACTACGGCCGCAACCTTCCGCAGATCCGCGCCGACCGCCAGCAGCTCGAGAACGCGGTGATGAACCTGGTGGTCAACGCCCGCGACGCGGTGCGCTCGAAGGGCGGCGGCGTGATCTCCGTGCGCGCGGCGCGGCTCTCGGAGGCCGAGGCGCGCTCGCTGGGCTACGAAGGCCAGCCGATGGGCGAGATGGCGCTGATCGAGGTGGCCGACGACGGCCCCGGCATCCCGCCCGACGTGATGCCGAAGATCTTCGACCCGTTCTTCACCACCAAGGCAGTCGGCGAAGGCACCGGCCTCGGCCTCGCCACCGTCTACGGCATCGTCAAGCAGATGGACGGCTGGATCGCGCCGATCTCCAAGCCGGGCGAAGGCGCGATCTTCCGCATCTTCCTGCCGGTTTACGAGCCGCCGGTGCTGGTCGAGCCGCCGCCGCCCGCGCCGCCGAAGGGCCGCGCCGCCGCGCGCGACCTTTCCGGCGTCGGCCGCATCCTGTTCGTCGAGGACGAGGATGCGGTGCGCAAGGTCGCCGCCCGCCTGCTGAAGGCGCGCGGCTACGAGGTGATCGAGGCCGCCGATGGCGAGGAGGCGCTGGTCATCGCCGAGGAGAACGCCGGCCAGATCGACCTGATGATCTCCGACGTGATCATGCCCGGCCTCGACGGGCCGCACCTGCTGAAGGCCGCCCGCCCCTACCTCGCTGGCGCCCCGGTGATGTTCATCTCCGGCTACGCCGAGGCCGAGTTCTCCAAGGTGCTGGAAGGCGAGGAAGGCGTCTCTTTCCTGCCCAAGCCGATCGACATCACCGTGCTCGCCGAGCGCGTGAAGCAGGCCCTGCAACGGGCGTGAGGCCCACGAAGAAGCAAGCCAGAGGCGCGCGACCGGCCCGACGTGCGCCTCTCCCTCACCGCTAAGCAACCGCGAACAACGGGCCTACGACTCGGGCGGCGTGCAGTCGCTGGTCGATCCACGATGTCATGTGACCGTGAGCAAGGCCCGTCGGCTCTAGGCGCGCCGCCCTATTCGGGGACGACGAGGGCCGCTCAGTCCAAGTCGGCGTTCCGCTCCGTCCAAGACGACCCGCGTGTCCGCGCCTAGCCTCGAACCAACTTCGAAACCTCCCCGTGCGCCAGCCTCGGCCCACCCCCGGGGCACGCAAAGCCGCCGCTCCGGTCGCCTTGGCCGGGGCGGCGGCGTCGCGTTGCGCGCGACGCCCGCGCCCCCAACCTACACCGCACTGCGCCGCGCCGCCTCCAGCCGCGCGGCGACGACCACGGTGCTGGGCTGGCGCTTCGGCAGCCGGTTCCAGGCGTCGAGCGCGGCGATCTTGTAGGCTTCGGCGAGGGTCGGATAGTTGAAGGTGTTCTCGACGAAGTAGTCGAGCGTGCCCTCCAGGTTCACCACCGCCTGGCCGATGTGGATCAGCTCGGTGGCGCCCTCGCCGACGATGTGGACGCCCAACAGGCGGCGCGTCTCGATCGCGAAGATCATCTTCAGGAAGCCGGACGCCAGCCCCATGATGTGGCCGCGCGAGGTCTCGCGGAAGCGGGCGACGCCGCACTCGTAGGGGATGCCGCGCTCGCGCGCCTGCTCCTCGGTGAGGCCGATCGTGGAGATCTCCGGCACCGAGTAGATGCCGTACGGGAAGAATTCCGGCGGCGCCTGCGCCGGCTCGCCGAACGCGTGGCAGGCGGCGATGCGGCCCTGCTCCATCGAGGTCGAAGCGAGCGACGGAAAGCCGATCACGTCCCCGGCCGCGAAGATGTGCGGCGCGGCGGTGCGGAAGGTGGCCGGATCGACCGCCAGGCGACCGCGGCTGTCGGCCTCCAAGCCACACGCCTCCAGGCCCAGCGTGTCGACCGCGCCGACCCGGCCGGCGGCGAACAGCACCATGTCGCTCGCCACCTCGCGCCCGTCCTCGGTCTCCACCACGCAGCGACCGCCGGCGTCGGCATAGGCGCTCGCCACCTTGCAGCCGAAGCGCAGCATCACGCCGCGGTCGCGCAGGTCGTGGCGGAACTCGTCGGCGAGCTCGTGGTCGACGAACGGCAGCAGCCGCTCGGTCGGCTCCAGCAGCGTGACCTTGATGTCGAGCGCGCTGAAGATCGAGGCGTACTCGACGCCGATCACGCTGGCGCCGATCACCGTCAGCTGGCGCGGGATCGCCTGAAGGTCGAGGACCTCGTCGCTGTCGAGCACCCGCCTGCCGTCGAAGGCGATGTGCGCCGGCCGGTAGGGCCGCGTGCCGACCGCGATGATGAAGCTGTCGGCCGCCGCGACCACCGTCTCGCCGTCGTCGCGGACGATCTCGACCTGGTGCGGGTCAGTGAAGCGCGCCGAACCGCACACTGTATCGACGCCGTTGCGGGCGAACTGGTGCTCCAGGATCTCGACCTCGTGGTCGAGGGTGATGCGCAGCCGCTTCAGCAGGTCGGCCGCGCCGATGTCCTGCTTCACTCGGTAGGCCGCGCCGTAGAAGCCGCGCTCGCGCCATCCGGACAGGTTCAGCACCGTCTCGCGCAGCGTCTTCGACGGGATGGTGCCGGTGTGCACCGAGACCCCGCCGACCCGCCGTCCCTGCTCGACCACCAGCACCCGCTTGCCGAGCTTCGCCGCCTGGATCGCCGCGCGCCGGCCGGCTGGACCCGAGCCGATGACGATCAGGTCATGGGCGCGCGCCTCATGGGCGCGTCTGTGTATGTCGGCCAAGGCATCCCCGCTCAGCTGCCGCCGCTTAACCTTAAGGCGCGCGGGTTAAGCCAAGCTTTGTCGGCCGTGTGACAATCGGCGGGCGTTGGATGTCGCCGCGCCGCCTCCACCACCCGCCCGCGGCGGGCGGTCCCCCTCCCCCGTTCCGCTTCGCTACACGGGGCAGGAAAGGATGCAGCGGCGCCGCCTCGTTCTTTCCTGCCCCGCGCAGCGGGGGAGGGGGACCGCCGCGCGTAGCGCGGTGGTGGAGGGGGCGCACGGGCGTGTCAGGGAAAACCCCCGGGGAATGCGTCAGCCCTTGGCGGCCGACTTTCCCGCTGAGACCGGCAGCGCCGCCGCATCCGCCGCGGCCTGCCGCGCCGACGGCGGCGGGCGCGGGGCGGGCAGCGGGGCCTGGTCGAAGCGGGCGCGCATCTTGGCGACCCAGCCTTCGAACAGCTGGTTGTCGGCGGCGATGCGGCTGAAGTCGGTGGGCGAGACCTGGCCGTTGCTGAGGCCGGAAAGCGCCACCCGCAGCGCGTCCGGATTGCGCGCGCCGGCGACGAACGGAGTCCAGTTGGCGCGCAGGCGCCCCAGCGCGACGTCATTGCCGGCCAGCGAATAGGCGGCCGCGGCGCGCAGCAGCCGGCCCTCGTCGACCGCCGCCAGCGGGCCCGGGGTCTTGTAGCGGTCGCCCAGCATCTTCTCGAAGATCGCGCCCGCCGCCGGCCAGTCCTTCTGCCGCCAGACGATCTCGGCGCGCGCATCGACCGCGTCCGGAGAATTGTCGGCGCCCAGCATCTCCAGCGCTGTCGCGTACTGCGACAGCCCGGTCAGCGCCCGCGCCGCGACGATGCGGCGCTGCAGGTTCAGCGCCTGCGGCAACACCGTGGTGCGCGAGGCGTTGATCGCGTCGAGCGCGTCCTCGGGCTTGCGGTCCATCAGGTCGATGACGGCGAGGTCGGTGGCCACCTCGGCCTTCGAGACGCCCTCCAGCCGGTTGTCGACCTGGTACTTCAGCAGCTGCTCGGCCTGCGGCAGCAGGTCGACGTCGACCAGCCGGCGGGTCAGGCGCCGCACCATCGCGTCGCCGTCGGCGCCGACCGGGGTCAGCTCCTTGAAGTCGTAGAACAAAGCCAGCGCCTGGACCGGCTGCAGGCCGTCGGCCTGGCCGTCGAGGAACAGGCTGCGGAACGCGGCCTCCAGGTCGGCCTGCAGCTGCACCGCCTCGGGCAGGTCCGGCAGGTTCTTGCCGGCGGAGCGGAACGCCTCCAGCGCCTCCCGGTAGCGGCCCTGGCTGAGATAGAGCTGGCCGAGCGCGCGGATGGTCTCCAGCTCGAACGAGCCGCCGCGCCAGCGGAAGCGCAAGCCGTCGATGACGTCGATCGCCTGCGCCGGCGTCACCTGGTTCATGGTCAGCTGCAGCTGGGTCGCGTGCAGCTGGGCCGGACCGGCCACCTCGTCCAGCGGCAGCTGCGCCAGCGCCTGGTAGGCGCCGAGCGCCCCGGCGAGGTTGCCCTCGCGCTCGCTGACGATGGCGGCGGTGAGCCGGGTCTTGGCGTCGTCCTCGGGGTTGCTCCCGGCGTTGGCGAGCGCGTAGTTGATCCAGCTGCGGGCGCCGGCGACATCGCCCAAGGCGAGCGCGGTCTCGGCGGCCGAGCGGGTGAAGCGCTGGCGCCAGAGCGGCGGGAACTGCGAGAGCGCCGACGAACCGGCGGTGAACGCCTTCTTGGCGTCGGCCCACTGGCTTTGCTTGGCGAACACGAGGGCGCGCCACAGGCTGGCCGCCGGATTGTCTTCCAGCGCCGGCGCCGAGAGGTCGGTCTCCGCCTCCTTGTAGCGGCGGGCCATCACCTTCGCCATGCCACGCAGCGCCCGGAACTCGGCGTCGCCGCCCAGCGCCGGGTGGGTGCGGATCGCGTCGTTCAGGAGGCCGATCGCCTCGTAGTCGATCCCTTCGCCGATCATGAAGCGGGCGAGCGCCAGATGGCCTGCAGTCGGGCCTTCCAGCCCCTTGCCCTCCTCGTCGGCGACCGGGCCCATCAGCGCGTCGTAGCGGGCGAGGTAGCTGGCGCCGCCGGTGTTGGCCCAGTCGTCGCCGATCAGCCCGGCCAGCACCGCGGGCTTCGGCGCATCCAGCGCCTGCGCCGCCGCCAGCTTGCCGCCTGCGGTCGACAGCTCCAGGCCCTTCGGCCGGCTCACCGTGACGATGTCGCCGTTGAAGCCCACCTGCAGGTCGTCGACGCGCGGCGCGATCGCCAGCCCCTGCCCCGACTGCAGCATGGAGAACTCGACAAAATCGCGCCGCGTCGGCAGCCCCTTCGACGGGGCGAGCGCGGTGACCACGGCGATCCGGTCGCCCACCGCCGGGTCGGCGATCCAGTAGACGCCGGTGGCGCCGGCCATCGCGGTGGTCATCGCCGCCGGGCCCTCGGTGTCGTCGCGCGCCAGCTTCACGGCCGTGTAGTTGGAGGCGCTGACCGGCTCCAGCGTGACGCTCCAGTCCGAGCCGTTGGCCGTCGCGGCGAACGCGATCGGCCCGCGCGTGATGATCCGCACCACCGAGTAGCCCGGCCCCTGGAAACTCTGGATGTCGGCGTACTGCACGACGTTCTTCGGCGCGCGCGAGACGTCGATGCGGGCCTGCGCGTCGAACACGATCCAGATCGCATCGCCGCGCCGGAACACCGCAGCGCCCAGCGGATTGCGCCAGGGGAAGTCGAAGCGCAGCTGCTGGCCGGCGAGCGCCGCGGTCATCGCCACCGTGCCGCCGAACGGGGCCGGATCCGGCCGCGACGGCGGCGGCCCCTGCGTGGCCCCGGCGATCGCCTTCTGCCTGGCGAACACATTGACGAAGTCGGCGCCGTCGGCGACGCCGGTGGCGGCGTCGGCGTCGTCCGTCAGGGTAAGGACGAAGGCGATGCGGCCCTTGTCGTGCCGCACGTCGACCGACTTGATCCACTTCAGCGGGACCGACTTCAGGGTCGCGAGGTCGGGCTTGGCGTCGCGGCTGAAGCTCAGCGTCAACACCTGGCCGTCACGATGCGCCCCCATCTGCGCGCCCGCGGCCCAGCGGAACTCGATGCGCGAAAAGTCCTGCGCCTGCCCGATCCGGATGGTCAGCGGCGCCTGCGCAGGGGCGGTGGCCGTCGGTTCGGCAACCGCTGGGACCGTGACCAGCGCAAGACTGGTGACCACAGCCACGGATGCTCGCAGCGCTTGGCGCATTCCCCTTCCCCTTGCGAGGAGGGGGCAGGGGGCGGGGGTGTCGGCTTGCGGCGTGGGGACTGGTCCCGCCAGCGCTTGGTCGGCCAATACCGAGCGCGCACCCCCAACCCCAACCCCTTCCCGCCAGGGGAAGGGGAGCAGGGTAGGCTTGCGTGCGCGCCCCTTTGACAACCGCCTAGCCGGTCTTCGCCGGCGTCGTGGCGGGCGCGCCGCTGGCGGACTTGGTCGCCGGCCGGGCAGGCGGCGACGCAGCCGGCTTGGCCGCGGGCGCGGCGGCGGCCGACTTCGCGGCCGGCGGGTTTGCGGCGGCAGCCTTGGCGGCGGGCGCACCTGCGGCGGCCCTCGCCCCGGCGGCCACGGGCGCCGCGGCGCCGGCGGCGGGCTTCGGCGGCCAGACCGGCTCGGGCGGCTTGGCGGCGGCCGCGGTCTTCACCGGCGGCCTGGCGGCGGCGACCGACCTGGCCGGCGCCCGCGCGACCCTCGGCTTGCGGTGAACCGCTGGTTTCCGCGCCGGCCGCGCGCCGGTCACGACGGCCGGCGCGGCTTGCGCGGGCGCCTGTGCGGCGGCCTGGGCGGCCGTCGCCTGGGCCGGGGCAGGCTTGGCGGCGGCAGGTTGCGCGGCGGCGGGCGCGGCCGGCGGACTGATCGCGGCGCGCGCGGCGGCGGCCTGGGCGACGTAGCGGGCCGCCAGCGCCTCGGTCAGGTGCTTGGCGTCGGGCGGCGCCATGTTGGCGATGATCGCCGACAGCTTCTGCTCCTTCATCGCCGCGGCGATCGGCAGGCGCACCTCGTCGGTGAGCAGGGTGAAGCGCGCGGCGGCGGCCTGCGGCTTCATGTCCGCGTAGACCTTCACCAGCCGGTTCACCTCGGCCTGCTGCTTCTCGTCGAGCTGGCCGAGCATGGTCTGCATGTCGGCCTTCAGGCCGTTCATGGTGGCGATCCGCGCGTCGACCTTCGCCTCGGCCGCCTGGATCAGCGCGAGCTCGGTGGAAAGTCCCTGCTCGCGCTGGTCGAGCTCGCCGCGACGCGCGCCGAGGCTCTGGATCACCTGCAGCTCGGCCGGCGACAGGCCCGCTTCCTTGGCGAGCTCGGCCGGGCTCTCCGCGCAGATCGGCGCCGGCTTGGCGGCCACCGCCTGCGCCGCGACCTGGCCCGGCGCGGACGCGATCGCGCTCGCGGTCGGGGGCAGCGGGCTCGCCGCGTTGGCCTTCGGCGCGACGCCCTCGGCGAAGCTGCGTGCGGCTCCGACGATGCCGGGGCCGTTCTCGATGGCGTTGATGGCGAGCACCCCGCAGGCGGCGACCGCCA
>Ga0134126_10006010_pt1 | contig 15190 bp, 18 predicted proteins | sample KB31752_FD_96881 | JGI IMG/M metagenome (GOLD analysis project Ga0134126, IMG submission 96881) | Terrestrial soil microbial communities with excess Nitrogen fertilizer from Kellogg Biological Station, Michigan, USA - KB3-175-2 | ecosystem: Environmental > Terrestrial > Soil > Unclassified ...
ATATGTAATTCCCTGAAAGATTGGGAAGCCTCACGTTTCGGCGTGGGGCTTTTTTTTTGATTTCCAGGAACCAGTATGTCGAGTGAGAACCGTCATCTCTCACTTAACCGTGGCATCTTGCATGTTTCTTGTTTATGACTCATCTAAAGTAAAACGCTAACGAGGCTCCAATGGCATTGACGTTTCGCCTCATTAGCCATCTCTCCAACACGTTGACCGACAGTCCACGAGGTGACGTTGTTGCTGACTGCGTCGACGCGACCCGCCACTTCATGACCTGGAACGCGAGGATACTGAAGTCCTGGATGCCGTCCTTGACCAACGCGTCGCTGTGGCAGATGCCGCATGCCTCGACCTTCACGCGCACCTGGCCGGGGCCTAGTTCGGGAATGTCCCGTTCGACGAGTTCCCAATCGCCACCTGCCTTGCTCATTTGTGCTGCCTTCATTTTCGAACTCATGAATTCTCCTATCGGCTCCGGGTCATAACTACGATTTTTCGCTTAGTAGTTTCTGAATCAATCGTTCGGCCTCAGCATAGCCACCTTCACCCTCGTGCATCCATCGAATTCGGCCCTGCTTGTCGATTAGAAAGGTTGTGGGCCAGGCATCGACATGATAGGCGGTCCAGGTTTGGTAGTCGTTGTCAGTAACTACAGCGTAACGAATCCCCAGCGACGTAACTTCGCGGCGAAGGTTTTCAACTTTCCGTTCTTCATCGAACTCAGGTGAATGCACACCAATAACGATAAGGCCTGTATCGCGGTAGCGATCATTCCAACTCTTGACGTAGGGCAACGTGTTACGGCAGTTATAGCAACCGAACGTCCAGAACTCGATTAGCACAACGCGACCGCGCTGCTCATTGAGCTTTAGCGGTGTTGAGTTGATCCATTCACCAGCGGCCAGCTCCGGAGCAGCGGCAGATTCGGAAGTTTTGTATTCGGTGGAAGTGCCAAACGACCTGCGTATGAGCTTTGTCAAACCGGTGGCGTAGCTTATCGCCCCTACAATAAGGACGCCGGCAACAATTCCGATTAATAAATTCCGTCGTCTATCCATTAATGGTCGCTCTCTTCGACTTTCTACTTGAGCGCTGAAAAGCTCGTGGGATCCATGAAGTAGCTGTCGATATGGTTTGCCAGCGCACCATTAGTCTCAGAGTCGGCCTTTACCTTTTTCCATTCCGGATCGGCCTGGAACGCAGCCCAGTTCTTCCGGGCATCTTCGCGGCTCGGGTGCTCAAGGATGTACACAAAGAGGTTCTGCGAATACGGCTCGTCTTGCGGACGCCAAAAACCAATACTCTTCATGTTGTGCCGCTTGAAAATCGCGTCGGTATGATCGCCAAAGCGAGCTATCAGAGCATCCATTTTGCCCTCGTTAACGTGATACAGGCGCAGCTCGTAGACGTGTTGTGAGTCTTTCGGTCCGCCGATGTAGCTGAGACCCAGAGTCACCGCCGCGCCGCCAATGAACCACAGAACGGACGGTGCGCTGATGCCGATGAGCTTAGTTGCGAGTTTGATCGCTGCTATTGCGATGCTTGTAGGTTCCATGATGTTCACTCTCGTTCTAAAGAGTTCGCGCGCCGAGTCGGCAGCAACTTTTGATAATGAGGTCAGTACCGGGAGCGGTAGCGACCGGGTCAAGCGATCGCAAGAGTCGAGACTGCCGGCACTGTTACCCGATCGCTACCGCTCCCGGTACTGACCTCATGCTTTTCTCCAAAGCGAAGTCAAAATTGTTGCTCAAGTAGGTAACTCCGTGCCCGCCTGTTCTGCCGCCATGTATTCGGCGTACCAATCGGACCAGTTCTCATCGCGATGGCCAAGACTCTTTTCGTGCACGCCGTGGGCGGTCTCAGCACGCCGCATCGCGCTCGCGAGGTCGCTGGCGGAACCGAACGAAGTTACCCCAGGGTCGATGCGTCCGGGCAGTCGCGTCGTGATCTCCTGCAATAGCCAACTGTTGCCATCGGGATCGTTGAATGACGCCAAGGAGCGGTAAGTGCCATGGTCAGGATCAGGGCCGCCGATCGGACCATTTGGGCCGAGATGAAAGATCTGGCCCACGTCGATACCGGCGGCGATGATCGCATCACGAGCAGCTGCTATGTCAGAGACGATCAGGTAAGTTCTCTGTGCCGAACCGGGCGTGGCGGACGTCAGAGTCTTGCCGAATTGGATCGAGCACGCGGAACCGTGCGGCGTGAACTGAAATACGCCGGAGCCGGACGGCGTCACATCCTGCCGCCACTCGAGTCTTCGGTAGAACTGCTCGGCGCGGTCAACATCCGAGACCGGAATTACAATAACCTCAAGTTTCATGTCGACTGCCGCGCTCTTAGGCTCGTTGTCCCTGATATCGCGGATTGCACTCGTCGGACTTACCATCTTCGTTCCCTCCTTAGGATTCAGCTAATACGGCTCTGCCGTCTGATGTGGGGAAGGCCTTCGGTCTTCCGGAAATAAGTTAAAAAGAGTCAGGGCTATGCCCAGCTAGGGCGCAGCCCGATATTGAAAAATTCAGCCGACGGAAGCGCAGAGCGCTTCCGCACATCAGACGGCGAAGCCGAAGATATCTTTGCGCGGGTGGTTTGGTGGAAATGGATCGTGGACATGCGTGCTTCATGGGTGGCGCATTAATCGCCGCGAACAAAACAGCGCCTTCTTTGGTTACGTTGAGCTTTTGGAAAACCAGAGAATCCTTTTGGCTCCGGTCTTCGATCGGTTTGGACATTCTCCAGTTCTCCTCTTCAGTTACGTCTTCATCATCGTTCAACAAAGCTCGCGAGCCACTTCAATCCAGTTCTGATCTAATTGTCGGGTTCAATTAAACTCCACGTGATGGAATTGGTCTATAAGACGAAGGTATCGATCGATACCTTGGTATTAGTCCTCATGAAGTGTTTGCTGTTGAGCTAGAGGAAGATGTGATTCGGGATGGTGTGCTTCGTTGAAGACGTCGCCTGCGCCAATTTGGGAGCTTTACATCGCAGGAAACACTTCTATAATGTGCGGCATCGTTTCGCCCCATCGACGGTTTCCCCCAAAACTTGGCGTTTTTCTGCAGTATTCTTGCAATGAATCCAGGTGTGAAAAGGACTGCAAGCGACGATCTAGTTGAGCGGTTAACGCGCGCTGAAGAAGCCCTGCGGGCGCGCGAACTTAGCTTCCAATTGATCGTCGACAGCATTCCGGTTCCGGTGGCAGTCACCACGCCCACGGGTGAAGTCGAAGCAGTCAACCAACTAACCCTTGAATATTTCGGCAAGACCTTCGAGCAGCTAAGAGGTTGGAAAGCTTCTGACGTCGTCCACCCGGATGATCTTCAGCACACGATTGCGACGCAGCAAACGGCTCATGAGACGGGCACGGCTTACAACGTCGAGAGCCGCCACCGTCGCGCTGATGGGGTCTACCGCTGGTTCAACGTCCGCGGCTTTCCTCTCCGAGACAATGAAGGGTGCATCCTCCGCTGGTTTCACCTGCTAATCGACATCGACGATCGAAAGCGAGCGCAGGAAGAGGCGCGTCGTAGCGAGGCGTTCCTCGCCGAAGCCCAGCGGCTCACCTCCGTCGGCAGTTTTTCCTGGCGCGTCGCTACCGACGAAATCACCTGGTCAGAGGAGCTCTATCGTATTTATGAATTCGATCCGGAAAGCAAAATCACACTCGAAGTCATCCGTACGCGCGTGCACCCGGAAGATCTAAGCTTGTACGAGAAAATGGTCGAACAAGCACGCAACGGTTCCGAGGATTTTGAATGGCACTACCGCTTGTTGATGCCCGACCAGTCGATCAAATACATGCATGCAGTGGCGCAGGCGACGCGCGACCCGAATGGTCAACTGGAGTACATCGCGGCGGTTCGGGATGTTACCGCTCGCCGGTTGTCGGACGAAGCTCTGGACAAAGCGCGCTCAGAACTCGCGCACGTAGCGCGGGTCATGAGTCTGGGAGCTTTGACGGCTTCGATAGCACACGAAGTCAATCAACCCTTGTCGGGTATCATCACCAATGCGAGTACGTGTATGAAGATGTTGGACGCTAATCCGCCCAACATTGATGGCGCGCGCGAAACCGCGAAGCGCACAATTCGCGACGGGCGCCGAGCGGCTGACGTAATCACACGGCTGCGCGCTCTCTTTAGTAAGAAGGAAGCGGCCACTGAGTTAGTGGACCTGAACGAAGCAACTCGCGAAGTGATTGCGCTGTCGCGGAGCGAACTGGAGCGAAACCGCGTGATTGTGCGACCTACACTTCCTGACAATCTTCCGTTGGTGAAAGGCGATCGGGTACAACTCCAACAGGTGATCCTTAACCTGTTGCGCAACGCTTCAGATGCGATGAGCAGCGTTTACAATCGTCCCAGGATGTTGCTCATCTGGACTGAACAAGGCGCAGACGCTGGCGTGCAACTGAGTGTGCAAGATATCGGTAGAGGTTTCGGGACTGAAAGTCTGAACCGACTCTTCGAAGCCTTCTACACAACTAAAGCTGACGGCATGGGAATCGGCCTCGCTGTAAGTCGCTCGATCATCGAGAGTCATCATGGTCGTTTGTGGGCCACTCCGAACAAGGGTCCAGGTGTGACGTTTTCGTTTTCGATTCCTTGTGCGGTTGAGCGCTAGGCATCAGAGGGCATGGATAAAGCAGGTGCCAACCACCGCGCTGCATTACTCACATAAGTCTTAATGTCAGCGAGTCTCTCGGGCGCGCGTCTAATCTGCTCACCTGGTGGTTCGGCCAGAAAGGTGGGACAACCACTCGAGATGTCCCAATTGTAATTCACCAGATGATGAAAGCTTGATTCCGCTATCGCGCGTCCGAGCGTGTTCCCGTGATCGTCACGGGCGCTTGCAAACGCCACAATCAAGTTGAAAGCCCGCCCGGTAACCTGGCTTGTTCCAGTTGCAATCACATGCGCGTGATTCTCGCCTTCAGGAACACCAACGGCGCCTTCGTGAGGGTGCGCCGGGAAATATTCAACCACCCCTGAATCGTTCTTCGGATTTAGAAGCAGCTCGTGAACCGGCTTGACGGCGGTGATCCTTTGATAGTCACCGTTACTGCCTGAGTGATAATTCGGCCACGAGATTGTCTGGGTATCCTGGTCGTCTCGGGTATGACGAGATTCATCAGGTTCGGGATGTTTGCTATTGAAGAAATGAGCGCGGCCCACGCCTCCCAAAGTACAAAGTGAAGATCCGAGATCCTGATGATCACGAGTAGTCAAAAGCCCCCCACCTCTTTGCCGAAACCGCGTAATGCCCTGACAATCTGTAACCGTTAATCCGTTGCCTGAATCGACCGCGAACAACCACAGCTCATCGAAGTCGGTCTTATCAAGCACACTTAGGACTACATCGTTACCGTCAGCATTGACTTCACGATTGCGAGCCGTCACGTTGTAGAGCGGCTTACCGCTTTCATCGGTGAGTGAAACAAGATGATCGCGCAACAATGAAAATCGATCGATGTTCCAATCGTCTGCGATCGCCGGAATGGTTGTTTGCACGAGAATATTGATTGGGCGTCCCATCGTTTGTTTATCCCTGATGCGACGGTGATAGCATACAACAAGCGCCGTCAGCAATTTGTCGCCCAGTCAAAGGAGGTCGTTATCACGAAATTACTCTTGTTTGCTGGTCGGGTCGCCCCCTTGTTGAGGCTGACCCGACCGACGCGCGGTCGTATTGCCAGCCTGATGAAAAGTATCCTCTTCCAGGGTATCCTCGCCTGGATCATCTAGTGTTATTAGCACCTCAAGGTCTTCTTCGCTCATGTAGACCTCCTTCGGCCGGTCTTGAGCAGCCCGAAGGGCTGCAAGTTAGTAGCCGGTGGTCGAAGCGAAGCGAAGACCACCGGATTCTCATCCGTCATACCAGCATCCGGTAAGGGTGCAAGATTTATCGCGCAATCTCTTAGCACCCTTTCAGGGGTGCGGATCCACGATGCCCCTTCACGCCAACTAGTGTTTCACGCTCCAGCGGAGCGCAATGTAATGGAATGAAAAACTCGAATCATTCATGTCGCTCCGCTGGCGCGAAAAATCTGCAACAATCTTACGGGATTCTATAAACATTTGGTCCCTCCGGGACTGGACGACTTCTTACCGGCCCGGTTTGAAAAGACCGGGAGCGATCTTGCGCCGGCACCGTTGGTGTTTTTCACGCTCTCTGCGAAATCGTCTTGGCGGTCGCTGCCGGGTCAGCTTCTGCTCGGTTCAGCCAGTCTGCGAAGCGTGTCGCGCCAAGCTCGGCGTTATCACCGGGCACGATACTTCGTTCGCTTAACTCCGTGCCGAAATAGCGCGCCTGTGGATCGGCGACGACCTCGCGCGCGTCATTGAGCGCCCTCAGTTGTAGCCGGATAAGCTCGTCGAAACGAAACGCTTCGGGGCCGGCGATTTCAATTGCGCCACTCAATGGTGAATTTACGGCCACTTCAAACAGCGCACTCACGACATCGTCTGAGGCGATTGGCTGGAACAGCACCGGCGGCAGGTGAACACTATTCCCTACGGTGGCTTCGTCGGCGATGCGCTTGACGAATTCGAAGAATTGAGTTGAGTGGATAATCGAATAAGGAATCGGACCTTCCTTAATCAACTTCTCTTGCGCGACTTTCGCTCGCATGTAGCCACTCTCTGGCAAGCTCTCACTTCCGACGATCGAGAGCGCGACGTGATGACCTACGCTGGCCGCCGCTTCATAAGAGAGAAGATTGCGAGTCGACGTCTGAAAGAAATTCATGACTGCCGCATCTTCAAATGAGGGTGAGTTCGAGACGTCGACGACGATTTGTGCGCCCTTAAGCACTTCGGCCAATCCTTCGCCGGTGAGAGTGTTGACGCCCGTATTAGGCGCCGCCGCCACCGCCTCATATCCGCTGGCTTTAAGTTTTGTGATGAGCTTTGATCCGATAAGACCGGTGCCCCCGATAACTACGATCTTCATATTGTTTTCCTCTTTCTTTGTAGCGGTCGCTTCTATCGCCACTGTTTCTGTCTCCGTGCCAGCTAAGTCTGGCTCGTCTCTTACGAAAGGTTGTTTGCCTCTTGCGGTAAGTTCAAAACGTCGCCCCGCGCGAAGAGCTCAACCCAACGACGCGAGACAAATCGCCATCCTTCTTCAGTGCACGAATGTCGTTGAGCTCGCCTGCTTCGTGGGCCACTGAGACCAGCTTCCAGTCACGGTAACCAGGTGGAATCTTCTTTACGAAGATCGGAGCGGCCTGAGCAGTGACGTGACGAGAGGTGGTTGCCACAAATACGACAACGCCGGCCAGGGTTGCAACTCCAAGCAGCAACAGAGTGAACTTTTTCATGGTGTTGCCTCCGCTGAATTTGCAGCGGTTGAAACCTCTACTGCATTCAGCCGATTCGTTACGGTTCACTGAGCGAGCAGGAGTACACCACAGGTGAAAGGGCGAATCTATTAGACGAAGGTATCGATCGATACTTTGGTATTGGTCGGTATTGGATCGCGGTGGAAACCGATACCAAAGTACCATAGACATCCGACACTGATGGGCGCATTCTCGTTAAATGGTCGGTGGATGAAAAAACGCGTTGCGAGTCATAGTAAATGGTTACACGTCCTCTAATAACAGTGGTTGATGATGACGAATCCGTACGGGAGTCATTGCCTGATCTCTTGAACGAATTTGGCTTTGAGGCGCAAACTTTCTCCTCGGCTGAAGAATTCCTGGTTTCCGACGCAGTTGATGAGACCAAGTGTCTGGTTCTCGATGTGGCAATGCCGGGTATGAGCGGACCGGATTTGCAACAAGAGCTAAAGCTTCGCGAGCAATCGATTCCCATCGTCTTTATCACGGCCCATCGTGACGCGACGATCCGGCTGCGCTTGCTGGCACAAGGCGCCGTGGACTGTCTCTTCAAGCCGTTTGAGGCGGCGGATCTCTTGCAAGCACTTAACACTGCGCTTGGCGCGAACTGATCGTTTCAACTTTTTGGCCCGGCCACGATGTCCGCAGCAGCAAAGTCGCAGCAGAAGCCAATCGTCTTTGTGGTTGACGACGATATTTCGGTGCGCGAATCGCTCGAGCTGCTGATTACGTTTGCCGGCTGGCAGCCAGAGACGTTTGCATCCGCGGGTGAATTTCTGGAGCGCCCGCGCACCGCAACTCCAAACTGTTTGGTGCTCGATATTTCTCTTCCGGATTTAAACGGTCTTGAGTTGCAGAAGCTGATCGCCTCCGAGCGAACCGACCTGCCGATCATCTTCATTACGGGACATGGCGATGTTCCCATGACAGTGCAGGCGATGAAGGGCGGAGCTGTCGAATTCTTAACCAAGCCATTCGACGATGAAGTGCTATTGGGCGCTATTCGTCACGCCATTAAGCGCAGCGCGTCAGTACTCGATGAGCAAGCGGAAATAGCGGCACTGCGCAGCAGTTATGAATCACTTACTCCTCGTGAGCAGGAGGTACTGCGATTAGTAGTAGCTGGAATGTTAAATAAACAGATTGGCCTCAAGCTCGGGATCAGTGAAATCACGGTAAAGGCTCATCGTGGCAAGATGATGCAAAAGATGAAGGCTGAATCGCTCGCCGACCTCGTAAAGACTGCAGTGAGACTCGGCCTCGCACCAGCGACAAATCCATGGCACAGGACGCTGCCGCGACCGGGGCGAGCTGAGTCGTAAATTGTTACGAACGGTAGACTGCTCACAAAGAAAAAGGTCATTCGCTGATAGATAAAGCGCGGCAACAAGTGATTCCGCAACTCGTCGCGTTCATCGACAAATCGTAGTCGGCATGAACGGTAATATTGCCACAACATCAGAGAGCGCTCTGTTGCGCGACGTGCGTGTGAGCCTATTGCATCTGCACCACACGCTTCTGGACATGGAACGCAAGAGTTTCGAGAGGACGCATGGTCGCGTAAACAGCGGAGAACTCTTGCAACTCGTCTTGAATCACGCACAATTTGCCTGGCTTCGGATTATTTCTACTTTAGTCGTGCAAATCGACGAAATGCTCGATGCCGATGAACCGGCCAGCGCTGCGGACATGATTAGCTTAATCTCCTCAGCCCGCCAACTTTTTACGGCATCTGACAATAAAGAGTTCAGCGACAAGTATCAGGCAGCGCTCCAGCAAGAGCCGGATGTCGTCATGGCGCATTCAGCTTTGATGAAGTTGCTTCGATCAAACGTCTAAGCGACGGACAAGATGGCCTTAATGGCGAACGCCGACCATGCTACATCGCAATTCCCAGGGAGATGCTTCCCGTCCTGACGTCAGCTCAACAACCTCGCGTCCTCTCACACGGCCAACTTCGCACCGCGGAACAGGGTGAGATTGTTGTCGAACTGAACGAGCATATAACCAAAGTCTTCATTGTAATCAGCGGACGACTGCACCTGCTGCAGGTCTCGAACAATCAGGAGCACGTCGTCACCATTTGCAATCCGGGCATGTTCACCGGCGAACTAAACGTGCTCTCAGGCCGCCGTGGACTCGTGCGCATACGCGCTGCTGTTAAATCAGAACTCGTCGAACTCGAGCGCGGGGGGGCTTAAGTACATAAGCCCTCGTTCCCGTTCTGTCTAAACGTCAGGTACGTTGAGAAAATATCCGGGAGAAGTATTGCCACTTACCGTAGAAGACAATAAACCACAGGATCGTTACAACGACTGCGAGTGGCGCTCCGGCGTGGTTTAAGAACACGTGGTAACAAAGGATGTTCACAATCACCGGCCCGAGCAGCACCAGCGCCAGCGGCACGAAGCGGTTAACCAGCAACAATAAGCCACCCGCGATTTGCAGCGCAGCGACCACCCAATAGTAGTGAGACATAAAAAGCGCGCCCATGAACTGCCCAGCCAGTCCCGTAGGCATCGGCCCCATGCTGAGAAAATTCAAAAAGCCATTGAGGCCAAACACGAAAAAGATCAGGCCAAGCAATAGCCGCGCGATCAAGAATACGATTTTCATTTCAACCTACCTCCTTACTGCTGCTTCAATGTCTCCAGCCAGTAACTCCTAATTCAAGAGTTAATCGCGCCCATGCGGCCCCGGCGATAGTCTTCAAAGGCCTGGTGGATTTCGGCCTCGGTGTTCATCACGAACGGTCCGTAACGCGCGATCGGTTCATTCAAAGGCACTCCAGCGATCAACAATGCCTCCAGCGTCGCGCTTGCATCTGCCGGATTCTCGATTCTCACGACGTCGCCGTCCGGGGCGAACATGATCATCTGTCCGTCAGCTCCACGCTCGCCCTCTGTTCCGAACGATCCCGCTCCATCAACTACGTAAGTAAACGCGTTGTAGTCGTGCGGCACTTGTTGATTCACCACGCCGCCCGGCTTAATTCGGTAATGCAGGTAAATGATTGGCGTGCGCGTCTCAATGACCACTTTTTCTCCCATCGCTTCTCCTGCGATCACGCTGACTGAGACCAGGCCGTCAGGCGACGTCGCCTTCGGAATTCGCGAACTGGGAATCTCCTGATAGCGTGGCTCGATCATCTTGTCGCGTTGCGGCAGGTTCACCCAGAGCTGAAAGCCGTGCATCCGACCGCCAGTCCGCATGAATTCGGCGGAAGGCATCTCGGCATGAACCACACCTGCGCCCGCAGTCATCCATTGCACGTCGCCCGGCCTAAGCCGTCCGGCACGTCCGCTGGAATCCTTATGCTCCATGTCACCCGAGAGCATGTACGTCACTGTCTCGAATCCGCGATGCGGATGATCGGGCGCGCCTTTAGCTTCACCTGGAGCTACGTCCATTGGTCCCATCTCATCCAGCAACAGAAACGGATCAAAATCTGAAAATGCCGCCTTGGGAAACGGCCGTCGCACCAGAAATCCACCACCCTCCAAAGTCTCAATGCTGTTCACGATTCCGGCGACCGTGCGTCCTCTATCTAATTGCGTCTCAACACTGCTCAATGCTTGTTTCACCGTCGACATAAATTCACCTCTTCAAAACTCGTATCTAATTTTCGAATCACCCAGCGCGCTCTTCACTTTGCCGAACTGCCTTGTAACCAATCTTTTTGAGCAGACGGATAAGGGTCTTGCGATCCGTTTTTGTTAGGGACTCAGCAGCAAGCTTTTCCATATCGCGGGCGTGATCCCCATAAATGCGCGTGATTAGCTTCTTGCCCTCCGTCGTTAAATGAACGATCCGCGCCCGCCGGTCTGTGCCGTGCGCGCGCCGCTCGACCAGTCCCCTTTTTTCCAGGCGGTCAATTGCCACGGTGATCGAGCCACTCGTCAGCAGGATCTTTTTCCCGATTTCGTTGACCGGAAGCGGCCCTTTGTGAAGCAATGCTTCCAGCACGGCAAAATCACTGCCGCACATCTCCAAGTCCGTGATGCTCTTTTCCGCATAGGCCTCGACCGCACGCGCCGCCTTCCACAACACCAGGAAGACGTGAACGCCAGTCCCGCCTGTCAATGATTTCGCCTTGTCTTTGCTCATCTCTCTCTCACACTCTATCTTGATGTCAAGATACTTGATTAGAAGGTAGGTGTCAAGCGCATCTGGGCTCCGACGCGTCGTTCGGGCGGCCTGCGGCCGGTTATTTGACTGCCAGGATTAAGGGAAGATGAAGGACTTACCTGCGCGGACGAGTCAGATCTAATTCTGACCTTGAAACATCGATAGATACTGCTTGTTCGTGCGTAATGCCATCAGGCCAATAGCGTGCGGAAACGGGCTCGATCCGTTTTGAGTTTCAGCTTTAGAGGCCGGCACTTACGAACGATGATTGTGGGGGACGTTTCGGGGATAGTTCTAACAGCCCCGTTCGGTTTGAAAGGTGAATCAAGAATTACTGAGCAAAATGGAGCGGGCGACGAGGCTCGAACTCGCAACTTTCAGCTTGGGAAGCTGAATTTTCGGTCCTTTATTTTCAACACTTACAAAATCGCTCAAGAAAAATGTACGTGCATGCGTTGCATACCGTGCATGCGTTGCCTGATTTGCGTGTCGCTGCGGGACGTTTGCGGGACGGTGTGTCACTCACGCAGATACTGCTTAACGGAATGCGCTCATGTTCGCTCGGGTGAGCGCAAGCACTGCGCGGGCTCGAATAATAACCCCTAGGTCGGGACGCTCAGGGATTAGAAATATGACTCCTGCACTTGAACGCGTGATTACGCGCGGGATCCCAAAATGTCTGCGCTGTATCAAGTGCCGTGCAACGTAAATTAACCACTCGGATTTACGAATATGCTCTCGCGTTTACGTTAGCCGCGTGTATAGTCTCCCAGAACCCCATCCTTGGGGTGGTTTAATCTGCTCGTCGAGTTCTCAAAATCAAGAAACTACAAAAGACAAACGTTTCGAGCGTAAGGAGTCTCGTTCCACCATCCATACATTTTGTTGTTGCATTAGTATCGGCAGCCGCACACTTAAGATGGGGCATATGTATTCCACCACGATCCAGTAGTTGCCCGAATTCGAGATGGCTTTTCCTAATATTCTTTTCGATAGCTTGCCCTGACGAGAGTTCGACAAAATCATTGACGCTGGGCTTGGGTGGCCGAACAGGATGAACCGGATCTCTACCGTCAACGACCTCTCCCTTATCATCATACATATGAATTGATACCTCAGTGCTTCCACTCATCCTGCGGTAAAAACTCAACTCATATGTGTAAGCTCTTACTTCTCTAGCCTTACGGCCCGCGTCGCCCTTTATTCGTATTGCAAACTCCGTGTTGCGAATTGGAAATCAGGCAGGACGCGGCGGTTGAGATAATGTCCCATTGGCGCAAATCTCGGAAAATGTTATCCTCCGCCAATTATCGCGGCCTGCTATTTAGTAGACATAACGACGACTGTTGAGCTTACTGCGAATAACTTTCCTTGCTCGCGCAGATATTGAATCGCACGGATCTTGTCAGCACCAATTCTTGTCCAGTGATCTCCGCCATCGACGGTGTGGTACAAACCACCCGCAACACCCCAGCCTTCTAAGGCATCCTTGAAGATCAAATCTGTAAAACCTCCGGGCGGGCAAGGTCGAACTTCCCATTTGGTTCCGCCATCCGTAGTAATGAGAAAATTTTCGCCTTGATTGCCCAGCACCCAACCAATGGAAGAATCAGCAAACCGAATAAGGGACGGTGTACCATAGCTCCCCTCTGGCAGCACTCTACTTTCCCAAGTTTTGCCGCCGTCAGAACTGTGAACTGTTAGGTCTCCGATAGCCCAAATATTTTCTGTGGTGACAGGCCATATGTTCGTGATTCCCCACGATCCATCGTCGTCATTGGCAAATATTCGGCTCCATGTCCCCCCACCATCGATAGTGTTAAAAATGACAGCCTGATTTTCGCCGCCGTCTTGGCGTAACGCACCCACAGCCCAACCATTCTTGGAATCCGTGAAGCGAAATGCTCTCAAAATTGCTCTGTCGAAATCTTGGCGATGCCACGTGGCGCCACCATCACTTGTACTAAGTAAGTAGTTATCCTCCAAGAGCCATCCTACGAGGCGGTCGATAAACTGCATTTGTGCAAGATCAGCTTCTCGCTCTCCTAGAATTGACATGGCCACTGGAGAAATCCTCACCTGCCGCCAGGAACCGCCACCGTCATTGGTTGTCCAAAGCGCGTGATTAGTAATTCCCCACCCATCGGATTCGTTTAAAAACTGAATTTGCCGAAATGGTATTGGGCGATCTTTCAAGATGCTACTATTCGTCAATTGAGGAGCGTTGTTTCTGCTACTGACGGTTTGCCTCACCACGTATACAAGGATGAGAATGAGGAGTCCCGCTGCAACAACCGTGATCGGTGTCTTAATACGTGGATTACGTGTACTCATAATCGTTTTCCAGTGTGATGTTGTGCCTACGGACACTTCATTGGCTTGCGTGAGAAATCGTTCCCACCGATCCTAGCTTCTCCTGATGCCAGGGTCCGGGTACCCTTTGAATTGGAACAGTTGAACGTGTAGTCAAACCGCAACGGCCGTCCAGCAGCGGCTTTCGTTGCTTCGATTTGGACTGCAGCTACCGCATACTGCATCCGCAAACAGTTGCGCTGACCATTCTTGAATTCGCCGTCAACGCTGCTAATAGCTATACCCTGCCGATATCCAGCGAATTGAGCCGACTTAGTGACTACATCGGTTAGGGATGGTGAATCGCCCCATGGATTATTTCCCTGCGTTCCGTTGGCGATAGCTCTAGAACGGTTCAGAATCTCATCCGCAATCGCGACAGCTTCGAGGTAGCTAAAGTTTCTGTCTCCAAGCTCACCAAAAACTGTTAGAGCCGCATCATTTAGTTGTTCAGCGGTGTAGTCGCCGATGCTGTAGTTCAAGGTATAAATACCGGTGCATTCAGTTGGCGCGGGAGTTTGCGCAGTAGATGTACTTGAAGAGGTGCCGCCTTGCTGCGTTGCCATCTCCTCTCTGAGATAGTCAAGTCCTGTTGCCCAGTCGAAGTCATGGGTGTGGTCACTGGCTTTCCCTCTGTCAACGGGCTGTTCCCAACCTTGGCTCTGAACCCACCGAACTGAACGCACCTCGTCGGTGGCATCGAATAATCCGGAGGGATCAATCCGATTTAAAGGATTGTTACGAACATAGGCATACCGATTAAAAGATTGTGGATCCACCGCGCGCATGCTCGGCCCGAAAGGATCGGGACTCGCGAAACGGCCTTGAGTTGCTGACTGATAACGTGCTTCGGCAAAGTTCAATCCTGTCTCAGTGTCGGCTTCGTAACTCGTGAACTTCTTACGATTACCGTCCGCGACGCTGAAGCCTATGCCGGCTGTCCGTCCGCCGATCCCCGCCGCCAGTTCTTCGCCGAATGGCATGAAGTCGTGACGGCTCACGACACCCGCGGACGAGTTGGTGATTACTCGCGGAGAACCGAGAGTGTCTGAAGTGCTGTAGCGAGTGCCATTGGAATTGACCGACGTAGGCTCGATGGTGATTCCGCTCGAGAGGTATTCTTTTTTTAGATTTCCATTAGAACCATCGAACTCCATGATGAGTTCACCGCCGAGCCCGTAAACGAACCTTGTATTCTCGCCAACAAGTTTCCTGACACGTGCGCCGGTGCCGTCGTAAACATAGGCTGTGGTGCTGTCAACTGTCTTGATGTGTCCTTCAGCGTCATACGTGTAGCTGTGAACGGTATCGTTGATAAGATTCCCCGATGAGTCGTACGTGAAGCCACTGTTGCTG
>Ga0134126_10006011_pt1 | contig 15187 bp, 11 predicted proteins | sample KB31752_FD_96881 | JGI IMG/M metagenome (GOLD analysis project Ga0134126, IMG submission 96881) | Terrestrial soil microbial communities with excess Nitrogen fertilizer from Kellogg Biological Station, Michigan, USA - KB3-175-2 | ecosystem: Environmental > Terrestrial > Soil > Unclassified ...
GCAAAGCGTGCGCTGGGAAGACCAGGTGTTTCTCCGCGGGCCCGCGCAACTGGTCTGCCGCGGGGAATTCCTGTTCTAATTGCTCATGGCTTTTCCATCCCAAGTTGAACGCGTCAAGCCTCCTGCGCTGAGGGCTGGCGACAACATCGGCGTTGTGGCGCCCGCGAGCTATTTCAAGCGCGAGGACTTTGAAGCCGGTTGCGCGGCGCTGCGGCGAATGGGATATAACGCGGTTTATGACGAGTCGATTTTCGATCGTGATCTGTACTTCGCAGGGTCAGTGGATCGTCGTGTCCGCGAACTGGAAAACATGTTTGAGCGCGATGACGTGAAGGCGATTGTTTGCGCGCGAGGCGGCTATGGATCAAATTACTTATTGCCTCGCCTCGATCTCGGCAAGCTCAGCTCGCATCCAAAGGCATTCATCGGATATAGCGACAACACATTACTGCAGACCTACTTTTGCGATGCAGCAAATCTCGTGACTTTTCACGGCCCCATGGTCGCAAAAGATTTCGCGAAGCCCGATGGTATCGATGTGGAATCCTGGCAATCGGCATTGAGCGGTCGCGAGAACTGGCGTTTTGATTTCGACTCGAACTCCAGAGTCAAGCCACTGGCACAGGGTTCAGCTGAAGGAGTCCTCTACGGAGGATGCCTCTCCATGCTGGTTGAATCGCTGGGAACTGCTTACGAGATTCGCACCGGCGGAACGATACTTTTTCTTGAAGATATTGCCGTTAAGCCTTATCAGATCGACCGTATGCTGATGCACCTGAAATTGGCAGGGAAGTTGAAAGATGTTCGCGGCCTCATTTTTGGCGAGATGCTGGACTGCGTGCCGGCTGCACATCAAGGCTACACTCTGGAGGAAGTAGTGATGAGAATAGTTGGGGAGCTTGGAATCCCGATTGCCTATGGGTTGCGCTCAGGCCACGTCTCGCATCAGAACATAACTCTGCCGATAGGAGTGAGCGCGATGTTGAACGTTGGTGGTACCGGCGTGACCCTTGAGATACTCGAACCAGCGACTATTCTTTAAGGACTAATGCTGTAGAGACGTTGCTCGCAACCTCTCTCGGGCTGGAGATGCGATTGGAATGAGAGACGTAGCAAGCTATGTCTCTACGATAACGATAGATGACATCAATAAAGCACATTCATCTGATCGGCATTTGCGGGACCGCCATGGCGTCGCTTGCTGGAATGCTTGCCGAGCGCGGGTTTCGGGTCACTGGCTCCGATGCGGCGGCCTATCCACCGATGTCCGACTTTCTTCGCTCGCTCGGGATTCCCATATCGCAGCCGTTCTCCGCGCTCAATCTAGAACCTACGCCTGATCTCGTGGTCGTAGGCAATGCCATCTCGCGTGGCAACGTCGAACTGGAACATGTGCTTGATCAGCGCATTCCATTTTGCTCTTTGCCACAGCTCCTGCATGACGAATTTCTGCGCGGCAAAGAGGTCCTGGTAGTCGCCGGGACCCATGGCAAAACCACGACGACGTCAATGCTCGCCTGGATCTTCGAGTATGCCGGCGCGCATCCCTCTTTTTTGATTGGCGGGATCGCGGAAAATTTCGGCCGCAGCTTTCAACTGGGCGATGGCAAGTACTTCATCCTTGAAGGCGACGAATACGATACCGCCTTCTTCGACAAGGGCCCGAAGTTCCTGCACTATTTTCCGGACGCCATCATTCTCACCTCGGTCGAGTTTGATCATGCCGATATATACAAGGATCTCGATGCGGTCGAGACTGCGTTCAAGCGGCTGGTGAATCTGGTTCCTCAGCGCGGACGGATCGTGGCTTTCGATTCCGGCGACAGCATCGAACGCTGTGTTGCGCGTGCCTTCTGCGCGGTCGAGCGTTATGGTCCAATGGCCACCGCCGCGTGGCAAATTGCTGACCTGAAGTTCAAAACGGACAGCACTACCTGGACTGTTTTGAGAAATGGCGCCCCCTGGGCGAAGTTCGAATTTCCTCTCGCCGGCGAGTACAACGTGTGGAACGCAACTGCGGCGGCGGCTTTGGCCGCGAATTATGAAATCGCTGTGGATGTGATTGCCGGTGCGCTTAAGAATTTCAAGAGTGTGAAGCGCCGTCTGGAAGTAAAAGCTGAGATCAAGGGTATTACCGTCATCGACGACTTTGCGCACCATCCCACCGCGATTGCCGCCACACTGGACGCTCTCCGTGCGCGCTACAGCGGGAGACGGCTATGGGCGATTTTGGAGCCGCGATCCAACACTCTGCGCCGCAATGTTTTTCAGGATGATTTGGCCAAGAGCCTCGCCATTGCCGACGAAATTGTCATTGCCAATGTGTTTCGTTCGGAATCCATCCCTGAAGCCGAACGACTAGATATTGCCGCAGTTGCCAGCCACATTGGCAAACTCGGTCGCCGCGCCCGAGTCATCGCTGACGTGGAAAGCATCGTGCGTATTGCCGCTCCCGAGATGCGTTCCGGCGACGTAGTTGCGATCTTGTCGAATGGCGGCTTTGGCGGGATCTACGACAAATTGCCGCAAGCGTTGAAGGCTTCCGAATCCGTGAATACGGTTCAGGCGGCTGTCCGGGAATGACTCTCTTCCATTTGCGTCTTCCACTTGCCTCGCTCGCGGCAAGCGCGTTGATTGTTCTTAGCCAAGCCGCATTCGCCGCCGATCGCGTTCACTACACAATTTCTTTGCAGAATCCGGAACAGCATCTCGTCGAAGTAACCATTGACGCGCCTCCCGGAGCGGGCGATCGCGAACTGCAGCTGCCGGTGTGGAACGCACTCTATCAGCTACGAGATTTCTCTCAGTACATAAACTGGATCCGCGCTGAGTCCGCCGGAAATCCGTTACCGCTGACCCAATTGAATAAGAGCCGGTGGAAAATTACCGGGGCCGAAAATGGAGTACGCGTTCAGTACCAAATATTCAGCGACGTTGCTGGACCTTATGGCGCGCAGTTTGATTCGCATCACGCATTTTTTAATCTTGCGGAGATATTGTGCTATATCGAAGGCGCACGCAATGGCCCTGTCGAAATCGAATTTCGGAATACAGCCGCGGGATGGAAGATCGCGACGCCGCTCCAGCCAGAAGGGAGCGGCTTTTCAGCGGCCAACTACGATCAGCTTGTCGACTCGCCTGTCGAAATCAGCAACTTCAACGAGAGGGACTTCGATGCGACCTGCGGAAAATATCGCGTCATCGTTGATGCTGACGACGCTCAGGCCTTCTTCGATAAGATCATTTCCCCAATTCAGCGCATTGTTTCCGCAGAGGCGGGGTGGATGAACGACTGCCCATTTCAAAATTACATGTTCATTTATCACTTTGCCGAATCGGCCGGTGGTGGGGGAATGGAACATTCTTACGGCACGGCGATTACTTTGCCGAAGGGTGATCTGGATGCCGGCTTCGACCAGTTCCTCAGCATTACCGCGCATGAGTTTTTTCATCTGTGGAATGTGAAGCGGATCCGTCCGCAATCGCTCGAGCCGGTTGACTACACCAAAGAGAACTACACGCCCGCTCTCTGGTTTTGTGAAGGGGTAGACAGCACGGTTGCTGAGTACGTACTGCTTCGGGCAGGCCTGCTCGACGAGCAGCACTACCTTGGTCATCTCGGACAGGAAATAACCGAACTCGAAACTCGTCCCGCTCACCTTACGCAGTCGGCGGAGCAGTCCAGCGTTGATGCGTGGCTGGAAAAGTATCCCTATTACAATCTTCCCACTCGCAGCATTTCTTACTACAACAAAGGCGAGTTGCTTGGAGTGTTGCTTGATCTTAAAATGCGAGCCTCGACTGACGATCGAACTTCGCTGCGAGATTTATTTCGCTGGATGAATGAGCGTTACGCTAAGCGAGAAAAGTTGTTTCGTGACTCGGAGAGCGTTCGTCAAGCCGTCGAAACCTTGGCAAATACCGATTTCCGCGAGTTTTTTCAGAAGTATGTCAGCGGCGTCGAGGAAATCCCTTGGGACACTTACTTCAGCCGCGTAGGTCTGCGAGTGACGATCTCGGAGTTGACGGTTGTCAATCCTGGATTTCAGGCGACCCGCGCATTCGATCAATCGCCCAACGTAGTGCAGGTTGAGCCCTCAAGCCCTGCCGATCGCGCCGGCCTGAAAGCAGGCGACGTAATTCTGGAAATCAATGGGCAGCACGCCGGCCGCGATTTTGAACAAAAGATTGCCGGCTTCGCTCCCGGAGCCGGCTTACGCCTCAGAATTTCGCGCTCCGGTGTTCAACACGAGTTGCAGTGGAATCTTAGCGCCGGCAACCAAAAAGTTTTTCGCCTTCAGGATGTACCGGATATCACGGCCACGCAGAAACTCTTGCGCGCCAAGTGGCTTTTCGGCGACGCCACAAAGCAAGCCTCGTTACCTCAATGATCCGAACTATTCTTATGCTCAGTTTTTGGGCGGTGTTGTTGCCGATCGCCGCTCTCTTCTGTTTTCCCTGGGTTTTTGTTACTGGCGACGTGCGTCTGCTCTATGGCATCGCGATGTGGGGTGCGCGAACTGGAGTTCGAATTGCGGGCATACGCGCGCGCACCGTGGGGTTAGAGCAACTCGACCGCACGCGAACTTATATTTTCATGTCCAATCACGTTTCGAATATCGATCCGCCGCTGCTCATCCCTATTATTCCCGGCAGAACATCGGTGCTGGTGAAGCGTGAGCTGTTCAAAATCCCAATCCTGGGGCGTGCCATGCGCATGGGGTCGCTGGTCCCAGTGGACCGCGGAAATCGGGATGCGGGCATCGCCGCGGTGACCAAAGCCGAGGACGTGGTCAAGCAGGGAATCCACATGACGATTTACGTGGAAGGCCATCGCTCTTATGACGGCAAGCTTTTGCCCTTCAAGAAGGGCCCGTTTTATCTGGCAGAAGACTGCAAGGCTCCAGTGGTTCCGATAACTATCGCGGGAACTCATCATGCAATGCCAAAAGGCAGGTTCGCGATCAAGCCTACGCTGGTAAGCGTCACATTCCATCCCCCCATCGAGCCGGCAGATTTCGGCTCCAGGGAAGCGTTAATGGAAAAAGTTCGTGTCGCCATCGAGAGCGGGTTGCCGGAGGAGTACCGAAGTTAACCTGCCGTGGTTTTCACGCCGCCTGCTCTTCGTTTTCACCGCACGCCGCAAACACCCCCTCAAAATTGACGAAGAAGCATCGGACCGCGACGTCCGGGAAATTGTCCTTGATCAGCTGTGAGGCACGGTTCAGTTCGGCCTTGTGATGCGCGGCTTCGCGTTCGCGATCTCCGCCGAACGCGGCCAAGCCTCCGTAGGTAGCGCAATCGGAATGGCTCATCAAAAAAACCGTTGCCGTCTTGTGCAGCAGAATTGACATCCGCACCTGCTCCAGAATAAAGTCGCGCTCAAAATCATTGCGAGGCGAGGCCAGAGTTTTCGCGCCGCCGGCGACGACGATCATGTCTGGCCGCAGAATTTTCGAGCGTTGCAAAAACTTGTTCACCGTCAGGCGAATGCGCTGATCGAAGCAGCAAAGCACGGCCGCGTCGGCGATATAAGGATCAGGAGCGGAATGAAAGTGAAAGGTCTTTTGCATGGAGTTCGACGAACTGGGTTCATCGTAACAAAAACTCGGGACAGAGAACCGCGGAAGATAATATGAAATATGATTGAAATCGCTGCCATGACTGCCTGCTGATCTGTGAATATGCGTTATCTGACACTGGATATTGAAATAGGACGGAGCCAAATATGCGTGTCGTCTTCCTGATGGTCCTTCTTTTTTTGCCCCTCCCTTTCATTGCCGTGTCGGAGTCCACACGGCCTGGCCTGCTCCTGGTTGCCAATAAAGGCGACCACAGCCTGGGGATCATCGATCCTGTTGCTGGAAAACAAATAGCCGAGATACCCGAAGGCGGAGTGACCGGGCACGAGGTCACTACATCGCGCGATGGGAAACTGGCCTATGTTCCAATCTATGGCAACTCCGGCGTCGGCCAGCCGGGCACCGACGGCAGCAACATGGTGGTTATCGATATCGCCGCGCGAAAGGTCATTGGCAGTCTCGATTTTGGAAAAGGCGTCAGGCCGCATCTTCCGGTTCTTGGTCCCCAAAATAAATTGCTCTATGTCAGCACCGAACTCGAAAAGGAGATCACAATCGTTGATCCGGCAACCCTGAAAATCGTCGGCGCTGTTCCCACCGGGCAAGAGCAATCCCACATGTTCGCCATCACGCATGACGGCCATCGCGCCTACACCGCGAATGTCGGGCCGGGCACGGTTTCGGTTCTTGATCTGCAAGCCCGCAAGGTGATCGCGATTATTCCTGTGGCGCCCCAGATCCAACGAATCTCGCTGTCAACTGACGACAAATTCGCTTTCACTTCCGATGTGACCAAGCCACAGCTTGCAGTCATCAACACCGCCGCTAATAAGCTTAAAACCTGGATTCCGTTACCTGGCTTGGGTTATGGAAGCGCGGCGACAGCTGACGGCAAGTGGCTAATCATCGCGTTACCACCGGTGCATCAGGTCGCAGCCGTGGATCTGAAAACCATGAAAGTTGCGCATACGGTTGACGTAGGCATGCGGACTCAGGAGGTGCTGCTCGCTCCCGACGGTCAGACCGCTTATGTGTCGTGTGATCAAGACGGAAAAGTCGCGGCCATCAGTCTGACGGACTGGAAGGTTAACAACGTCATTGCTGCCGGCGCAGGCGCTGACGGGCTTGCCTGGGCGGCATCCTCACATTAAGAATGCTGTTTTTCTTCAGTTGTTGCACCTGCGTAAGCAATTACAAACTCAGCGTCGCTTGAGCGCTTCCAGTTCGTCCAGCGTGCGAGGCCAGTCCGAGCCTAACAACCGCGAAAGGCCGCGGTCGGCCAGCACTTTGCCGCCAGTTTGGCAGTGGGCGCAGTAATCGGTTTCATTATCGGCATACCGAATGCGTTGGATCTTCTCACCGCATCGCGGACACGGCTGCCTGAATTTCCCATGCACAGCCATGTCCTTGCGGAAGGCCGTGACTTTCTCAGGAAACTTTCTCCGCGCCTCAGAACGCAATTGATCGATCCACCACTGAAGTGTGGATCGAGTTGCGGTGAATAGCCGCTCCCATTCAATTGACGAAAGTTTTCGCGTGAGCGCAATCGGCGATAGTTGCGCGGCGTGCAGAATCTCGTCGGAGTATGCGTTGCCGATTCCGCTCACAATTCGCGGATCGGTTAGCGCGCGTTTCAATGTTCGATTCTCAGCCGTGAGCGCCACCTGGAAAGATGCCTGATCGCTGGCGAAAACATCAATGCCGCCCGGATCCATTTCGCTTAGTTGTTCCTCGCCTTGAACGACGTGCAGGGAAGCACGGCGTTTGGCGCCTGCCTCGGTGAGCACCAGAGAGCCGTTGGAAAAATCGAAAGCCGCAAGCTGATTGTGGCCTGCGAGCTTGGCTCCCACATCCCGCCAATGCAGGCGGCCGGCGATCATCAAATGGAGAACGAGCCACAAATCATCTTCAACGCCGATCGCAATGCGCTTGCCGATGCGCCGCAACTCACGGACCTTCCGTCCTTCAACACTGGCTAGAGGGGGTTCCACAGTGCGCAGCAAAAATGGGCTCGCCAGTCGCACATGATCGATCGGCTCGCCAACTATTCGAGACTCAAGCGCCGTGATGTAGGCGGAAATGTCAGGCAGTTCTGGCATCGTAAATTGTTTACATGACTTCGTGAGCTGTTCAGTTTCGAACACCATCGGCTCGAAATGAACAGTTAGCTCGTCGAACCTCAATGAATCAATTCTGGCTCAGGCCATCCAATCAATAACTTACGCGAATCGTAACAGTGGCCTTGATTTTGCTTCCACCGTGGTCGTGGAAAGCCCGGCTACTTATCGCCAACCGACCTCTCGCGGCCGCTCCGGACGTGTTCTTGTAGCCGACGACCAGCCTCATATTCTTGTTGCGCTCGAGATCCTTCTGAATTCTCAAGGCTATCAGACGCGCACCGCCTGCGATCCGACAGGTGTGCTCTCTGCCCTTCAGCAGGAGACTTTCGACGCCATCCTCATGGACCTGAACTACACCCGCGACACAACCGGCGGGGCTGAAGGTCTGGATCTCGTATCCCGAATTCGCGCTCTAGACAAAAACGTCCGGCTAATCGTGATGACAGCATGGAGCAGTGTGGATCTGGCGGTCGAAGCTATGCGGCGAGGCGCTTCCGATTTCGTCCAGAAACCCTGGAGTAACGGCGCATTAATTGAAAAGATCAGGGAACAGGTTGAGTCTTGCGCCATCTTGCGCGCGACGCAGCGGCGCCAGGAAGAGGAAGAATTAGAGGCCCATGAAATCCAGGAAAACTTTCTGCCTGGTGTTCTACCTCCGGTCGCAGGATACGACATTGCTGGGAAGACGCAGTCCGCACGTTTCGTGGGCGGTGATTATTACGACGTAGCGCGAATTGGTGACTCGATAACCGCATTTTGCGTCGCCGACGCCGCGGGGAAAGGCCTACCGGCAGCCTTGCTGATGTCAAATCTGCAAGCGTTCTTTAAATCTCTAATGCGTGACGGTCTGCAACCGTCGGACGTTTGCAGCCGAGTCAATCGATTTCTGTTTGATGTCATGCCGGAGAATAAGTTCGTCTCCTTCTTTTATGGCGTCCTCGATAGCAATGCCCACAGGCTGACCTACTGCAACGCCGGGCATAATCCTCCCTTGCTGATTCGAAGTGATGGCAGTGTGAATGAGCTACATAGTTCCGATGCTGTTCTCGGGCAATTCCTGAGCTGGCCATATGGGCAGAATGGACTGCAGATCGGCCGCGGCGACACTCTGCTACTTTTCACGGATGGCATGGTCGAAGCCTGTAATCAGCAGGAAGAAGAATTTGGCGAGAAACGACTATTGAAGCTCACACGCGAGTTGGCAAACCATTCCGCGCTGTCCATTCAAAATGCATTATTGCAGGCGGTGTCCCATCATTGCGGCGGACAATTTCAAGATGATGCAACATTGATCGTGTTGCAGCGCACTCGCAGCTGATTCGTACCCGAATCGTATGCCTGGTTCATGAACAGCGCCGGCGTTGAGGGCAGAAATGTCCCGCCGACAAACCTAGTACATTAACTTATGCGCTCTATGCACACCGCTATTCCTACCCGCGCCGCCGGGTTCTTGTGAAAGAACTTCCACGCAAACGCAGCTCCGGTTCCGGTGCGCGGCCCCGCAGGCCGCCTCGATTCTCGCGGGAGTTGGCCATCATTTATGAAGATGATGCGGTGGTGGCCGTCAACAAGCCTGCCGGACTTCTGGCAGTACCGGCGCCAGGGTCCGATGCCCCGTCTGCCCTATCTTTGTTGTTGCAGGACCTCAAACCGCGCCGGCAACGTGCTTTGATAGTCCATCGCACCGATCGCTTCGCATCCGGAGTTCTGCTGTTCGCCAAAACCAACTCTGATCGGGAGGCGCTGGTCCGGCAATTTCTTGCGCACACTCCCGTCCGGCAATACTTGGCCGTGGTGCGCGGACATCTCGCCGCGAAACAGGGAACGCTGGTTCACTATTTTCGGCGCGAGGGAATGTATCAACAATTGAGTACTGAGCGGGACCGCAAGGCGGTGCGAGCCGAACTTGGCTATTCCATTGAACGCTCTCTGCGCGGAGCGTCGCTGGTGCGGGTTACGTTATTTACCGGATTGCAGAATCAGATCCGAGTGCAGTTTGCCGCGCTGGGTCATCCCGTGATCGGTGATCGCAAGTACAGCCCTAAAGAAGCCTCTGAGCGAAGGATCGCGCGAGTAGCTCTGCACGCGGCTTCGTTGCAGTTCGTTCATCCTAGGACTGGACAGACGGTCTCGTTAGAATGCGCCGTTCCCTCGGATTTGAAATCTTTGCTCCAATCGTTATCGCCGCCAGCCCGCGGCCATCATTGATCGAAGCATCATTGTGAAACACGACTTCCAGGTAATCGTTCTCGGTGGCGGCGCGGCGGGCCTAATGTGCGCAATCGAAGCCGGGAAGCGCGGCCGCCGAGTGGTGGTGCTGGAGCGCGCCGGGCGCATCGGCAAAAAGATCTTGATCTCCGGCGGCGGCCGCTGCAACTTCACTAACCTTTATTGTCAGCCGGAGAATTTTATTTCCGCTAATCCGCATTTCGCCAAGTCCGCGCTGGCGGCTTATACCCCAGCCGACTTTATCCAGCTGATTGATAAGCATCGCATTGCGTATCACGAAAAAACTCTCGGGCAACTATTCTGCGATGGCTCAGCCCAACAGATCGTCAGCATGCTAGAAGCAGAATGCAGAGGTGCGGGAATTCGAATTCTTACTGGCATAAACATCGAGAGCGTCGAGCGTGGCCGCGGCGGTTTCGCAATTCGCGCCGGACAGCAAGAATTTCATGCGACTGCGCTGGTTATCGCAACCGGCGGCTTGTCGATCCCTAAAATGGGCGCAACTTCATTCGGCTATGGACTCGCAAAGCAATTCGGATTGAAGATCGCTGACACCCGTCCGGCTCTGGTTCCGCTGCTTTTCAACAACCAAGATCGTCAACACTACTCCGATCTCACCGGCGTTTCCGCCGAGGTCGTGGCAGCAATAGGAAAGCAGCGCTTCCGCGAAAAAATGCTATTCACTCATCGCGGTCTCAGCGGCCCGGCCATTCTGCAGATTTCTACTTACTGGACGCCTGGAACTTCAATTGCAATTGATCTTGCCCCCGGGCACGATTTCACGGCGGCTATGCGCGACAATAATAGTGCACGCGATCTAAATGCCCTCAAAACCGCGATGCGTGAGGTACTGCCTCAGCGCTTGGCGGACTGCTGGATTGACTTGCATCTGCCCGCAGCCTGGACCAATCATGCGCTGGCTGAATTTGAACGACAGGCGCACAACTGGATTGTCACCCCTGAAAGCACCGGCGGCTACGACAAAGCCGAAGTCACTGCCGGGGGAGTAGACACTAATGAGCTTTCTGCCAAGACCATGGAGAGCCGCAAAATACCGGGTTTATATTTCATCGGCGAAGTCGTAGATGTGACCGGCCATCTTGGCGGGTTCAATTTTCAATGGGCATGGGCCTCAGGTTTTTCTGCCGGACAAGTTGTGTAATTTTCGCCGGTTTTGTTATTGACGTCAAAATAGTAGCTTCAGCGCCAATTGGATCTCACGAGCTGGTTGCGCTCCCAAAATGTGATTAAAAGTGCGCGAGCTTATGTCGCTATCCGGCAGACGGAAGTTCGTGTGATTCAAGACGTTGAAAAATTCCGCCCGGAACTGGAGTTGCTTGAATTCCGTGATGGCGATGTTCTTAAATGCAGAAAAATCCCAATCATCGTATCCGGGGCCTTGCGCAATATTTCGTCCGGCGGTGCCAAACTGTTGCACCGAAGAGTTCGGATTCGGAGTAATTCGGGCAAAGGCATCTGCATTGAGCCAATCGTTAGCTGAATGCGGTCCTGAATTAGGGTTCTGGCCCGCGACCAGATCCGGTCGGTTGGCTGAAAATCCACTGATCTCCGGCGCACCACCTTGCGCCGAAACATCTCGTGAATCAAAGACAGTGAACGGCGTACCGCTCATTGCGGTTACGATTCCGTTGAGCTGCCATGCACCCAACACTTGCTGATACCAACCCTGTGGATGTTGCCAGAATGGAAGGCTCCACTGATAGCTGAATACAAACCGGTGGCGGGCATCGAACAACGAGCGGCCACGTTCGGCAGCCAGATTGAACGGATTCTGTGCCAGATCATTTTCACCCGCAACCGGCTTAGCTGCCGACCCCGTCATGTTGAAAGAAGACGCATCATCCAGCGACTTCGACAGTGTGTAGGAGGCGAGGAATGAAAGCCCGTGGTTGAAGCGTTTCTTCAGACTTGCTTCCAGGGCGTTATAACTTGAGTTCGCGATCCCTGCAATCAAACCGGTCGAAGAATAAGTGCAGGTGTTAGGCGGATCGGCCAGGGTGCATCCTGAATAAAGCCGCCGCTGGTCAGCATTGCCCGATGTCGAAAAAGGCTGGCCGCTGCTGGGGTCGATGCCAGGAACATAAATCGCCGGATTGCCCTCTATGAACCGCGGCAACTTGGTGCCTTTGGTCCCCACGTACCCAACCTCGAGCAGAAGATCTTTAGCCAACGACCGCTGTATGTTCAGGTCCCAGTCCTGCGTGTAAGGCAGGGGCAAATTGGGCGATAGCGTCAAATTCGTCAAAGGAGTCGCAAATGTTCCTGGCACAGGAGGGTTGCCGTTGTAGGGATCTTGAAAGCTGAGGGGCGGGGTCGGGGGCGGACTTAGACTGATCTGTTCGGTTTGTAGATGTGGAGGCGCGCTGATCGGTGATTGCAGCGGGCCACCCTGGCCTGTGTAGTAGGGTTCGTAATAAATCCCGTATGCCGAGGTCACTATCCAGCTTCCGCTTCCGGTTGGGTCCCACGCAATGCCGATACGCGGCGCGAAGGCTTTTTTGAATGTCGGAATCAATCCCGCAGGCACGCCCTGATCGCCGGGATATAGCAGTCCGGCTGGGGCATTGGGCATAACGGTGGACTGACGTCCAGGAATCCAAAGCGTTTGCCGGTTGTGAATCTCGGAATAGGGAGACGGCAGGTCATAGCGCACGCCAAGGTTCAAGGTAAGGCGCGAGGTAGCTTTGAATGTGTCCTGCGCGTATCCATTGAGCGATCTGCCGTTGATCCCGCGGGAAAAGTCACCTCGGCCTTGCAGAAAAAAAACTGGTTGACCGATCAGGAAACTGGCGAAGGCATCCGTTAAAGGAAAGGGAGCGACCACAAAGAATCCGTTGGTGGCAATGCCTTGCAACGCGTTCACGTGCAGATGCTCGTAGCCGCCACCGAACTTCAGTTCATGCCGCCCGCGTACCCAACTTAACGATGCACTTTCATCGTACGCATTCTCAAAGCTATCGCGTGGTCCAGTGATGGGATCACCGACGCTGGTATATCCGTTAACTTGTATGAATGGAGGCCCAATGGCCAAGTCCAGACTGGGCTGGTAGTTAAAACCGAGATCGGAAGGCGGGGTGTGGTTCGTGCGTTCGCCAAAGAGAAATTTATTTCTTAGGAATGAAAAACGTAATACACCGACCACTGACGGAGAGAAAGTATGCGTCTCCTGAGCCACGAAATCTTGCGCCCGGTGGCTTTCGCCGACTGGAAAACCAGGTACGCTCGCTCCCGCGGGAGAAAGCGGGTCGAAGCGCGTGCCGTCGCTGATCATGTAGTGAAAGTTCAAATTGTCATTCGCCGTCAGATAATGGTCCAGGCGCAATCCGCCCTCATTGAAGTCATCTTGCTTTGTTTGTGTCGAAATGAAGGTGTTCAGTCCGCTGTTGGGTTTTGGAAAGAGGCCCAGGAGGTGTTGATAGGAAAACGAATTGGTGAAAAAGGGCGGCGGTAGCTGATTGAAGGGGAAAGGAGTCAGTGGGTTAGTGATCTCGAGCGCGAGCTGGTGGGATGGGTTGCTGCACATACCGGCTCCGTCGAAAGATTCCCCTTTACTCGCATCGCACAGCTCCGAAAAATCTCCATTCCGTTCCTTCAACGAAGGCACAGTAGAGCCGGCGGTTTCTCCTTGCCGATTGCGGAAGCCCTCGTAATATCCGTAGAAGAAAGTCTTGTCTTTGCGTATCGGGCCACCGACAGACCCGCCGAATTGATTTTGTTTCAACGGTTCTACGCTGCTGGCCAGGAACGGGGTCGCATCGAATGCATCATTGCGAACGAACTCCCATACGGCACCGTGGACCGCGTTGGAACCCGACTTCGTAATGATGTTGGTGGTTGATCCCAGACTGTTGCCGAACTCAGCGTTCGAATTGTGGGTAAGAATTCTGAATTCTGCAATCGTATCCACCGGCGGCTTTAGAACGAACCCGCCGTCAACCCCGTTAAAGTTGTTCGCACCGTCAATCAGGAAGTTATTCGACTCCGGACGCTGCCCATTCACGGCGTAGGCTTGTCCTTCACGCAGCGAACCTCCCGCTTCCGCCAAACCTGGCGTGAGCGGAACGACACCCGGCTGGAGCAAGCCCAGTTGTGAGAAATTTCGTCCGTCGAGCGGCAAATCGAGAATTTCTTGTTCGTGCACAACTTGGCCCAGGCTGGTTATAGTTGGCTGGATCATTTCGGCGTCAGCTTCCACCTGCAAGATTTCTTTTTCCGAGCCAACCACGAGCCGAACTGAAACCGCGGCGGTTTCGTTTACGTCTAGCGAGATACCGTCCTGAACATATTTTTGAAAATTGGTGGCGGCGATTTCCAACCGATAATGTCCGACCGGCAACTCCAGCAGGAGGTAATTTCCACCGCGATCGGTGGTAGCGGTGCGCGAGAATCCCGTATCTGTTTGACGAGCGGTTACCGACGCACCCTGCACCACAGCACCACTAGGGTCGGAAACCGTTCCGCGGAGATTGCCGGTGATCTGCTGTGAGAATGCTGAAGCGCATGTGAATAGAAGTATGAAAAGCAGCCTGCCGGAATTGGTCATTGGCCTCTCTCAAAACCCGAATCTTGAATTTTTGGAACGCTGGGATGAAAACTTCTTGGCTCGCACGAAAGTGAGCGGATTATCGAGGTACTTGCAACCAGGAGCAATAATCTAAAAGGAGTAGAAGAGCCCGTAACGTCGTAATTGCTTTGTACTATTGTTTAGATTTTCGGGGATCGTTAGCCTTTTGCGATTCTTAGTTGTACCCTTTGCCCCCCATGACACCGCAGGTCGATCGAGAGTCGTTTGCCAGTAGCGCCCCACAACGCAGATTGGGCTTGGCCTCAGCGATTGCGGCAGTCGCCGGCGAATCCATCGCCGTGGGAATCTTTCTCACGCCGGCCGGCATGGCGAAATCATTGGGCTCTCCATTTTGGCTGTTGATCGTGTGGCTCACAATCGGAATTCTTGCGGTTTGCGGGGCCATGACCTACGGCGAACTGGCTGCTCGTTTTCCGCGTGATGGCGGTATTTACGTCTATCTACTGGAAACTTGCGGACGGCGGGTAGCTTTTTTGTATGGATGGATGTGCCTGCTGGTTCTTGATCCCGGGCTTACCGCCGCGCTCGCATTGGGATTGGCCAGCTACGCTGCATACATCCTGCCCCTGTCGCCAATACTGACTAAGCTCATTGGCCTCTCCGTGATATCGGCGCTTTGTGCTCTCAACATCGTAAGCGTTCAAGTCAGC
>Ga0134126_10006012_pt1 | contig 15187 bp, 13 predicted proteins | sample KB31752_FD_96881 | JGI IMG/M metagenome (GOLD analysis project Ga0134126, IMG submission 96881) | Terrestrial soil microbial communities with excess Nitrogen fertilizer from Kellogg Biological Station, Michigan, USA - KB3-175-2 | ecosystem: Environmental > Terrestrial > Soil > Unclassified ...
CGCCGGTGCGCGAGCTGCAGCCGGAAGAAGTGCTGCGGGTGACGGAGGTGACCTACCTGGGGCAGGTCTATGGCACGATGGCGGCGCTGCGGCGCATGCTGCCGCGCGATGCCGGAGTGATTGTGCAGGTGGGTTCGGCGCTGGCCTACCGCGGCATTCCGCTGCAGGCCGCTTACTGCGGCGCCAAGCACGCCATCCAGGGGTTTACCGAATCGCTGCGCTGTGAGCTGATCCACGATCGCAGCCGGGTGCGCATCACCATGGTGCAGATGCCGGGCATGAACACGCCCCAGTTCGGGTGGGTGAAGAGCCGGCTGCCGCACCGGGCGCAGCCGGTGCCGCCGATCTATCAGCCGGAGGTGGCGGCAGAGGCGATTGCCTTTGCCATCCGCCATCCGCGGCGGCAGATGCTGGTGGGCGGCTCCACGGTGAAGGCGGTGGAGGGAAACAAGCTGGCGGCGTTCTGGCTGGACTATTACCTGGGGCGGACCGGCTTCAAGGCGCAGCAGACCGCGGAGGCGGAGGACCCGCAGCGGGCGGACAATCTGTGGCGGCCGGTGGATGAAGACCGCGGCGCGCACGGATCGTTCGATGAGCGGGCGCAGGGGACGAGCCGCGAGTTGTGGTTGGCCATGCACCGTCCGGCGGGATGGGGATGGGCGGTGGTGGCGGGAAGCCTGGCGGCGGGGGGAGCGGCGGCGTGGAAAATGCGCACGCGAGAGGAGCCGCGGCGCTGGCGGGCTAACGACGAACCCAGGATGCACCAGCGTCGTGCGTAAGCCAGGTCGCGCCGGTGCGGTCGCGGATAACGCCCTCACGCTGGTTCTGGAAGCTGATGCTGGCCACCGCGGCGGGAGACTGGCTCGCGCCCGGCAGCACCACCGGGCGCCAGTGCACGCCGTGATCGCTCGATGTGTACACCTGGTCGGTGCGGGAGGCCGCCCACAGGGAGCCGGCATCGGCGGCTTGGACGTGCATGGCGATGCCGGCGATGCGTAAGGGAGCGGCGTTGGCGGCGGAAGCACCGGCCCAGCCCAGGCCCCAGGGATTCAAGCCGGTATCCACCGTGGCTTGGCTGAAGTCCAGGGGCTCATCCCCGGCGTAGCTGAGGCGCGCGGCAATCACCGGTGGCGGCGCCACCGGCAAGCTTTGCGTGGCCCCGCCCCAGGCCGCCAGCGCCTGTTGAGCGCCAAACTGCGCCGGCTGGTCGGAGAAACCCGCGTTGGCGGAGGTGAAGTGGATGGCCGGCACCGCGTCAAGCGTCGGGAGAAGATCGGGCGGCGGCGGCAGGGCAATAACCCTAACCGGCTTTGCTGGCCGGGAAACCAGGGCCGCGCGGTGGACCAGCGGCCGCGGCCGGGGAGCAGCCACGCGGACGGGCGCGGGGGTGAGGGTGAGGATGGGCCGGGAGGTGGCCACCGGGGCGTAATCCGGGACGGTGGGACGGCGGCCCAGCGACCAGGCCGCACCCGCCACCAGCACGGTGGCGGCGGCCAAGGCGAAGCGCGGGCGCCAAGCGCCGAAGGCGCGGCGCGATGGGGCCACATTGTCCTGGACCAGCAGGCCGGCACAGGCGGCGAGGCGGCGGCACTCGCCACAGGCACCGAGATGCGCGGTGACGCGGGCGGCGGAGCGGCGGCTCAGGTTGCCCTCCAGCCAGGCACTGAGCAGGTTGGCCTCGGGATGAAGTTCAGGCGCCATGAGCGTTGCGGGGTGCGGCGGAGGTGCGCAAGGCGGAGCTTACGTCCACATGGAGCCAGCCGGGTTCGAGGCTGGCGGCATTGCGCAGGACGGCGTCGCGGGCGGCCGGACGCAGGCCCTGATGTTCGAGTTGGCGGCGAACTTCGCGCCGCAGGCGCTGCAGTTGCCGCGTCAGGCGACGGCTGATGGTGGACTCATGCACGCGCAGCAGGCCGGCGATCTGGTTGAGGGTGTGGCCATCAACAAAGTAGAGGCTCAGCAGCAGGCGCACGTCGGGGGCGAGAGCCACCAGGGCGGCGGCGACGGCGGCGGCCAGGGGACGAAATTCAGCCGCGGCGGCGGCCGCCTCCTGATTGGGCGGGACCAGCAGGGCGCACAGGCTGCCGGAATCCTCCAAACCGGCATCGAGCGAAACCTGGCGCCGGTGACGGCGCCACTGGTTGATGTGCGACTGGGCCAGCAGGGTGCACAGCCAGGCATCGAGGCTGCCCAGGCCGTGATAGGACCACAGCTTGGATTGTTCGGCCGAACCGCCGCGCAAGCCAAAAAGATCGCCGAGCAGGTTGTCGGCCAGCTCGCGGGCGCTCTCGCTATCGCGGGTGAGGCGCAGGGCGGCGGCGCGCAGCCGGGGCTGGTAGGTGGTCCACAGGGTCTCCCAGGCGGCGTCCCGTCCCAAGGCGCAGGCGCGGGCCAGCATGAGATCGTTCAGGTGCAGTTGGCTGCGGAAGCGGCGGCGGTCGCGGGCACTGGTAGAGGGTGGGAGATGGCGGGCGTCGATGGCCTGCAGCCATTGTTCGGCCTGGAGCGCAGGGATGCCGAAATCCGCCGCCGGGCGGCTTTCGGTCGAAGCTGGCTGGGGGCGGGCCATGGGGAGAAATTTCCGCTTTCCAACTATTAGAGCGCCGGAGGTCGCCAAAACTTGCAAATTATCTTGCAAGAGTTTCCACCACAGGCGTTCTACAGGACAAAGGCGGAAAACTCTGACCGGTTCCCGTCTACCGGCGGCGTCATGGGACGCCGCCGGTCCCCCAATACAACGGACAAAACAGATGACTTCCTGGCGTATGGCGGTATGGGTTTTAGCCTGCTTGGGCGTGTTCCTGATCAGTCTGTACGTCCGCAGCCGGGATTGGACCCCGGTCCTGCGCCAGGCGGAAGCCCGAACCGTGTCGAGTACGGTTCTGCCGCTGTAGGCGGGGCGGAGAAGCAGCTACAATAAGGCTGCAGTGCCGCAGATCTTCAGCACTTCGCGCGCCGAAGCCACAGTTTTCCGGTTCCCACCCCTCTTTTTCCCCCTGCTGTGCGTGCTGGCGCTGGTCCTGCAGGCTTACCTGCCGGTGCTGGTGCATGCGGCGGTGTACCTGGATCTGCCCCTGCTGGCGGTCGTTTATTGGGCCACGACCAACCGGCGCGCGGGGCCGTCGAGCCTGATGGGGGCGGTGCTGGGGTTGGCGCAGGACAGCTTGTCGCACCTGGCGCTGGGGATCAACGGCATTGCGAAAACGGTCATTGGCTATGTGGATGCAATGCTGGGGGCGCGGATGGACGCCGATCATCCCGGCATGCGCTTGCTGGTGGTCTTCGCCTGCTTTGAGTTCAACCGCAGCCTGATCTACCTCTTTGAACGCTTTCTGGTGGGCACGCCGGTGGCCTGGCGGGGCGGGGTCATGGCGGTGGCCGCACTGGTCAACGGTCTGGCGGCCGTCGTCCTCTTCCATGGACTCGACCGTTTTCGGCACTGGATGTAGACTTTTCCCAAGTCTGGCGCTGATGGAGATCCTGGACCGTAACGACAAATTGCCCGCCCGGCGGATACGCCTGGTGGAGGTCCTGATCGTGGTGGGCTTTCTCGGCCTGGCGTTCGGATTGTGGCAGTTGCAGATCCTGCAAGCCGTGAAGTATTCCACCCTGGCCCAGCAGAACCGCATACGCACCGAGCCCATCCCGGCGCCGCGAGGGCGCATCTTTGACCGGCGCGGGCGGCTGCTGGTGGACAACTATCCTTCCTTTACCGCCTATCTGCAGCGCGACAGCAATCCGGGGTGGCGCAAGGACCTGGCGGCGATCGCCCAGGGGCTGTTTCTGAACCCCGACGATCTGCGGACGCTGATGGCCAACTATAGCGGCGCGCCGGTGTTTCAGGCCATCCCCATCAAAGAGGACATCACGGTGGCGGATGAGGCGTTCATCGCCGCCCATCGCGATCAGTACCCGGAGTTGGAGACGGTGATGGCCAGCCGGCGGCTGTATCCCAAGAATGGGTTTGCCGCCAACCTGATCGGTTATGTGGGCGAGGCCAGCGCGCGGCAGTTGACGGCGCGCGACCTGAGTCCGGGAACGGTGGTGGGGAAGTCGGGGCTGGAGGCTTATTACAACCGTCAGTTGATGGGACGCGACGGCGAGCGGCGGGTGATGGTGGACAGCCGCGGGCACGTGGTGGGGACGCTCTCCGATACGCCGCCGGTGCCGGGTCATGACCTGCACCTGACCCTGGACGTTGATGTGCAGATGGCGGCGGAAGAGGCGATCGGTGACCGGCCGGGGGCGGTGATCGCGCTCGACCCGCGCACCGGAGGCGTGCTGGCGCTGGTCAGCCGGCCGACGTTCGATCCCAACCTCTTCGTGCAGGGGTTGAGCAGCGAACAGTGGCAGCAGTGGGTGAACGATCCCGAGCACCCGCTGCTGGACAAGGCCATCCAGGCGCAGTTGGCGCCGGGATCGGTGTTCAAACTGGTGATGTCGGTGGCCGGACTGCAACAGGACATCGCCGAAAAGCTGCAGGTGGATTGCGAAGGAACGTTTGACTATTACGGTCACATCTACCACTGCTTCCACGGCGAAAAGCACGGCTTGCTGAACATTCAGCATGCGATCACCAAGTCCTGCGATGTCTATTTCTACACCCTGGGCAGCCAGATGGGGATCAACCTGATTGACCAGTACGCCAAGGGCCTGGGCTTGGGGCAGCGCACCGGCATGGATCTGCCGGACGAGGCCAAGGGACTGGTGCCGTCTCCGGCGTGGAAGGAGGCGCATTTCCACCAGCCCTGGTACCGCGGCGAGACGATTGACGTCTCCATCGGGCAGGGAGCGCTGACCGTGACGCCGGTGCAACTGGCGCGGCTGGCGGGCGGGATCGCCTCGGGAGGAAACTTTCCCGTGCCGCATGTGGATGCCGATGCCGCCCACACCGAAGGTTTCCGCTTTCCCATTGCGCCGGCCACGGTGGCCACCATCGTGGCAGGCATGCGCGGCGTGGTGAACGACGGGGGAACGGCGGCCAGCGCCCACCTGGAGGGGGTGGATTTCGGCGGCAAGACGGGTACCGCGCAGACCATCTCCAACGAAGCGTTGAAAAACATCACCGGTTCCCACAGCCGCTTTGTGGACAACGCCTGGTTCGTGGGGTTGTCGCCGGTGGAGAACCCGCAGATCGCGGTGTGCGTGCTGTTTGAGCGCGGCGCCATGGGCTCGAATGCCGCGCAGATCGCCGCGCGCGTGGTGCAGGCCTACTGGCGGACCCAGGCGGCGCCGCCGCCGGCGGCGGCCCAGGATCAGTAATGCGCTGGCGGGACCTCGACTGGGTGTTGTTCGGTTTGATGATCCTGATCTCGGTGATCGGCGTGGTGGAGATTCATAGCGCCACCATCGCCACCAAATTCGCGCCGGTGTGGGTGAAGCAGGTCTATTTTCTGGCCGCCGGGATCGGGTTGCTGCTGGTCTTGAGCCGGGCGGATTACAAGCTGATCCTCGAAGCCAGCCCCTGGCTGTACGTGGTTTCCGTGGCGGCGCTGGCCGGGGTGCTGGTGTTGGGGCGGGCGATCTTTCACTCGCGGCGCTGGATCCCGGTGGCGGGTTCGCACTTGCAGGTGTCAGAATTCGTCAAGCTCGTTATAATTGTAGTGGTTGCGCGGTACTGTGGGTCGGCGCGGCCCAGCATGGCCTGGAAAGATGTGCTACGGCTGGGGGCGCTGGTGGGTGTACCAGCGGCTTTGGTGCTGCTGGAGCCCGACCTGGGCACGGCCTTGACTTACATACCCGTGGCGGTGGTGGGCCTGCTGCTGGGCGGATTGCGCTGGCGGCAGTTTGGAACGCTCGCCCTGGCAGGTTTGCTCATGCTGCCGGTGGCCTGGCATTTCCTCCACCCCTACCAGAAGGGTCGCATTGTCGGGTTCATGGAACCACAGGCCGACCCGCTGGGCAGCGGTTATCAGGTTTTGCAGTCCAAGATTGCCGTGGGCGCGGGAGGTTTTTGGGGCCAGGGTATGGCCCAGGGTTCGCAGACGCGGGGCAAGTTTTTACCCGTTCCGCATACCGATTTTATATTCGCCGCCTTTGCCGAGGAGTACGGTTTTGCCGGCGCGCTGATGCTGCTGGGGTTGTACCTGCTGCTGTTGCTGCGGCTGGTGCACAACGCCCGCCTGGCGCCGGACCGAAGCGCGGGAATGGTGGTGATGGGCGTGGTGGCCATTTTGGCGTTTCACGTTCTGATCAACGTGGGCATGGTGGTGGGCCTGGCGCCGGTGACCGGCATCCCGCTGCCGTTGATGAGTTCGGGAGGATCTTCCCTGCTGTTCATGTTCGCCGCCGCCGGGATGGTGATGAACATCCGCATGGCGCGGTTTGTGAACTGAGCCGCATTTGTTAACGATTTATCCAGGCATCGCGCCGGCCCCGGGCCAGGCAGCGAGGCCGCAACCGGCGGCGGGAGCCGCTGAGAGGGTGCATGAACAAGGAATTGTACGTATCGTCCACGCCGCATGAAACGCGGCTGGCACTAACCGAAGACGGCGAGGTCGCCGAAGTTTATTACGAGCGCGAGAAGGAATACTCGCTCGCCGGATCCATCTACAAGGGGCGCGTGACGCGGGTGTTGCCGGGCATGCAATCGGCCTTTGTGGACATCGGTCTGGAACGCGACGCCTTTTTGTACGTGTCGGACTTCTTTGAAGACAGCGAGGAGTACGACCGGGTGGTGAGCGAAGCCGAAACCGCGGTGGCCCAGCAGCTCGAACGGCCGGCGGCGGGCGGCGAGGCCGCAGTCGCGGCCCCGGCGCCGGCGCCCGGGCCGGGAGGCGATGAGGGGCGGCGGGGGCGGCGCGGCGGACGCAACCGCGGCCGGCGGGGACGGAGCTCGATCCCGGACGAAAAGTTTGCCCGTCCGCAGGCGGGGGACTCCGAGGGGATGAGTCAGGACGTCGAGGCGGCGGGCGAGGAGCCCGAGCCGGCCGGCTTCGAGGGGATCGAAGTCGAGGCGTCGGAGCCATCCGGCACGCCGCGGGCCGAGGCGCTCCCCACGGCGCAGGCGTTTGTGCTGCCGGGCGAGTCGCTGGCCAAGTATCGGCACGCGGCCGCGCCGCCGCCGCCGCCGCGGCGGGAAGCCCCGGTCTTCGCGCCCCGTCCGGTGCGGGATGAGCCGCGGCCGGCCGTCGAGCCGCGCCGGGCCGCGCCCGCCGCCCCGGCGGCCCCGGCGGCATTTGTCCTGCCGGGCGAATCACTCGCCAAGTACCGGGACGCGGCGCCGGTGGAAGCCGCGCCGGAGGTCGAACTCGATCCCGCCGTCGAGGCGCTGGAGGCCGAGGAGCGGGAGGAAGTGCAGGCGTGGGCGGAAGGCAGCGGCGTGGAGGAGGCGGAAGAGCCCGCCGCCGAGGCGTGGTCCGCGGCCGGGGAGGGAACCGGGGAAGCCGACAGCGAGGAGAGCGCCAGCGCATCTCTGCGCGCGCCCGAGTCCGAAGCGCGGCTGCAGGCGCCGGCGCGCTCGGGCGAGGGACAAGGCGGCCGCGGCCGCGGGCGTCATCGCCGCCGGCGGCGCGGCGGGGCGGAACGGGGTCCGGAGACGGCGGGGGCCAGTGCGCCCTCGGCGGCGCTGCCCGCGCCGGCGCCGCGTGAGCCGCAACATCGCGAGGGCAAGAACGAGTCCAGCCGCCTGATCGGCGACCTGCTGCATGAGGGGCAGGAGATTCTCATCCAGATCGCCAAGGAGCCGCTCGGCAAGAAGGGGGCGCGCATCACCAGCCATCTGGCGCTGCCCGGCCGCTTTCTCGTCTACATGCCCACCGTGCATCACATCGGGGTGTCGCGCAAGATCGGCTCGGATGAGGAACGGGCGCGGCTGAAGCGCTTCATTCTGGAGAATACCCAGGACCTGCCCGGCGGCTTCATCGTGCGCACCGCGGCGGCGGAGGCGGGCGACGACGAGCTCAAGGCCGATATCCGGCTGCTGGCCAGCCAGTGGAACGATCTGCGGCAGCAGTTTGAGCAGGTGCGCTCGCCGGCGCTGCTGCACCATGACCTGGACCTGGTGGAGCGCACCCTGCGCGATCAGTTGTCCAACGACTTCACCCACATCTGGGTGGACACCGACGAGCAATATCAGCGGGTGGTGAAGTTCGTCAGCTACTTCATGCCCCACCTCACCGACCGGGTACGGCTGTACACCCGCGATGAACCGCTGTTCGAGCATGCCGGCTTGCAGGCCGAGATCAACAAGGCGCTGCAGAGCAAGGTATGGCTGAAGAGCGGCGGCTACATCGTGCTCAACCAGACCGAGGCGCTGGTGGCGATTGACGTGAACACCGGCAAGTACGTGGGCCGCTCCAGCCGGCTGGAGGACACCATCGTCAAGACCAATGTGGAGGCCATCCGCGAGATCGTGCGCCAGATCCGGCTGCGCGACCTGGGGGGCATCATTGTCATTGATTTCATCGACATGGATGAGAAGCGCAACCGGCAGAAGGTGATGCAGGCGCTGGACGAGGCCATGCGCGCCGACCGCGCTCCCTCCAAGGTCCTGGCCTTCAACGATTTCGGACTGGTGGCGCTGACCCGCAAGCGGGTCAAACAGTCGCTGGAGCGCACCCTGGGCAGCCCCTGCCCCTACTGCGAAGGCGTGGGGCTGGTGAAATCCCCGGTGACGGTGTGCAATGAAATCTATTCCGAGGTGAAGAAGCTGGCGCCCTCGATCGAGCGCGACGACCTGGTGCTGCGGGTAAACCCGGAGGTGGCCAAGGTGCTGAAGGCGCAGGGCGCGCAGCGGCTGCGCGAGATGGAGGACACCGCCGGCAAGGGTATCTCGGTGCGGCCCGATCCGCAGGTGCACCAGGGACAGTTCGAGATTTATTGAGGGTATATCCTATGTTTATAGAGAAGCTGGAGCCGGCGGCGGCGCAGGCGGCGATCACCGCCGGGCGCCAGGCCTACGAATGGAAGACCAAGGACCCCCACCAGTTGCCCATCGTGGGGCCGGCCTATGATGACCACCCCAGCCGCAATCGCGCCAAGCGGGAAGGCCGCTACGCCGAGACGCTGCCTGAGGCCCAGGCCGCGGCCAGGAAGATGAATACGGAAGTTTCGCTGGTGTTTTTTCTGACGGAGTAGCCATGGAAACCACAGGTTTGCGATTGAAGACCGGACTGGCCGAGATGCTCAAGGGCGGGGTGATCATGGACGTCACCGACGCCGCCCAGGCGCGCATCGCCGAGGAGGCGGGGGCCACGGCGGTGATGGCGCTGGAGCGGGTGCCGTCGGACATCCGCAAGGAAGGCGGCGTGGCGCGCATGGCCGCCATCCGCAAGATCCGCGAGATCATGCAGTCGGTCTCCATCCCGGTGATGGCCAAGTGCCGCATCGGGCACTTCGTCGAGGCGCAGATTCTCGAGGCGCTGGGCGTGGATTACATTGACGAGAGCGAAGTGCTCACCCCGGCGGATGAAGTGCATCACGTGGACAAGCACGCCTTCCGGGTGCCGTTCGTCTGCGGGGCACGCAATCTCGGCGAGGCGCTGCGGCGCATCGGCGAGGGGGCGGCGATGATCCGCACCAAGGGCGAAGCCGGAACCGGCGACGTGGTCCACGCCGTGCGGCACATGCGCACCATCGTTCTGGAAATGAAGCAGTTGACGGTGATGGGCGAGGAAGAACTCTACGCGCGGGCCAAGGAATTGGCCGCCCCGGTCGAGCTGGTGCGCCTGGTGGCGGGAACGGGCAAGCTGCCGGTGCCCAATTTCTCCGCCGGCGGCATCGCCACCCCCGCCGACGCGGCCCTGGTGATGCAGTTGGGCGCCGAGGCGGTGTTTGTCGGCTCGGGCATCTTCAAGTCGGAAGATCCCTCCACCCGGGCGCGGGCCATTGTGCAGGCGGCCACGCACTTCCGCGACCCCAAGGTTCTGCTGCAGGTGTCGGAAGAGCTGGGCGAGGCGATGCGCGGCATCAACGCCGCCGCCATCCCCGCCGAGGAACAACTGCAGACGCGGGGCTGGTAGGCCCTGCCGCGATGCAAGTAGGCGTGCTGGCGCTGCAAGGCGACTTCGCCGCTCACGGCGCCGCCCTGGCCGTTCTGGGGGCGGAGGCGCGATGGGTGCGCCGCGCCGCTGACCTCGAGGGGCTGCCGGGACTGGTGCTGCCGGGCGGAGAGAGCACCACCATGCTGAAGTTGCTGGCCCAGGAGGGCTTCACCGCGCCCGTGCGCGAGTTTGCCCGCACCCATCCCGTGCTGGCCACCTGCGCCGGCGCGATTCTGCTGGCGCAACGGGTGCGGCAGCCCGAGCAGGCCTCGCTGGGGCTGCTCGACCTGACCGTCATTCGCAACGGCTATGGACGCCAGTTGGAGAGTTCCATTCGCAGCGCGCGCGTGTCACCGCAATTTCAGGCCGGCTTGGGAACCCGCGAGCTGGAAGCGGTGTTGATTCGCGCGCCGCGCTTTGTCGAACTGGGTCCGCAGGTCGAGGTGGTCGCCGAGGAGAGTGGGGAACCGGTGCTGGTGCGGCAGGGGAATCTGATCGCCGCCAGCTTTCATCCCGAGCTCTCCCCGCAGACGTACGTACACCGCTGGTTTCTCGACCTGATACAATCCGGCTGATGCCGCGTTCCCATCCACACCGTGTGCTGGCCCTGGTGCTGGCCGGCGGCCGCGGAGAACGCCTGCAGCCCCTCACCCGCTACCGCTCCAAACCCTCGGTGCCGTTTGGCGGCCGTTACCGCATCGTGGATTTCGTGCTCAGCAACCTGGTGAACTCCGGCATCAGCGCCATTTATATCCTGACGCAGTACAAAGCCCAGTCGCTGATCAGCCACATCCAGCGCGCGTGGTGGTTTGTCGGCGGTGGGCTGGACAGCTTTGCCACCGTGGTGCCGGCGCAGATGCAGTTGGGCGATGCCTGGTACCGCGGCACCGCCGACGCCATCTACCAGAACCTGAACCTGATCGAAGAATACGGCGCCGACGCGGTGGCGGTGTTCGGCGCCGACCACATCTACAAGATGAACATTGGCCAGATGGTGGATTTTCACTTCGAGCACAGCGCCGAGGCCACGGTGGCGTGCATGCCCCTCCCGGTGGAGGAGGCGGGACAGGTGGGCGTGGCGGATTGCGACGCCAACGGCCGCATTCGCGCCTTTGTCGAAAAGCCCGCCCCGGAGGACGCCCCGCGCATGTCGGAGCGGCCGGAGTACGTCTGGGCCTCGATGGGCAACTACATCTTCGACACCCGGGTGCTGGTGCAGGTCCTCCACGACGATGCCCGTCAGTCCGGCGACCACGACTTCGGGCGTTCGATTCTGCCGCTCATGGCCGCCAGCCGGCGGGTGATGGCCTACGATTTTCACAGCAACCGGCTGCCGGTGTACCACGGCTTCGGTCTGGAAAGGCCCTATTGGCGCGATGTGGGCACCATCCCCGCCTACTTCGAGGCCAATATGGATTTGCGCAGCGTGACGCCGGAGTTGAACCTGTTCAACTGGTCGTGGCCGATCATGAGCGCCAATTTCAATCAGCCGCCGGCCAAGTTTGTCTTCGACGATGAGAGCCGGCGGGGAACGGCGCTGCAGTCGCTGATTTGCGGCGGGTGCATTCTGGCGGGCGGCTTCGTCAAGGATTCGGTGCTGGGTCACAACGTCGTGGTGGATGAACGTGCCGTGGTGACCGAGTCGGTAATCATGGACAATGTGGTGATCGGGCGCGGGGCGCGGCTGCATCGCGCCATCGTGGACAAAAACGTCCACATCAGTCCGGGAGCGACGGTCGGCTTCGATCCTGAGGCGGATCGCCTGCAAGGCTACCACTTTGACGAGGCCGGAATTACCGTGGTGGCCAAGGAACCGGAAACACCCGAGAGCCGCGTCCGCTATCGTTGATTGGCGCGGGCCCCTGTCGGCTACGCCGACATCCCGCTTTCTACGAACCGCCGGGGACGCGGGGTTGGGGGTCCGTGGCCCCAACCCCGCAATTCCCGAAGGCGGCGCATTAAGTAGCAGGCAGCAGCGAGCGGATGTAGGCGACCATGGCGGGCGAGTTCCAGTCGGCCACGCTCACCAGCTTGCGGTCCAGACGCCCGTCCGGCCCGATGATGTAGGTCTCCGGGATCAGTTGGGTGCCGAAGCGATGCATGACATCCTCGCTGGGATCAAGAGCGGTGGGAAAGCTGATGTGGTAGCGGCTCAGAAAGGTCTGGTACGCCACCGGGTCCTGGTCAATCGAAACGCCTAGAACCACCGCCTGACCGCCGGGAAACTTTTCCGCCAGAGCGTTGAGGGCGGGGGTTTCCTGAACGCAGGGGACACAAAAGCTGGCCCAGAAGTTCAGGATCAGCACATGCCCGCGGTAGCTCGCCAGCGAAACTTCGCGCCCGTTGAGCAGGCGCAGATGGAAGTCAGGAACGGAGTGGCCCACCGAGGCGCGACGGGTGCAGCCCGCCAGCGACAGCAGTAGGAACAGGGCAAGTGTAAGGGGACGCCGCAAGTCCCAGAATACAATAGCTGTATGGGTACGGAAATGGATGTGATCGGCGGCCAGGAGCTGGTGCGCTCGCTGCTCGCCCGGCTGGGCGAAGACCCGGAGCGCGAAGGCCTCAGGAACACGCCCGAACGTTACTTCAAGGCGATGGAGTTCCTGACCAGCGGGTACCAGTGCGACCTGCAGGCCCTGTTGACCAGCGCTCTGTTCACCGTGGACTACGACGAGATGGTGATCGTGCGCGACATCGAGGTCTTCAGCCTTTGCGAGCACCACCTTCTGCCCTTCTTCGGCCGCTGCCATGTGGCGTACCTCCCCAAGGGCAAAGTGCTGGGGTTGAGCAAGATTCCGCGCCTGGTGGATGCGTTTGCGCGCCGCCTGCAAGTGCAGGAGCGGCTGACCACCCAGATTGCGGAGACGATTCAGGAGTGGATCAAGCCGGAAGGTGTAGGCGTCGTGGTGGAGGCGCAACATTTGTGCATGATGATGCGCGGCGTGGAAAAACAGCACTCTTCCGCCGTGACCAGCCACATGCTGGGAACCTTCCGTACCTGCGCCGAAACCCGCAGCGAGTTCCTGTCGCTGATTCGGGGCCGTTCCTAAAGACGGAAATATTGCCCCCGATTGGGGTGTAGCCCTGCGCCGCCCGCCTTCCCATTCTGCTTAGGTGCCGAGGTGGGGTTGCATCGGCGTCCTATTAGCTACGCTACCGCTGGCGATGGTCGCGCAAGCCCCCGTTTGGGTGTCGTCGGGCCCCATGGGGGCCGGTCCCATCGAAGCCCTGGTGGTGGGCGGCGGGAGCGGGGCAGCAACACTGCTGGCGGGAGGCGCCGGCGGTGTCTGGCAGTTGAGCAATCAGAGCTGGACTGCGCTGAGCGACGGGGCGACGGTGAGCGCGCTGGCGGTCAGTTCCCAGGGCACGATTTTTGCCGGGACCGGCGACCTGCACGGCGCGCGCACGTTGGGCGGGGTGGGCTTCGAAGTCAGCAGCGACGGCGGCCAGCGTTGGAGCCGGCTGGGGGGCGCCACCTTCGACGGACTGGCCGTCGGCCGGGTGTTGCTGAATCCCAACAATCCGCAACAAATCCTGGCCGCGGCGGTCGCCGCCTCTGATCCCGCTCCGGGCGCACAGCCGGGGCTTTATGAAAGCGACGACGGGGGCGCCACGTGGACGCTGAGCGTGGGCGGAGGCGCGTGGGACGTCGCGCGTTCGGGAACGAATCTGCTGGCGGTGGGGAGCGCAAGTGTCGAATGGTCGGCGGGCGGGGGAGCCTGGGTTCCCATTGCGTCGGCATCGCTGCCCGCGGGTTGGGCGCGCGGCACGGCGGTGGCGGCTGGCGGCGGTGGCTTTCTGCTGGCCTTGGCGGTGCCGTCGGGGGCGGTCAGCTTGTGGCAGATTGCCGCTTCCGGGGCAGTGACGAGCCTGCCGGCGCCGCCGCTGGTGGCCAACGCGCGGGGATTGGCGCTGGCCGAAACCACCACCGGAGAAATATGGGTGGGAGGCCAGGGCGTAGCTGAATCGAGTGACGCGGGGAGTCATTGGAGCACCTATGCGGTGAACGGCGCGGTGCATGCACTGGCGCCGTTGGGGAATGGCACCGCCTGGGTGGGAAGCGATCAGGGGGTGTGGCAAGCCGGGGGAGGAACAACCGCGATCAGCATGAATGCGGGGTTGGCGAATGTTTCCCTCTTGGCGGCCACCAACTCCACCCCAGCGGTTCTGGGGGCGGTGGATGGCGGCGGAATTCTGGGTTGGCCGGCGACGGTGGGGGGCGAGTACGCCGCGCTGGCGGACGCAGCCGCGCAGGTGTGCGGCCTGCGCGCCACCGATGGCGGGTTGAGCTGCACCAGCGACGGAGGCAGCAACTGGACGGCAGCGAGCGGCAGTTACTCCAGCCTGGCGGCGGGCAGTTCCGGCTTCTGGCTGGGTACGGCAGCAGGTCAGGTGATCAATCCCAGCGGCGTGGCGCACACGCTGGGCAGCGGGAGGGTGGCGGCGCTGGCGGCGGATTCTGCCGGAGTGTGGGCATCGGTGGGAAACACGCTCTACCTCAGCCAAGACGGGGGGACCACCTGGCAAGCCAATCTGACCACTGCACTGCCGGTCACCGCGGTCGCGGTGGCAGCGACCGATCCGAACCTGGTGGCGGTGGCGGCCGGCGCGACGGTGGAGGCCAGCGTTGATGGCGGGCTGACCTGGAACGAGGTGACCGGCGGGCTGACGCAAGCGCCCATCACCGGACTGGCGTTCGATGGCGGGGAACAGTTGTGGGCCGCCACGCTGGGGCGGGGCTGGTGGACGGCGGATTTCTCCGCGGCGCAGGAAACGGTGACGCTCAGCGCCGCCACGACGACGGTTACCGCCGGAACCCCGGTGACCATCACCGCCACCGTGAACGCGCTGGGGCAGCCGGTGACCGGCGGCAGCGGGGTGAGCTTTTCCGCCAGCCAGAGTCAATTTCAAGACTGGTCGCAGACCGCCTACAGCCTGACGTTCACTCCGCTGCGGGCGGGGAGCTGGAGCGTCGAGGCGCAATATGGGCGCGCCACCGCGCAGATGGCGCTGCAAGTGAATGCGGCGGCCGCCAGCCGGTTGCAGGTGGTTTCGGGTCAAAACCAGCAGCAGGCGATGGGCACCCTGCTGGCGGCGCCGATCGTGCTGCTGGCCACGGATGCCTGGGCCAATCCCGTGGCGGGAGCGGTCGTCAACCTGAGCGGCGGCAACTTCAGCTCTGCGGTGCTGACCACCGGCGCCGA